>Ga0208938_1000713_pt1 | contig 22619 bp, 19 predicted proteins | sample AD_UKC125_MetaG_FD_184434 | JGI IMG/M metagenome (GOLD analysis project Ga0208938, IMG submission 184434) | Active sludge microbial communities of municipal wastewater-treating anaerobic digesters from USA - AD_UKC125_MetaG (SPAdes) (version 2) | ecosystem: Engineered > Bioreactor > Anaerobic >...
ACGCCGACTAAGATACCACTGCACCTTAATCGGCGGCAAACCCATTTTATATTTTCTATTATTATCGATTCCTGACTTAAACCATTAATACTATTTTATTACAACCTTATAGATTCACTTCTATTTCCAGACCCGACTTAAACTCAACCACTATCCTGTCATCATATACAATGGCTTTTTCAACTAGTTTTCTGACCAGTTTATCATCAAACTCCGTTATATCACCGGTTTGCATATTAAGAAAGTCCGTCATCTCAGCAATCCGATCCCTTTTATCTTGACGGAGAGCGTTTCTCGAAAGTGTTTCTTGCCTTAAGTCCCGCAAACGGTAAATCTCGTTGACAATATTATCGTATGCTTCCTTTGAATTTGCCTTTTGGATCAAATCGGTTTGGAGTTCTTCCAGCCTTTTATCAATATCTGCCGTACTCTCATCCAAATCCTCGCTTAATACGGTTTCAATATTCTTCTTCAGTATGGCCAGAAAAGAGTTTTTTCCGCTGACTGCTACATTGATGGCTTCTACAATTTTCTCTTTAAGCGTATCTTCAAGTATAGTGGAAGCGGTACAAAACAAACAGGTGTTTTCCAATCGGCTAACGCATCTCCATACGATTGATTTCTTTCCTCGGTTATTCCAATGAACCCTTCGAAATATTTCATGACATGTTTGAAACTGCGATTTTTCGCGCGTGACCCCCCGCCCGTTTCCGGAATGAAAAGTGGTAGAGATTTAGACCCCCCTACCCTATAAACTGCAGAAAATCTCAAAAGCTAAGCAGTTCTTTGAATTTTGTGAGATTTTTTGCATCTATTTTAAGCCGTTTTTCGGCATTGTTTTCAAACGAGGTATTTGCCCATTCTGTCTCCACAACCCCTATGAAAAAGGCCGTTATCTATTCTGTCAACTCAACCCTACCCATTTTTGAGCTCAAATTTTACCCCAAAAATACTCCCTCGATATGTTCCCGTGTACGAATTTTGGCTCTTTAGGTTGAGTAGATAGATTGAATGTAATTTCGGAAATCCGCTTAAATAAAGGCTTACAGCCGCGACATTAATACAACGCACTCAACGTGGCCTGAGCCGCTTGGATTGATGTCTTGGGCTGATTTTTTGAACCTTACGTTTACGTGAACATGTCAATGGAATTTTCGATGTTTTTTCGTAAAGTGTCTGTTCGCGGGAACATGTCAATATCGTATGAAAGTGGAGTGGCTGATTGTAAACGAACAAGGCACTCTACGAAACAACAACATAGAGTGCCTTGTTGCTGAAACACAAATATTAAGCCATAATTTAGACACAAAAAGTACAAATACGTTTTAACTTATTTTATCAACTTTTTCACCGGAACAGCTGCCCGTGCTCCTGTTTCAGGTTCGGCGCCCATCCCCAGATATGGCGCATCATCAGATTTTTCCCACCCGAAACGTTCAAATGGATAATTTGCGATAGCCTCATTCACAATCCCGATCGCTATAGGAAAATTGTTTGGATCTTCAAACGGCATACCGTTAAAGTACAGATAAGTGCAGGGTGGCAATTCTGCTATTTCATATCCATCAGGGATAGGCTTACAGTAATCCAATGGAACCTCAACGAAAAATGCGTGACCATTTGTATTCGGTCGGATTAAGAATTTTGGCAAGCGACCTCCAGCAGCGGTGTCAAACTTCTCGGGAATGCTGTTGAAAAATCCCTCCCATTCACAACCGACTTCTTCGCATGCGGAGAAATAGTCAGTTGCATTGTGACGCAGAAAAATCAGCTTCCTTGCTGGTCTTTCCACCACAGTAACCGTAACAGTTCGTGATACTTTTTCATTCAACACAGGCTTTATGCCTCCTTTAAGGATGTAGTAGGCTTCAATGGGATAATGGACAAACCATTTTATCGGTGGGGTTTCCATGTGATATTTTTGTGGGGTAAGCCCAAATTGCTGAAAAAACGCCCTGGTAAATCCGTCATGTGAATCAAAGCCGCTGCTTATTGCCACATCCACAACTTTTTCATTAAAAGACTGCAAGGTCTGTGCCGCTTTAGTAAGCCGAAGAGCGCGGATGGTTTCAAAAAGTGTCCTGCCCGTTAATTCTTTAAAAATTCGTGCGGCATGGTATTTACTGTAACCGGCAACTTTTGCAATGTCATCCAGCGTGATGCTTTCGTCCAAATGCGCGATGATATAATACTGCATTCTGCTAACAGCTTTGATTTTGTCCGATAATCCCATTTTCCACCTCCGGCATCCAGTATAGCAAAAGCGACGGTAAGCTACTCGACCAAAATTGCTAAGTTATTGTTCAGTAATTCTGCTTCGGGTTTATTTATAAATTGATATTCTTCTTTGTACCATTTTTTCATTTATCATCTCTCCTCGTACAGCATAGCTGTTCTACTTTAATTATAAATTACCTCCTGGTTTTCCACAGAGCCATAGGATGATTTTCTATTCGCTTTATAATCTCTGTATCTTCAAATAATAACTGAGGTATATATACTTTCTTTTCAAAGTAATCAAGGAACTCTTTCTCTGAAGGTGTTAAAACGAGTAATTCGTTGAGATAATCCTTTACCACCTTCTTCGCTGTTTCCAAATCAAAAGAATCCCGTTTAGTCAATACCGGAAGCAAATCCGTCTTTATTTTATGATTTGTCAAGCTATCAATGGCTGCAGTGCTGAAGTCTTTGTTGATTTCCTTTGCAGAAATAACCGCATAAAATACTACACATTTTCTGAGTAGTTCTTCTTCCATTTCATCAAACAATTTAAATCTTATCATGTTATATGTATCATATAAATCTCTTGCTGCAGCACGATTCAAAAGGGCATTAATCTTGCTTCCAAATATCTCAATTGCATTAAGGCAGTTTAATTTGTACTCGCTTTCAAAATGTTCCGTTACTATTCGCATTTCTTGTGCCGGAAATACATGTGCTCGCAAGGAATAATTAATTTCGATTTTAATATTATCCTTGTTTCCTCCTAAATTCACATATTCATAAACCCACGAATCCAGACTATGTGGCTTTTTTGATTTTGGGCTCAGATTATAGCCACTGAGTTCCATAAATCTTGCAAGGGCTGTATTAATTATTTCCCTATTGCGAAGCATTTCTTCCCTGCTGTCATTAACTAAATAATCAAGGTCAATGTCCACAGATAACCTCGGAAGGTTAAATATGGTTAGATTAATTGCTGTTCCACCCTTTAACGCTAAATTGCCTTTCAACTTTGGTTCGGTGTTTAAAAATTCAAGAATATCTGCCAAACGATAAACCTTTTCCAAAGTGTCACGAGCAAATCCAAATTCAGAAGCTCTTTTTGAAATATAGCTTTTATCATATTTAAACAAGAGTGGAGCCTCCCTGCTCAGTTATTTGAAAAAGATATTCCGGAACCACTAATCTCCATTCATTCAAATACTTTGTACTATCCTTCGTCAGATAACGTGTGCTTTTCCCGATTTTATTCCTGCAATAGGATATAAATTCATCAGATAGCTGGAATTGGTCTTTATAATGTTCCATTAGAAAACCAGTCTTCTGATATAAAAACTGCAGATTATATGCATCCAAATACTTGATTAATTCATTTTCGCTCAAGTATGGTATAGATTCTATGCAATTCAGCAGTTCTTCAAGACCTCCGACTTTTTCGAAGTCTTTTATACTGTCAACTACTGTACGTTCCAGTGTGGTGACTCGAATTCCTTGTGTATTTCTAGGCTTTATAACTCCACTTGATAGTTTCGATGAAACGTATTTATAGGTTATTCCATTGAATTCAAAATCATCGAAGCGGCTTTCAGAAGAAACATAAATCTCATAAAACACCTGATTTGATATACCCATATATTCAAAAGCTGAATGATGCGAAAGATAAGCAGTATTATTGATGGCACAAGCTATGTGGTATTTAGTTGCCACAGGCTGCCCATCGGCTACATTGATACATGTATATAAATTATTTCTGATTTTCCTCACTAAGCCTTTTTTGGATAAACGAAGAACAAGGGAAGATGCGGTCTTTTTGTTTCCGACAAGCTTGTATACATCATCCATTCTAAAGGTGTTTAGTTTTGCGAGTTGAGAATATCCTACCATTACAAATACCTCTTTAATTTTCGCCATAATTTCTTTAAATATAAAGGAATTTTATCACACTATAAAGTCTATTTTTATTATTTCTTTAATTTTATCGTATTATTCTTCATATGTAAAGAAATTTATTAAAATATTAAAGTACATATTTATAAAACACTTATGAAAAATACCCACTATCTATTCTGTCAACTCAACCCTACCTATTTTTGAGTTCAAATTTCACCTCAAAATACCCCATCGATATGTTTCCGTGTACGGATTTTGGCACTTTAGGTTGAGTAGACAACTTGGATGTAATCTCGGAAACCCGCTTAAATAAACAATTACAGCTTTGTAATCAAGACGACACTCTCAACATGTCCCGCATAAAGGAACACGTAGAAAGTTTATTATGTTTATTGCGCCATTGCGGATTTGAGCAGTTCTTTTGTATATTCATGCTGTGACCTGAAAAACAATTCCTTGGCTTCCTTCATTTCTACAATTTCACCCTTGTATATAACACAAACCCGGTTGCACATCTGATAGACAACATTTAAGTCATGGGAAATAAATACATAAGTCAAATTGTACTTTTTCTGCAAATCTTTCAGCAAACTCAGTATTTGCGCCTGAATGGTAACATCCAGCGATGACACAGGCTCATCCAGAATAACCAGTTTAGGATTTACAATGAGAGCAGCCGCAATTGCTACTCTTTGCCTTTGTCCTCCGCTCAGTTGAAACGGATACCTCTCCAAATGCTTAGTAGACAAGCCCACCTGCTGTATCATTTCATTGACTCTTTCTTTACGTTCCTTTTTCCCCAGATTCGTTTTCAGTTTCAAGGGTTCTTCCAGAATCCACCCGACTTTTTTCGTAGGATTTAAAGAACCATATGGATCCTGAAAGACCATCTGGGGCTTAGACACAGATACCTCACTGCCTATAAAGGCAGCATCATTAATTTTAATTATCCCTTCAATTTCATTGTTCAACCCCACAATTGCCTTTGCCAGCGTGGACTTTCCGCTTCCGCTCTCCCCGACAATACCAAGAGTTTCTCCCTGCTTCACTGAAACGGTTACATCCCGGATTATATGTTTTCTGCTTCTTTTCCCAAACAAACCGATACCTTTTTCGGAATAAAACACATTGAGATTCTGAATTGCCAGTATTTCTTCCTGTTCATTGCCATGAGCAGCAGAACCATCCATATCTTTATTATTTATATTGTCAGTATCTGCATTGCCGTTTTCTTTTAAATCCACAGGGAAAGCTTCATCCTGCACTTTGTTGAATTCCGAAAACATCAAAGGCACGGCTGCCACCAGCTGCTTTGTATATTCGGTATTTGGGTGTTTAAATAATTCTTTTGTCAATCCGGACTCCACAATCTTGCCGTTCCTCATTACGATTGCCCTGCCGCAAATGCTTTGTATTACCCTCAGGTCATGGGAAATCAGCATAATGCCCGTTCCATGCTTTTCGTTCATCTTTTTCAGCAGCTCAAGTATTTTGCTCTGTGTTGTAACATCAAGTGCCGTTGTAGGTTCATCGGCAATGACAAGTTTCGGTCCGGCAATCATCGCCATTGCTATCATTGCCCTCTGACGCATACCGCCTGACAACTGATGGGGATACTGATGATAAACCTCAAGGGGATTTGATAACCCTACTTCCTCCAATGCTTCCAACGTTAAGGCTTTATACTCTTCCTTCGTGCGTTCAGAATGAAGCCTTAGCATTTCCTCCACCTGGGCTCCTATGGTAAGAAGGGGATTAAAGGACGTCATGGAGTCCTGGAATACCATTGAAATTCCGGTACCTCTCAGTTTACGAAGCTTTTTGTCTTCCATGGTTAACAGATTGGTTCCAAGAAAATTTATTTCGCCGCTTAATATTTTTGCAGATTCAGGAAGCAGTCCCATGACAGACAGAGCGGTCATGGTTTTCCCTGACCCCGATTCCCCTACTATTCCAAGGATTTCACCCTTCTTAACCTCAAAGGAGATATTATCTAACACCCTATTCATTTTTCTTTTCTTTACAAATCCAATAGACAGATTTTCTATGCTTAAAAGGATCTCATCCCTATTCATTCTCTACACCTCCGCTAATGAGGCTGAAGCCGAGAACCGTCAGTATGATCATTAAACCGGGAGCTATTGCGCACCATGGCGAATCCAGCATATAACTTTGGGCTTCCGACAGCATACGTCCAAGACTTGCCTGAGGTGGCTGAACGCCAAGACCCAAATAACTGAGTCCTGCTTCGGCAAGCACAGCATTATTGAACCCGATCAAAAGAGACGGAATTAAAACCTTCTTTGTATTGGGCAATATATGGATAAACATAATGCGAAATTTTCCCGCTCCCATTAATTTCGCATTTTTAACAAAATCTCTTTCCTTCAGAACTATAAACTCACTTCTGACCACACGGGCATAACTGGGGATAAATATAATTCCCAGAGCAAAGACTATATTATAGGTTCCCGGTCCAAACACGCTGACAAAAACAAGTGCCAGCAAGATACTTGGAAAGGAAGCCAAAACATCGTTCAACCTCATTAATATCTCATCGAACCATCCACCGAAATATCCGGTTAAAGCACCCAATATGGTCCCAAAAGACGCACCAATTAATACAATTGCAACAGCTATAATATACGTGGTACCGGCTCCTTTCATTACACGGCTTAAGACGTCCCTGCCAAAATTATCGGTGCCAAGCAGGTGTGAAAGGCTCGGTGGGCTGTTTTTCAATGCAGCATTCATTTTATTTGGCTCATATGAGGTATAAAAAAAACCTGTCAATAAGATCAAAAGTACGAAGGCTGTAATGAGCAAACCTAATATATAATTAAAATGGTAGGTTTTCCCCTTAAATTTCACCATTTCCTACACTCCATCTTTGGTCTAATCTCTTTTAACCCTTGGGTCAATCCATTGATAGACAAGATCTACCAGAAAATTAATAAGGATTACTACTGATACAATATACAGAACAATTGCCTGCACTACGGCATAATCCCTGTTTGAAATGGATGACACCAGCAATCTGCCCAAACCGGGAAGGTTAAACACCTGTTCCACAAGAATGGTTCCTGCCAGAATGTCGGCAAGCATCATTGCCAAAAAAGTTATTACAGGAATTAAAGCATTTTTTAATATATGTCGAAAAAGGATGCTTATGTTTGTCATCCCTTTACTTTTTGCCGTTCTTACATAATCAAGATCAATTTCCCTAAGCAAAGAGCTTCGTAAAAATTTAACCATCATGGCAATCTTGGGAATTGCCACTGCAATGGCCGGAAATATCATAAACCTAAAGAATTTACCAAAGTTCTCCCCGGGACTGATGTAACCTCCCGGTATAAACCATTTTAAAATGATACCGAAGATCAGTGTAATGATCATTCCCAAAAAAAAGGACGGTATCGACATAAATATTTGAGTTACCAGAGAAATTAAAGAATCCAGGATACCATTCTTTTTTCTTGCAGATAAAATTCCGAGGGGGATGGAAATGGCCACAATCAGCAAAAATGACAACAGAGCCAGCCAGAGAGTAACGGTTAGACGTTTCATTATTAAATCACTGACTTTCATCTGCATCTGATATTGGGATGAATAGCCGAAATCACCTTTTAAAGCATTCTTAAGCCAATTGGCATAACGCACGGAAAGGCTTTTATTAAGCCCCATTTCCTCCCGGTATGCCTCCAGCTGTTCCTCCGTGGCATCCATGCCGAGAGCATTCAGGGCACTATCCCCCGGAATTATCTGAAAAGCAGTGAAGGTTAGAATAGAAGCAATAAACAACGATATAATGAGAGTAATAGATTTTTTTATGGTATACTTCATCTTAACCTTCACCTCCTAAACTAAACTATCTTTCTTTTTATTTCCTTTGCATAATTCATTTCATTAATCTTATTTTGATCCTTTTTTATAATATACCAATGACATATCCTGAACATAAATAGGATAATAAGTATACCCGCCTAATTTATCACTCACTGCAGTCATCTGATATGGATCCTGAATATATACTGCAACAGCATCATTGGTAAGCATAGCTTCCATTTGTTTATACAGCTCAATCTTTTTTTCTTCTACCGTTTCAGTTTCACTTTGTTTATAAATGGCGTCAAAATCCGGATTGAAATAATTCATGAAATTATTCTCCGCATCCGAATGGAACCTAGCCAAAGCTTTTCTTGGTGCCAGTTCGGCAGCAAGCCCAACAAGGGTTGTCTCATAATTACGGCCCTTATATACATCGGACTTCCAGCTTGACCATTCTATCATCTGAATCTGGGCTGTAATGCCAACCTGTTTCAACTGTTCTACGACTACCTGGGCAGTATCAATATGATACTGATAATTTGAAGGAACTGTAATCGTAAACTTAAAACCATTCGGATATCCTGCTTCTTTTAACAATTCCTTAGCCTTTTGAGGATCATAGGGATAGACATTCACAAGGCTTTCGTCATAATACTTCTTAAATCCGGGATACATGTTTGTACCAATTACATTTCCACGCCCTCCGGCAACCATGTCAATCACAGCCTGTCGGTCTATTGCATGACACAGAGCCTGTCTGACAAGTTTATTGTCAAAGGGTGCGACCTTATTGTTAATAAACAGCCCCTGAATCAGGTTCATCGGCCCCGCTTCCAAATGATATCCCTTCGGAAGCTGTGAAGCCTGGGAGTCGGTAATATACGGAAGAATATCTATGGTTCCCGCCTGAAGCTCCATAAACGCAGCATCCGTATTGGATGATATCTTGAAGGTAACCCGATCAAGATAAGGCACTCCTTTAACATAGTACTCATCATTCTTTTCCAGTACAATGCTCTGTAACGGCGTATAGGATACAAACTTAAAGGGCCCTGTACCAATAGGTTTAGTGTCCAGTTTATCATAATCCTTTGGTACGATAGAGCATGTTAAATATGGAAGCAGTTCAGTTTCCTCCTGCTTTAAGCGAATTTCAATCGTCCTTTCACTGGTCGCAACCACATCAGAAATAACAGAAAGCGCCGATTCTACTACAACCGTTGGATCTTTCGGTTCAAGCATACCGGCGCTTCTTTTTATAGAATATACAACATCCTCAGCCGTAACAGGACTGCCATCATGGAATTTTACACCTTCCCGCAGAGTAAAGGTATAAACCATTCCATCATTTGAAATCTGATAGCTTTCTGCCACAGCCGGAACTAAATTTCCATCAGGATCAAGTTTTACTAACCCCTCAAAAATGTTAAACAAAACCTCTTTGGTTCCTGCCGATATTGCTTTGTGCGGGTCAAGACCATCCAAATCCTGGGTTATTCCCACTGTGATTGAACCTCCATAGGTCGGCTCCGATTGTGCCGCTTCTGTCGGTTCAGTTAAGGACTGATCATTCGCAGGAGTTTTGCTTTCTGTATTTTCCTTATTGCCACCACATCCGTAGAGTGCAATAGTAAATACAGTAACAAGAAGTAATACTTTAGCAAGTCTTTTTGTACGCATAAATTCACTCCTTACTCATGAATCACTCTCATTATTTAGTTGTAACTATCATAATAAGATATTTTTTGTATATTTGCAAGAAAAAAATACCATTTTTAGTGCCAAGATCAAATTATTTATAGTACCTGTTCCATACCAACCAACCCGTCCCTTTCGTGGTAGTCGATACGTTCCTGGACAATAAAAACAACGAAAATTACAAGATATCAATGTGTTCGCCTGCAAGTGCCTTGTTCATGCTTCTTACCGCGCAAAACTTCCCGCACATGGAGCATGTATCTTCATACTCAGGCTTTCTTTCAGCACGAATTCTTTTTGCTGTTTCAGGATCTATTGCGCATTTCCACTGTGTCTCCCAGTCAAACGTTCTTCTTGCGTCTGCCATTCTGTCGTCAATTTCTCTTGCTCCTCTTACGCCTTTGGCAATATCCGCCGCATGGGCAGCAATTTTCATAGCAATGATACCCTGCTTTACATCTTCCAAATTGGGCAGCGCCAAGTGTTCAGCAGGTGTCACATAGCATAAAAATGACGCTCCTGCTGATGCTGCAACAGCACCTCCGATTGCAGCCGTAATATGGTCATAACCCGGCGCGATATCCGTCACCAATGGCCCTAATACATAAAAGGGTGCCCCATTACAGATTGTCTGCTGGATTTTCATATTGGCTTCAATCTGATCAATCGGCATATGGCCAGGTCCCTCAACCATTACCTGCACATCTTTTTCCCAGGCTCTTTTAGTAAGCTCGCCAAGTCGGACAAGCTCCTCAATCTGGCATACATCTGAAGCATCCGCAAGGCATCCCGGTCTGCAGGCATCTCCCAATGATATTGTCACATCATATTCACGGCATATATCAAGAATTTCATCGTAGTATTCATAGAACGGATTTTCTTCACCTGTCATACACATCCATGCAAATACAAGAGAGCCACCTCTGGAAACGATATTCATTTTTCTTTTATGTTTTTTTATCTGTTCTATGGTTTTTCTTGTAATACCGCAGTGCAATGTGACAAAATCTACCCCGTCCTCGGCATGAAGCCTTACCACATCAATAAAGTCCCTTGCCGTAAGGGTGTCCAAATCTCTCTGATAGTGAATAACGGCATCATATACCGGCACAGTCCCTATCATAACCGGGCATTCCGATGTCAGCTTTCTCCGGAAAGGAATAGTGTTTCCATGAGAAGACAAATCCATGATTGCATGGGCGCCCATACTGACGGCTTCCATCACTTTTTTCATTTCCATGTCATAATTATTACAATCTCTTGAGACTCCCAGGTTCACATTAATCTTTGTCTTTAACATTGAGCCAACTCCCTGAGGATCAAGGCATTTATGATTTTTATTTGCACATATTACCACTTTGCCGGATGCGACAAGCGGCAGCAGTTCCTCAACCGTCATCAGCTCTTTTTCAGCTACTTTTTTTAGTTCCTCAGTAATAATTCCTTTTCTTGCGGCTTCCATTTGGGTTGCATATTCCCTCATTACCATCTTTCCTCCTTATTGTATTCCATATGTAATATTCCACCTGCTGTTAGCATCAATAATCATGTTTCAGCTCGCGCATAATATTAACATGATATTAAAAAATAAATAAAAACTGCATATACACCAACGAAGGCATATATGCAGTAATCCTGTCTAATTATTTCTAATTATTTCCCTACGTTGGCATTACCCAAATCAGGTTATAAGGGTCTAAGCATACAGCTTACTCTCAGCCTGCTTACAGCAAGCTCCCCTTTATATTCACTTTAACTATATTATAATTATACTACACTACAGCACAACAAAAAATGCAATCTTTAATTTCTGCTCTTTTTTCGTATAGAACAGGATCATGAGATAAAATGAATTGGCCGATCTTTTTAATTTCCGCTTGTTGGAGAAGACAAATGAGGTAGCAGAACTCAATAGCAGCCGCGTAAGATCTTCCAAAGCCATACTTTACCTACAATAACATCAGCATTATTGTGTTGAGGATTTTTACGGCACATTTCATATAATTAAACGTTATGGTCCGCCTTTGGTTGGATTAAAGAAATTAAGTTGTATATTCTAACATCCGTATTTAACCACCTTGTTACAATTATACAGAAAAAATGTTTTTTTATAAAACAAGTATGCCGCCAATTAAGAAGGTTTCCTCCTCGACTGAAGGTAATCTCCTATAGATTTACTACTATTTCTAACCCAGACTTAAACTCAACCACTATCCTGTCATCATATACAATGGCTTTTTCAACTAGTTTTCTGACCAGTTTATCATCAAACTCCGTAATATCACCGGTTTGCATATTAAGAAAGTCCGTCATTTCAGCAATCCGATCCCTCTTATCTTGGCGAAGAGCGTTTCTTGAAAGTGTTTCTTGCCTTAAATCCCGTAAGCGGTAAATCTCGTTGACAATATTATCGTATGCTTCCTTTGAATTTGCCTTTTGGATCAAATCGGTTTGGAGTTCTTCCAGCCTTTTATCAATATCTGCTGTAGTCTCATCCAAATCCACGCTTAATACGGTTTCAATATTCTTCTTCAGTATGGCCAAAAAAGAGTTTTTTCCGCTGACCGCTACATTGATGGTTTCTACAATTTTCTCTTTAAGCGTATCTTCAAGTATAGTGGAAGCGGTACAAAATAAACCGGTGTTTTCCAATCTGCTGACGCATCTCCATACGATTGATTTCTTTCCTCGGTTATTCCAATGAACCCTTCGAAATATTTCATGACAGTTGCCGCAGAAAACCATCTGTGATAAAGGATGCTTGTTGCTATAGTTTCTTTTCTTTCCATTCTTACTTATATGCACACATCTTCTTTTGACAAGCTGTTCCTGAACCTGCATAAAAATTTCACGCGGGATTATAGGCTCATGGCTGTTTTCTACATAGTATTGTGGAACTATACCATTATTGGGTACCCTTTTCTTTGATAAAAAATCTACCGTATAGGTTTTCTGCAGCAGCGCATCACCGATATATTTTTCATTCCTCAAAATCTTATTGATGGTACTGGTATGCCATCTGGGATTGCCTGCACCCGTCAGAATTCCGTCAGCCTCCAAACCCCTAGCTATCTGTAGCATACTGGAACCTTCAAGATATTCTCTGTAAATGCGTTTGACGATCTCAGCCTCTTCAGGTACGATAACTAAATTGCCATCCTTATCCTTTGTATAGCCAAGAAACCGGTTGTGATTGATATGGATTTTTCCTTGCTGATATCGGTACTGAATACCCAGTTTTACATTCTGGCTTAACGATTGGCTTTCTTGCTGTGCCAAAGATGCCATAATGGTCAACAGGATTTCTCCTTTGGAATCCAATGTGTTTATATTTTCCTTTTCAAAGTAAACCGGAATATTTTTTTCTTTAAGCTGCCTTATGTACTTTAGGCAGTCCAGCGTATTTCTTGCAAACCGGCTGATAGATTTCGTAATTATCATATCGATTTTGCCCTGCATGCATTCTTCTATCATCCGGTTAAATTCTTCACGCTTTTTTGTGTTAGTTCCGGTAATACCTTCATCTGCAAATATACCTGCCAACTCCCATTCGGGATTGCTTTTGATATAGTTTGTGTAGTGCTCAATTTGCGCTTCATAACTGGTTGCCTGCTCCTCGCTGTCCGTAGAAACACGACAGTAAGCTGCTACCCGAAGCTTAGGCAATTCCTCGGCCTTTGCACTATTCCCGATTCGCTTACGGGCAGGAATTACCGTAACATTCCTGGTTGTCATCTAAAATCACCTCGCTCTTAATAAGACTATAAGCATACTCTGCCTGCTGAAATGGATCATCGTATAGATTATCTGGCATTGAAGCATGAAACCTAAAATTCAGGCATTTCTTTTCATTTCCTTTATGTTCATAAATCCTGCCAAGCGCCTCTGCTCGCCTGCGTCTTTCCAGTTGTACTTCTTCGAATGTATCCCTGCTGATAATGGGCGGATAGAATTTATCCTCTACATACCGTTTATCTGAAAGCATTCTTGCAACAGATGTGTGGTAGCGCTTAATGCCCGCTTTTTGGGCTGCTTCGGTTAAAGAAAGCCCAGAAAGATAAGCCTCAAATAGTTTCTCAATCTTAACTGCTTCCTCTTCATTAACGACAGCCCTGCCGTTTTGAATGGTATATCCAAAAGGTATATGGCTCATCATTTCACCAACCTTTCCCTTAAGTTCAATCCGCATTTCATTTTGAAACCTATTTCCTCCTGTGAAAACACAATGATTTCACGGGTAAAATTCTCAAATATTTCGCTATCAAATGCATCAATCTGCTTTTCAGCTTTCGTTGCAAATTTAAGAAACTTCTCAACCTCAACAAGGATAGTCTGACTCCCATCGATTGTGCGTTTTATGGCTTCTTTTTGTTCTTTTAATAAAGCCGCTTCTTTAAGCAGCTCATTTTTCTGTGTATTAAAAAGAGCGGGTTCCAGGTATCCCTTGGCCATAAGTCCCATAATTACCTGAATCCGCTCTGTATTTTCTTTGATTTTTGTTTCCAGTTCTTGAATCTTCGCTATATTATCTGAGTAATTTGCTTTCTTTAAGCTTTGTAGCAATGGTCTTAGAATGAATTTATGACCGAAAATAAGCTTATTGATCATTACAACAAAGGCCTGATGGATCGCATCCTCTCTTATAAACTTCATGGAACAGCTTGATGCGTCCTTTATGTGCTTTGTGCAGCACCAGGCAATGTATTTATGATTACCACTGCCATGAATTCGACGCTTAAAACTGCTGCCACATTCTGCGCATTTGATTTTCCCAGAGAAAGGGTAGCGTTTTTGATACTTACTGCTTCCCTTGATTACGCCTTTTTCTTTTCCTCTTTGCTTTAATATCTCTTGGGCGGCTTCAAATTCCTCATGGGATATAATGGCTTCATGATGATCTTTTATCATGTATTGATCTTTTTCCCCACGATTATAATGCCGCTTAAAATTCTCATCTGTATAGGTTTTTTGCAGAAGGACATCCCCAGTATATTTTTCATTGCTTAAAATGCCGCGGATAGTTGTCGCTGTCCAGTGTGAACCTCTCTTTGTTGGGATTTTATCCGAATTTAGCCCATCTGCAATTATCTGTGTGCCTTTACCGTCCAAAGCCTCGGAAAAAATCCGCTTTACGATTTCAGCCTGTTCTTTATTGATAAATAGCTTTCCATCCACATAATCGTAACCATAGGGAGGATACGAAATTTTGTATGTTCCGTTTTGGAACCTACGTCTGATAGACCACTTACTATTTTCTGCAATGGATAATGACTCGTTTTCTGCAAGACTGCTCAAAATTGTCAGCACCAATTCGCCTTCCATGCGCTGTGTGTTTATATTCTCTTTCTCGAAATAGATGAAAACACCGAGATCGGTAAGTTTTCTCACCATCTCAATACAGTCGGTTGTGTTTCTGGCAAATCTGCTGACCGACTTGGTTATAATAAAGTCAATTTTCTTGTTTTCACAATCTGCAAGCAGCCTTAAAAGTCCAGTTCGGTTCTCCTTTTTTGTGCCTGATATGCCTTCATCATAGTAAATCCCTGCAAATTCCCAATCAGGATTTGCTTTTATATAGGATTCATAATGGTCTTTTTGTGCTTCCAGGCTTGCCATTTGTTCATCACTGTCTGTTGAAACCCTGCAATAAGCCGCTACCCTCACCTTTGGCTTGAAAGCTTGGAGAGCATTGTTTCCATCAATCCTTGTTACCTTTCTCACTGTTTTCACCTCCTTTGGGTATGTGACATGTTACCTCTGTGTGCCGCTAATAGCAAGCCAATTAGGCCATAAGCTGTGCATACATCGGCGAGAAAGTTTTGCGGTTCAACTTGTCGATTTTGTTGAATTCTTCTTTTGAAATCAGTCCCGCCTTAAGCATCCTCTGCAGAATTTTGTATGCCCGCCAGTAATCAACCTCTCTTTGAATTTTACATAGATTTAACCTTAACCTGCCTTTAGATTTTACTATTCTGCTGTAATATTTGAATTGTAAATAAACTGGAGGAAAAGGAGAAAAAACGTTATGAAAAAGATGAAAAGAATTGTATTGACCGTAACCATACTGGCACTCTTCATTACAGGCTGTGCAACTGGAGGTGGTAATGAAATTGTTGTTGTTTCCCGGGAAGAAGGTTCGGGCACCAGGGGAGCGTTTATTGAACTGTTTGGAATTGAAGAGAAGGATTCAAACGGAAATAAGGTAGATAAAACAACGGACGAAGCAACCGTTGTAAACAGTACCTCTGTTGTAATGACCACAGTCGCTGGTAATAAGAATTCCATAGGATATATATCTCTGGGTTCTTTGAATGATACCGTCAAAGCGGTTAAAGTTGACGGAGTTGAACCTACTGTTGAGAATATCAAGAACAATACTTACAAGGTTTTCAGGCCTTTTAATATTGCAACAAGGGATGACATCAGCGAACTGGCACAGGATTTCATCAGCTTTATCCTTAGCAGTGACGGACAAAAGGTCGTGGAAGAAAATGGTTATATTGCTGCATCAGAAAAAGGCCCTTACAGCAGTACGAAGCCATCCGGTAAAATAGTAATAGCTGGGTCTTCCTCGGTAACACCGCTCATGGAGAAGTTAAAAGAGGCTTATTTGAAAGTGAATACCAATGCAGAAATTGAAATACAGGCGAGTGATTCCACAACGGGAATGAAATTAGCTATGGAAGGAACATGCGATATTGGTATGGCATCCAGAGAATTGAAGGAGAGCGAATTGAAGAAGTTAAAGCCAACAGTTATAGCCATGGATGGTCTTGTTGTTATTGTAAATAAGGAAAACCCGGTAAGTAATCTGACAAGTGACCAAATTAAAGGTATTTTCAAAGGAGAAATTACCTCTTGGAATGAGGTTGCTAAGTAAGATAAAACAAGCCAGCGGAGCATTTGCTGGATGAGACGCACATTCTGGCTTTTAAGGGGTTAAGTATCTATGACAAAATACAAAGAAAGCATAATGAAAGCAATATTTTTTGCAGCAGCCTGCACATCCATTCTGGCTGTCACGCTTATTTGTTTATTTCTATTTATAAACGGTGTCCCCGCTATTGCTAAAATCGGGATATTTGATTTTCTGATGGGCACAACATGGAAACCGAATAATACGCCTCCTTCATTCGGCATTTTACCCATGATCCTGGGAAGTATCTATGTAACAGCCGGCGCTGCGGTTGTCGGAGTTCTCGTAGGGGTTTTAACAGCCGTATTCATGGCCCATTATTGTCCCTCAAAGCTTTACCGCATCTTGAAACCTGCCATAAACTTGCTCGCAGGGATTCCTTCCATAGTATACGGATTTTTCGGGCTTGTAGTGATAGTACCCTTTATCCGCGATACCTTTGGGGGTGATGGCAACAGCATGCTGGCGGCATCCATTCTCTTAGGCATCATGATTCTGCCTACGATTGTAGGTATAAGCGAATCAGCAATCAGAGCCATACCCCAAAGTTATTATGAGGGTGCGCTGGCTCTCGGTGCAAGTCACGAGAGAAGCATCTTTTTTGTAATTCTTCCGGCAGCAAAATCCGGTATCATGGCTGCTATAGTCTTAGGGATAGGCAGAGCCATAGGAGAGACCATGGCAGTCATCATGGTTGCAGGGAACCAGGCAAGAATGCCTGCCGGGTTGTTGAAAGGCGTTAGAACACTTACAGCCAACATAATAATCGAAATGGGTTATGCTGCGGAATTGCATAGAGAGGCTCTAATTGCGACAGGTGTCGTGCTGTTTGTTTTCATTCTTATTATAAATTTATTACTATCATTGCTTAAAAGGAGGACTGGCTGATGGAATCCATCAACAAACTATCATATATTCAAAAACTCAGGACTTATAAACGAGACCCCAGATCGCTAGTTTTATTCCTTTTAGTAATTGTATCAACAATTCTTACGATTGGGCTTTTGCTTTTTTTGATTGGGTATATCATGATCAAGGGAATCCCCCATATCAAGCCTGAACTGTTTCAGTGGAAATACAACACCTTAAACGTGTCGCTGATGCCTGCTTTAATTAATACTGTTATCATAACGATCATTTCGCTTCTGATTGCGGCGCCAATAGGAATTTTTTCTGCCATTTATCTGGTTGAATACGCAAAAAAAGGCAACAAGTTGGTTGCTATAATCAGAATTACTGCAGAAACACTGTCAGGGATTCCGTCAATTGTTTACGGCCTGTTTGGTTTGCTGTTCTTTGTAACTGCTCTTGGCTGGGGGATGTCTCTCCTGGCAGGGGCATTCACACTGTCAATTATGATACTGCCACTAATTATGCGTACCACCGAGGAAGCATTAAAAGCAGTTCCCAACTCGTATCGAGAAGGCAGTTATGGGCTGGGTGCAGGTAAGCTAAGGACTGTATTTAAAATCGTTTTACCCTCTGCAATGCCTGGCATTTTGGCCGGTGTTATCCTGGGCATTGGAAGGATTGTAGGAGAAAGCGCCGCGTTAATTTATACGGCTGGAACTGTTGCTGAAATACCAAAGGGCAGCGATTTTCTGTTCGATTCTACCCGTACATTATCGGTTCATATGTATGCTCTTGCCAGTGAAGGGCTATATGTAAACCAGTCTTACGCAACTGCTGTTATACTATTAATTATTGTTGTATTGATTAACTACCTATCAGGGTTTATATCAAAGAAACTTTCAAAAGTCTAAAAAGCCATTTGAAAGGCATTTGGTAATAATTGATGCCAAGGGCCAGACATTAGATGCAAGGCACTAAATATTAGACTTTTGTTACCGGAAGACATGGAGGTAGAAAAAAATGGATAAGATTTGTATAAAAAATCTGGACTTATATTACGGCGATTTTCAGGCGCTGAAGAAAATCAACCTGAATATAAAAGCAAATGAGATTACAGCCTTTATCGGGCCATCAGGCTGCGGAAAATCTACGCTTTTAAAATGCCTGAACCGAATGAATGACATTGTTGAAGGTTGCAGGATAACTGGTAAGGTCCTCCTGGATGATGAAGACATTTACGGTGATATAGATATCAACCTGCTTCGAAAACGGGTGGGAATGGTTTTCCAAAAGCCCAATCCTTTTCCTATGAGTGTGTATGATAATGTGGCATTCGGGCCACGTACACATGGCATAAAATCAAAAATCAAACTGGACGATATAGTGGAACGGTCGCTTAGGCAGGCCGCAATATGGGATGAATTAAAGAGCCGCTTAAAAAAGAGTGCTTTGGAACTCTCTGGCGGCCAGCAGCAAAGGCTCTGTATTGCGAGGGCATTGGCGGTACAGCCGGAAGTTTTATTGATGGATGAACCTACGTCAGCTTTGGATCCTATTTCAACATCCAAAATTGAAGACCTTGTTGTTGAGTTAAAAAAAGATTATACTATTATTATAGTTACCCATAATATGCAACAGGCGGTACGCATTGCAGATAGTGTAGCTTTTTTTTTAAATGGAGAAGTGATAGAATATGCAAGAGCGGAGAAACTGTTCTATATGCCACAGGATAAACGCACAGAGGACTATATAACCGGGAGGTTTGGGTAATGAGTAATAAATTTGATGAACAACTGGACCTTTTAAAGACTCAGATGATACAAATGGGTGCATTGTGCGAAGAAGCCATAGCAAGTGCAACAAAAGCGCTTATCAACGGAGATATGGAACTTGCCAAAAAAGTAATAACTAAAGATGAGGACATAGATCACAAGGAAAAGGAGATTGAAAGCATTTGTCTCAAATTGCTTCTCCAGTATCAGCCGGTTGCCAGGGATTTGCGGCAGATTTCTTCTGCTCTAAAGATGATAACAGATATGGAGCGAATTGGAGACCAAGCTGCAGATATTTCAGAAATTATCATGCTTGCAAATATAAAGGCTGCAAATAACACAAGTCATATAGCAGACATGGCAAAGGCTACGATAAAAATGGTTACCGACAGTATTGATGCGTATGTCCAACAGAATTTAAAACTTGCAAAAGCGGTAATAGATTACGATGATGTAGTAGACAATCTGTTTAATGATGTAAAAGCGGATATGATTAGGCTGATTAATGAAGATACTGAAAATGGCGAATTTGCTATTGACCTGATAATGATTTCCAAATACTTCGAACGAATAGGTGATCATGCTACGAACATCGCAGAATGGGTCGTATTTTCCATTACCGGCAAGCATGTGGAGGAAGAACAATGATCTATTGTGTAGAGGACGATAGAAGCATTCGGGAGCTTGTCATATATGCACTGAAATCCATTGGTTATGAAGCTATTGGTTTTGACAAAGCTGAGCCATTTTATAAAGAATTGGAAAATAAGCTACCCGATTTAGTATTGCTTGATATCATGTTGCCCGGCGAAGATGGTATTAAAATATTGAAAAAACTAAAGGCATCATCGAAACTACGGCATATTCCGGTAATCATGCTTACTGCAAAAAGCGCAGAATATGACAAGGTTTTAGGGCTGGACAGTGGAGCAGATGATTATATTACCAAGCCTTTTGGTATTATGGAGTTCCTTTCCCGTGTCAAAGCAGTTCTCAGAAGATCAGGAAATGTAAGTAATTCATCTGAAATATCTGTTGGACAGCTAACGATGTATATTGACAAGCATGTTGTTATAGCAGACGGGAAAGAGGTTGCTCTTACGTTCAAAGAATTTGAGCTTCTGAAATATTTGATGGAAAATGCTGGCATTGTGCTGACAAGGGATAAGCTCCTGGAGGAAGTATGGGGATATGAATATGAAGGCGAAACTCGTACTTTGGATGTGCATATCCGTACCCTGCGGCAGAAGCTTGGAGAAGCGGGAGCGATTATTGAGACGGTGAGAGGGGTTGGCTATAAGATCGGAGGAAAGGCATGAAAAAGCGTATTTATAAAAGCATGCTGGTATTGGCCCTTACAACTATTTTACTTACCTCGTTTCTTATAACCGGAGTGATGTACCGGGCATTCTATCTCAGGATGCAGCAAGAAATCAGGAATGAAGCCATTTTTATATCATCCGCTTACAATCTAATCGGACAAGAGTTCTTTTCCCGCTTTGCTGATCAAGAAAACTCCAGCAGAATCACTTGGGTAGCAAGTGACGGTACTGTTTTGTTTGATAATTTCACTGATGCAGAACAGATGGAAAATCACCTCAATAGGCCGGAAATTGCCGATGCGTTGAAAAACGGATTTGGTGAAGCAGTTCACCTTTCTAAAACTCTAGGAACTCAGACCTTTTATTGGGCTGTCCGACTTAATGACGGCACAGTCCTAAGAGTATCAGCCACGACTAATAGTGTTTTTAAATCTGTTTTAGGTTTTTTTCCGTATGTCGCTTTAATCACATTGATGGTTATCTTGCTGACCATGATCATTGCCAACCTGTTGACGAAAAAAATCTTTCTTCCTTTGAACAATTTAAATTTGGAGGATCCGTTGTCCAATGATGTCTATGACGAATTGTCTCCATTGCTAATTCGCATGGCTAAACAAAATGATCAGATTAAAAGTCAGTTCAAAAAACTGAAAGAGCAGAAGGAAGAGTTTAATGCAATTACGGAGAATATTAGAGAGGGAATCATAGTTTTAAACAACAAAGGCTTGATATTATTCATAAACAAAAGTGCCGCAGACATATTCAATGTCAGTACTCAGGACATAATTAACAAGCATATATTAACACTTGATCGAAGCATAACTCTTCAAAAGGCAATAGAGACAGCTATGGGAGGGCATTTATTTGAGGATATATTTGCCATAGGTGAAAATTCTTTTAATTTACTGGCTAGCCCTGTTAAGGATGAAGTGGTTGTCAAAGGAGTTATTCTGTTTATATTGGATGTAACAGAAAAACAATCCGCCGAAAAAATGCGCCGTGAGTTTGCCGCTAATGTGTCGCATGAACTTAAAACGCCTCTCACCTCCATTTTAGGTTACGCAGAGCTTATGAAAAGCGGCATGGTAAAACCTGAAGACATTTCCGAGTTTTCCGACCGCATATACAACGAAGCAAGGCATCTCATAGACTTGATAGAAGATGTGATACGGATCTCCAGACTGGATGAAAAAAATGTTCAGCTCCCCTTTGAAGAGATTGATTTATTGGAATTGGCAAAAGAAACAGTCGGCAGATTATCTTCCCTTGCACAGCAGAAACGGATAAAGCTATCAGTCGGCGGTGATAACGCGATCATTTTTGGTGTTAGACAAATTCTGGAGGAGATGATCTATAATCTTTGTGATAACGCAATCAAATACAATTATGAAAACGGCAAGGTTGATGTAAATGTAAAAACTTTCTCCGACCAGGTTGTACTAACCGTAGCCGATAATGGCTTTGGCATTCCGAGGGAGCACCAAAGCCGCGTGTTTGAACGCTTTTATAGAATTGACAAGTCCCATTCAAGGGAAACCGGTGGAACTGGTCTGGGCCTTTCTATTGTAAAGCACAGTGCCGAATTCCATAATGCAAAGATTCGATTGATGAGCAAGCCTGGAAAGGGTACAACGATTACAGTTATATTTAGACGAAACCAATAAAACTGTATAGAATAGTGTTTTATTGATATGTTCCCACAGCCAGATATGGAAGTGGGTTTGTCTGTAATAGGAATATTCAACGGTTTTGACGGGAGTGTCCTACGAACTGCCGTCCGGCGTGGGGATAGGCGTGTCTAGGGCAAGCTGTTTCCCCTGTTTTTTGGAATTTCTATATAGGCAGTGTTAAACTGCCTGTATCCGTTAGGTTTCAAGATTCCGAATATGTCCCGGACAATCTGTTCCTGCCAGTCAATTAATTCAAAAGGCATTCCATACCATTCACCCTTGGTATGCTTCAGGCAGTTTATAAAAGTAACAGCGGCATCCGCCGCTTCCTTGTCATATCGAGAACCTTCCGCCATAAACTTGGTTGGTTTATATCGTTTTAACTTCCGCAGCTTTGCCGCCTCCTTTCCTAAAATTGAGCAAGAAAAAAGGAACCTCATGGATGAAG
>Ga0208938_1000715_pt1 | contig 22599 bp, 26 predicted proteins | sample AD_UKC125_MetaG_FD_184434 | JGI IMG/M metagenome (GOLD analysis project Ga0208938, IMG submission 184434) | Active sludge microbial communities of municipal wastewater-treating anaerobic digesters from USA - AD_UKC125_MetaG (SPAdes) (version 2) | ecosystem: Engineered > Bioreactor > Anaerobic >...
AGCTTGCCGAAGCGTTTAGTGCAGATGTATGAGGGTGAAGAGGCTTTGGAGAAGCTTGACTGATTTTGATTTGTTGCCATGGCCCGCGCTTTAAGTTTATACGTTGAAGCTGACACGTTTGTACAGAGGCTTGATCCCATGGTCAAGCTTCTGTACATTGTTGTCGCCATATTGATACCTTTTGTCATCCTGCCCTTCAGGTGGGTAGGGGCTGGTTTTATTCTGGTAAGCTGCGTGGCACTCCTGTATGCCAAGGTGTTTCCAAGAGTGTTGCCGCTATTAGGTTTTAGTTTCCTCATACTGATCTCCATAGTTGTCATTCAGGGTCTGTTCATGCCGGGGAATAAGACGCCTGCTGCTGAGATCCTTGGCTTAACCTTTTATAAGGAAGGGTTGCTTTATGCCCTAACACTGTGCATACGTGTTTTAGATGTCTTGCTTGCCTTTGCACTACTGGTCCTTACTACTCGGCCATCGGACTTGATTCAGTCGTTGGTGAAAAGAGGTTTGTCCCCACGCTTCGGTTATGTATTGAGTTCTGCACTGCAAGTTATTCCACAGATGATGTCTCAAGTTGACAGCATCATGGATGCACAAAGATCTCGCGGTCTGGAGACAGAAGGTGGTTTATGGGTTCGGCTAAAAGCGTTCATACCACTAATTGGTCCCGTGGTCATGAGCTCGCTGCTTGAAACCAGGGAACGTGCCATGGCATTGGAAGTGAGGGGCTTTAGCGCGTCAGGTAAGAAGACGTTCCTTTACGAGAGAGAATCCTTGGTCCTGGACAGAATTTTGCAGTGGGTACTTATTGCTTCGCTCGTACTTTCACTTGTGGCGAGGTTTACGGTACTGTGAAAGCTGTTGTGGTGGAGAACCTTAAATACCGGTATCCTTCTACGGAGCGCTTGGCACTAGATAGTGTCAATTTTGAAGTGGAGCAAGGCGAGTTCATAGGCATAATTGGCAAGAACCTTGCTGGGAAATCTACTTTGTGTGAGGCCTTGGTTGGACTAGTACCTCATTTTTATAAAGGTGCCTACGGTGGCCGTGTGGTTGTGGATGGTGTGGAGGTGCTCAGTAGCACTGTGAGCGAGCTGGCACGACACATCGGTATAGTGTTTCAAAATCCTTTCACCCAGATCACAGCTGACAAGCTCACCGTGTATGAGGAAGTGGCTTTCGGTTTGGAGAATTTTGGTTTCGACCGTTCTGAGATGGTAGATAGGATAGATTATGTACTAAAGCTGCTGGGACTTTACGAATACAAAGACAGAAATCCTTTTGAGCTTTCAGGTGGTCAAATGCAGCGGCTCGCCATTGCCAGCATCATCGCCATGAGGCCCAGTATCATTGTTCTGGACGAACCGACATCGCAGTTAGATCCTTTGGGTTCAGAGGAAGTCTTCAGAGCGGTGCAAAGCTTAAGTAAAGAAGGTATAACCATAATCATGGTGGAACAGAAAATGGAGAAAATAGCCCAATATGCTGACAAAATCATGCTCATGCACGAGGGACGTGTGATAGATTTTGGAGCACCGGAAAAGGTATTTTCACGTCCCGACTTGGAAACTTATGGCGTTGAACCACCTGTATTTACCAGCGTTGCCAAAAGACTGGGTATAAACGATAATGGCACTGGCCTATATCCAGTAACTTTGGAACAGATGCGGAGGTTAATGATCAGTGAACCTCATAGAAGTTAACAGCGTCAGTTTCGCTTACACAGAAGGTGTTCCCGTTCTTAAGGACGTGACCTTTTCATTAAATGAGGGTAGTGTGGCCATTATTGGGCAAAACGGGTCTGGTAAAACCACTTTGGTCAAACTGTTAAAGGCATTGCTCAAGCCAAATACCGGTGATATCTTTATTAAGGGCGTTAATACGAAAGAAACCACAGCTGCAAAATTGGCTAAAACTGTCGGGTTAGTATTCCAGAATCCCAATGACCAAATATTCAAGAACAAAGTTCTGGATGAAGTCATGTTCGGTCCACTTAATATTGGTCAAAGTGTGGAGGAAGCCAGAGAAAACGCAATAAGAGCTTTGGAGACGGTCTCTTTGGCGGATAAAAAGGAAGAAAACCCCTATGACCTTTCCCTGTCTGAGAGAAAGCTGGTAAGCATTGCATCCATACTGTCCATGAACACTGACATTGTCATTTTCGACGAACCCACCATTGCCCAAGATTGGTGGGGCAAAACAAAGATCAAAAACATTGTTCGCGACTTAGTTGACTGTGGAAAACTGATCATAACCATTACACACGATATGGACTTTGTGGGCGAGTGTTTCCAAAGGGTGATTGTGCTTAGTAGAGGGGAGCTCTTGCTGGATGGTCCCACACGCGAAGTCTTCTCAAAAGAGGACGTGCTAAGGACTGCGTACTTGGAGCCACCCTATGTGACCCAACTGTGCAGAGCAATTGGGTATGAAGGTGTGTTCCTGAGCGCTGAGGAATTCGTTAAGTATTATGAAAGTAGCTTACCAAACTCATAGCAGCATTGGCGAATAATGTTCAAAGGGTTCACTTACCAGAGCCTGAACTAACCACTCTTTCTTAGGATTTTGGCTCGCGAAGTTCCACTGAGTATGAGGTCCAAGAAAGTTGTTTGGGTCGCGTATCTTCAAAAACGGTAAGATGATCCAGCCCAACCGAGTTTAGAAGCTGTTCGGCACGATCAAAGTTCCTACCAATGGCTTCCAACTTGTGAGCATCACTACCCACAGTGACCATGTACCCACCTAACCGTGTATACTGCTGAAGAATCCACTCCATGATTCTGAAGTTTTCTGGTCTGTCTAAGCGAGCCGTATTCAGTTCTAAGGCCTTTCTACGTTTTATCAAAGCAATTAAGACTTCTTCAACCAAATCGGCATTTTCCATGTAATCTTGCAATGTGAAAGGTGTGTAGCGGGCTGGATAATCTAAGTGCGCTAACACCTGATACTGTTCCATGTGAGATACACAAAAGAGCGTTTCTTCTAAATATGCCTTGATGAAAGATGGGTGATCCATGTTGACAGGGAGTTTTGCCACATTAATACTGCCAAAGCTGTGTATGGACAGCAAAATCATATCAAACCTGTGGGGGGCAATGAGTGCTTCAGTTCCATGCAGATTGTTCTTGTTCACACCAGCTTCAAGCCCCTTCAGGATCTTCAGAGTTGGGAAGTTGCGGCCCGTGTATTCAATGTCAGCTAAGTAGCGCTCAAGGCCTTTTACTCCTTCCTCGCCTGAAGGATCTTGAAGATCTAAGTGATCTGTTATGGCTATGTGAGTGAAGTTCTTTTTAACGCACTCCGAGAAAATATGGGACATGCATTCTTGACCATCAGGCGACCACTGGGAGTGCAAATGGAGATCAGCGGAAATCATTTTACAGTGATTTCCTTTTTCACTGTTTTCACATTGTACATATTGTCGGTTGCTGCTACTTGTATGACATAAGATCCTGGCTCCAGATGGGCGGAAACCGTCACAGGTCCGTCATACTTCTCGTTCTCAGGAGTCGTATACAGATTGTTTTCAACATAGGTACCGTTGGGCTGAGGAATCAGCACCGAGACGGCTATCTTAGTAGGTTTTGAGTAAGGTCCATCGGTAGCAGTCACAGTGAAAGAAAATGTTGGAGTTACCACCTGGGGTAAGTCAACAGTTACCTGCGGCGGTGCGTTCAGTATGATTTCAGAAGAACCCCCAGATTCTTCTAATACGCCAAAGAATGTGGCAACCTTGGCTGCAGCTGTGGCCGCCAGAAGCGTGTCTCTGATCTCTCCGCCATTTTCTAAGGCGCACGCACTAAAGTCAACGCTGGTCCTAATGTTGGACATGGACATGTTAACCAGTGTCCATTCTTCCCCCGTTGAGGTTTGAGTTTCCGTACTTAGAATGTACTTTACCCCCAACTCTGAAGGCAGTCCGCCTTGGAAAAGCAACCAACTACGAGCATTTTCCCTTTGAACAGCGTAACTTACATCCACACACTTATTTTCATCGTCCACGTTTATGTAGTTTCTTTCCTCATCTTCGGCTGGTTCCACATCGTTTAGGATTTTCAAGTTCAGAGCGTAATTAGCTGGCAGTCTGTCTTCTGAGGCAAAAAGCAAAGGTATAAGGTGAGCATAAGAGATGAAAAATAGCGCAGCTATCACCAAAACCACGATGGCGATGCGCGCCCACAGTTGCATTCCTTTTCGTTGCTTAGATTTATTTTTCTTGCTTTGTTGTGGCTGCTGTTTTTTCGGCTTCTTCGAGCTCATATCACTTAATCTATTATACCAAAGTGCCTACAAACCAAGCTAAGAAAATCTGAACAAGTAAAGCCGGAATATAGTTTCCCACCTTTACTTCCTTCACACCGAGCATCCTCAGCCCTATCATGGCTACCAAGAGATTACCCACGGCAGAAAAATCACTCATGTACATGGGCAGTTTAAGGAAAGACAGCTGTGCACTGAACAACGCTATGGCTCCCTGAACTATCAATACGGGTAAGGCACTGAGAAAAACACCTACTCCGTAGGCTGCCGATAAGGCTGCAGCGGAAAACCCATCCATGACAGATTTTAAGAACAGAATGCTGTAATCCTTCATGAGACCAGCATTGATGCTGCCGATAATGGTCATGGGGCCTACCACAAACAACGTTGTTGCATAGACAAAGCCTTCAGTTAACTGCTGTCCTTGATATCGTTCCTGGAGTGACTGTGTTAATCGGCCCAAATGTCCTTCAATGTCCAATGCAGTACCTAAAATACCACCTACTAACAGGGAAATGAGTACGATGGCAGGACTGCCCATATCTTTTATGCCGTATATGCCCAGTGCAAGTACTAGTACTCCCACTGACTCCGTTATCACATGCCTGTATGTTTGTAACGGCTTTATGAAAACTAAGCCAGCAAAAGCACCAGCCAAAACGGCAAGCGTATTTACGTAAACGCCCAACATGGTTAATCAATATTTTAGCAACATGTCCACTCCAAAAAACTCACACTTTGAGTTAGAATGTTTCCAGATGATGTGGGAGGTGACTGGTAGGTTATGGCAGTTTGGAAGTGCAGCGTGTGCGGTTTTGAAAAAGAAGGCAAGTGCAAGCCCAAGAAATGCCCGGAATGCGGAAACACTGGCACCTTTGAGAAGAAGGAAGACTAGAGCTTTTCTAAGAATCTACTAACGGCATCTTGGTAAAGCTGCAGGTCAAAGTCTCCCAGTTCAGCCTTTAGCACGATCTCAATATCGTCCATTCCCATGAACTGGCTAAGTATGATCGTTTCTGCCAGCAGAACATCCAAGTTGTTTTGCTTCTCTTTGTACGTTCTGGCTTGCAAGAAGTAGGACATCTGTCGATTCTGCAGTGGCATAACGGGCCTGAAGGGTGAAGCAGCTTCGCTGGGACGCCAGCTTGTTTCAAAATCGGTATCCAGCCTGCTATTAAGGAAATAAGCCAGTATCTGAGCGCCTGGCGGGTTCTTTGCAACCTCAGTGCCGTAGAAGTGGTGCGCCCAGCCCCTGACGATGTTTTCTTCACGATTGTCCAACGTGTTTATGGTCCTGAACACGGCTTCTGTGATCAGTTCAAAGACGTTCCAGTCGGTTTTGTCCAGGTAATCGCCTGACGAATGGTAGAAGCGATCAGGCCATGTAATGGGCATGATTCCGGGTATGCCCTTCAAGGTAAAGGGTGCATGGTCAGATCCCAGTCCATATCCTTGTTCCGTTACCTTCAGCAGTTTAGAAGGGTGATTGGCCAGATCTTGAAGGTGGAACCACAGGTAAGCATCAGTGGAATGAAGCAAAGGCCACGGGTTGTGGTTCAGGTTTATGGCACTGTTACTTAGGAGCTGTGATGCACCTATCATATCCAAGTTTATATTTGCTTCCATGGGCAAAGTAGCATCTTTTTCCAACCACTGCACTGTGCCATAATGTTCGGGAACCCATAGGAAGATGATTCCGAAGTTTTTTGGTGGATTCTTAATCAGTTTTTCTGCAACTCGCACCAAACCGGCGCTACCCGAGGCGTTGTCATCGGAACCGGGGCCCACATGGCAGTAATGCGCAGTAAGTACCACATTTGCTTTCTCAGAGGCGTTTAATCTGGCTTCTACAACGGGCATCTTTTCCACTTTAAAATAACTGTTAACTTCCAAATGTGCTTCCACGCTGTTACTGCTACTCATTAGTCTCTTCAGTTTTCTTGCAACACTCGGTTTTACCTGTACCATGGGGATCATTTTGAGTTCCCCAAGGTGGCTCTCATTCAAGAACAAACCCCTGTAGGTGTAAACATCCACATCGCGGTCTTGATACCATATCACACCCACTGCGCCGTGCTCTGACGCTTTATGCAGGGCTAAGAGCGGTTCTTCATCAGTGAGTACAATGTTACCGTTGGTATTGGACCAGTCTGGCAGTGGAATCACTAAAGAGCCTTGTGCTGTGCCTCCTGGTGAGTAAGGCACTACGGCCAATGTGTGCTCTTCAACGGAGGAGAGAAGCTCCCTATGGGGACTTGTGAGTTCGCAGAATCCACCTGTTAACTCCCAACCCATGGGCATGGTTAAACCCATTACTGTTTCTCTTCCGTCGTACTGGTATTCGTGCGTGACCACATTCAATCCCAAATTATCAGCTTCTTGTGCAATAATTCTTGAAGCTTCAATTAGGCCAGTAGTCCCTTGTAAACGATCCATGGAAGACAAAAGCCCCCAGATTTTTTTCGCTGGATCCATTCACGCATCACCTCAAGAACAGTTTATCTCACTTGGTGCATAATATAATGAAATTGTGAGGCCATTAGTTGCCAAAGTTGTTCGAGATCCTCTTTATGGTGATATAAAGCTAAGTTACCTAGAGGCTGCCGTTTTGGACCATGTGGCTTTCCAAAGGCTCAGAAGGATAACACAATTAGCTGGAGCCCCTTTTGTGTATCCTGCTGCTGTCCATACACGTTTCTCGCATTCCTTGGGGACCATGAATGTGGCGAAGCTTTATGCTGATTCTTTGGAGCTTAGCCCAGAAGATTACGTAGTCACATCGTTGTATGGGCTTCTTCATGATGTGGGACACGGTCCTTATAGCCACTGCTTTGAGGACGCAGCGAGCGAATGGCTAGGTATGAATCACGAGCAGCTTGGTATGAGCCTCATGGAGCGCATCGGAGGGAATTTGCTAGAGCAGTGCTCAGGGAAGGTTTTGGAGGGTCTAAAGGAAGAAGCACATCTTTATGGATTTCGCAATGCAGAAGACTATGTGCTGTGGGCGTTCAAGGAAACCATGACAGCTGTCAAAGAAGAGGATTACAGAGCCCACATCGTTGATGGTCCCATGGGCGCCGATAGGCTGGACTTCATAACACGAGATGCTTACTTCACAGGTGTAAGTGCATTCAACACAGTGGATATTTTCAGGCTCACAGGGAATGCCCTTCTCATGGATGGCCATTTGGTATTCAGGGCAAAGGTCGTGGACAACATTTACGGCTTGACGCTGGGACGTTTTCTCATGTACAAGAATGTGTACTACCACAAAACCAGCAGAGCTGCTGAGCTCATGATGCAACTTATGATCAAGGAAGCAATTGAGGAGGGATTACTGGATAGGTGGAAGGCTTTGGATGAGTTTATCCGCTTGGACGAGCCAATACTCATGGGCCTTGTTCAGCTTAGTGGACGTAAAAGTGCCGAGATTTGCGATCAGCTTCTCCGAAGAAGGTTGTGGAAGGTGGTGGAAGAAAGAATTGTGAAGCCTGAGCAGCAGAGTCAAGTTTTAGAGGAGCTTTATTCTTTGCATGCACCTTGTCACATTGACGTGCCTGAGAAGCTCAGCCTTACCAGTCCAATGGATCGCGGCGAGGTATTCATCTTAGACGAGAAAGGCATGATCATGCAACTTGCGGACTATGAAGAAAAGACTGGTTATTCTTTGCTTCAACAAGAAATGAATGTGTTTATCAGAGTTTACAAGGAGGTGTAAAGCACATATGAAAGATTTAGAGGAATTGGTAAAGAGTTACGAGCAAGACATGGTGGAAATGCTGTCCAAGTTGGTAAGTATTAAGGCTGTAAACGTGCGCTCCGGCGAAGGGCAGAGTGAATGGGACAGAGTAAAATTCTTGGAGCCCATTCTTAAGGAAATGGGCTTGGATACGAAAGTTGTTGTAGCACCAGATCCACTAGTACCTGAAGGAAGACCAAACTTACTGGCAGTTCTGCCTGGCAAAGATACATCCAGAACGCTGTGGTTTATAGGGCACTTGGATACTGTTCCAGCGGGTGACCCCAGTTTATGGACGCACGATCCTTTCGAAGCTCACGTGGAAGATGGAAAGATTTATGGACGTGGAGCTGAGGACAACGGTCAGGCAGTTATAACCAGTCTGTTCGCAGTAAAAGCTTTAATTGAGGCGGGTGTAAAACCCAATATGAATATTGGGCTGGCTTTTGTGGCAGATGAAGAAACTGGTTCAGATTACGGCATTATTTACCTCATCCAGCAAGGCATTTTCAAGCCCACGGATATGGCTGTAGTACCGGATTCCGGCGACAGTGAAGGCTCTTTCATTGAAGTGGCTGAGAAATCCATGATGTGGCTCAAGTTCAAGATCATGGGTAAACAAACTCACGCATCCATGCCTGGAAGTGGTATAAACGCTCACAAGATCGGAATGATGTTTGCCTTGTCCGTGGATGAAGCTCTCCATGACAACTTCAGTGACAGAGACGAACTGTTTGAGCCACCGTTTAGCACCTTTGAAATAACAAAGAAAGAAGCGAACGTGGAAAACATAAACACCATACCGGGAAGCGATGTTTTCTACATGGACATGAGGATTTTGCCTAATGAGAACTTGGATGACATACTCAGGATCATTGATGAATTAAGGACTTACTTTGAATACGAATACAAGGTTCGGATACAGCTGGAGATTGTTCAGCGGAGCGATGCCCCAGCTCCCACTGATCCTGAGCATCCCTTAGTAAAAACCTTGGCGGATGTCGTTAAGGAAACACGCGGCATTGAACCCAAGGTGGGTGGTATAGGTGGCGGCACTTGCGCGGCGCCTTTACGCAGAGTTGGTATACCTTCAGTGGTTTGGGCCACCATTGATGAGCTGGCACATCAACCTGATGAATACGCAAAGATAGAAAATTTAACAAAAGATGCACTGGTTTTTGCAAAACTCATGAGTAGAATGGAATAAGGATAGGTCTTTTTCGTGTATGACGAAAGGAGGTTGATTCAATTGCCATATGCAAAAACCAAAGACATTCTCAGCAAAGCTCACAACGAAGGTTACGGTGTGGGTGCTTTTAACGTTAATGATTTGGAGTTCATACAAGCCATTGTAAAAGCTGCGGTTATGGAGAATTCACCAGCCATCATTGAGGCTTCCGAAGGAGCTTTAAAGTATGCTGGTGATGGCGATGTGGAAAAGGGAGCTTTCATCTTAGCTGACATGGTACGTCGTTACGCCGATGCTGTTCCGGTCCCCATTTCTTTGCACTTGGATCATGGACACGATCTTAAACACGTCATGGCTGCCATAAAGGCTGGGTTTACTTCTGTCATGATTGATGCTTCTGACAAGCCTCTCGAGGAAAACATCAGAATCACACGTCAAATTGTGGAGGTAGCACATGCCGCCGGCGTGGCAGTGGAAGCTGAACTTGGTCGCTTGATGGGCATTGAGGACAATGTGGCTAGTGCAGAGAGCGTTTTGGTGGATCCCGATGAAGCCAAAAGGTTTGTAACTGAAACACAAGTTGACTTCCTAGCGCCAGCAGTGGGTACCAGTCATGGTGCCTTTAAGTTCAAGGGTGAAGCGAAGATCGACTACGACCGCATTTCCAAGGTAAAGGAACTGACTCAGCTACCGTTGGTACTTCACGGAGCCAGTGGCGTGCCTGCACAATGGGTTGAACTGGCTGAGAAGTACGGAGCCGACCTCTCAGGTGCAAAAGGCGTTCCTGATGAAGTGCTTCAGGAAGCAGTAAGAAGAGGTATAAACAAGGTAAACACTGATACGGACCTCAGGATTGCTTTCCTTGCTGGATTAAGAAAGCATTTAGCTGAGAATCCAAAGGAATTTGACCCCAGGAAGTACTTCGGTGAAGCTAAGGATTTTGTTACAGAAGTGGTTCGCGACAGGATGAGAGTTTTGGGGTCTTCAGGAAAAGCCTAAGACAAGTTTATTCCAACAAATGAAAAAGGGGCTCCGTGAATGGGAGCCCCTTTTTGTTAGCTGACGCGTCTACTATTTGTTACCGCCCAATGCACCGAAACCTGCGATAGCCATAAGGATACCAACAATGATGTTATTCCACATATAACCTGCTCCCTCTGTTAGGAAGAACGCCGCGATAATTGCCCAAATGCCTGTCAACACACCTAGCCATTTGTTGAAAGACTTCTCAGCGGGGAACATGTAAGCGCAAATTGCTACGATGATGCCTACGATGATGCCATTCCACATAGCTGCTGATGCTGCCTTAAAAATCCACGGAGATAGCAAATACCAAATACCAAGTAAACCGACTAACCATTGCATATTTCAGCACCTCCTTAGGCAATTATTGTTTCTCTAACTGCCCAGACGTTTTATACCCATGCAAGCCTATTCTTATGCATCTTAATCAGGAGCACATATTTGCAAGGTTATGCCACTATGGATTGAATTATTTCCTTAACAGGCAGGATTTCTTCTATGAGTCCTGCACTTTGCCCCATCATGAAAGCGCCGTTTTCTAAATCGCCTTCCACTGCTCTGATAAGCGCTCCCAGCATGAGGTTTGAAAATGTTTCTTCATCGCCGTTGTATTCTGCCTCAATGAGCTTTTGTGCCAATTGGTTTCTCCAAATGCGCACGGCATGTTTGAATCTTCTACCCACTTCCACTGTGGAGCGTTCATTTGCTCTGAGGACCACGTCTTTGTACACAGGGCTGATTGGGGCTTCCTCCGAAGCCACAAAACGTGTTCCCATTTGAACACCAGCTGCCCCCATGGCTCTCATGGCGCGGTAGCTGTCTGCATCCACAATACCGCCAGCAGCTATGACAGGAATGCTTTTGACTGACTTAAGGACGGCGTTCACCAGTACGATGGTAGTCACATCACCAATGTGTCCTCCTGATTCTTTTCCTTCAGCTATGACGCCGTCAGCTCCAGCTTTTTCCAACAAAAGAGCTTGGTTTGCAGAGCCAACCAATGGCAGTATTTTGATACCTCTTTCTTTGAGTGTTTTCATGAAACTGGAAGGATTTCCTGCTCCAGTTGTTATAACTGGTGGCCTTTCTTCCAATACGACCTTAATTTGGTCTTGCCAGAACTCGCTTTGCAGCATGAGGTTCACACCGAAAGGCTTCGGCGTGTTCCTTCTCACTTCTCGGATTTGTTCCCGGAGTTCTTCAGGTGTCATGGCGGCGCCGCCCAGTACTCCCAAACCACCTGCTTCGCTAACAGCTGCTACCAGTGGTGCTTTGGCAACTCGGGCCATACCGCCTTGTATGATGGGATACTCGATACCAAGCAGTTCTTCTAAAGAGATCATTGCTCCACCGCCACCTTAAAAACAATTTTCGCTTCGCTAACCAGCGTATCTGCTTTGAATATTTGCCCACTTCCAAAGTAGAATCCAGCTTTTTCTTTTTCCAGCTTTGCCTTGATAGTGATGTGATCTCCTGGGAAAATGGGCTGCATGAACTTTGCTTGCTCAACACGTGCCAGCAAAGGTAGTCCGGGCGTTTTTACTAATAGCCCTAGCGTTTGTGCCATGGCTTCTATGTGCAAGACGCCTGGGAAAATGGGGTAGTCAGGAAAATGACCCTGAAAAAAAGGCAAATTAGGGTCCACGTAATACTGAGCTTCACAACTATTACCTTCCACTTTGAACCTGTCCACAAACAAAAACGGCCAGCGGTGGGGAAGGGGTATTATTTTTTCCTCCAAAGCAAAGCACCTCCAGCAGCCAGTAGTACGCCCACACCCAGACCGACGCCACCTACTATCCACGGTGTCAAGGAAGACACCTTGCCCTTTGTTAATTGAGCCACTTTCTTTTCTGGTTTGTGGGTGTAATTGACCAAACTTCTCAGTTCAGCGAACAGCTCTTCCCATTTTTCCATCTCTTCATAGCAGCTATTGCAGCTTTGTAAGTGCGAAGAGACCTCAGTCATTTGGTTTTTCGTCAGCTCGCCCTTCACGTAGGCTGGTATTAGTTCCATTACTTCTTTGCACTCCACCGTTTTCACCTCCTTCTAACTTCTTTCTAAGGGCCTTTCGTGCCCGGTGCAGTTGTACCCGCACGTTCTCCTCTGATATGTCCAGCATTTTTGCAATTTCTTTTATGGGGAAGTTGTAAATGTCACGGAGGACTATGAGCGCACGCTGGTTTTCTGGCAAGTCCATAACTGCCATCTCAAGCATGAGGTGCATGTCCTCTGCTGTGTGAGCGCTGGGCTCAACGTATATGATTTTTCGTTTTTTCCTGAGAACCTGCAGAGCAGTATTCGCTGTGACACGGTAGAGCCAAGTGCTCAAGCTGGATTCATTTCTGAACGACTTTATTTTTGACCACAAGATCCATGCCACTTCCTGAGTAACATCTTCAGCATCTTCTCGATTTCCCAGGAGCCTGTATGCTAATGTGTAAATATCTCGCTCAAAGCGGCCAAAAAGTTCCTGGAACGCCTTAGGGTCGCCTCGTTTCACTTTCTCGATGAGTACGTGTTCAACCTTCATAGCGCTTCAGCACCAATACGGAATTATGACCCCCGAAGCCCAATGATTCTTTCAGAGCGTAATTGATTGGCCTCTTCTCAGCTTTATTTGGCACATAGTAAAGGTCACATTCTTCAGCGGGCTCCTGGAAGTTTATGGTTGGCGGTACCATTTGTTCCTGCATTGCTAATACCGTTGCCACCGTTTCCACAGCGCCTGAAGCACCTAGCAAATGTCCCATCATGGATTTTACAGAGCTCACAGGTATTTCGTAAGCGCGATCTCCTAATGCTTGCTTTATGGCTTTTGTTTCAATGACATCGTTCAGAGGTGTGGATGTTCCGTGAGCACAAACGTAGTCAATCTGTTCCGGTGTAATGCCTGCCCTCTTTAAGGCTTTTTCTATGGCTTTTGCCTGAGGCTGCGCAGAGGGATCGGGAGCTGTCACGTGATAAGCATCGCAGGTAGCACCGTAACCTACTATTTCAGCCAGTGGTCTGGCACCGCGCCTTAGTGCGTGCTCCAGGGTTTCCAGAATCAAGGCACCTGCACCTTCTCCCATAACGAATCCAGAGTGTCCCTTATCAAATGGACGTGATGCTGTGGGTTCGTTCAATGGAGATAAGGCTTTCATGTTGTGGAAGCTGGTAATGCCCAAAGGTGTAATGCTCGCTTCAGAGCCACCCACTAACACAGCATTTAGGTCTTCCTCTTCCTGTAGCAAGGCGTAGCCCTGCCCAATGGCATCCAAAGAAGCTGCACAAGCAGTAGTGGGAGCAAAAGTTGGACCATGGAAGCCGTTTTCAATGGCAATGTTGGCGGCGGCGATGTTTATGATGGAAGCTGGAACAGTGAATGGTGAAACTGTTTTCTGCCCCTTTGTGTACAAATTCAGTATTTGATTTTCCAGGAACTCCAGACCGCCCATGCCAGAGGCGAAAACTACTCCAACTGTGTACGGATCCACGTCCTTTAGCTGTGCTGTGTTGATTGCTTCTCGAGCTGCCACCAGGGCGAACTGCGTGAAGCGGTCTATCCTTTTAACGTCTTTCTTGTCAAAGTACTGCAGGGGATCAAAATCTACTTCCCCTGCGTACTTAACAGGCAAATCGGTGTATCTGGTTATGGGCTTTATGGCGTTACGTCCTGCAAATATGCCTTCTTTGAAAGCTTGCAAGCCCACACCGAAGGGTGTTACCACACCCATTCCGGTGATTACTATTCTTTTCATGCATTACCACCCAACACACGGAGTAGATCACCCACGGTCTTAATCTCAGAGAGCTTCTCTTCAGGAATTGTGTAACCTTTCTGTTCCAAAGAAAGGGTCAAATCTACTAAACCCAAGGAATCTACTCCCAGGTTTTCAAAAGTGGTGTCTTCAGTTAAACCCTCTGTGGGGTAACCGTTCTCTTCCAACAAGCTTTTTACCATTTCCATCATGTTTTTCCAAACCTCCTTGTTTTTGTTTTTCTTAACTTTTATTTCTCTAACAGTAACACGTTTGAATCACGAAACGAAGAAGCCTCCGTCTACGTAAATCACCTGTCCTGTGACAAAAGAAGATAGAGGCGAGAGCAAGAAGCAGATTACATTAGCCACTTCCTCAGGTTCTGCTAGACGTTTTAGGAGTGTGTGCTGAGTAAAGCCGTCAACGATCATTTGAGGAAGCTCCGTGGTCATTTTGGTGTTAACCAACCCCGGTGCTATGGCGTTGACTCTGATACCCTTTCTTGCCCATTCCTTGGCAAGCGTTTTCATCAGTGCTTCCAAGCCAGCCTTAGAAGAACTGTATGCAGCTTGTCCAATGTTTCCCCATTGAGCCACTATGGAACTTAGGAAGACCACACTGCTCTTAGGCTTTAAGGCCATGTAGAAATGCTTTGCCGTGAGGAAAGCACCTGTCAAGTTTGTATTGATGACCTGTTGCCAGTCAGCCGATGTGAGAAGTCCTACTGGTTTGTCCACTGTTATACCTGCAGTATATACCAATCCATCTAACATCTTTGACCACGACCCGTACTGTTTAAAAGACTCTTCATCAGTGACATCCAGGTAACATTCACTTTTTCTGCTCAGCAATATGGCTTTGGCGCCTTCCTGTTCCAGAGCTTGGGCAGTAGCTTTTCCTATATCACCACTTCCCACAATGGCAAAGGTTTTGTCAGAGAGATGCCAGTTCATGAACTAATACCACCTTCTGACCAGTGAGTTTGGCCAGCAATGGTTCTAAGTTGATTTCCACAAGTACGTCAAAATTCTTGCTTTCCAAAAAGGCAACGGTCCTTGTCCAGTCCACGGGCTGTGCCAGTGACTGCGCCAGAAGCTGGATAATCTCTTGGTAGTCTGTTACCACATCGTCTGCAATATTCAAATACACATCAAATTCAGGGTTATTGCCTTCAACAGTCTTGAGGAATTCATAGAATGCCTCTGAAGCTTTTTCTAGATAGGGTGTGTGGAAGGGCTTGTTCCCTGGTATTCGCTTATAGGCAACACGCTCCTCCTTTAATGTGGCCTCCACTTCGGGTAAGTCCTCAATGACGCCTCCTATGAGTACTTGCCTTTGACTGTTAATGTTGGAATAGAAAACTCTTCCCTTGAAAGTATTGACCACGAAATCTGCAGATTCTCTGTCCCTAAGTGCAATTAGCCAGCCATCTGGGCAAAGCTCTTGCATGTAATACCCACGAGCTTTTACCACCTTGTAAAGTGATTGGAGATCCCAAACCCCGGCTTCCCATAGAGCTGCATATTCCCCCAAACTATGTCCCACAGCCAAATCTGGTTTGTCCAAGTCTTCTGCTAAGGACACTTGCATCAATGTTATAGCCGGCTGGGCATTAATGGTCTTGTTCAGTTCCTCCTGAGGACCTACCCAAGTAACCTCCAGCAGCTTCGGATCTTCAGCTATGAGCAAGCTTTCCACGGTTCTGCTGAAGTACTTTCCCATGCCCACTTTCTGTATGCCTTGGCCAGGAAAAAGATGAGCCATTTTTCGCACGTTTCATCACCTCAATACTATTAGATGCACCTGGGGGGTGAAATGTTACAAAGCCAGCTGATAGAACTCCAACACGTTATACGTTGGGAACGAGGTGAACTTGCTTAGATACGGGCGTGGGTAGATCTCCACCAAAGTGCTTATTTGGTTTTTCTTGAGGTATTCTTGAGCCTCAAGCCAATCGATGGATTTAGTCAAACCCAATGTTAAACCTTCGATGACGTCGTCATAACTCTGAACGACGCGTCTCAGAGCATTCAGGTACACAGGTACAGCAGGCATCTTGCCTGGATTAATCTCTAAGAAAGAACGCAGTCTTTGTGCAGCCTTTTCCATGTAGGGCGTATGGAAAGGTGCTGATACGGGAAGTAACCTGTAGCTCACCTGGTTTTCTTCTAAGAACGCCTTCACTTTTTCCCAATCGGCTTCAACGCCCGCTACAACTACTCGATCTTCGCTATTAATGGCAGCTAAGTAAACTGATTTGAACTCACTAAGCAACTGTTGACGGCTGCTTGATGGAACTTGTACCATGAAGCCCTTGGGTGCGAAGGAAGCACTGAAATGACCCCTGGCTCTTATGATTTCAAACCCGGTTCGCACATCCCATACTCGGGCTTCCACCAGAGCTGCGTATTCTCCCGAGCTGTGTCCCAGCACCAGGGATGGAGACGGCAACTTTTCCATGAGGGATGCTTCCACCAGGTAAACCGCGGGCTGTATAAATGCTGTCTCTGTGATTACCTCGACATTTTGTTCTTTTAAAGCGTCTACAAGTTTTTGAAAGCTTTCACTGGCAATTTGTAGCGCTTTCTTTGAGAGGTAATTTCCCATTTCTGGGAACTGTGCACCTTGCCCCGGGTATGCGTGCGCAATCTTCGTTGCCATAAACATATTATAAATCCCTTAAAATGGAATAGTATTACTGCGGATTTTGAGTTCCTCTATCTACAAAAAAGGAGGATTCGCTAGTGTGGGCGGGCGCTATGAGGTTCAAGAGAAGTTTTCCCCTGTGGGGGTAGAAGGTCAAAAGCTACTTAAGAGGAGCAATATTGTTCTAGTGGGTGTGGGTGGTTTAGGTTGCTTTCTTGCCCAGTATTTGGTTAGAGCAGGCGTGGGACATTTCAGGTTCATTGATTTTGACGTTGTAGAACTGTCAAATCTCCAGCGTCAGGTTTTGTACGATGAAGGCGATGTTGGGAAGTCTAAAGTGGAATGCGCTCATCGGCACCTGAGACAAATTAACAGCGAAGTTAATTTGGAGCCTTTAGAAGAAAAACTGACGGCGCAGAATGCTGAAAGGTTGCTTACGGGTTTTGATGTAATACTGGATGGTACTGATAATTTTGAAGCACGTTTTATCATGAATGATGTGGCAAAGAAAAACCATATCTCTTTTGCTTTCGGCAGCGTGGCTGGTGCTTATGGTATGTCCAAAATCTTCTTACCTGATGAAAGAGTTTGCCTGCGTGATGTGATAGGGGACAACCTTGATGTTTCCAATGCGCCCACGGCTTCCACAGGAGGGCTAGTTAGTCCCATATTAGGTGTGGTTACCGCTTTCATGGCTGCTGAGACCATAAAGGTACTCACTGGTGCTTTAGACAGAGTGGAAAGGAGGCTCATGGTTTTTGATCTTTGGCAGAATCAGTGGAGTCAGCTGGAGATTGCTGAGAATCCTCAATGCCCGGTTTGTTCAGGTAAACGCTACCCTGCCTTAGAGCAGCAGTTTTAGATTAGGTAGCAATGAAAAGGGCATACACAAAATACTTTTTGATGGGTTTTGGCTACGTGGGGATTTCCATTGTCTTAGCCTTGTATGAAGCAGATGTTCCCGTTATGCTTGAGGAGACATTTGGTCTAGGCAATTTTTCTACAGGACTAATCATGAACATTGATGCTCTTTTCGCCACGGGTTTTATGCCCGTAGTTACAGCATATTCTGATGTGGTGCGAACTAGAATAGGAAGACGTTTGCCATTCGTACTAGTGGGTATGCCCCTGATGGCACTCTTCTTTGCTTTAAGTGCGCTCATGCCAATGCTGTTCGGCAGTAGTGCTCTTGGTTTGTCAACCTTCGTACTCATGCTCATCTTTACTAATGTATTCTTAGGCACCGCAAAGGGCCCCTTTGTAGCTTTGATGTCTGATATTACCAAACCTGTTGAACGCTCTTTAGCTTATGGGTTCCTAAACTTCATGGGCGGGGTGGGTTCCATGTTGGCTTACTTTGGAGTAGGGCAAATTAGCAGTTACAATAAGCTTACTGGCTTCGCCATGGCTTCAGGTATGTCTTTACTTTGTGCTATCATAGTGGGATTATCCATAAAGGAAGTTCATCCTCCTCGTTCTTTTCCTCAAGAAAGGATCGAGAGGCGAACTTGGTGGCAAAGCACTTTGAAGTTTTTAAATGTAAGATATGTGCATCTTTGGATAGAGTTGCTCGGTGTATTTTTCTGGTTTTTGGCCTTAAGTGCTTTAGAAGTTTTCTATGTGGTGTTCGCTGTGATGGAATCTGGATTGTCTGAGGCCACGGCCGAGAGACTAGCCACGACTAACCTTGGCATCATGTCTTTGGTCTTTGCCCTATTTGCAGTTCCTTCTGGTTGGCTCGGAACAAATTTCAAAAAGAAGCGAATCATGATGTTTGGTCTGCTCTTGACTTCATATGCTGTGTTTAAGATTATGTCGACTACGGATCTAGTAGTGTCACGCGGTTTCTTTGTACTGTTAGGCATCGGCACTGCCATGGTAAGTATTAACTCCTATCCTGCGGTGATGGATATGGCAAAGCCTGAACATAATGGCACTTTTACGGCTTTCTACTTGTTCGCTTCGCAACTTGCTTACCTTGTGTCTGCACCTTTGGTTGGATTCATGTCTGATCTGGTAGGGAGTCGAGCAGTCTTCTTTAGAGTGGCCCTTATCTGCATTTTTCTTGCTTTTGTATTTCTGACTTCCGCGAAAGCTGGTAAGGTTTTTGACAGTGACTGATTGTTGTCGGATGAGGTGATTCTGGATGTTCCTTTTGTTAGTAGGAACTACCTTGGGAATAACGGGGGCCTCTACAACAGCAGGAATTCACTTGAATGAAAATGAAGTAATGATGTTATTCCTTTTTAAGGCAAGAAGTAAAAAATCTTGAGAGGAGGCAAGTAATGAAAATCGATTACAAGAAGCTTTTCCTTTTGGGGTTCGGTTTCATGGGTATTTCCGTTGTTTGGGCTTTGTACAACGCAGATGTGCCTGTCATACTGCAAAGCCAGTTTGGCATGAGTAACTTTGCCACGGGTTGGATCATGAACATTGATAACATCTTTGCCGTTACTCTGATTCCTATTATCGCTGCTTATTCAGACAAAGTGAGCACAAAGATTGGCAGGCGCATGCCATTCATCGTAACTGGCATGCCGCTCATGGCTGTGTTCTTTGCACTAATACCATGGATTCCCATTCTTTTTGGCACGTCCACTACGGGACTAGTCATTTTTATGATAACTGTCATTGTCATGAACATATCGGCAGCAGTAAGCAGAGGCCCTGTTATTGCGCTCATGCCTGACATTGTGCCACCGGAGCAGCGTTCACCTGCCAATGGAGTGATTAACTTCATGGGCGGCCTTGGTTCTTTGCTGGTGTATTTTGGGATTGGTCGCATAAGCAGTCAGAATCGTCCATTGGGTTTTGGCATTGCAGCAGCCATAACCCTAGTAGCTGTTCTTGTTGTTTACAAAGCCATAAATGAACCGCGGGATGCCATTTACTACAAGTCTCAAGCTGAAGAAACGCCTTGGTGGAGGAATATTGGTTCCCTGCTGAACAAAGAACGCAAAGACCTGTGGCTGATGCTTTTGGCAATTTTTCTGTGGTTCATCGCTTACAATGCAGTGGAAACCTTCTATGTGGTCTACATGAGCTTGGAATCAGGCATGGATCCTACTGTGGCAGAAAACCTTGCAAAGTTGAATCTGGGTGTTATGTCTTTGGTTTTCATGGTTTTTGCTTTGCCTTCTGGATGGCTGGCGAACAAGTTTGGTAGGAAACGTGTCATGTCCTTTGGTTTGGTTTTCTTGCTTCTTGCTGTAACCGGCATCATGTTTACGAGAAATGCGCTGTGGCTTAATTTGTTATTTGCCTTAGCTGGCATTGGTTGGGCCATGATAAACATTAACTCACTTCCTACTGTTGTGGACATGGGCTCTCTGGCTGAGGTGGGTACGTTCACCGGGTTGTATTACTTTTCTTCGCAAGCAGCTTCCATTGTTTCTCCACCGCTGATTGGTTTTATCTCCGATTTGGCTAAAACGAAGTATGTCATGTTCCCCTATGCCTTAATCTTTTTCTTGCTATCTCTTATGTGCCTTGCGAACGTGAAAAAAGGTGATATTGTTACTAAATAGTGCCTAGTAGAAAACTTTTTGCTCATAGGAGGAAGATGTTGTCATCGATACTCGAAGTTAAAGACCTATACAGGCACATTGGCTATCTCAGCAGCAAACTATTGGAACACTTGGAGATGATTTAAGTGCTGGTTAACACGTGCCTGAATGCAAAGAAATTTGAATGGTTAAAAAGTGTGTGGATAAAGCAAGGTAGACTCGTAATTGAAGAATGGAGGTGAATAGCGTTGAATAACGCTGACAATAAGAACCTAAAGCGTGGAGCTTTTTATTTCATAATCCTTTTGGGATTAGTGAGTTTGCTGGCTGATGTGACCTACGAAGGAGCCCGCAGCGTTACGGGTCCTTACCTGGGATTGTTGGGCGCAAGCAGTGCTGTGGTGGGTTTTGCAGCAGGTTTTGGTGAAATGCTGGGTTATGCGTTCCGGTTGATCTCGGGCTATTGGGCAGACAAGACACACCGTTATTGGCTTCTAACCATTGTGGGCTATGCACTTAACCTGTTGGTCATACCATTACTGGCATTTGTAGGCAACTGGCAGGTTGCAGTGTTGCTGCTCATCTTGGAGAGGCTTGGCAAAGGATTACGTACTCCTGCACGTGACGTCATGCTTTCTCAAGCCACAAAGCAAGTAGGTCGGGGTTTTGGGTTTGGTTTGCATGAGGCCATGGACCAAATTGGGGCCGTAGTAGGACCTGTTTTTGTGAGCATCGTCCTCGCTCGTAACTTGGGTTACAGCGATGCATTCTTGTTCTTGGGTATACCAGCCATACTTGCCATGGTCTTGGTCATAACGGCAAGGTTCCTGTATCCTCGACCACAGGAATTTGAGCCTGCTTACAAGGGTATAGAAACGAAGGGTTATTCCAAAGCTTTTTGGATCTACTTAGGCGCTGTAGCTCTCATAGGAGCGGGTTACATTGACTACCCACTCATTGGGTATCACTTGGAGCAAAATGGCATACTTCAGCCGCAGTTCATCGCTCTCCTTTACTCCTTAGCCATGGGCATTGATGCCTTGGCAGCGCTCATTTTTGGTGCATGGTTTGACAGAGCAGGGGTTAGCGTGGTAGGCGTGTCAGCTTTGATCGCGGCGCTGTTCTCACCTTTTGCTTTCTTGCTACGTGCGTGGTGGGGTCCGGTCATTGGCATGGTACTGTGGGGCATTGGCATGGGGGCGCAAGAATCGGTAATGCGTGCTGCCTTAGCTGAGATGATTCCCACTGAAAAACGAGGCGTTGCATACGGGTTTTTCAACACCGTTTACGGACTTGCCTGGTTCGCCGGAAGTTTTATCATGGGCATAATTTATGGTTTCTCTCCGGTACTCATGGTCATAATCTCGGTAACGCTGGAGCTGCTAGCAGCATTACTGATTTTTGCAAACAGGCAGAACTTGGAGCACAGCCATGGCGTATAACACGAAGGGTGTGAAAGACAATACACATTTTCTACTCCTGGGGCACCGTGGTTCTTCATTACTTTGGCCCGAGAATACGCTGGAAGCTTTCATCAATGCTTTGAACGCAGGTGCAGACGGGTTTGAGCTGGATGTCATGGTGACCACCGATGGAGTTCCTGTATTATTCCACGATCCCAGCCTCAAGAGGCTTCATGGCATGGATGTCTGGGTAGAGCAAGCAAGTTACGACCAGCTAAAGGACATGCTGCGTGGAAAACAACAGGTTTGCACCTTGCAGGAAGCACTATCGCTTGCTGATGACCACCGCTGCTGGGTGGATATCGAGATAAAGACCACAAAGTGGCATGTAGTGCGTGAGACCTTAGATCGCTTTAGCCCACAAAAGAAAGTAGTCTCGTCTTTTAGACACGACGTTATCAGCGATTGGTCAAAGTTAGATAAAGGGAAGTACTTGTTTGCTTTCATTTATCAGCACTTTCCCAAAGATATTGGACTTTATCTTGGGGAAGTGGACCTACTTAAGCCCGAGATAAGCTTCTTGGACGAGCGTTATGAAGCATTTGCTGACAAAGTACTAACATGGTCAGTCAACGAAAGAGAAAAGGTTTTGGAACTCAGAGAAAAGGGTTACTTCGGTGCCATAACTGATTTTCCTGGTCTGTTTAAAGAAGAAAGCCAGCAAATCGACCAAGGTGTGGGCTATTTGAAAGCCGCAGTGAAGGAAGTAGAGATCACAGCCGAGGGGATTAAGTTGGTTCTGGTGAACACGTTGGCTCCCGTACAGCTAAAAGTAATCTCATCTGATGCTGAGGTTGAAACTTCAGTGGAACTGCCTCTTTGGTGGGATGTGGGGCAGTCGCTGACCGTGATCATAAAAGGAAAACCATCCTACCTGCTCGTGGACACCAGTTACACAGGTGTTATGAAATTTCCCTTCAGCCAACTGATGAAGTGGCTACAGAAGGGTATCAACGAGAACTAAGAAGGTCTTAATGATGACTTCAGCTGCCTCAGGAGTGGGAGAATGCCCCTCCTGAGGCAGTGTTAT
>Ga0208938_1000719_pt1 | contig 22473 bp, 19 predicted proteins | sample AD_UKC125_MetaG_FD_184434 | JGI IMG/M metagenome (GOLD analysis project Ga0208938, IMG submission 184434) | Active sludge microbial communities of municipal wastewater-treating anaerobic digesters from USA - AD_UKC125_MetaG (SPAdes) (version 2) | ecosystem: Engineered > Bioreactor > Anaerobic >...
AATCACTGAACAAGCCATCGTTCCGGCTCTCGCCCACGCTACCCCGTGACCCGATCTGCTCAGGAAATGTAAAGATCTGAGTCATAAGTGACTAAACGTGTCCGGCTTCGCCGAGCATGTCGGCCGAGAGCAGGATCAGCTCGATTTCCTCGGTGATTTCCTCCTGGCGCTGGCTGTTGTAGCGGAGTCTGAGCCGTGCGCTGTCGTCATCGAGCCGCTGCAGGGCGCGGTCCATATGCGCCTGACGCTGCCGGTTCTCGGCCATCAGCGAGCTGAACAGCACTTCGTTCAGTACCGCATGCAGATAATGCCCGGTCAGCCCACGCAGGAACTCGATGGGAGGCAGATTCAGTTCCGCCGGGAAAGGGTACGCCCGATCGGGAGCGGGCAGATCGCGCAAGGGCAGCAAGTGACGCATGCGGATATCGCCGGTGGCATCGCCATGATACAGGGCCGAGAGCCCGTAACCGGCGTACTCCTCGCGGGCAAGCAAGCCGCTCAGCTCGCGCGTCAAGCGCAGCAGGACGGCCGGGACTTCGTCGGCGACAATGGCCCCCGGCTGTGCCAAATCGACGCAGTCGCGTTCGCCGATTCGAGCCGCCAGACGGCTGCCGACGACAAGCCAACGAACCGGCGCCTCCTTGTCCTGACACAGTGCCTGCATGCGCGCCAGCAGCGCTTCGTTGAAATCGCCGCAGAAGCCCTGTTCCGAACCCACCAGCACGCAGAGTTCCCGCCCTGGCAGTGGTTCGTCGACAAACTCGGCGTGTCCGGCCAGGAAATCGGCAGCGGCCGCTTCGATCCCTGCCACCATGTGCTGCTGGCTGACGAGGAAATCGCCCAGGATGCGGGTCTCCATCAGCGCCAGGCCTTTCATCGCCGACAGGATGCCGCCGATATCGGACAGCGCGTCCAGCCGCCTGGCGATCTCACGCCGGCGGCTCATCGCCTGCCTCCCGCAACCCTGCACATGTAAAGGCCATCTGCCTTGCCCACTCGCTGTAAAGCTTGCGAAAAGACCGGCTGCGTGCGAATGCCTGCTGCAGGTCCATGCGCGCCGAAAAGGCCGGCTGGTCGGTCGTTTCTCCGTAACTGCCGCCGCACATGCGCGCCGTGATCCACCCCTTGGCGTTGCGCGGACCTTCGGCATCAATCGCTTCAGCAGGCTTGAATGCGAAACCGCGTTGGCCATCGAGCGATTCAGCTGCGGCGATGAACCAGGCCTCGTATTCCCTGTTGGCCAGCACGACCGACACCCGACGGTGTGGAACGTATGCTGTTGTTCGCTCGAGAATCTGTTTCCCCAACTCAGCCGGACAGGCATCATCGGCATCGAGCAGGACGAGAATCCAGCCGTTTTCGCCACACTTTGCGGCTGCCAGCAGCAAGTGCCGGCGGAATTCATCGTCCCGATTCAGGAATCGATCGCGATGAACGCGAATCGGCGGCAGCGCCTGCAACTGGACATCTGGCGTGCGGCAGGCGTTGATCCGTCGCAGCAGAATCGGCAGCGCGGCCACCTCGCCGGAACCCTCGACGATCGCCGCAACCGCAATCACGGATCGACCTCGCCAAACAGATCAGCCTGTTCCTGTTCCTGGGCGGCAAGCACCGCCCGATCAGGCGCCAGTTGATTCAGCCGGAGGAGTTCTCCAGCCGAAAAAAGCTGGTCGCGCATGGCCATGCGCGCGGCCTCGTCCAGCGGTGCGATGCGCGTTTCCCCACCCTCGGAAACCACCGCCAGCAAGGCGTCGGCACTCAAGGACAGATCGTCGAGCAGATCCGGGCTGTGACTGGTAACGATGACCTGGGTGTCTTGCGAGGCGCGCGCCAGCGCTTCGCGCAAGGCCGCGCTGGCGGCCGGATGCAGCGCCGTTTCGGGTTCCTCGATACCGACCAGCGAGGGCGCGTAATCCCGGTTTCCCTGGAACAGCGCAGTCAACACGCCGAGCGCTCGCAGCGTGCCGTCGGACATGTTCTGTGCCGGGAATCGCCAGGGATGTTTTGCTCCAGCCATGTCCTGGCGGAACTCCAGGGTTTCCATCGGTCCGATCGGCTTGCGCTCGACGCCGTGAACCATCGGCGCAACCGTCTGAAGATACTCCTGGATAATCTCCAGCCTGTCGGCGGCGCCCCGTTCCAGATGTCCGATCACGCTCGCGATGTTTTCCCCCGCGGGCTTGAGCAAGCGTCCTTCCTGTGGCTTCTGCAACTCGCGCATCAACTTCGGATTCAGGTTGTAGAAACCCATCGCCGTCAGGGCATCGAACACCGGGCGAAAGACCGCCATGCCCGAAGCCGCCACCAGCGCCAGACGATCGGCGGTTACCGCTGGAAAGGTTACCTCGCTGCTGGCTTTGAGGTTGCCACGCTCGATACGGAAAAACGGACCCTTGCCGACACCGCCAAGCACGCACTCCTCGCTTTGTACCTCGTAGCCGCGGCCCGCCAGCGCGCCGATGTTGAAAGCGTAGTGGCCGGCTTGCCCGTTGCTCAGCGCGAACTCCAGCCGGATGCCGAAGTTCGTCGGATGACCACTGGAGCGCCGCCGGACCTCGTTCAATCCGCCCCGTTCGTTCAGCGCATTGTCGAGAGAACCGGCCAGGGCATCCCGTACCAGGTGCAGGGCGTCGAGAAAATTGCTCTTGCCCGATCCGTTGGCACCCACCAGATAGGTGAGCGGGTTGAGGCGGACGTCGCAGTAACCAATGCTCTTGTAGTTGCGCAGGACCACACGCGTGAGAAAAACCGGGTCAATCATTGTCTTGCCCCTTCAAGTTCAGTGCGGGTTGACGCTTCGCTGCGCTCGGCTGATGCCACTCCTAGCTCCCCCGGTTCCGCACATTGCGGCTGATAATGTATCGGACAGGGCTTCCAGCCTTCTGGTTATCCCAAGCCGGTGGCTCATCGCCCGCCTCTTGCAGCCAGGCTGCGCGCGACCAATGTCTGCTCACCGATCCCGTGCGCGCCATCTTCCAGAAACCAAGAGGTAAACAACGTTCCAAGCATCGCATTGAATTATTGAGAAAATAACAAATCCGGCTCCTTGACGGATTTCTCCTACGCCATGTCGCGCTTGGCCATGGGTTCTAGCGGTACGGGCGGGAAGGCGCTCCGTGGCGGTTTGGATGATCGCTCTATGCCAACTTCAACAAGACTGCGTCAATGATCGACCAAGCCTCTTGAAGGCCCTGAGCTTGCCCAGCATGCCGAAATTGGCGGGCACCTGCTTGATGATGGCAAGCGCATCGGTCTTTGGCGTATAGCTACGTCCGTGCTGTCCAAAGATCCTTTCCAGTCGCTTCTTCGGATTGGTGTTGTGCTCGACATTTCTTGTGTGCCCGATGATCACTGGGTGAGTCGGTCGCGAGAGCGTGGCGGACAGTGCTGAGCCATCCGCCAGCAGCCACGCTTCGAGTTCGGCCTGGATCGCCACCAGAAACAGGCAGGGATGGTCTGCCAACCCTGCTTGCGCCAAAATGGCCCGAATATCGGCGATATCCTGTTCTTCGCCGTCCGGGCGGCTCCAACGGGGAAATACGTCCCAGACGACCAATACCCGTTCACATCCGGAATCGAACAGGGCCTGGGCCACTTGGCCGCACTGCACGATCAGGTCCGGTTTCCTTCCCAAAGGCCGAATCATCGGCGTCGCGTCGGGGCGAATACGCCCCGCGAGATGGCGAAGAACCTGCTCATCCTCCGAACCCAACCCCGCCTCGCAGATGATGCCGATCGTGCTCACTCGTCTTCTCCCCAACCGCCTTCCGGCGCCTCAGCTTCTTGCTCAACGGCAGGGTGGGTTACGAGCCGCTGCAAGGCATTCATGGTGTAGAGTCGGCCGGGCAGGAAACGGGTACGCCAGGGTTCCATGTCATTTCGACTCGCAGGCCAGGTAAACTCCGGGCCGCCGGGGCCACGCTCGCAAAGCAGTACATCATCGAGGTCAAGCATGTCCAGCAGATAGGGTGAATGGGTGGTGGCGATGACTTGGGTGCGCGCGCTGCGCGTGGCATCACGCATCAGGTCGATGACCAGACCCACGGTGCGCGGGTCGAGGCCGTTTTCCAATTCCTCGATGAACACCACCGTCGGCGGGTCCGGGTCCAGCAGGGTCGCTACCAGGGGCAATACGCGCAGGGAGCCGGAAGACATCAACCAACCGGGGATCTCGTAGCGGTCTTCCAGCAATTGCACATAACCCCTGCGCAGCAGGCCGGCATCCATGATCTTCGGCTCCACATCGAGAGCGTAGGGCAACACGAAGCGCATCGCCTGGGCGACCGTGTCGAACGCGCTCGGCGAACGTTCGCGCAGGTCGATGAGATATTCCGCCACGTTGGCGCCGTCGCCGGACAAGCGCATACGCCCACCAGTTCGCCTGAGCGGCTGCAGTTTGCCTATGGCATCCGGGTTCAGGCGAAGAAATAAAGTCTCACGGAGGGCTTCGGCGGTTTCTGCCAGAGCCGGCACCCCGAACATGGCCGACCGGTCTTCAGCCAAGGCTTGCGGATGAATGACTCGCTCGCGGGTCAATTCCGGCCCCTTTCCTGTTCGGAAGCGCTCCTCCTGGATGTAGAGTCGATTTCCTGCCTCCCGCACATTCACCTTGAGGCTCAGGTCAACCGGCCCAAAAGGCATGGCCAACTTCAACCTGAAACTCATGGCCCCATGCTGCCGCGTGGGGTCAACGCGAGCAGCCGTGGTCAAGCGAGATACCGCTCCCTTGTGGCGGATATGCTCGAAGCCTTGCCAATGTTCCATCGCCGCATCGACGCCCTCCAGCACGACCTGGCGATAGGTTTCCACCGCCTCCAGCAGACTGGATTTGCCGCTACCGTTATTGCCGATCAGTACCGTGAGGGGCTTCATGCGGACGACGCCGCTGTCCTTCAATGATTTGAAGTTCTCGATGGCGATGGACTTGATCTGCATGGTATGTTCCCTTTGCATCAGGTAATCAGACCTTGCGCCACACGGCGGTAGGCATTGTGGGCGTCGACCTTCACCGGCTCCGGCACCAGCGGGAAGGTGGCGAGGATGTGGGCGAATTCGGCTTCGCTGAGGCCATAGAGGTGGGCCACCAGGCCGTCGATCTCGGCGCGCAGGCATGCACGTTCGACGGGGTTTAGGGGCTGGTGTCGTTCGAGGCCAACTTCTTTGGCCAGTTCATCGAATTCGAGCGTGGTACAAGTGAGGCGGGCGGCGCGGTTAACCAGGGCTAGAGCTTGCTTCGAGTCTGCCGCAAGGCGCGGCGCCGGCGTGTTATAAACGAAGAAGAAAGACACATGCGCCGTGACGCTCTGGCGGATGAACCAGTCGAAAACAATGCTATTGAATATGGCGAGCACGAACAGGCGCTCGGCAGAGTTCAGACGGCGGATGCTCTGGTGGCCCTTGGGCGTGACTTCATCGAAAAATACCTGTTCCAGACTGACCGTGTGCGGGCAGAAGCGATCAGGCGGCAGGAGGCAGGCAATGACAGTGCGCTCATCGGTGTTACGGCCCACGTCGCGGAACGCCAGGCGGTAGCTGCGGTAGTCGAGGCTTACCCGTTCCGGATCAGGCACTCCCGGCACGGCCCGAGCGACGAGCTGGCGCTGGAGCGCGCGCAGCCGGGGCGCCAACAAAGCCGCTCTGGCCTCTTCTTCATCGAGCCAATAGTGGGGTAGCGCGAAATCAGCCTGGAACTGGTGGAACTGTTTGCCTTCCCACAACGGCAGAAGCCCTGGCCCTGGCGCTGACCTGAAGAGATTGCTGTCGTCTGTCATGTGAAATTCGCGATGCAGGCTGAGGTTCCAGGAATTCTGGATTCGTTCACCCAGCAGCGGAAACTTGAGCATCTTCTCGGCGATATGCACGTCGAGTTCGCTCTTGAATTCCATCACTGAGTGCGAATCCGGCGACAAGCGGCGGATCAGTTTCACGTCCAGCCACAAGGCCCCTTCCGCCGGAAAGCGATCGAGTTCCGCTACATCCCAACGCATGAAGGCTGCGGGGAAACGGGTCGTGCCGAGTTCGCCGATGCGCACCGGCGATAGCAGATCGTCCGGAGGCGCGCTAGCGTTCTTCTCACCGGGCTGCTGCACGCGCAACGAGGCGGTTCTTTCGAAAGTGAGCACGACGAATTTGAAGCTGCGATGTACTCCTTCGAAGATCTCCTTACGATTTTCGAAGCAGAACAAGCCTTCAATGCGGGTTCTGTCGAACAGCAGGTCGCGCAGCCCCTTGGCGCCCAGGTCGGTGTAGATACCGCTGGGAATGACGATGCCGCAGTGCCCGCCCGGGCGCAGCAACAAGAAGCAACGTTCGAGGAACAGCTTGTAGAGGTTGAGATCGGAACCGACCTTGCGACCATCGACCGTTGCGAACTGGCTGGAGTATTCTGGTGCCCGGCGGAAATACTGATTGACATGCGGAAAGCGGCTCTCATACGCCAGCCACGTTTCGCGAATCGCCTTGTCCTTGAGCAGCTTGCCCTGCTCCTTCTCGAACTCCTTGATCGTCATCTTGTTCTTCGTCACCAATTCGGAGTGGTCGGCGAAGAACTCCTTGGCCTGCGGCTTGAACACCTCCCACGGTGGGTTGGTGAGCACGATGTCAAAGCCGCCGCCGGTTTTGTCAACTGAGTGCATCACCTGGTCGAAGACATAGCCCCAGTGCAGCGGTGTTTCGGCGTCGATGTGGGCACGTTCGATACGGCTTTTCTTCGCTTTTCCCAAGCCCTGCTTGTCAGCATCCCAGGTCGCTTGTTCGTACTTCACGCCTAAATCTTCGAACTGGTCACGCAACAGCTCGTTGAGGATGCCGACCGCGCAGGTCATTTCGGCGTCGATGTCGTCGCGCAGGACGCGCAGGTCCGTGCTCTTGCCCAAGTCGGCGGCGGTATGGCGATAGACGTCGAGCTTGCGATTTTTCTCTTCGAGCAGCCGGCGAAAGGGGGGCTTGAAGAGGTCATCCTGTTTGCGGTCGAATTCATGTTCGTCGACCCGCATCAGGCCGACCAGGGAGTTGCCGGGCAGGATGTTGAAGTCGATGTTGGGCAGCGGTTCCAGGTCTTCGACCCTATTCACCGACGCCACCATGGCCAGGAACAGCCGCAGCTTCGCTATCTCGCAAGCCTCTTCCATGATGTCCACACCGTACAGGTTGTCGCTGACGACACGGCGCTTGATGTAGTAGCCGACGCTGGGATGGCTTTTCTGGATGCCGCGCAACCAGGTTTCCAGTTCGCGGCTGGCGCCCATGCCGGCACGTCCGACGACGGCGTAATAAATGTTGATCAGCGCCTTGAGCGCGGCCACCAGAAAGGCGCCGGAACCGACCGCCGGGTCAAGGATGGTGATCGAGGGGAGCACTTCACCTACCAGCTTCAGCGCGGTGCGGGCGTCCATGCGTGCCAGGAGTTCGGCGACCGAGTCGAACTGGATGGCGGGAAGATTGAATTCCGGCAGCGCCGGGACATTGATGCGCTCAAGCACCAGCTTGTGAATGCTGCGCTCGGCGAGATAGCTGGTGATCTCAGGCCGCGTGTAATAGGCGCCGAAGGCTTTCTGGTTGATGTATTTCTCGAAGATGTAGCCCAGCACGTCCGGGTTGATTTCTTCCGGGTTACCGGCGGGGGTGTCGTCCAGATGCCAGGTGAAGGCGCCGAAGACCTCGAACACCCCTGCAAAGGCGGCATCCGGAATGCGCAAGCGGGTACCGACACGTGGCTGGCGGTTGGCGTCGAGTTCCAGCTTGTGATGCAGGAACAGGCCGCCGTTGAGGAACGGGATGCAGCCGGTCAAGGTTCTTGCCTGCGCGCTACGCTGATCTTCGGGCAGGGCGAAGGCATCGAAGAAGAGAGCGTTGAGGAATTCGCCGAAGAAGCGGTTTGCCCCGCGTGCGCGTGATTCCTGAAGTTTGTTTGGCAGGTAATCGTAATCACCGCCATTCAAAAAGCCCTTCTTTTGCAGGAACCAGACGAACATCAGCCGGTTGAGGACGACCGAGGCATACCAGCGTCGGTCCCGCTCGTCGGCGATGCCTTCGATCGCTCCCAGCAGAGCGGCGTGTTGTTCCTGGTAGCGGGTAAAAAAACGCTTGGTGGTTTTCTCCACGTCCAGGGCGGCGGCCAGGCGGCGCGCTACTTCCAGCACCGGCAACCGGCCGCCGGCATCGAGTTCGGACAATTCCACCACCAGCGCGTGCAGCTTCGAGGCGAACAGGTCCACTGGCTGGCCGCGAAAGTATTCGTGGCGGCGGGCGGTAGTTTTAGGCTTGCCAGTACTCGTGTCCTTGCCACGTTTGACCCAGAACCAGAGGCTTTGGCCGGGGTCTTCCCGCCGGTCGGTGAAGATGATCAGATTTTCATGGTGCCGCTGGCTGACGTGACGCCAGATGGCCATGCGTTGGCTCTCATCGGGCCAGGTGCTGTCTGCCACCACTTGCAGCACCGCCACCCCGGCCAGTTCGGCGACCATGCGGCGGGAATAGGTGGAATGTGTGGAAGGGGTGCCTGCCTTCAGCTGATCGATTTGCCAGTCGCGCTCGCTGGCGGCGGGGTGATTCCAGCCGAGGACTTCGACGAACAGGGGGGTAAAGGCGAAAGCGGAAAGGTATTTCTGAAAGGCGGGTAGGTCGAGTTTTGACATGCTTATTGGCCCGGTATAAGCCCCAGCGAGCACACCACGCGCGGCTCACGAAATTGTGCGTCTTCTTCCGTGTAGGTCAGGCGGCCCTCCTCGCGCAAGGTCTTCACTGCCCCGGCAAGCTCCTCGTCGTTGACGCCACCGCGCATGAGTCGATTGAGAAGGTCGGCTGCCGTTTCCAGCAGGGGGCGGGCGTAGAGGTCATCGAGCGCACGTTCCAGTTCTTCGTCGCGAAACAGGGTGTGCCTCTGGGCTTCCGCGTAGCGCTTGAGGCGCTCGTAGGCGCGGCGGCGGGGGCTGGAGGGCCGACCCAGGCCGCCGCCGATCGCCTTGTCCTGGTGCACCGCCAGCTTCAACCCTTCAGCGACCAGTTCGTGGTGGTTTTCGGCACGGGGCACGGCGGGGGTGTCTGGTGCACATTCAGCCACGCGCAGGATGGTGAACTGGGATTCGGTGACTGTCTTGCCGTCAGGGCTGATCCAGGCGAGGTGGTCATTGTCTTCGGGTGACTTCACATACACCAGTGTGCCACCGCGCGCGGCATCGTCACCGAGTGAGGGCAACGTAGTCCCGTCGAACGCGAAGGCGCGCGCCGAGTAAACCACCGGCGGCATGGATTCGACGGCGTGCGCGAGTTCAGGTTTGTCTTGCGTGGCTTGTTTCCAGATTTGCCAGGCGTAGGAAGCAAGATCGACGTCGTCGTCACTATCGTCAAGGACACCGGACTTCTCTGTGTAGAGGTCGCGGATGGTGTTGGCGTCGTCGTCCTCGAAAAAGGCTTCGTCGGTACCGACGACTTCGGCGTTTTCCAGCAGGCGCTGCTGGATGCGGGCGCGCAAGTTGATGAGACGCTCGACACCTTCGGCGGGCAAGAAAGAATAACAGTGGATTTCCTCGGCGCGCTGGCCGATGCGGTCCACTCGGCCGGCACGCTGAATCAGCCGGATGATCGCCCACGGCAGGTCGAAGTTGACGACCACGTTGCTGTCTTGCAGGTTCTGGCCTTCTGAAAGCACGTCGGTACAGATGAGAACTCGCACCTCGTCGGACTTGCTGACGCTCTTGTTATTCGACCTGGGCGAGAAGCGACACGCCAGCGCATAGGGGTCGGCGCTGGCGCCGGTAGCGACTTCCACTTGAGTGATACCGGTGCGGCGTACTTCCCGCGCCAGGTAGCGCGCCGTGTCCGCGAATTGGGTAAAGATCAGCACCTTGTCCTTGGCGTGTGTGCGTTCGACAAGACGCTGCAGCGCGATCAACTTCTGGTCACGTTGTGGATCCCATCGTCCGTGCGCGCGCAGCAGATCAAGGAGGGCTTGCGTGTCCGCAGCCAGATGTTCGGAAAGCGACCGTTTGAACAGGGTGGGGCGTATCCACTTGAAGCGCTTCTTGTATTCGCAAGCATATTGCTGATAGACGATCCTGGCGCGCGCCAGGCCGTCGGGTGCGGCGTCCGCCTCGGCCACAGGTTCAACCAGGCCGTCGAGCAGATCTTCGGGGTCGCCTTCCAGGCCTTCAGCGTCTTCGTCCACCCGTCCCAGGTCGAGCAAGCCGGCGTCGAGCACACCTACCGGCAGGTCCAGCGCGTTTTCGATGGCATAGAGGTAAATCTGGTTGCGCAGAATGTGCCGGTCGATCGATTGCAGGAATGAAAAGCCGTTGGATTCCAGGCGCTTGAAGAGGTTGGTGCGGCAGAACCCCATCAGCCGCTTGCCAGCGCGGCCCAGGTTGTCGATCAGCTTGCGCTCCGCGGCCGTGGCGGTCTTTTCCGCCAGCGGGTCGACATACAAACCCATGCCGTAGCGGGGCACATGCAGGGCATTGATCTGATCGACCATTTCGGCCGAGTAGAGCCTCGCATAGCGGTCATCCGGGTCGGCCTCGTCGACGGCGAATTTCAGCGAAATGGGCATGCGTTTCGGGAAGTAACGTTTCTCGCCATCGTTGTCGGCGATGTAACGACGGCCGTTGTCATCTTCCGCCGTGTAGTGCTCGATGATAAAGCTGCGCGTGCGTCGAACCATGTACAGGCGGATCAGCTCGCGCCAGTCGTCAAACTCTTCGCTCTTTTCGATGGCGAGAATCGAATTGGCTTTGCACTGGTGCCGGCGCTCGAACTCAGGTTCGCTGATGCCATGTTTGCGCATGTGCCGCTCGGGTCGAATGCCGATGTTGGCCTTTTCGTCGATAAACAGCCGTAGCTGGCTCGACAGGTCGGTCTTGGTTTTGTTGTAGGGAGTGGCGGTGAGCAGGATTGCTTTCGCATCGCAACTGCGGATGTAATCGGCAATCGCTTTGTAGCGTCGCCCCTCTCGGTTGCGCAGATTATGGCTTTCGTCGATGAGCACCAGACGATAGCGCTTGAGGCTGTGCAGTCGTTTGGACACTTGGCTGATCGGCACGACCATGCCGCGCAGGCCGTATTCAGTGCGGTAGCGCTCCCACATCGGTTCCAGGTTTTTCGGGCAAATGATGAGGGTCTCGTAGCCGAGATCGTCTTCGAACATACGCGCCAACGCGGTTGCCATCATGGTCTTGCCCAGACCGACGACGTCACCGATCATCACCCCGCCGCGCCGATGCAGATGGCGTGCGGCAATCTTCACCGCGCTTTTCTGAAAATCGAATAGTTCCTGCTCGAAGCGTGCCGGCAAACGGAACTGGCTGAGACCGGCGCGCGCCTCGGTGCTGAGGTGATAGGCGATGTTGAGGTAGATCTGATACGGGGGAATGCTTGCTTCGCGCGCCCAACTCGATTCGATGATGGCTGCGAGGTCTTGCGAGACGTCGATGGCCCAGCGGTCTTTCCATCGCTCTTCGAACCATTCCGACAAGCGCTTAGCGGCATGATGTTCCAGCACATCGACGTTCAGTTCGCCCTGCTTGGAGAGCCCTTGCAGCGTGAGATTGCTGCTGCCGACGAAGCCGGTGATGGGGTTGTTCACGTCGTCGCGAAATAGCAGATAGAGCTTGGCGTGCAGTGGATACGGCAGAAATAGTCTGACGATGGCCTGGCCTGCTCGCAATTGCCGGGCGAGTCGGCGAAGGCCCGCCTCATCCTTGCCAGAGGGGATGCCCAAGGTGATCTGTTCGCGCAAGTGGGCCCCGAACTGGGTCTTGAGCCGGGCCGCCGTGCCTTGGTCAATCAGGTTGTTACCTGCGACTGCGCGGTAAAGCTCGCGAACTTCCTCGTGAGGCGGGCGTTGCATGCCAACCAATACACGGCAAACCTGGCCGTTAGCCGGTTGCCAGGGCTGTATCAGGTCATCGATGGCCTGCCAGCCGCGCAGATTGAAGTAGCCCACACAAAAATCTGCCCGGTTCGAAACTTGCAGAGTGGCTCGCAAGGCTTCGAGCAGTTCTTGTTGGATGTTGTCGAAGATGCGAGGCATGGACGTGAAATTCCTACTTTGATTCGCCGACGGAAGGTAGCACGAAAAATGTCACCGCCGACCAAAGATGCGCCGTTACAGAGCGTATTCCCTCTCACACCGGCGGCTCATCGCCCACCTCCCGCAACCAGCCGGCGACGGCCTCCCGCCATGCCTCCCGACCAGCCGCCAGTCCCGGCCCCCCAGCCGCCGCCTTGTGCAGCAGTCTCGCCAGCCGTGCCTGGACCACTACACCCGCCAGGGCGTCGAAGGCTCCCTCGTTATAGGCGACCAGCCAGGCCAACTGCTGTTCCGGCGACAGCGGTGCGAGGCGTTCCTGCTTGAGCAGCTCCCGCAGCAAGCGGCCGCGCCGGATCTTGGCATCGACGCCGGCCTCCAGACGCGAGCCAAAGCGGGTGAATACTTCCAGCTCGAGAAACTGCAGGAAATCGAGCTTCATCCGCCCGGCCTCGGTCTTGATAGCCGGCAACTGGGCCTTGCCGCCAATCCGCGAGACCGAGCGGGTGATGTCGATGGCGGGCAGGAAACCGCGTGCGTAGAGCGCCGGATCGAGATAGATCTGGCCGTCGGTGATCGAGATCAGATTGGTGGGAATGTAGGCGGCGATCTCGCCCTGCTCGGTTTCGACGATCGGCAGGGCGGTCATGCTGCCGCTCCCGTAGCGCGCTGCCAGGCAGGTCGAGCGTTCGAGCAGGCGCGCGTGCAGGTAAAAGATATCGCCGGGATAGGCTTCCCGCCCTGGCGGGCGGCGCAGTAGCAGCGAAAGCTCGCGATAGGCTCGCGCATGCGTGGTGAGGTCGTCGTACACCACCAGCACGTCGCGGCCGCTCCACATCCATTCTTCCGCCAGGGCGCAGCCGGCGAACGGCGCGAGGAACTTGAGCCCGGGCGTGGTGGTGGCCTCGGCGACGACGACGCAGCTGATATCGAGAACGCGGGCCTGGCGCAGGGTTTCGATGGTCGCGACCACTGCCGAGCGCTTCTGGCTGATCAGCACGTAGACGCAGAGGACATCGCTCCCCTTCTGGGCGATGATCGTGTCCGTGGCCAGCGAACTTTTGCCGGTACCCGCGTCGCCGATGATCAGTTGCCGCTGGCCCTTGCCGATCGGGATCATGGTATCGACCATCTTGCTGCCACTCAGCAATGGGCGCCTGACGAAATCACGCGCGGTGATCGGTGGCGAGGAGACTTCGAGGGGGCGCCGGCGGTTGAATTGCGGTTGCGCACCGCCATCGAGGGGATTCCCCAGCGGGTCCACCACGCGGCCGAGAAAGCCGTCACCGACGCCGATATCCAGTCGCCGTCCGGTCAGGTGGGCCGCCGCGCCGGCGGCGAGGCCATCCTCCTGACCGAGCAGGATGGCGCCGATGCGCCTGCTGCCGAGGTGGAAAACCAGTGCCTCGCTGCCATTCTCGAAGCGCAGGATCTGGTCCATTGCCGCCGAGGGCAGCCCCTCGATCCAGGCGATGCCGTCACCGACCGCTGCCAGCTTGCCGATTTCGCTGATCCGCAATCGCGGCTGGTAGTCGGCCAGCCACTGGCTGCGCCGGCCACCAGGGTTTGGGGCAGAATGCTCAGTGATCAAGCCTGCCTGCCTCCGCGAAAACACCCAGTTCGCCGGCCAGACTGAGATCCAGTTGCCAGGCCCCGAGCGATAGCCGGACGCCGGCCAGCAACTCGCTATCCTCGACGAAAACGAGGTTGACGAGCTTTCCCAGCCGGGCATCGACGGCACCGGAGATCTGCCGGCGTTGTTCCTCCGAGAGCGGATGGGCGCTGCTCAACACCCCTTGCCCATGACCATTCTGGCCCGCCCGCAAAGGCTCCAGACGTTCTTCGGGCAGAGCCGAGAGTTCCTCGACGAAAATTTCTACCAGCCGCGCTTCGATCTCCGGTCCTGCCAATCTGGCCAGCAGTGCGCTGGCGAACTGGCGGGCGAGTGCGCCGGACTGGCTGGCGAGTTCGCGCTGCAGGGTCTCCTGCCGGTGTGCTTCGCGAGCGGCGCTACGTTGCCGCTCGGCAGCCAGATCCCGGTCCAGCGCCTCCATCTGTCGCGCGTGCTCTGCCGCCATCTGGGCATCGAACTGGCTGCGGGCTGCCGCCTTTTCTCGCTCCCAGTCCGCCAGACGGCTTTCAAACTGGCGCTGCAGGGCCGCGGCCCGTGCTTCCGTCGCGCGTGCTTCGTTGAGGGCGCCCTCGATGCCAGCGCGACGCTCAGCCAGGGTCGCCAGCACCGGGCGGTAGAGAAAGCGCTTGAGGATCCAGATCAGCGCCAGGAAATTGATGATTTCGAGGGCAAAGGTGGTCCAGTCCAGATCCATCGCCGCCTCCTACTTCAAGAGGTATTCGAGCAGCGGGTTGCGGAAGAGGATGATCAGCACGATCACCAGGACGTAGATGGCCAGCGACTCGATCATCGCCAGGCCGATGAACAGGGTGCGGGTGATCGACTTCTCCGCCTCCGGCTGCCGCGACAGCGCTTCGAGCGCCTGCGTAATCGCCCGGCCCATGGCAATGGCCGGGAAGATGATGCCGATCGCGATGGCCAGCGCTGCTACGACGGTGGAGACCAGGACAAACCAGTGCATGTCGCTCATGGGGAGCTTCCTTTCGTGTCGTTCGATGAGGGCGCTTCGGAGTGCTCCGCAGCGGCGTGGGATTGCATGCCGCCGGCGATGTAGATCAGGGCCAGCGTGCCGAAGATGTAGGCCTGGACCAGGGCTTCGACGATGTGCAGCATAAGCACCGGGACCGGCACCAGCAGCCCGGCAACCAGGAGGACCAGCAGCGCGGCCATTTCGAGGCTCATGATGTTGCCGAACAGGCGCATCGCCAGCGCGATGGTGCGGGAAAACTCGCCGAGCAGATGAAACGGCAGGAGGATCGGGCTGGGGACCAGGTAGTGGCGCAGATAATTCTTCAGGCCTTCGCTGCGGATGCCGAACCAGTGCACCGAGACAAAGACCAGACAGGCCAGCGCGGCGGTGGTCGACAGGTTGCCGGTCGGCGCATGCAGACCGGGCACGATTCCCGTCAGATTGGCGACAGCGACGAACAGCCAGAGGGTGCCGACGAAAGGCAGCAGCAGGCCGGCCCGACCCGGTAGCACACCTTCGATGGCCGCCTCGATCGACTGGACGACACCTTCCAGCGCGGTTTGCACAAGACCGGGGTGGTCGACCGAGAGTCGTCTGGTCGCCAGTCGGCAGGACAGTCCGAAGGCCAGCAGGATGCCCCAGGTGGTGACCACTGTCGAGGTGATCCGCAAGCCCCCCAGACTGAAAACAACGCTTGCCGCTTCCATTACCAGTATTTTCTGATGAAGAGATAGACGTTGAAGACGCCGATCGCGAGGCCGATGAGGATCAGATTCACCGTCCACCGCACCGTGTACCCCTCACCCAGGCTATCAAGCCAGCGCCCGAGATAAGCGCCCGCCAGCAAGGGCGCCAGGAACAGCACCGACAGACTGCCGAGGAAGACCGTTTGTGCGAGCAGTGAGCGCCGACTCCGTTCGGCCTCCTTGAGTCTTTCGCTGTCGCGGGAAACCTCGCGACGCCACTTGTCGTCGTTCATTATGACCTGTGATGATGGTCGTTCATGACGGCCACCGATCCAGGGTGCGCAAGCGCCGGAAAAGCTCCTGCTCCAGCTTCTGCAGATTGTCCTTGACGCTCCGGAGTGTTTCTTCTTCCTGTGCCAGTTGCCCCGCCAGCAGATCCGAGATCCGCTCGTAGTCCTCGTCATAAAGGTAGCGCCGGGTGTTGACGGTCAGTTGATCGTCGGCAAAGCGCAATACGGCGCCGGGGCAGGCGAGATACTGCCACGCACCCTGCGTGCTGCGAAAACGCGACAGTCCATAGTCGAGGATCGTCATGAAGCGGGCGCGTCCCGGCTGAATGCCGAAGCTGCCGCTGGCATCGCTGCCGACAAAGCTCTGCACCTTGTCGATGCGCTCGCAGCGCAGCGCGCTCTGCAGATGCAGGGTGATCCCGCCGCTCACCGCACGCCCTCCATGCCGGCGCGCATGTAGCAGCGATCCTCGGGCAGGTCGTCGTAGGTTCCCTGGATGAAATCCTCGCAATCGGTGAGGGTCGTTGCCAGAGGGACCGAGGCCCCGGCGATGCCGGTATGGTCGGCAACGACAAAGAACGGCTGCGTGAGATAGCGTTCGAGCAGGCGCGCCCGCAGCACGGTGCGCCGGTCGGCTTCCGACAAGGCCTCGATGCCCAGCATGGCGATGATATCTTCCAGTTCGCGGTAGCGCGCGAGATGCTCGCGCACCGTTTGCGCGACCCGATAGTGACGGTCACCGAGGGTGACGCGATCCATCATGCGACTGCCCGACGCTAGTGGGTCGACCGCCGGGTAGATCCCCTTGGCCGCCTGGTTGCGCGAGAGGATGACGGTGGTGTCGAGGTGGGCGAGGATCGCCCCGACTGCCGGGTCGGTCATGTCATCAGCCGGTACATAGACGGCCTCGACAGCGGTGATGTTGCCGCTGCGCGTGGAAGAAATGCGCTCCTGCAATTCCGCCACTTCGGAGAGTAGTGTCGGCTGGTAGCCGACCGTCGCCGGCATGCGCCCGAGCAGCCCGGACAGCTCGCTGCCGGCCTGCACGAAGCGGAAAGCGTTGTCCATCAGGAACAACACTTCCTTGGCGACATGGTCGCGCAGGTATTCGGCGTAGGTCAGTGCCGACAGCCCGATGCGGAAGCGGACTCCCGGCGATTCATCCATCTGGCCGAACACCATCAGCGAGCGCGGCATGACGCCGGCGTCGTGCATGTCGTGCCACAACTCATGTCCCTCGCGAATTCGCTCACCGACCCCGGCGAAGACCGATACCCCCTGGTGCAGACGGACGATGGCGTTCATGAATTCCATGATCAGCACCGTTTTGCCAACGCCTGCGCCACCGAACAGGCCGGTCTTGCCGCCGCGCACAAAAGGGCACAGCAGGTCGATCACCTTGATGCCGGTCGGCAGGATTTCTCCCATGCCCATTGCTTCCGAGAGCGGTGCCGGGGGAGCGACGATCGGGCGAAATTCCGTAGACGTGAGCGCCGGGCCGCCATCCAGAGGGTGGCCGAAGAGGTCGAGCAGCCGGCCCAGGCAATCAGGGGTCACCGGTATCTGCAGCGGCCCACCACTGTCGAAGACCGGCAGCAGCCGACGCAGACCAGCCGTGCGATGCAGGGCGATCGCTCGTGCCCGCGATGCGTCGAGATGGCGATGCACCTCGAAGGTGTAGCGCTCGCCATCGAGGCAGACATACACCGCCTGATGCAGCGGTGGCAGGCGGCTGCACAGGATGTCGATGACCGGTCCGTGCACCTCCTCGATCACCCCAAGCGGCGCCTGCTCGGGGATGGGACAGTGTGACCTTGCCGTTTCGATGGCAGAAGGCAAAACCAGCAGCCCTTCCGTCATGGCTTGCTGGCGGTCAGAATGCCGATCCGATACCTGGCCAGCAACTCGTCCGCATAGGCGGAATGCGGACGTCCTTTGGTCTTCGTGTCATAGGCCTCGGTTGCTTCCTTGCCGCACCAGGGCAGAACGAGCTCGGGGGGCGACGGATGCCGGGGCATATAGGCGCTCAGATCATAGACCGTACCGCGAATCGCCATCCAGCAGTTGTCCGGCAGTGCGTGTTTGGCGAGTTCGGTCCGGGAAATGACCTTTTCGGCCGCTACCGCAAGGCTTTCATCGGCCGGCGGCAACCACAGGCTGCCAGCCCAGAAGGCTGACACCAGCAGCCAGAAAATGACGGTGGTGGATAGATAGAGTCGGCGCATTATCGGAATCCGAAGTTTTCAAAATGGATATGGCGAGGCTTGATGCCCCGCTCGTGGAGGGACTGTCTGACCGCGGCCAGCATGCCCGGCGGCCCGCACAGATAGCACTCGTGCCCGGCGAGCTCGCGGGTAGCGGGAAGGAGTGAATCAATATTCGGCGGCTGGTTACCGGTGGCCAGAGCCTGCAGCGACAGTTGCGGATCCTGCTCAGCGAGCGCGCGCAATTCTTGCAGAAAGGCAGCATCGGCCTCGGCGCGATAGAGATAGACGAGTGTCGTTTCCTGACTGACCGGGCCCGTCCGCAGCAGCGCCAGGAAAGGCGTGATGCCAATGCCGCCGGCCAGCCACAGTTGCGGCGCTGCGGGTCGCTCGGCCAGGAAGGTGCCGAATGCGCCATGCACCCGCGCCAGGACACCCGGTTCCATGCCCTGGATGCGTCGGGTGCAATCGCCCAGCGCCTTGACGCCGACGCGGATTTCACGGCCGGCACCCATCGAACTGACGGTGAACGGGTGAAACTCGCCGCAACCCCTGAACGTCGGCCCGGCAAAGAAGGCGACCAGGACGAACTGCCCTGCGGTCGCGGCAATCGGCTCTGCCAGGGGCTTGAGAGCGATCTCGACCATGCCGTCGGCAACCGGAGTGGCCGATTGCACGATGTACGGCCGGGCGGCCAAGCCGCTATCCTCCCGGAGGATTCGCCAGCCGAGGAACAGGGCGGCCAGCGCGAGGATCGGCAGTACCGGTTCCTCGATACCGAGCTGCAACAGATGCCACAGGCCGACCAGTACGCCGACACCCAGCGAAAAATGCAGCCAGCGCCAGCTTCGATAGGGTATGCGCGTGGCGAAAGTGGCGGCGAGTCCGAGCATCAGCAGCAGTAGCGATAGCCAGCCCAGCCTGACCGGCCAGCCCTGGCTGAATGGTGAAAGCGTCTGCCAAGCCAGAGTGGGAGACGCCGGCCAGGCATCGGCAGCAAGCTCCAGCGGATGTGCCAGCAGCAAGACGTAAGCGGCCATGCCTACGTGGTGATGCCATTGGTACATCCTCTCCAGTCCCCCCAGCCAGCGGGACAGCCAGGTTTCCCGCAGCATCAGCAACAGGCTGGCGAGCAGCAGACCACAGCCCGCCCAGCCGAGGACAATGCCCAGACTGCGTGCAGGCGACAGACCCTCCGGAAAGGCCCAGTAGACGGGGCCTACGGTAGCAGCCAGGACGAGTAGCGGAATCGATAGCCAGCGAAGGAGGAACATGATGGGCTCGCGCAGGGATCAACCGGAGGGCTGGCGAGAACCGCTAGCCGGCTGCAGGTGCTCACAGATGTCACGGCCTCCGTGCGGCAACACCATGCCGCGCGCTGTGGCGCGTTCTTCCATGAGTTGGTGATGCGCGACCTGGTAGCCGCGGCACTCCTCGTACGTCCTGAAGCCACGAATCCGCGATTGATGTTCGATCCGTTCCTCCGGCGTCATCAACTGCCAGCCGCGGGTATTTCCCTCGCTGGCGCGCACGGGGCCGCGTGCCTGCGCGGCTGCGGCGACAGACAGCAGCAGCGTGAGGATCAGGACTCTATTCCTTCGTGTTCGCATCGCCACTCCCGTGTCCATCGCCTCTTGGTCTGATCTGAGGCTTGTCACGTCGCACGGCCCTGCTCCTGCTCGGCTTCGAAGAGCATCGTAGCCAGCGACGTCAGCCCTTCTTTCTGCGCCGCCTCTGATATCTCCTCCAGGCGGGCTTCGGCGTCGATCAGGCGAGCCGTTTCGCATTCGGGGGGCAGTTCCTGCCGGAACTCCTGCAGGCGATGGACAAGCGCTTCGCTGACGTGGACATTGCTGTCCAGAGCGGCATTGGTTTCACCGCCTTCCTCGCAGGCCTCGAAGAGTGCGCCGGCCAAGGCGTGCAGACCCTCTTCGGTGGCACAGGCGGAAACCTCCTCGGGGCTTGCATTGCGGGCGATGGCAGCGGCAGTCTTGCTGTCGTTGGGCAAAGTACCGCCGAAGGAGTCGAGAATCTGTTTGATGATGTCCATGGTGATCTCCAGTCAGTAAGGAGTGCAGCCAGTGTGCCCATCCGTTCAGTCCGGTCGGCTTTTCTCCGCCTGCCTCGGCTTCCTCAGCCAATGGACCAGCCCGGAAAGGCCGATCGAGCCAAGCAGCAGGACCAGCGCCACGCGCAGGTCGTTGAGTGCCGCCGGGGCGGCGATCAGCAGAATGCCGAGCCCCAGCATCATGGTCCCCGAAAGCAGTTTGAGCAATCGTCCCTCGCGCTCCGACAGCTTTCGCGAGCCGAGGGTGCAGGTGAAGACCACGGTTATGACCAGCAGCGGGATGACGTAGACAACGTTGTAGAAGGCCAGATAGGCGTAGTGTTGCCACGGCGGCAGCTCAGAAAGGGTCAGCAGTCGGGTATAGATCATGGGGAATCCGGCCGTGCATAAGAGTTCGTAGGAATTGGCGGCGATCGCCAGGGCGATGGTTCCCAGCGTCAGCGCCGGCAAGCTGTCCGCTCGCAGAAGGCCGCGCACGCGCTGGTAGAGTCCGGGTTTGGCGGTATCCGGGATACTCAGGGAAATCCCCTTCTTGAACCAGAAGTAGTCCTTGATGTTGATCAGCGCGATGACGATCGCCAGAACCCCGGCCGCGGTAGTGACCAGAGCGATTTCGCCGAGCCAGCGGAAAACGTTGAGCCAGGCGGCCATGAACAAAAAGTAGATGAGGCCGGAGAAGAACAGGAAGACGCTGCCGATGAACAGCATGCGGGCGCGACTGCCGGCATGGATCAGCAGCGAGAGCAGAAACAGGAGAACGAAAAAGGCACAGGGATTGAAGGCATCCAGGCCGGCGATGACCACGGTAAACACTGGTAGCGAGAGTTGGTCGGGTGCCAATGTGCCGAGCAGCGGGAGGTCGAGTCCGGGAGCTTGGCGAGTTCCCGCGGCAGGCTCCCCAAGCACCGTTCCCCCTGATTCGCGGCAGAACTGCAAGTCTTCTTCCAGTGCCCGCCCGGTCGTTTCCGGCCGATCGAAACCAACCTTGATCTGCCCGCAGAACAGGAAGGCCGGCACACTGCTGGCTTCCCGGCCCAGTGACTCGGCCATCGAGACGTAGGCGTCGGCAGCGTACGGGTCGATCGTGAGGTTGCGGCTGTGCAGCACCAGCCAGGGATGACGCGCCGGCAGCGCTTCGACAAAAGGCCGGGCAGCCTGACAATGCGGACAGGTGCTGGTCCAGAAGAAGTACAGATGAACCCGCCGTTCGCCGGCAGCATTGTGGTCGATCCAGACCGGTGGCTCTATCGCGGCGGCAAAGGACGAAACGGCAGCGAGCGCGAGAAAGCAGATCAGGCGGAATACTCTGGTCAGATGCAGGAAATGCTGGGTCATCGCTAATCCCATTCCGTGTCTGGTCGCGAACTTCGATCTCCGCACAGATGAACGTTTTCCGGCCCCACTATGAAGCAACGGGGCGGAGCCATGGTTACACCTACTTGAAGAAGCCGCGTGCCTGCATACGATCGCAAGCGTTTTGCCGCGGTGCCATCAAGGTCGTGCCTTTTTCCCTGGCGCGTGCCTCCATGGCCTGATGGTGCTCAACCTGGATCGCCTTGCATGCGTCGAAGGTCTTGGCGGCGAGCATCCTGTCGTGGTACGTGGAACGCTCTTCGGCAGTCATCAGCGACCAGCCGCGGGTGTTGTTCTTGTCAAAGGCGAAGCGCATTCCCTGGCCTTGTCCTTGGCCGCCACCCGGTCCCATGCCACTCATTCCTCCCTGTCCTCCTGCCCCCATGCCGGGGCCGGGTTGAGCGAAGGACGGTACGACTATAGCGGCGCCAAGAAGAGCAAGCAGAGTGATGTGTGAGAGTCTCATCGTGTTTCCTTTCAGATCTATTGCACCAGAGTGAGTCGCCAGCTTACCCCGACCTGATGCGTCGGCGCTGGTGTTTGTTCAGAGTGGAAACGATCAACGCGGAGGGCAACAATCGCTCCATACCTTGGGGGACGAGGCTGCCGCAAAAAGGATGCAGGTGCCAAGACCCAGACCAGATCAACTGTCAAATTGACCGAGGGTAGTAGATTGCCCCGCGGCTGTCCTTGGCAAGCAAAATGGCCGGCTGGAAAGCGCCGGAAACGGGTTCGCTGGTCCGAGCCAGCCTTGCTTTGCTGACCGATGCCGCAGGAAGGCGCTACAACGGCGAGCGCGGCGTAAAGCTGCAGACCTTTCCGTCGTCGTCGAAGCGAACCCGACAAGCGTTTGTCATTCGTTCCTTCAGGCGCTTACGGGCACGCTGAACCCGCGACTTGGCTGCGGAGAGGGAGATGCCGAGACGGTCGGCCAGTTCTTGTTGCGAGTGCCCTTCGAGATCGCACAGGATAATCGACAGTCGATCGGCCGCGGAGAGTTCGGAGAGTACGCGAGGCAGGCAGGCGCTGAGGTCGTCGACCATAGGAGCCAGTTCGTTCTCGGGGGAGACCAGATCGTCCGGCAGGGGAACGTGTTCACGCGACACGCGCAGGCGATCGGCTAGCAGCCTGTCGGACTTGGAGTAGGGGAAACTGCCAGATTTCACGATGCGGAATGAGCGGGCGGCATTTCGTCGTTTTTCCGGCCTTTTGTACGGTTTCCCCTCGTTTTTCCCTACTGCGGGCGC
>Ga0208938_1000723_pt1 | contig 22455 bp, 20 predicted proteins | sample AD_UKC125_MetaG_FD_184434 | JGI IMG/M metagenome (GOLD analysis project Ga0208938, IMG submission 184434) | Active sludge microbial communities of municipal wastewater-treating anaerobic digesters from USA - AD_UKC125_MetaG (SPAdes) (version 2) | ecosystem: Engineered > Bioreactor > Anaerobic >...
GGGAGGGGGAAACCGCCTGCAGGAGATATGCTACATAACGCCGCGGGAATTCAAGGATGGACTTTTGCAGACCGGCCATTATAAGTCAACTCCTTTCAAACAGCGGCGGTACAAAATATTAGGCAGGGACTCTATTCCCGAAAGTGCCTGCGGCTTTTGGGGAAAATACGACCACTCGCGGGGATTTGAATGCTGCAAGCTGGAGGCGTTGGGAAGCGAAACTAAAATAGGCGACCTTACCGTCCGGATATGGCCGGTGGACCACTCTATACCCGGTGCGAGCGCCTTCGGCATAAAGACCTCTGCAGGGTGGATAATATACACCGGCGACCTGAGGCTGCACGGCAAAAACGGAAATCTCACAAGGCGGTTCATCGAAGAAGCGGCAAAGCTAAATCCTGTTGCCTTAATCTGCGAAGGCACGCATCCCGGCACGCAAAAACCCGTCACCGAAGAGGAAGTTGCCGCAAACTGCTACGTTGTTGTGTCTAGAACCGACGGCCTTGTGGTGGCGGACTTCGGCCCGAGGAACGTAGAACGCCTGCTTTCGTTCCTCGACATAGCCGGGAAGACGAATAGGCAGCTCGTTCTAACCGCCAAGGACATATACCTCCTTGAGGCGCTGAGAGCTGCAGGAGAGGAAGGCGTACCAAACCCGCACGAAGACAGCAGGATACTGATGTACGTAAAGCCGAAATCACGCATGGATAAATGGGAGGCTGCCCTTCTCGAAAGGATTAACCCCGCAAAAATCGTTTCGGCGGACGACGTAAAAAAGGAGCCCAAAAGCTACATACTATGCTTTTCCTACTATGACTTCCACGCATTTTTGGACATACAGCCGAAGGGCGGGACATACATATATTCCTCCAGCGAGGCTTTCGACGAAGAAATGCTCATAGACCACCAGCGGGTGAGGAACTGGATTGACTATTTCGGCTTTGAACTATACGGGACGCTTGGGAGAGACAGGGAAAGGTCGGGCTTTCACGCAAGCGGGCACATCCACGGCCCCGGCATAGAGGAGATGGTGGAGACGATAAAGCCTGAAATGCTGATACCGGTTCATACACAGGAAAGGGAATTTTTCAATCGCTTTAAGGGATTGTGCAAGGTACTGTGGCCGGAGAAGGGGAAAATGATAAGATGAGGGTTATGAAAATAAAACTGATCCTTATCCTGATGGCAATGCTTTTAACAGCTTGTACGATAAAGGATAGCCTTAATATGGGCGGCTGTTCTGCCGTTCCGGGGGGAAATTTAATAAATGTTAATGGAAGGACTGTGCAGGGGAGGATAAAGGTTCCCGAGGGGTTCGAAAGGGTTAATGTGCCTAAAGGATCTTTTGGTGAGTATTTGAGAAACCTGCCATTAAAACCGCATGGCTCTAAGGTGAAGTATTACAACGGCATTCCGAAGCCCTGGGATGTCCATGTAGCCGTTCTCGATATTGATGTGGGGAACAGGGACCTGCAGCAGTGTGCCGATGCTGTTATAAGGCTCAGAGCAGAATACCTTTACCGGAAAGGAGAATATGACAAGATACATTTCAACTTCACTAACGGATTCAGAGCCGATTACGTTAAATGGATAGAAGGTTACAGGATTAAAGTAGAGGGGGATAAGGTATACTGGGTAAAACAAGCTGAATACTCCAACGATTATGCTACCTTTAGAAAATACCTGGATATGGTCTTTGCATACGCAGGCACGCTTTCACTGTCACAAGAATTGAAAAAAGTACCGGTTGAAGATTTGCAGATAGGGGATGTATTTATCAAAGGTGGGAGCCCCGGCCACTGCGCAATAGTGCTGGATGTGGCGGAGAATAAGGCCACGGGAGAAAAAATCTTTATACTGGCTCAGGGATATACGCCTGCACAGGATATTCATATTCTAAAAAATCCGGCGAACGGCGAGGGCAACCCCTGGTATTCCATCAACTTCGGGGAAAGGCTTCGAACTCCGGAGTTCGTGTTCACTCGGGATCAGCTGGCACGTTTTGAAACTAATTGATAATGCCCTTCAGCCTCCACTTGCGAACTTCTACAGTAACCTTTTAAGATTTCCCGAAAGGTGAGATTTTCTATGAAAAGAAGCAAGGAATATTTTAGGGGTTGTCTCTTGGGCGGAGCTATCGGCGATGCCATGGGGCGGCCTGTCGAGTTTTTAAAACTGAATGAAATAAAAAAGAAATACGGGGAAAGCGGGATAACAGACCTTATTGTAGGGATAAACGGCAAAGCAGAAATTACCGATGATACTCAAATGACTTTATTTACAGCTGAGGGCTTGCTTCGAGCTGAAACTAGAAGGCAAGAGAAGGGGAACTGCCACGTGCCTTCTGCCGTATATCATGCATACCTCCGTTGGCTTCATACCCAGGGATATCCCAAAGATGTGAAAAAAGAATTTATCTACGATGGGTGGCTGATAAAAGTGAAGGATCTTCACTCAAGACGCGGACCGGGAAGCACCTGCCTTTCAGCTTTATCCAGCGGAAGGATGGGGACGATGGAATACCCGATAAATAACAGCAAGGGATGTGGCGGGGTTATGAGGGTAGCACCGGTTGGACTCTTTTGCCGTAAAGAAGAGGCTTTTCGGATTGCCTGTGAGTGCGCAGCCTTAACGCACGGCCACCCTAGCGGATATCTCTCTGCCGGAGTTCTTGCTCATATTATTGCCTGCATTATAGAAGGAGCGGATATAGAAGAAGCCGTAAAAGATGCTCTACTGGTTCTTGACACATACGACGGGAAGGAAGAGTGCAGCATTGCAATAAGAAAAGCAATGGAACTGGCAAATAGCAGCGAAGAACCTGATGCGGCAATAAAGTTGCTTGGAGAAGGGTGGGTAGGAGAAGAAGCCATAGCTATTTCCATATACTGCGCTTTGAAGTACAGGGATGATTTCAAAAAAGCACTTTGCGCTGCAGTGAATCACGACGGAGATAGCGACAGCACGGGAGCAATAACCGGAAACATTCTTGGAGCTTATCTTGGGATCAATGACATACCTGGAGAATGGATTGCCAAAGTGGAACTGGCGGATGTGATAATGCAAATTGCTGACGATCTACTTATGAAATTTGAAAATACCTTGGAATGGCGGGAAAGATATCCCGGATGGTAAAAATTGAATCGACACATTAACTTCCGAGTCGTACGTTGCAATGAAACACTCCTTTAACGGTTCCTTCCGGCGCACACACATTTGCTTCGTAGCTCGACTTAAGCATTCGAGTATATCCGGATAAAACGGGCACTTGCAACCTTTAGACAAGCTATCTATAATCCCATACTCTTTAAGGGCGTTTCCAATGGCTTGTCTGGAAACGCCAAAAACAGACGAAAAATAGTATAGTTTAAGCGGAGTTATCTTCTCTCCTTCGAAAATACAGGATTTTACCCTCGGCGTCGGGAGGAGAAGCTCTCTAGCTAGCTTGTTGGCTTCTTTGTCCAAAAACCACCTCTGCCCGGGTGTTAGCGATGAACTCTTTATGAATACATGGCCGAGGCAGATGTGGCTCAATTCATGGGTTAGCGTCCAGACAATCCTATTTCCCGGGAAAAATTTCCTGTAATTCTTTACGATCAGAATTTTTATACAATCGCCATCGAGAAAAGTCAAGCCTTCTGCCTGATACGGTATCAAGTCGGTCTCTATCAGCTCTACGGGAAACCACTTGCCGTCTTTTTGGACCATGAGGTTGCGTATAACCTCTTCTATCGAGAAAGGCGGAGTAATGCTGGAGGATGCTAACGCATCCCTTAGCATTGCTGCCGCATTTTTTATTTTTGCAATGTTTACGCATGATGAATAACCGCTAGCCTTATTTCCACGTATAGTGATAACATCATTTACAACGGAAGAATTAAAAGAAAGATTATTGCTTAATGCAACATCAAACTTTGATATCATTTGTACCTCTTTCTTATTCGATTTTGCCATTCTCATCGATGTCATCGCCTTCCTCGGCATTTCCAGTTTTTTGTTTCTCCTGTGTGGATCTTATAGCCTTAACTGCCTTGACAAGAGAGTGAATCTGCTCTGACGTCAGATTCCGGAACTCACGCAGAAGTAAAATTAAGTCTCCTCTTCGATTAGCTTCCTCCCATTCTTTGATGAGCTCTGCCAGCTGACGATCTTCCATTTCATTAGTTTCAAATTCCACATCTTCTTTCAATAAATCGGCTGGCGGCACGCCGAGATATTTAGCTAATTTCTCCAGAAAATCGAGATAAATCCGCCTTTGCCCGGTTTCAATTGCCCAAAGATATGTATGAGATACGTCCAATACTTCGGCAAGTTCGCGTGTCGACAGTTTGGCTTTTTCACGAGCTTCCCTTATCTTTTCGGCTACTATCCTGTGTATTTTCGGGATATCCCTTTCCTCTGGCATAACCATTCCCCACCTTATATTTTTGTTTACACTATTATATCACACTCTTAGATAACAAAAAAAGAAGTATTTACTCGAAAAACGGAAAAAATTAAAGAATTAGCGATATAAACGGGCTATTTTGTTTACAATGATAAGTAAACCTGTTGTCAAATACCGCCTGCTGAGGTACAATTACTGTAGGTTTACGAAATTATGACTACAGAAAGGCAGGCGGTGAACTGAATGCGGGCGACTGTCAACGTTTCCGGTGAAATGTTGGCGGTGAGTGCGTTAAGCCCCCAGCAAAAGAAAATATATGAAATGTATCTCGAAGGTTATAAACCAAGAAAAATATCCGAACTCACGGGGATAAGCTACGAAACCGTAAGAACTCAGTTAAAAAGGATTACCAAAAAAATCAAGAATTTAACGTCACTTAGCGAAATTGAAGAAGATCCCGACATCATGCACCTTTACGGGAAACAGCAGCAAATCCCTTACCTCAAGAGAAACGGCTACCAAATAAAAGATGCCGCCAAGGTCCTCGGCACCTCGGCGGGCACAGCCCGGCCCTATATCAGCCGGGGATACAAAGCCAAAAATACAAAGGTATCGTCCATTAGAGAGTATACCCTTACGAGAGAAGAAATGCAAGAAATCGTTAGAAAATCAGAAGAGAGAAATAAACCCATGTCACCCGATTTGGTATCGATGTGCTACTCGCTGGCGATGGAAGAGAAGAAAGAAAAAATAAGGTTAATCTGTGCAGCTATATTCGGCGCTGGTTACTGGGAAGCCAAAAAAACCTTACTGGATGAACGTGCAAAAGCGTTCCGTGCTCTAGCCACTAAAGGTCATCAGACGTATACCTACATCGAAAGCGACGCAAGGAAAATCATCCCGGACGTGATAGAAGAGTATTTCACGCACATCAAAGACGCCACGTTCAGGCCGTTGAACGGAAAAGCTCAAGAAGCCCTGCAGGAAATATACTGGGAACGAAAAACCATGCTGGAGCAGTACGGTGCGATAGCACTGAGGCATGTCAATCACGGCTGCCATGCAAAGGCTTATCCGCTCAAGCCTGCTAATCCCAAAACCGTGAAATTCGAGAAAACCGGAAAGGTAGTAAAAATCAAAGAAAAATCACTGGTTATTGAAACCGATAATGAGACCCTTGAGGTGAATACCGAGGAAATCATCATATCACAGAACTCCAGCTACTACAGCGTATCCCATATGGCGGCGAGAATCGGAGATATAGTGGATATAGGCGGCGGAATGGTGTATATAAAGGATTACATTGAGGAGTTTCCTATAAGGCTAATCATCACAAAAACTGCTCGGGAATAAGGAAAATACAAAATTTTCCACAAGTGGGGAACAAGATCTCCCCGGATGGGTAGATCTGTGCCGAATCAGAGGGTGGTACGCGCGTACCACCCATTTTGGTAAAAAAATCGGGGCGCTAAATGCGCCCTTTTTTTATTTTTCTTTTTACCTAATTTACGAGGCAACCAAAAAAAACGATTGGAGGGTGATACTTATGACTTTTACACATTTTGAAATTCCTTACTCTAATTATATCAAAATTCCGCGTTCTTGGCTAGCCGAACATTTGGCAAAAGTAAACGGTGCTGAGTTGAAAGTGGTGCTCTATATCCTCATGCACACTTGGGGATACCAGGAATACGGCATCGCTAAGCATATAACCCTTGATGAATTCAAATACGGCAGGCTCAAAAAAGACGGTACGAGGATGGACAGAGGCACCGGTCTTTCACACGGTGCTGTGGTGAAGGCCCTCAAGAAAGCAATGGAGGACAACTTTATCGTCTGCTACGTGGACAATACTGACGGCGGCAGGATTCAAAAGTACTACATGCTCAGGATGAATTCTCATGTCCCAGCCGAAACCTTTGCGATTGATAAGAAGACTGGCAAGAGGACCGACTTTGAAGAATGGTTAAAAATGGCTGCCTATGAGGAAGATAACGACGATAACCCTGGCCCTGAAAACAAACCGACAAGAAGACGTGAAGAAGAGAAAGACCAGGACGCCATTACGAGCGAATTCAGATGTATAAAAAGTGACACCTCGAAAAATCAAGGCTTTGAAGGCTATGATATGCAAAAAGTGACCGCCGATTTCATAAACAGTGACAGCAGATGTATAAAAAATGAATACCGTACTCTAGAAAGAAACTATAAGAAAGAAACTTATAAGAAAGATGTAAAAAATAACAACAACACTACAAAGGTACAAAGTACCGATAGAGGTACTAAAAGACATGTTGTTGTGGATAATTTTGTGGATAACTCTGTGGATAAGTTGTCGGCTATAGAAAGTTCTAGGGGCTATAGCAAAGCTAAGAAGCAGCAAGCTGAATTTGGTACCGCATATCATACTGCCGAAGAGATAGGTACTAAGGTGCGTAATATCGAGACAGAGCAAAAACTCGAGAGAAACACCTTCTATCATACTGAAGGGACAAAAAATACTGCTGGAAGGAATATCTTCTCTGGAGTAGAGACAAAAGCAAATAAAACCGGTACAAAGCAAGGAATCGAAAGAAAAACTGAACGTCCGACCAACGATGGAGGAGCTACAGAGGTACATACCATCGAAACAGGACAGAAATTCGAGGGCAGTATTTTAAAATTTACTGCTGAAGGGGTAAAAAGTAGGATTAACGGACTTTCTTTCGACGGAGAGGGAAAAGTCGCTCATCCGTCCATTTATCCTGGAGCAGTAAAGGAAAAAATGGAGGATGAAAAACTGCATGACCTGAACAAGATAAAGAATTGCTGCATCAGATTTGCCGAGATAGTCGGCCGCAGGAATGATAAGTTTATCATAAAACTTTGTTGGAAATATAAGGCGATTAACGTCGAAAAGCAGCTGGAGGTGATGGCTGAGTACGCCAAGCGTCACTTTGTCGAAAATCCGGAGGGGTTCCTCACTTCAGCTCTGAAGGAGGGCTACCAGCTCCCGGCCGCCGCAAAAAGGGCTGAGGCCAAAGTCAAAGTCACCTGCCCTGATTGCAAAGGGGTAGGCTACTTCTACAATCCCGAAAAAAATACCGCACGGCTTTGCAACACGTGCGGCGGCTCAGGAAAAGTTGACAAGCTGGTGGCAACTCCTCTTGACAAAATTATACACTTTTGATAAGCTAGAAGCAAGGGAAAATTCAGAACTGGGGAACAAAGTGGGGAACAAAACAGCCCCGGTTGGGTAAATCTGTCTCAAATCAGGGGGTAGTACGCGCGTACCACTTTGGCCCAGGAAGAAACGAAACCGGCTTCTAGCAGCCGGTGTTTTTGTTTTTGTCAAGAGGGATTTTGCCATCAGCTTTTCCCGAGCTACCAAAATCAATCAAAATCAAGAAAGGAGGGTATTTTCGGAAGTTGTTAGGCTCGAAATAATCGGAATAATCAAAATAAACTAACAACTTCCGGAGGCTGTATGGACGGCTATAGGGCATTAGCGGCTGGGATAATAAGGCAGGCAGTGTGGGATGTGAAGAATCTTCCCAACAAGGACCCCGATAAAATCGATGCAATCGAATTCTTCACGAAAGACTGGTTCGAGTTTATCGCAGACGTGCTGAACCTGGACGCGGGCAAAATCAGGAGAAAGGTTGCAGAACTCTGCCAAATCCAATGTCAAAGGAGGGATTCAAAGAAAAACAAGAACATCCACCTTCAGTCAGTAATTCAAAAATTAGAACAAGGAGAGGAGGGACGACATATCGAGGCCGCTCAGCTGGCCTATGTCGGCGTAAAATGATGGGTAGGGCTTTAAAAAGAAAACTGGTTAGATTGTTCGTACTTTCTTTAACCATATTAGCCGTAATGGTAACAATCACTGCTATGGCAGTACCGGTTTTCGCCGCAGGTGGGGATGGTATAAACCCCAACGCAAGCAGCGGCGACCCGGGCGTCAACTCGAAAGACGTCCAGGGCGTGATAAATTTCCTTGTAACTATCCTGAAGTACTTTACAGCAATAGGTGGAGTAATTGTCGTAGGAGCTCTCATGTACAACGGCTACAAACTGGCCTTTTCCGTAGATCCTAGAGGGAAAGCCGAAGCGATGGACGGACTCAAATATGCGATTATTGGTGGCATCATCGCTTTCGGTGCTTATCGCCTTGCTGGTGTGCTAAAAGGTCTGGCGGATAAGCTATAATCTACCAGCAAAAGGAGTTGTCGTCATGCGTGCGTACAAGACCCCAATACTCCTTTCGGAAGAACAGAAGATTATAGGTGGAGTGTTGACCTTAAGGCAGCTCGCATACGTGCTGGGCGGCGCCCTGCTGACTTACGACCTGGCTTCACGGTTGTACAGGTTGGCTGGACTGGGCGCCGCCTTCACCTTCGTATTAATACTCTATTCGTTCTTCCTTTTACTTGCTTTCTGGAAAGTACAAAAATACGGCTTGAACTTTGACACGTACCTGGCGTTAAAGTTCAGGTTCATGACCAAGCAGAAAGCGTATGGCTACGGAAAAACCGATTAAGTGCAGTTAGGAAAGGTGGTGGCGCATATCGACTTCCTCTTCGCAGCCGCCCTTATTGCTGGGGCGGCAGCCATATTTCTCATCAATAAGCAAAAAGAAAAAATCCTGTCTAACGACCGTTCAGGCTCGCAAGGAAAAGCTGGGCAAAACAAAATTTTGCCAATGCGTCAAAAGAAAACACTACAGTCAGCCCAGCATTTCATCGGCTTCCAGGACATAAAAAACGGCATTATCATACTGCCTAACAACGAATACAGGCTGATAGTTGAAGTGGTGGGGACGGTAAATTTCTATCTGCTCAGCGAGGAAGAGCAGGAAAAGATCGAAGCGTATTTCAGGAGTCTCCTCAGGTCGCTCTCATTCCCGGTACAGTTCTACATACAGACGAGGCTGCTCGACCTGGACGAAGAGGTAAGGTATATGACCGGAAAACTTGCCGAGCTTCCACCGCAGCTCCAGGAATACGGTATGAGTCTGGCCGACAGCCTCATGCGCTGGACCGGCGCTAAAAACGTGATGATAAAAAAGAGCTATATCGTTATACCCTATAACAACAGCGACTTCAACGAAGCCGTAAGAGAGCTTTACAGGCGGCGTGACATAGTTGTAGCCGAGCTTTCCAAGTGGATAGAGTGCAGGACGCTCTCCAGTCTCGAAGCCGCAGAAGTGCTCTACATCTTCTACAACAAAGAAAAGGCCGTGACGATGAAAATCTCGGATGCTGAACAATACGGCTTCACAGAGTCATACGTAAGGGGGGTCGGCATTGGCAATCTTCGGGAGAGTTTTGAAGAAACAACAGAATACGCAGAAAGATGACGGATTCAAACATACTTTATCGGGCGGCATCAGCGACATAAGAGACTTAGTATGTCCAGATGGGATAAAAGTCACGGAAAGCTACGTCCAGCTCGGTTCGGACAGATACGTAAGGGCCTTCTTCGTGAGTCAGGTGCCTTCTACGGTCTTCGTCGGCTGGCTCGATGAGCTTTACAGCATCGGCGATGTGGACGTGTCCATCTACGTCTATCCGGGCGATGACAGGGAAGTGATACAGGAACTCACCCAGAAGATAAACAACCTCATGGCCGCACAAATACTCGATGAAAAGCGGGGCGACTACACAAACGCTTCCCTGATAAAACTCACCCTGGAAGACGCATGGCAGTTGAGGGAAGAAATCCAGACCAACAGGAATAAGATGTATTACGTGTCAATATTCTTCATGATCGCTGCTGATACGCTTGAAGAACTGGAGAGGAAGACAAAGATAACCATAGAGCGCCTCGGGGGACGGGCGGTACACGTGAGGCAGGCCTTCCTGCGCCAGGACGATGCGGTGCTCAGTATATCGCCAATAGCACAGAATAAATTAATGCACATATATCGGAACTTCGACCTCAATGCGGCAACGGCGCTCATGCCGTTCGATTGCGCAGATATGGCGCACAAAAACGGGATATTCCTCGGCGTCAACTACTATACCGGCACGCCGGTGTTCTATAACCCCTTCGCAGGGAAACCCATCCTCTCAAACCCTCACATGCTATTGATAGCGACGACAGGTGCCGGTAAGACAACGGCGGTAAAATTGATGACCGCCAGGGCAGCTTTGCTCGGTACAAGAGTGGTGTTTATCGACGCCGAAGGTGAATTCGGAAACATGGTGGAAGCCCTCGGCGGCATAAACATAAAGCTGTCACCGGATAAGCCCGGATATATCAACCCCTTCGAAATAGAGACGGACGAAGAAAAAGGAAAGGAGTTCGTAAACCTCAAAGAAAAGGTGGCGGATCTCAAAGGACTCATCGCCACAATGGTCGAAGGACAGCATGAAACATTAACCCCCGAAGAAAGGGTGATTATCGAAGACTGCCTGTTCGAAGAATACGCCGCAAGAGGGATTAATTCCAACCCCGGTTCACTATACGAGATGAAAAATATCCTAAAGGACGGCATATACACTACCGGTTACGTAAAGAAAAGGATGCCGACGCTTTCATCCTTCTACGAACGGTTGAAGACAAAGGGGCCAAAGGTTGAAAAACTGCTCCTGCTCCTGAAACCATACCTGCGTGATGGCTCTATGGGGCTGTTCGACGGCGAATCGGAGGTAGACCTCAGGGACGCCCGGTTGATTAACTTCGACGTGTCAGGTTTAGAAGAAAGGTTCCTCAGGCCGTTCGCAATGCACGTGGTGCTCTCATGGGTGTGGGAGGAATTCGTGAAGAAGGACAGGGAGAATAGGAAAATAGTGGTCGTCGATGAGGCATGGCTGTTTATGAAATACAAGGATACGGCGGACTTTCTGGAAAATATGGCAAGAAGGGCAAGAAAGAGAAACTGCAGCCTCTGCGTCTCAACCCAGAACTTCAAAGAGTTTACTTCGTCACCTCAGGGAATAGCCGTCATATCAAATATGGGTACGAATATACTGATGCAGCAGAACTCGGAAGAAATAGATGACGTTGCAGAAGCATTCAAACTTTCTGCGGGACAAAAAGCATTCCTTGAGAAAGCCGGGGTCGGTGAAGCATTAATTAGGGCAGGTAAACATGTAGCAGCAGTAATATTTACACCTACGCTGTATGAGAAAAAGTTTATATTAGGCTGGAAAGATGCCGAGATAGAGGATTAATTGTAGGCGAGCAATTAAGCGAAAGGGGTGAAGCGAAGGGTATCTCAAAAATATCCTGGGATACCCTGCGCAAAATTTTTGATGGAATACCATTTCGTTATCCCCGGTAGGCCGGTGCCAGCCCCAAGAATGACGAACAAAAGCAAATTTGTAAGGCCGGAAGCATTAAGATACCTTGAATACAAGGAAAAGATTGGGTGGTTTACTCAAAAAAGCGGTGTAACAAAGATAGATACCGACATAGAGGTTGAGTGCAGGTTTTTTATCAATGGCGGCAGAGAACCAGACATAGACAAACTAGTCAAAGCAATACTGGATGGGTTAAATGGGATAGCTTGGAGTGATGATAGCAAGGTTAAGCGAATTATAGCTGAAAAATTGGGTTCAAAAACTGAATATGCAGAAGTCATGATAAGAGAATATCAATTACAGAACCGCTGAAGTCAGCTTAATCATAATAGTTATTCGGTAAGCTATCATTGAGACAATTTAAAAAATATCAATTTGACTACATAAGACTGGCAGGGAAACTGGTCTTCTTTGTTGTATATATAAACTAAGGTAAAATTTGCAAGGTGCCCATACCGCCTATACATTAAAAACCACTTTTAAAAGGATGTGGTAGTAGTGTTGAAAGTCTCTGATATCAAAGGAATTGAAGAAATTGCGAAAATAGAAAAAGAAATAAGAGACGATATGAAAAAGTTGTTCGAAGAAGAAATAAGTCACAACATAACCTATCTGAGTAGGGCAGAAACCCACTACAGACATAAAGCAGTTGCAGTAGATGCGAGTAATATAAAAATTGAACTTGAATATACTGATGCATGCTACATTAAGTGTGCAGATGATGAGGGGAATGTGTACCTAAACATTGTCGTGCCTACAGATTTACCAGAAAAAGCATGGATAAACTATAAGGAAAAACTTAAAAACGAGGAACCAGTTATCAAATTTTTTTTCGATTTCCTCAGTTTAACAACGTGGGAAGATTTAACTTATATCGGAGGTTCAAATGACGAAGACCAAGATTCCTTTGTTAAAATTCTCCGAGATGTAACGGAGTGGGCTGTACTTGTTAGAGTTTTGACGGAGGAAAAACGCTGTATTGTTCTAAAAGATGGTTTACTGCGCAATAAAGTGATTAAGTATGTCAAAAGTAACCCTAATAGTGCATACGTAGTTCTTAAAGAAAAGATTAAGGAGCTTTGTCAAAATCGAAATAACGTACTCGTTGGTATCGCGAAATCAGGGAAATTGATAAATATCGTAAAAGATATTATCCGTCCTTATTTTGAAGAGTATTTCACAAGGCCTTTTGCTATAAGAATTCCGAATAGTTCTAGAATCATGGAGCTTTCATATAATTACATTCGCTATCGGGAAGGAGAAATAACCTTTGGCGACAACCTCTATATCGTAAGTTTTCTTGAAAAACCTCGACTCGATAACCTATGCATGATAGAAATACCAGGGTGGCAAGAAGATAGGGCAGTTGAGATTATCCAAGTGCTATATACGATAGGCATCCGAAAATTGCCTTTACATACAATAGGATTACCCATTCCAATTGCTCATGCTCATGAACAGTCAAAGGTTACTCATCTTGTTTCTAACCTAATAGCAACTGAAATTAAAAGGAACTTGAAGAGCTAAGGGGAAGGGGGTATTCTTCCGATGATTCTTGGTGAAAAGCTTGGCAAAGTAGTTTCTATACCAGATAAATGGACGCTAACATTTATAGTTACCTACGAGAATAAAGATAAAAAACCTAACCTTGGGGACTATATTGTTATTGAAAAGGAATATTCTGAGAATCCTGAAGAAGAAGTAAAATGGCTTGCAATCGTTGAAGGAGCTAGAGAAATTATTCTTGGGGAAAATGAACTTGAGGTGAAGAATTTGCTGGCAGTTGATGATATAGGAGAAAACGAGAAAAAGAAGTACTTTGCAACGGAGTTTATTTGCAAGTTAATAGGAACTTTTTATGATGGCATAATTCGTCCTTATCCCAGATACCTCCCGAACAGGGGTGCGAAGGTGAGATACCCCACATCAGAGGAACTAATAGAAATAGCAGGGATAGACAGCGACGGATTTAAAATTGGCAATCTTGTAGTTGGTGGTATAAAAGTTGCCGTGCCTTCCTCAAATATGGGTATTAGATATATTCCTTTTAAGTTTAATTTGAGGAGACTGGATAACAGAAGAACAGCTGTTTTTGGACAAAGCGGTTATGGTAAAAGCAACTTAACAAAAGCGCTTATAACAGGCTATGCTCTTCATAATCCTAATAAAGCTGTTTGCATATTTGATCGGAGCGGTGAGTATGTAAATGCAAGCGAATGGAGTAAGTCGCTTTGTGAGGTGGAACCAATTGTCCAAGAACAAAATACAACGGTTCAGGGGCAGACCACATCGCCTGGATATATTGAGGGGGTAACAGTAAAAGGACGTATTGTATCAATTGAAGTTAGCAAGGTTCTGTTCAACTTAGAAGATATTGAGATTGGGAAAATAATAGAACACCTTCTTCGTGAAGATGATAAAAAGCTTAAGGCACTAGATCATTTGTGTTTCGCAACTCCTGACGCAATAAAAGAGATTATTCGGCTTGTTTATGCAAACATACAAAACCCAAACGATATACAAATCTTAAGTGACCTAATAGACAAACTTGAGAAGCTTATGCAGTCTTCAAGATCCGTTAACTATTCAAAAGTTGAAGCAGCATTGCGAGTGCTTAAAAATGTGGTGAAATACTACTACACACCAAACTCTCCTATACCAGTAGAGCTAATTAATTGGATAAGAGAAGGGAAAATTATAGTGTTCAATTGCTCTATTGTAGGCGATGTATTTGGCAAGTATAAAATGATGAATTCGGCAATGAAAAAATGCAGAGTTTGCCATCACGTTGGGTAATATTTCTCCCCCAAAGATTGGGGAGATTTCAGTTCGCTATACTTGTAATACTGTCCTCTTTGTTGTCTGACTGGTTGACGGCTATCATGGAGAGTGCCCTCTGCAGGCGGTAGCTCTCCCCTTCAAAGGCCAGAATATGGGCATGATGGACCAGACGGTCGATAAGCGCCGCTGTGAGGCGGTTATCCCCTAGCACAGTATTCCATTGGCCAAACTGTAAGTTAGAAGTAACAATAATACTTTGCCTTTCATACGCTTGGGCTACAACGTTGAATAAGAGTTCAGCCCCCTCACGGAGAAGTGGCACGAAGCCGAGCTCGTCGATGATAATCAGATCGACTTTTTCCAGCTCTGTCATTAGCCGCCGCAAACGTCCCTGACGGTGATTTTCCAACAGGGCATTGACGAGGTCCAGGCAGCGGTAGAAACGGACGCTTCTCCCTTCCATACAGGCCCGAATCCCCAGGGCGATGGCCAAATGCGTCTTGCCGGTTCCCACGGCCCCAAGCGCCAGCACGTTTTCACGGCGCTCGATGAAGGTGAGTTCTGCCAGGTCAGTTATGGTGGTGGAACCTGGCAAAGTAACAGGGCTCCAATCAAATTCTTCTAATGTCTTATGTGCCGGGAAACCCGCCCGCTTGATGAGGCTTCGGATTTTCTTGGCATGACGTTCCTCAAGTTCGGCTGCGAACAGGTCGGTCAGGTATTGTTCCCGGTCATGGTAGGTGACCTCCAGGTAAATAGACGGGATATGTGCCAGCTTTAAGGCTTTACATTGCTCCTTCAACGATAGCTTGGCCACGGAGTTCACCTCCTTTCCGGGCCGCCTGTGGCACCAGCCGGTCATATGCTTTGATCTCTGGCGTATAACGCCTGACGCTGTCTGGCGTATAGGTCTCGTTCAAAATCTCCAGGGGAGTGTCCGGGAATGTGATGCGGTACAGCTTATGACGGATTAAGGCGCTATCCAGCGCATGGTATGCCTGGCATTTCGTGGCCTCCTCCAGAGCCTGGGCTATAGCCTCAATGGTGAATCCTTCTTCCAGGAGGGTATGAATGAACTTTAGCCGTTCCTGGTATTGCGCCGGATCACATTCCTCCAGGTACTGCCGAACCTGCTCGGGGAGGAACCGGTACATGGTGGCGTGCCGGGCACCCCTGGGTTTGCGGATAAAAATTCTAAAGTATCCTTTCCAGTCAATGGGCTGGGTTTTCAACGTGTAGCGGCGCGGGAGGCTGGCTAAACGCTCCTCATTGCGGCTGAAAACCTCCACGCGGTCCCACCAGAGCTTGAGAAGCACCCGCTCTCCAATCTGGGCGCTTGGTACCGAATAGACTTCCCCATGGAATTGCACCTGGCCATATTTATTTACACGGGCAGTCTCGAACCGGACTGGTTCAAAGGGGATTGTGGGCAGGGGAAGGAGTGCTTTTTTGTCCTCCTCCCACAATTCGGCAATTGTAACTTTCTTCTCGTAGTGGGGGCGCTGCATATCTTCTAAGGCCAACCGGTAAAGCTCAGCCGTTAATTCCTCGTAACTTGAGACCGTCGGGTATGGTATGAGCCAGTTACGCCGTGTATAGCCCACTTTGTTCTCAACGTGGCCTTTTTCGTTGCCCTTGCTAGCGTTACAGAACTTGGCCTCAAACCGGTAGTGGAGCATGAACCGGCGAAAGGTTTCGGTTAATTCCCGTTGTTCACCTTTCCCAACACTTGCAACTGCTGCCGAAAGGTTATCGAACCAGATTTCCGGCGGAACGCCGCCTATCCACTCGAAAACCCGGATCATAGCGTAGAGCAAGCACTCCGTATTTTCGCAAGGCAATGGTATACAAAAACCTGCATTGCTGTATGGGAAGGAAAACGCTAAATACTTGATTTCCCTCAGTGCTCCATCCCACACCATATGGCTAGTCCCAAAATCCACCTGGGCTCGTCCGGGTGGGTGCTCCAACCGTAAGTATTTCTCTTGTGCTTCAGCATATAGTTCTTTTTTGCGGCAAGATACGTAAGCCCTAACTGTTCTATCCGAACCTTGAAAACCATGTTCTTTGACCAGCTGCCTATGTATAGAGGCTGCGGTGCGGCGTTCTTTACGTGGCTTGAGCATGTCCTCCATCAACCAGGTATCCACGATGTCCAAAAAAGGTTCCATTACCGGCTGCCGGCGTTTGGTCTGCTGTATGGGTTTATTCCAGTCGTCTTTTTTAGCATATTTAGCTGCTGTTCGCCAATTGACACCTACTCGCCGGCTGATTTCGGCAATACTACACTCTTCTTTTTCGTAAAGATGTTTGATATACTGTTGTTGGGCCATTGCTATCACCTCTTGAATTCCCTCCTGCCTTTACCTTTAGTTCAGAAGGGATTATTCTAGAACGTGATGGCAATGTCCTCTTTTTGCTTAGCTAAGCTATGCACTTTTTGCTGCCGTTTTATGCAATTCTATTATGCCATAAACAAGGCGATGAAGTGATAAGCAGACTTACTAGATTTGTTGTTAGTGAGATACTTAACTACAATAGTGAAGCTTACGTTACCCAGCAGCCAATGCTTGATTGTTTATTTCTTATTGAAGAAGCTCAAAATTATCTTAATCAAGATAAGGCCAGGGATGATAATGACCCTATTATAAGATTGGCAAAAGAAGGGAGAAAGTATAAACTTGGGCTTATCTATGTTACCCAACAACCATCGGCTATTGATGACAATATATTAAGCCAGACAAATAATTTTTTTGTTATGCATTTGTTAACAAATCAGGATGTCCACAAACTTTGCTCTATAGCGCCACAGTATGAGTTATATGCTGAAAACATTCAGCAAGAGCCTATTCGAGGTACTGCCTACATCTATTCCAACGTTTATGAGGAATTTATAAAACCGTTTCCATTGGTTGTATGTACTGAACTCGAAAACTTCAACAATGTAGTTGCAGTTGTGAACACAAAACGAAAGGCTTTCGTACAGCCCGTTGATAAGCGAAAAGAAATCGAAGAGATATTTGTAAAGAAATTGATGGAATTCATAAAGAACGGTATTAAAAATATCAGTTGGAGAGATTTATGGGGAGAGATAAATAAAGAATTGCCCGATGACAATATTTATAAAAACAGTTATGGGGGAGGAAAACCATATCCTAGCAAAAACATAATACATGTACTTGAGGAAAAGTACACTATATTGAAGTGGAAGGAAAAAATTACGTAATAAAACCTGTGAGAAAGCCAGGAAAAACATATGTTGAAAGATATTCCTTAGAATCAATAGAAACATCGGAAAACGATTAAAGGATCAATGCAGTACGGTAACGAAGCAGGGAGGAGAGAATGTTAATGACCGATTTAGAAAAAGCAAGGTATAGAAGAAAAGTTATCGAGATTTTAAAGCAATACGGAATAGAACTGGGCTGCAACAACAAACCAATTGTAACTGACATCCGGGAGCTTCAATATAAACTTGCCAATAACGCCAATCATAAATATTTTTACCTTGCAAGAAAATACAACGAATATATTGCACAACCCTGGGAAGTAGAAGTCGAGAAAATATATCCAGAACTTGTCCAAGTTCAAACCCCAATGCAGGCTGAGTTATGGAAGTATGCAACAAGTTTTTGGTCAGTACCTGTTACTTCAGGATACGGTAGAAGAATGAGATTCCTTATATTAGATAAGCAGAACTCAAAGTTAATTGGGATACTCGGATTAAATGATCCAGTGATTGGATTGGGAATTCGAGATAAATTCATTGGATGGGACAAGAAAACAAGAACTGATAAGCTCTATCATGTGCTTTCTGCATACGTTCTGGGGGCTTTGCCACCTTACAATTATCTGCTAGGTGCTAAACTTATAGCATTACTTTGTAGATCAAAAGCTATTCTGGAGGCATTTAAGGAAAAGTATGCTGGCAAAAAAACAATAATAACAAAGCAGATTAAACCAACCGAACTAGTGCTGATAGATACAATGGGAGCTTTTGGAAAATCAGCAATATATAACAAACTTAAAGGGTGGAATTTTGTTGGTTACACGGATGGTGTAAGTCACCTGCATCTCACAATGCCTGAGTTATGGGAAGTAATTAAGGAGATACTGCCAGAGGAGAAATTCAGAACATACAAATTTGGTCAGGGTCCGAACTGGAAAATGCGGATGACAAGAGATGCACTAAGAATTCTTGGGTTTAAAGAAAATATTCTGGAGATTAACTGGAAACGAGGATATTATATTTGTCCGCTCGCAACAAATTGGCGAGAGTACTTGCTCGGAGAAAGTGAAAAACCTATATATAACTTAATAAGCATTCAAGAAGCAAGAGATTACTGGCTTCAAAGGTGGGTTTTGCCACGTAAGAATCACCTGCTGGAGAAGTTATATGTTTCTGAAGCAGCATTATGTGATTGCAGTTTTGAGATACTTGCTCTACGATGAAGGCTGTTAATTTGACTTCCTCCCGCCCCCTGAAGGGGCGGGATTCCTTCAGGCGGCTTAAGCCGCCATCCGGCCAGTAAGAAAGACGGGGCTTCCCATGCTTTGTGGGAAGCCCCATTCCTAAATGTGGAGGGGTTGCTGAATGCTCCAGATGTATGAACTTAGCATTAGTGAAGTGCACAACCTCCGTCGTGCCGCAGGGGACGAACTGCGTGGTGACTGCCCTTTCTGCAACGACCATAAGGGACATCTCTACTTAAATCCAGTTAAGGGGGTGTTCTATTGCCAACGATGTGCCGCGGCAGGAAAAATTACTGAGAAAATAATACAGAAAGGGCAGAACGATAAGTGTTCATATCGCTTTCCGCGAGAAAGGCAAACAACAAAATTAAATATAAAACAGCTCGACAAAGTTTACAATACATTGCTGAGATGTCTCGACCTAAAAAAAGAACATTACTATCATTTACTTGGACGAGGTTTTTCGGAAGAATTAATAAGAATAAAAGGATATAAGTCATTAAGTTCTTCTGAAGACCTGGCAGAATTAGCAGAAAAAGTCGCAAGTACAACCAGCGTAGCTGATATCCCAGGATTTTATCAGAAAGATGGCAGATGGATGCTGGTAGAAGACAATGGCCTCTTGATTCCTTGTAGGAATTTTGAAGGTAAAATATGGGGTATACAAATCAGGACAGACGATCGCTCAAAAGGCAGGAAGTACTGCTGGCTATCATCGGTAGGAAGGGAAAACGGCACAAAAGCAACAGCGGTATATCATGTTGCTGTACCAACAAAACTAGTGAACACAAAAAATGTACCGAAACGGGTCTGGATAACCGAAGGCCCGCTTAAAGGTGACTACTCTGCAGAAAAAATGGGAGAAATATTTATTTGTGTGCCAGGTGTTAATACGTGGAAACGTACTAGAATAGTGGAAGAGTTAAAACGAAAAAAGATACAGGAAGCTATTATTTGCTACGATGCCGATGCTGCAACCAATATATACGTTGCTGAAGCGGCATACCAACTTTATAAGGCACTGAGAAGTAAAGGTATCCAAGTACAATTTGCATGGTGGGAAATAGAGAAAGGTAAGGGGATTGACGATCTCCTTAAGAACGGATGTTGTCCAAATATTGTATCCTTTGAAAATTGGCAGAAGAGGAATCAATTAGACAGGGCAATCCGGTCGTAATACGGCCGGGTTGCCTTTTTTTATTTCTATAAACTCCTTAAACTCTTTTTCTCTTCTGTATTACGGGGAGGTGAATAAGAACGCCACCATTTTGCTTGGTAGAGAAAAAATAGAAAATAAGTTATGTGTGGCGATGAAATAAATGATAGAATATAAATTCAGAAAAGGGATTACAAATGAAGATGGCGCTGAAGAGAAGATCCGAAAGGCTTACGATTTCGTTTTAAAAAAATTTTTAGAGAAATATAACATTATTGATGTAGAGGAAATTATTCACGATAAAGATTTAAGTGGTTTAACAACATCTCATAACAAATCATTTATGATATCATAAGAACAGGGGAAGGAGGTGTAGCCCCGCCGGTAGGGACAAAAATCATAGAATAAATCGAACCAATGATAAATCCCCGGCGGTATAAGTCGTTATGAGAGCTGCCATATATGCCAGAGTATCGACTGAAGAGCAAACAAAAGGATACTCAATACAAGACCAAATCGAAAAAGCTACGCAAAAAGCTAAAGAGCTTGGCGCAACATCAATTACTATTTTTAAAGATGAGGGCTACAGCGGTGCAGACCCTAACAGACCTGCACTGCAAGAACTAATTTCAAAGGTAAAGCAGGGGTTCTTTGACCTCGTAGTGTGCTACGATGTAGACCGGTGGGCACGAGACCTGTACGACCAGTTAGCTTTTGCAGAGATAGTGGAAAAATATGCTAAACTCGAATTCGTAACCCATTCAAGAGGCGACCCGGACAGCCCTGAAGATAACCTATTTTTCCAGATGAAAGGGGCTTTCGCCCAGTATGAAAGGGCAAAGATAAAACAGCGAACTATGGCGGGGCGGTATGCAAAAGCACACTCCGGCAAAATAGTTATTCCCGGTGGATGGCCTGGGCACCCCGGGCCTTACGGCTATATTTACAACGGTGACAGTGAAAACCCTCAATTTGAAATAGTCGAACATGAAGCCGAAGTAGTCCGGAAGATGTTCCACTGGATTGCTAAAGAAGGGCTAGGAATAGGTGCTGTAACTATAAGGCTTAACGAAGAAAAAATCCCACCTCCCCACGGGAAACAATGGTATATATCAACGGTGAATAGAATTCTCCACAATGAGGTTTATATAGGTAACTTTTATAATTTCAAGTTTAAAACTGAAATAAGCGAAGACAGAAAAAGAAGGTATCGGAAGAGATCGAAAGATCAATGGATAAAGGTGCAAGTTCCCCCCATTATTCCGAAAGAACTATGGGAAGAGGCACATGCCAAAATCAAGGAAAATGGGATTAAAACAAGAGTGGGACGCAAACATGAATACTTAATGGCTGGCAGGATAGTTTGCGGGTTCTGCGGCAGAAAATACTACACCACGCCTCAAAGCGGGAAGCCATACTACAGGTGCTCAGGCAAAAAAAGAATTGTAAGCTTAGAGACATGCAAATCCCCCATCCTCCCAGCTCATACCAACAGAAAAACGCTCGGAGTTGACGATATAGTCTGGGCGGCAGTAAAAGAGAGGCTCAAAAACCCTGATATTATTATCGAAGAATTGAAGAAACTGGCAAGCGAAAAGATAACTGAGGAAACCGACGCAATAAAGGAAAAGATAAAGGTAAAAAGAAACCGCTTATCTCAACTGGAACGGCAAAAAGATAGACTTATAGATCTGTATCTAAACAACATAATTACAAAAGAAGATTTGTCTAGAAGAATTGAACCAATCAATAAGCAAATTGATGCCTTAATGGAAGAAATAAGGATAGAAGAGATGAAGTTGGAAGAAATGGAATTTGAAAAGAAGCGCCCGTTGAGATTTGAGGAGGTCATAAAGAAGTATTCAGAACATCTAGAAACGTTGACTTTTAAAGAAAAAAGAGAAATAATAGATATGTTGGATATAACTGTTACTGTAAAACCTGGCGGGGAAGTTGAAATAAATTGGCCTTTTGAGGAGAATATAACATGTGGGAATTATATCAACATTGGAAACTGTTGGTAGGCCCTGGGTTGTGATCTTGGCCAAAATCTCTCACGTCTTTGCCGAACAGTAATCCTATAAGGTAAGAGAAGGGTACTGCACCGCACCAAAAACAAAGTAGAAACAAAATTATGTTTACCATGTTTGTTTTTATTCTAACAAATTAACCACTGGTAGCAGGGCATGTCTTAGCGACTTCACATGTGGTAAGTGGAATTCAATCAATTGTGAATACGTTTCTTTTTGTTCTTATTGCAGTTGCTGCAATGATGTTGTATTATGGCAAAGCTGCTTAACCGAAAAACATAAAAAAACTAACCAAAGAATTTTCTTGCTATCTGGAGAAAGCTCGAGGGGTCTTCTTTG
>Ga0208938_1000724_pt1 | contig 22445 bp, 17 predicted proteins | sample AD_UKC125_MetaG_FD_184434 | JGI IMG/M metagenome (GOLD analysis project Ga0208938, IMG submission 184434) | Active sludge microbial communities of municipal wastewater-treating anaerobic digesters from USA - AD_UKC125_MetaG (SPAdes) (version 2) | ecosystem: Engineered > Bioreactor > Anaerobic >...
GCGCGGAAATGCCAATGTTGCGATAGCGTTCGATGGGAGTAGTACGGGGCATAACGGTCACCAATACTCGGACATCGCTTGTGACGACGCCGAAGGGTAAAAACTAAAAACGGAAGTGGGAGAACGCCTTGTTGGCTTCGGCCATGCGATGCACTTCTTCACGCTTTTTCACGGCGCCACCACGACCTTCGGAAGCCTCGAGCAGCTCGTTTGCGAGACGCGCGCCCATCGACTTTTCACCACGCTTGCGAGCAGCGTCACGGATCCAGCGCATCGAGAGCGCCGAACGGCGCGACGGACGCACCTCAACAGGCACCTGGAAGTTGGCGCCGCCAACACGGCGGCTCTTCACTTCAACCATCGGCTTGGCGTTGCCGAGCGCGGTGGAGAATACTTCCAGCGGGTCCTTGCCGCCTTTTTTGCTGATGATGTCCAGCGCGCCATACACGATGCGTTCCGCAACAGCCTTCTTGCCGGCGGTCATGATGACGTTCATGAATTTGGAGATTTCGACATTGCCAAACTTCGGATCCGGCAGGATGTCGCGTTTGGGTACTTCACGACGGCGAGGCATTTAAACCATCCTAAAAATGAGTGAAGCGCCTCGACAATCGGGCGCTTGAACCGGGACACCCGGGCTGAACTTAAGCTTTTTTCGGTGCTTTGGCGCCGTACTTCGAGCGCGACTGCTTGCGGTCTTTGACGCCAGCAGTATCCAGCGAACCACGAACCATGTGATAGCGCACACCTGGCAAGTCTTTGACACGACCGCCGCGGATCAGGACCACCGAGTGCTCCTGCAGATTGTGCCCTTCGCCACCGATGTACGAGATGACCTCGAAACCATTGGTCAATCGCACTTTAGCCACTTTTCGCAGCGCCGAGTTCGGTTTTTTCGGGGTCGTCGTGTACACGCGAGTACACACGCCGCGTTTTTGCGGGCCTTTTTCAAGCGCCGGACTCTTGCTCTTGGCAACGACCGGTGTACGCCCTTGGCGTACGAGCTGATTGATGGTTGGCATATTTAGCCTTCGTTTTTGTTGAACTTGGCCGCTACTGTTGGCAACCAAGCTTGGAAAAGACCGCGATTATAGCCTGCAGTCTCGATTTTCGTCAATAGGGTGGCCGCTCAAGCGTCAAGCGGCTCCTGATCTCGTGCTCCGACCAATCGGCAGGGCACGAGGAGTTCATCAAGCAGCGCTTTCGCTCGTCTCTGCCGCTTCATCGCTCGCTTCAGCCAAAGCCGACGTGTCGATGAGATCAGCTGCAAGATTTGCCTTGCGCAGGCGGTGATATGCCAGACCAGTACCAGCGGGAATCAATCGGCCCACGATGACGTTCTCTTTCAGGCCTCGCAAGTCATCCTTTTTGCCCATGATCGCTGCTTCGGTCAGCACCCGTGTCGTTTCCTGGAACGAGGCTGCTGAGATGAACGAATCGGTAGACAACGACGCCTTGGTAATACCCAGGAGCATGTGATCGAACTGGGCGGGCGCCTTGCCATCGGCCTTGACACGGTCGTTCTCGGCCAGCAGTTCTGCGCGCTCCACTTGTTCGCCGGTAATGAACTTGCTGTCACCGGGATGAGAGATAGTTACACGGCGCAACATCTGACGAACAATCACTTCAATATGTTTGTCGTTGATCTTCACGCCCTGCAGTCGATAGACTTCCTGGACCTCGTCGATGATGTACTTGGTAAGTGCTTCCACACCAAGCAAGCGAAGAATATCGTGGGGGTCGGCTGGGCCGTCGACGATCGGTTCGCCCTTGTTCACGACCTGACCGTCGATGGCCATCACGGCCTTTTCCTTCGGGATCAGATACTCATGCGAGACGCCGTCCATGTCCTTGATGACCAGACGCTGCTTGCCTTTTGTGTCCTTGCCGAACGACACGGTACCGGTGACCTCTGCGAGCATGCCGGCGTCCTTGGGCGAACGCGCTTCGAACAGTTCGGCAACCCGCGGCAGACCGCCGGTGATGTCGCGCGTCTTCGAGGTTTCCATCGGCATACGCGCCAGCATGTCGCCCGGCGCTACTTCCTGACCATCCTTCACCAGGATGATGGAGCCGATCTGGAAGGTGATCGTCAATGGCGTGTCTGAACCGGCGGGCTTGATTTCGTTGCCCTTGGCGTCTACCAGCTTCAACTGCGGACGGACGCCCTTGGACTGCGAGCCGGCGCGGCGCTTGGCGTCGATCACGACGAGCGTGGAAATGCCGGTCACGTCGTCGGTCTGCTTGGCGACGGTGACGCCTTCCTGCACGTTCTCGAACTTCACTCGGCCCTGGAACTCGGTGAGAATCGGACGCGAAGTCGCATCCCATTCGGCGAGCACCTGGCCAGCCTTGACCGTCTTGCCGTCTTCGACGAGCAGTTTGGCGCCGTACGGAACCTTGTGGCGCTCGCGCTCACGGTTGCCGTCCGAGATGACCACTTCTGCCGAACGCGCGATCACGATCTTGTCGCCCGCCGCGTTTTTCACGTAGCGCATGGCGCCAGCGAAATTCGCCGTACCCGCCGACTTCGTCTCAACAGTGCTTGCCGCCGCGGTACGGGATGCTGCGCCACCGATGTGGAACGTACGCATCGTGAGCTGGGTGCCCGGCTCACCAATTGACTGTGCTGCGATGACACCGACGGCCTCACCCGCGTTGACCAGTTGGCCACGACCGAGGTCGCGTCCGTAGCACTTCGCGCACAGGCCGTGGCGAGTCGCGCAGGTCAACGGCGAGCGCGTGCGCACTTCGTCGATGCCGAGGCTGTCGATCAAGTCGACTTCGTCTTCGGTCAACAAAGTGCCGTTGCTGACGACCAGCTTGCCGGTCTCCGGATGCACGACATCGGCCGCGGCCGTACGGCCGAGGATGCGGTCGCGCAGCGATTCAATGACTTCGCCACCAGACACGACGGCCTTCATCACCAAGCCTTCCAGCGTGCCGCAATCGTCTTCGGTCACCACCAGATCTTGGGTCACGTCGACCAGGCGACGCGTCAGGTAACCCGAGTTCGCGGTCTTCAGCGCCGTGTCGGCCAGCCCCTTACGGGCGCCGTGCGTCGAGATGAAGTACTGCAGAACATTGAGACCTTCGCGGAAGTTCGCGGTAATCGGCGTCTCGATGATCGAGCCGTCCGGCTTCGCCATCAGGCCGCGCATGCCCGCCAGCTGGCGAATCTGCGCTGCGGAACCGCGGGCGCCCGAGTCGGCCATCATGAAGATCGAGTTGAACGAATCCTGGCGCACCTGCTTGCCTTCGCGGTCGGTGACCATTTGCGAGCCAAGCTGCGTCATCATGGCGCGAGCGATCTCGTCGCCGGCGGCGCCCCAGATGTCCACGACCTTGTTGTAGCGTTCGCCCGAGGTGACGAGACCCGAGGCGTACTGCTGCTGGATCTCTTTCACCTGCGCTTCCGCGTTGGCGATGATGCCGTGCTTTTCTTTCGGCACCAGCATATCGTCGGCTGCGAACGAGAAGCCAGCGCGAGTCGCCAGACGGAAGCCCGATTGCATCAGCTTGTCGGCGAACACGACCGTCGCGCGGAGGCCGCAGCGGCGGAAGCTCGCGTTGATGAGCTTCGAGATTTCCTTCTTTTTGAGCGGCTTGTTGATGACCGAGAACGGCAAGCCCTCGGGCAGGATGTCAGATAGCAGCGCGCGACCAACTGTCGTCTCTTCACGCTTGACCTGATCAATCTTCTCGCCGTTCGGACCGAAAGTCACCTGCCGAATACGGACTTTGACCTTGGCGTGCAGGTCGACCATGCGCGTCTCGTAGGCGCGCGACACTTCGAGCACGTCGGCGAAGACCATGCCTTCGCCGCGCGCGTTGATACGCTCACGGGTAGCGTAGTACAGGCCCAGCACGATGTCTTGCGACGGGACGATACAGGGATCGCCGTTCGACGGCAGAAGCACGTTGTTCGAGGCCAGCATCAATGTGCGGGCTTCTGCTTGCGCTTCGAGAGACAGCGGCACGTGAACGGCCATCTGGTCGCCGTCAAAGTCAGCGTTGAACGCCGTACAGACGAGCGGATGCAGCTGGATCGCCTTGCCTTCGATCAGTACCGGCTCGAACGCCTGGATGCCCAGACGGTGCAGCGTCGGAGCGCGGTTCAGCAGCACCGGGTGCTCGCGAATCACTTCTTCGAGCAGATCCCAGACTAGCGGCTCTTCGCTCTCGACGCGGCGCTTGGCTTCCTTGATGGTCTTTGCTTCGCCCAGTTGTTCGAGGCGATTGAAGATGAACGGTTTGAACAGTTCGAGCGCCATCTTTTTTGGCAGACCACACTGATGCAGCTTGAGTTGCGGCCCCACCACGATGACCGAACGGCCCGAGTAGTCGACGCGCTTGCCGAGCAGGTTCTGACGGAAACGGCCCGACTTGCCCTTGATCATGTCGGCGAGCGACTTGAGCGGGCGCTTGTTGGCGCCCGTCATCGCCTTGCCGCGGCGGCCATTGTCGAGCAGTGAATCGACTGACTCCTGCAGCATGCGCTTCTCATTGCGCACGATGATGTCCGGCGCCTTCAGTTCGAGGAGACGCTTGAGACGGTTGTTGCGGTTGATGACGCGGCGGTACAGATCATTCAGATCCGACGTCGCGAACCGTCCGCCGTCCAGAGGAACCAGCGGGCGCAATTCGGGCGGCAGCACCGGCAACACTTCGAGCACCATCCAGTCGGGCTTGATGCCTGACTTCAGGAACGCTTCAAGCACTTTGAGGCGCTTTGAAATCTTCTTGATTTTTGCTTCTGACGAAGTTGCACCGAGTTCGCCGCGCAGCCGCTCAGCCTCCTCAGTGACATGGATCGACGACAGCAGCTCGCGAACGGCTTCTGCGCCCATCAGCGCCTTGAAGTCATCGCCATACTCTTCGGTTTTGGCGATGTAGTCGTCCTCGGTCAGCAGCTGGCCGCGTTGCAGCGGCGTGAGGCCCGGATCGACAACCACGAAGGCTTCGAAATACAGTACGCGCTCGATGTCGCGCAGCGTCATGTCGAGCACCATACCGAGACGGCTCGGCAGCGATTTGAGGAACCAGATGTGGGCGACGGGCGAGGCGAGCTCGATGTGGCCCATGCGCTCGCGGCGCACCTTGGTCAGCGTGACTTCGACGCCACACTTCTCGCAGATCACACCGCGATGCTTGAGGCGCTTGTACTTGCCACACAGGCATTCGTAGTCCTTGATCGGACCGAAGATCTTCGCACAGAACAAGCCGTCGCGTTCGGGCTTGAATGTGCGGTAGTTGATGGTCTCGGGCTTCTTCACTTCGCCAAACGACCACGAGCGGATGCGCTCGGGTGAGGCGAGGCCGATCTTGATCGCGTCGAACTCTTCGTTCGGAGTCGTCTGCTTGAACAGGTCCAGCAATGCGTTCATGGATATTCCTTTGACTTCCGAGTTACTTGCGCTCAAGGTCGACGTCGATGCCGAGCGACCTGATTTCCTTGACCAGCACATTGAACGATTCAGGCATGCCGGCCTCGATCTTGTGCTCGCCCTTCACGATGTTCTCGTACACCTTGGTGCGACCGGTCACGTCGTCGGACTTGACCGTCAGCATTTCTTGCAGCGTGTAAGCTGCGCCGTAGGCTTCGAGTGCCCACACTTCCATTTCACCGAAGCGCTGGCCACCGAACTGTGCCTTGCCGCCCAGCGGTTGCTGAGTCACCAGGCTGTACGGGCCGGTCGAACGGGCGTGCATCTTGTCGTCGACCAGGTGATGCAGCTTGAGCACATGCATGTAACCAACAGTCACCGGGCGATCAAATGCCTCACCAGTGCGTCCGTCGTACAGCGTGATCTGACCGGACTCCGGAAGGCTGGCCAGTCGGAGCATGTCCTTGATCTCGCCCTCGGTTGCGCCGTCGAACACCGGTGTCGCAAACGGGACCCCGTGCCGCAGGTTGCTCGCGAGTTCGCCAACCTCAGAGTCGTTGAGCGAATTGAGGTCCTGCTTCGCGCCAACATCCTGGTAAAGCGTTTCGACGAAGCTGCGGATCTCCTTCACGTTTGCCTGCTGCTTGAGCATGGCGTCAATCTTGTTGCCAATGCCGCGAGCAGCCCAACCGAGGTGAACCTCGAGAATCTGGCCCACGTTCATCCGTGACGGCACGCCCAGCGGATTCAGTACAACGTCAACCGTGGTGCCATCGGCCATGTGGGGCATGTCTTCAACCGGAACAATCTTGGAGACCACGCCCTTGTTACCGTGACGACCAGCCATCTTGTCGCCCGGCTGCAGCCGGCGCTTGACAGCCACATAGACCTTGACCATCTTCAGCACGCCCGCTGGAAGCTCGTCGCCTTGCGTCAGCTTGCGTTTTTTCTGCTCGAACGCTGCGTCAAAGTTGTGACGGGTCGCGGTCAGGCTGTCGCGGACGCCTTCAAGTTGCCGGGCAACGTCGTCGTCCGCCATGCGAAGGTCGAACCAGTCGTAACGCCCGATTGACGCGAGGTACTCCTTGTCGAGTTTGGTGCCTTTGGCAAGCTTCTTCGGGCCGCCGCTGGCGATCTTGCCGATCAGGAGACGTTCAAGGCGCTCAAACGTGTCGTTTTCGACGATGCGCAGTTGGTCCGCCAGATCCTTCTTGTAGCCGCGGAGCTCTTCGTCAATGATCAGTTGAGCGCGCTTGTCACGTTCGATACCTTCTCGGGTGAAAACCTTGACGTCGATCACCGTGCCAGCGATGCCCGATTGGACGCGCAGCGAGGTGTCCTTCACGTCACTGGCCTTTTCACCGAAGATCGCTCGCAGCAACTTTTCTTCCGGCGTAAGCGTGGTTTCGCCTTTGGGTGTCACCTTGCCCACGAGCACATCGCCCGCTTCGACTTCAGCGCCGATGTAGACAATGCCCGATTCATCGAGGCGCGTCAGCTGTGCCTCACCAAGGCTCGAGATATCGCGAGTGATTTCTTCCGGACCAAGCTTGGTGTCACGGGCGACTACGGTCAGCTCTTCGATATGAATCGACGTGTAACGGTCCTGTGCAACCACGCGCTCGGAGATCAGGATCGAGTCTTCGTAGTTGTAGCCGTTCCATGGCATGAATGCGACCAGCATGTTCTGGCCGAGAGCAAGTTCGCCTTTGTCTGTCGAGGCACCGTCAGCAATGACGTCACCCTTGGCGAGCTTGTCACCGATCTTCACCAGCGGCCGCTGATTGATATTGGTGTTCTGGTTGGAGCGCGTGTACTTGACCAAGTTATAGATATCGACACCAACGTCGCCAGCTGCCGCCTCGGCGTCGTTGACGCGAATCACGACACGCGACGCGTCAACGTAGTCCACCTTGCCACCGCGACGGGCAGTGACAACAGTGCCGGAGTCAATGGCGGCTGTGCGTTCCACACCGGTGCCAACAAACGGCTTTTCCGGACGCAGGCAAGGAACTGCCTGACGTTGCATGTTGGAGCCCATCAATGCGCGGTTCGCGTCATCGTGCTCGAGGAACGGGATCAGCGAGGCAGCCACCGAGACGATCTGCGACGGCGCCACGTCCATGTACGTCACTTCTGATGGCGGCATCAGGGTCGACTCGCCCTTGATACGGCAGGCGACAAATTCGCCAGTCAGGTGACCGCTCGCATCGAGCGGTGCGTTCGCCTGGGCGATCACGTAATTGCTTTCTTCGATGGCCGAGAGGTAAGCGATTTCGTCCGTCACCTTGCTGTCGACCACTTTGCGATACGGTGTTTCAATGAAGCCGTAGTCGTTAACACGTGCGAACAGGGCCAGTGAGTTGATCAGGCCGATGTTCGGACCTTCCGGCGTCTCGATCGGGCATACGCGACCATAGTGCGTTGGGTGTACGTCACGCACCTCAAAGCCAGCCCGCTCACGAGTCAAACCACCCGGACCCAGCGCCGAGACGCGACGTTTGTGCGTGATCTCGGACAACGGATTGGTCTGGTCCATGAACTGCGACAGCTGGCTGGAGCCAAAGAACTCCTTGATCGCGGCAGAGATAGGCTTCGCGTTGATCAGGTCGTGCGGCATCAGGTTTTCGCTTTCGGCCTGACCGAGGCGCTCTTTCACTGCACGCTCAACGCGGGCAAGACCGCTGCGGAACTGGTTCTCGGCCAGCTCGCCTACGCTGCGAACGCGACGGTTGCCGAGATGGTCGATGTCATCCACCTGACCGCGTCCGTTACGCAAATCACAGATGATCTTGACGGTATCGAGGATATCGTCGTGGGTGAGCACCATCGGGCCGTCAATCGTATCGCGGCCAACGCGACGATTGAACTTCATGCGCCCCACGCGCGACAGATCGTAGGTGTCCTCATTGAAGAACAGGCGCTGGAACAGCGCCTCCACCGCTTCTGCCGTCGGCGGCTCACCTGGGCGCATCATGCGGTAGATTGCGACACGAGCTGTCGTCTTGTCGGGGACATCATCCGTCTTGAGCGTCATCGAGATCCACGGACCTTCATCCAGCTCATTGATGTAAAGCGTGCGGATGTGGTCAACGCCGGCCTCGACCAGTTTCTTCAGAGACTCCTCGGTCAGCTCCTCGTTAGCCTTGACTAGAACCTCGCCGGTTTCCTTGTCGATAACATTGGCCGCGACGATACGACCAAGCACCTCTTCGGTCGGCAGACCCAAGCGTTCGACTTTCGAGTTTTGCAGGTCGCGCACGTGCTTGGCAGTGACGCGCTTGTCCTTAGCCACGACGATGGTGCCGTCAGGCGTAGTAATGTCGAAACGGGCGACTTCACCTTTCAAACGTTCCGGCACGAACGCGAGCTCGTTGCCCTTCGGCGTGAAGTAGATATCGTCGAACTTGAAGTAGCGCGCCAGGATTTCCTCGTCGGACAGACCAAGCGCCTTGAGCAAGATCGTTACCGGCATCTTGCGGCGGCGGTCGATACGGAAGTAGAGGTAATCCTTCGGATCGAACTCGAAGTCAAGCCACGAGCCGCGATACGGAATGACGCGCGCGGAGAACAGCAATTTGCCGGAACTGTGCGTTTTGCCCTTGTCATGCTCGAAGAACACGCCGGGCGAGCGGTGCAGCTGGGAAACAATCACGCGCTCGGTCCCGTTGATGACAAACGAGCCGTTTTCGGTCATGAGCGGGATTTCGCCCATGTAGACCTCGGATTCCTTAACTTCCTTGACCGTGTCTTTCGCCGCCTCGCGATCGTAAATGATCAGACGCACCTTGGCTCGAACTGGTGCGGCAAAGGTCAAACCACGCTGCTGGCACTCGACGACATCGAACGGCGGCGTGCCAAGCGTGTAGTGCACGTACTCCAGCTTCGCGAATCCGTTGTGACTCGCGATCGGGAAGATCGACGTGAATGCGGACTCCAGGCCGACGTTCTTGCGATCCTGCGTCTTGACGCCTACTTGCAAAAACTCGTTGTAGGAGACAAGCTGGGTTTGGAGCAGGTAGGGCACCGGCAGGACCGGGGCGCGCGAACCGAAGCTCTTGCGGATGCGTTTCTTTTCGGCAAAGGCGTACGTCATGTGTTCCTCAACTGTGGAAGCGGGAATCGCGACCAGGCAAAGCCTGACAGGGGCTAAGGGTGGCTGCGGGAGCTCGAGAGGGCTCTCGTATGAACGCTTGGTGTGTGTACAAGCAGGTCAGGCGACAGCAGTCTCTAGAAACGGCGAAGGGCCGGAGAGGCTTTGCAGCCCCACCAGCCCTTGGTACCGATCCGAAATTACTTGATTTCGGCCTTGGCACCAGCGTCTTCGAGTTTCTTCTTCGCTGCTTCGGCATCGGCCTTCGGCATCGCTTCCTTGACAGTCTTCGGTGCGCCGTCGACCAGGTCTTTCGCTTCCTTGAGGCCCAGACCGGTGATTTCGCGAACTGCCTTGATCACGCCGACCTTGTTGGCGCCGGTTTCCTTGAGCACGACGTCGAACTCGGTCTTCTCTTCAACGGCAGCAGCAGCGGCACCGCCACCACCAGCAGCCGGAGCAGCCATCGCCGCAGCGGAAACGCCGAATTTTTCTTCGATGGCCTTGACCAGGTCATTGAGATCCATCACCGACATCGTGTCGAGTGCGGCGAGGAAGTCGTCTTTGTTGAATGCCATGTTTGGCTCCTGATTGAGTAAATATTTGGGGATGAGTTATGCGGCGGCAGCTTCAGCTGCGGGCGCTTCTTTCTTTTCGGCCACGGCGGCGAGGACGCGTGCGAAGCGGGCAACCGGCGAGTTGAGGAGGCCAGCCAGCTGTGCCAGCAGGACTTCCTTGCTCGGGATCGATGCCAGGGACGCGACACCAGCCTTGTCGAGCAGCTTGCCATCAAACGCGCCCGCCTTGACCACGATCTTGTCGTTGGTCTTGGCGAAGTCGCTGATAACTCGCGCTGCGGCGACGGCGTCGACGGAAAGACCGTAAATCAGCGGGCCGGCCATTTCGCCAGCAGCCACCTCAAACGGCGTACCAACCACGGCGCGACGCGCGAGCGTGTTTTTCAACACGTGCAGGTAAACCCCCTGCTCGCGCGCAGACTTGCGCAGTTTGGTCATATCCGCGACCTTCGTGCCACGATACTCGGCGACGACGAGCGTCTGCGCATTAACTACCTGCGCTTTGACTTCGTCGATGACCGCGGCTTTTTCAGTGCGATTCAGACTCAAGTTAATCTCCTGTCTTCCCCGGAGAGCCGTCTGGGCTCGCCGGGAGGGTTTCAGCGACCTTACCGCACCGAATCCCTGTGATGCGTCGCAACTACGCGGGCATCACACAAATTGTGTACAGCGGGACCGCCATCTGCGTTGGCCAGGACGTTTCCGTAGATTCGTCCTGATTAAGTGGTGTTCTGCAAAACGCAGCACACCCCGCCAACGGTCTTGGATAGCTCGATGGCCTGCCGCAAGGCAACCATCGACCCACCAATCTTTGACCTCGCTACTGCGCGGCCTGCGCACCCACGGCGAAGGCGCCGGTGTCCACGCGGACACCTGAACCCATCGTGCTGGATACGCTAACTTTCTTCAGATACACGCCTTTTGATGATGCCGGCTTTGCTTTCTGCAGTGCCTCCATGAGCGCACGCAGGTTTGTTTCAAGCGCAGGTACTTCGAACGAGGCGCGACCGATCGTGGCGTGCACGATACCGGCCTTGTCGGTGCGGTACTGCACCTGACCGGCCTTGGCGTTCTTGACGGCGCCAGCGACATCGGCGCTGACCGTCCCGACCTTCGGGTTCGGCATCAGGCCTCGCGGACCGAGCACCTGACCGAGCGTACCGACCACACGCATGGCGTCCGGGGACGCGATGACGACGTCGAACTCCATGAATCCGCCTTTGACGCGCTCCGCCAGGTCGTCGAAGCCGACGACGTCCGCACCTGCTGCCTTGGCCTCGTCAGCTTTGGCACCTTGGGCAAACACTGCGACGCGAACGGTCTTGCCGGTACCGGCGGGCATCACGACGGAACCGCGGACGGTCTGGTCGGACTTCTTGGCATCGATGCCGAGGTTGACAGCGACGTCGATGGATTCATCGAACTTGGCAGTCGCCGTCGACTTGGCGAGCGTGAGCGCGTCAGCGACAGCGTAAAACTTGTTGCGGTCGACCTTGCCTTCGAGGGCCTTGGCGCGTTTCGAGAGCTTTGCCATGATTACTTCACTCCTTCGACGGTGATACCCATCGAGCGGGCGCTGCCCGCGATGGTGCGGACGGCGGCGTCCATGTCGGCCGCCGTGAGGTTCGGCATCTTGACCTTGGCAATCGCCTCAGCCTGGGCGCGCGTCAGCTTGCCGACCTTGTCGGTATGCGGGCGGGCCGAACCCTTTTGCACCTTCGATTCCTTCTTGATCAGATAGGTCGCAGGCGGCGTACCCATGATGAAGGTGAAGCTCTTGTCGGCGAACGCGGTGATGGTCACCGGGATCGGCATGCCGGGCTCCATGCCCTGGGTCTGCGCGTTGAACGCCTTGCAGAACTCCATGATGTTGAGACCGCGCTGACCGAGCGCCGGGCCGATCGGGGGCGACGGATTCGCCTTTCCCGCCGGAACTTGCAGCTTGATAAAGCCGACGATTTTCTTTGCCATGATGGCTCCTGGTTTTGGGTGATTGCGAACGCCGATTGATTACGACGCTCTCCCCGTTAAAAACGACCGGCAAACGCTTCGCCAGTCACTTCAAAACTATGCTTTTTCGACCTGTCCGAAGTCGAGCTCAACTGGCGTAGAGCGGCCAAAAATCATGACCGACACGTGTAGCTTCGATTTCTCGTAGTTCACGTCTTCGACGTTGCCCATGAAGTCGGTGAACGGACCGTCTTTGACTCGCACCGCCTCGCCAACCTCGAACAACACCTTGGGTTTCGGCTTTTCGCCGCCGGTCTGCACCTGATTGAGGATGTTGTCGACTTCTTTTTGCGAAATCGGCGCCGGACGTGTCGCGGTGCCGCCGATAAACCCGGTCACCTTGGGCGTGCTCTTGACCAAGTGCCAGGTCTCGTCTGTCATGTCCATTTCGACGAGCACATAGCCCGGGAAGAACTTGCGCTCGGAGGTTGACTTCTGGCCGTTGCGGATTTCGACTACTTCTTCGACCGGCACCAGCACCTGGCCGAATTGGTCAGCAACATCCGAGCGGGCGATGCGCTCGACCAGCGCTTTCTGCACGCTCTTCTCGAACCCGGAAAAGGCATGCACGACATACCAGCGCTTCGGCTTGGCGACAGCGGCGTCTGCAATCGTTGCGTTTTCCATGATGATTCCGTTATTTGTCGTTGCGGTGGACCGGGCAGCTTTAGCCGCGCTTGGTCAGCCACTGGATGATGTAGCCAATCGAGGTATCTACCGCAAACAGGAAGATGGCCATGATCACCGCAAATGCGAACACGATCAGCGTCATCTGCACGGTCTCCTTGCGCGTCGGCCAGGCGACCTTCTTGCCTTCGTCAACCGACTCACGCGCAAACTGGAGGAAGTCCTTGCCCGGCGCGGACGCATAGGCAACCCCGGCACCCGCGAGCAGACCGGCGAGCACCATCAGCATGCGCAACGCCATCGCCGATTCGGCGAAGTGATAGAAGCCATAGACACCCGCCGCAACGCATACGCCTGCCGCAAGAAAGATGGCCCAATTTTTAGTCGTTTCGCTCATGCCTGATGACCAGCCTGTTCAGGGAATGCCACTGTTTTGTAAGTGGCAGGGGCGGAGGGAATCGAACCCCCATCGACGGTTTTGGAAACCGTAGCTTTACCACTAAGCTACGCCCCTAAAAACAGTGACGCGGCATCGGGTGCCGCGTTGGTGTTACTTAATAATTTTGGATACGACGCCGGCGCCGACGGTGCGACCGCCTTCACGGATGGCAAAGCGCAGCTTCTCTTCCATCGCGATCGGCGCAATCAGCGCCACCGTCATCTTCACGTTGTCGCCTGGCATCACCATTTCGGTGCCCGCCGGCAACGTCACCGAGCCAGTCACGTCCGTCGTGCGGAAGTAGAACTGCGGACGGTAGTTGTTGAAGAACGGGGTGTGACGACCACCTTCGTCCTTGGAGAGAACGTAGACTTCGCATTCGAAGTCGGTGTGCGGGGTGATCGAACCCGGCTTGGCCAGCACTTGACCACGCTCGACTTCTTCACGCTTGGTGCCGCGCAGCAGGATGCCGACGTTGTCACCGGCTTGACCCTGATCCAGCAGCTTGCGGAACATTTCCACGCCCGTGCAGGTGGTCTTCAAGGTGGGCTTGATGCCGACGATTTCGATTTCTTCGCCGACCTTGACGATGCCGCGCTCAACTCGACCGGTCACCACGGTGCCACGACCGGAGATCGAGAACACGTCTTCCACCGGCATCAGGAAGGCGCCGTCAACTGCGCGCTCCGGCGTCGGGATGTAGGTGTCGAGCGCTTCGGCCAGACGGTCGATGCAGGGCTCGCCCAGATCGGACTTGTCGCCTTCGAGAGCAAGCTTGGCGCTGCCCTTGACGATTGGGATGTCGTCGCCCGGGAAGTCGTATTTGCTCAGGAGCTCACGAACTTCCATTTCGACCAGTTCGAGCAGCTCGGCGTCGTCCACCATGTCACACTTGTTCAGGAAGACGATGATGTACGGTACACCGACCTGACGCGACAGCAGGATGTGTTCGCGCGTTTGCGGCATCGGGCCGTCAGCTGCAGAGACCACGAGGATGGCGCCGTCCATCTGGGCGGCACCGGTGATCATGTTCTTGACGTAGTCGGCGTGCCCCGGGCAGTCCACGTGGGCGTAGTGGCGGTTGGCCGTTTCGTATTCGACGTGCGCGGTGTTGATGGTGATGCCGCGTGCCTTTTCTTCCGGCGCCGCGTCAATCTGGTCGTAGGCCTTCGCCTCGCCGCCAAACTTGCGCGACAACACCGTGGTGATCGCTGCCGTCAACGTCGTCTTGCCGTGATCCACGTGCCCAATCGTGCCTACGTTCACGTGCGGCTTCGTACGCTCAAACTTGCCTTTTGCCATGATCGCTACCCTCGTGAGGTGTTTTTCAAAGAACTGGTGCCCATGACGCGGATTGAACGCACGACCTCTCCCTTACCAAGGGAGTGCTCTACCACTGAGCTACATGGGCGGATGTTTGGGGTCTTCGCAAAGATCACAAACATCTGACCATCAACGGTGCTGCGCTGGAGCGGGTGAAGGGAATCGAACCCTCGTCATAAGCTTGGAAGGCTTCTGCTCTACCATTGAGCTACACCCGCGGGGATTCAGATTCAGTTCGACATCACCAACTTGCGAAAACCCGCACAGGCGCACTGGCGGAAAAGACGCGGTCCGCGCTTGTCAATTCGCACACCCGGATAGCGGGCATTCAAATTGGTGGAGAGGGCTGGATTCGAACCAGCGTACTCATAGAGGGCAGATTTACAGTCTGCTGCCATTAACCACTCGGCCACCTCTCCACGCGGAGGAGCCATAAATTATGCAGCATGTCGGACGTCCCGTCAAACCGGTTGTAACGGCAGATCGGCGGTGTGCGCACGCGATACAGCTTCGATCTGCATGCTCAGCCGCATGAGGCCTGACAAGCCGAAATCACTGAAGTCGACTTGGTACTGATTTCCACGCCATGCCGTTATCCAACGTGGCTTTCAGCAGAAAGGTGTTGGCGGGAAGTTGGCGGAGGTGGTGAGATTCGAACTCACGGATAACTTGCGCTATCGCCGGTTTTCAAGACCGGTGCCTTAAACCGCTCGGCCACGCCTCCGTCGTTAACGATTTTAGCTGCCTTGCTGACAAACCTCGTTGTTGATTGTAGTTTTTTCTTGTTATAAAACTACAAAATGCCTACTTCGCCAGCATCATCCCCTCCGTCGGCACCTCCAGTCAACGCCGCAGTCGCCCGCGTCACCGTCGCAATCGCCACGCGCAGTCAGGCGCGCCGGGCTGCATATCTGGCAACACTTGCGTCCCAGCGCCAGCATCGCGCCGAACGCCTTTCGCGCAAGCGCCTGAGTGCAGCTAACTTGGCGCACGGTTACGCGGCCCTGCCCAGTGGCGACAAATTGCGCGTGGTGAGCGAACCGGTGCCGATGATCGGCGTTGTCTCAGCCTACAACGACGTGCTCTCGGCGCATCAGCCGCTGGCCGACTACCCGGCGATGATCAAGGACGAAGTGCGCCGACACGCCGCCGTGGCGCAGTTCGCGGGCGGCGTGCCCGCGATGTGCGACGGTGTCACGCAGGGCCAGCCGGGCATGGAGCTTTCGCTCTTTTCGCGCGATGTGATCGCGATGTCCACCGCCGTGGCGCTGACTCATGATCTCTACGACGGTGCCATGCTGCTAGGCGTGTGCGACAAGATTGTGCCGGGCTTGCTGCTGGGCGCGCTCTCGTTCGGTCACCTGCCCGCGATCTTCGTGCCCGCGGGGCCGATGCCGAGCGGTTTGTCAAACAAGGAAAAAGCCAACGTCCGCAAGCTGCACGCGCAAGGCAAAGTGGCGCCGACCGCGCTGCTCGAAGCCGAGATGGCGGCGTATCACGGCGAAGGCACCTGCACCTTCTACGGCACCGCCAACAGCAATCAGTTATTGCTTGAAGCGATGGGTCTGATGATTCCCGGCGCCGCCTTCGTGCAGCCAAACGATCGACGCCGTGCGCTGCTCACCCGCGCTGCAGCGGCACGCATGGTGGCGCTGGCCAGGCGGGCGCAAGCGGGCCACGACACGGCTGGGCTCGGCCAATGGATCGACGAAAAGGTGCTGGTCAATGCCATCGTCGCGCTACTGGCGACGGGAGGCTCGACCAATCACACGATGCACTGGGTCGCCATCGCGCGCGCGGCCGGCTTTGAGCTGACATGGCAGGACATTGACGCGCTGTCGCGTGTGACGCCGCTATTGACGCGGCTTTACCCCAATGGCGAAGCAGACGTGAACGACTTTGATCGCGCCGGTGGCACAGCCTTCCTGTTCCGTGAGCTGCTCGCTGTCGGGCTGATGCACGACGATGTCGAGACGGTGATGGGGCGCGGCATGGGACATTACACACGCGCGCTCTCCGGGATGAAGGACGAGGAATCCGGTTCGCTCGCCTACGAGCCGGCAAGCGCGGTATCGGGCGATCTCACCGTACTACGCCCGGCAGGCGAGCCGTTCAGCCGGGAAGGCGGCCTGCGTGTGCTCGCCGGCAATCTCGGTGAAGCGGTGGTCAAGGTGTCCGCCGTTGCGCTGGAACATCGCGTGATCACCGCACCGGCGCATGTGTTCGATACCCAAGCCGACGTGATCGCTGCGTTCAAGGCAAACCGCTTCGAACGCGACGCAGTGGTCGTCGTTCGCTTTCAGGGGCCGCGCGCCAGTGGCATGCCGGAATTACATCAACTCACGCCCGCACTGTCGGTGTTGCTCGATCGCGGCATCAAGGTGGCACTGGTGACCGACGGCCGCATGTCCGGCGCCTCGGGTCGGGTGCCTGCGGCGATTCACGTCACGCCCGAAGCGGCCGCTGGTGGCGCGCTTGCGCGCGTGCAAGACGGCGACGTCGTGACGGTCGATTGCGAAAACGGCTCGCTCGCGGTGCATGTCGGCAGTGACGCTCTCGCCGCTAGAACTCCCGCAGGGGCGCCTCCCCCAGCAGCGGGCTGGGGGCGCGAATTGTTCGGCGTGTTTCGCGACAATGTGAGCGATGCCAACCAGGGGGCATCGGTGCTGTTTCGCTGACCCCACTACCTCGTTGACCGCTTCTGGAAGCACTAATGGACTTGAATCACACCCTCCGTCGCCTGGGCTACGTGCCCGTCATCGAAATCGACCACGCCGATGACGCGGTGCCGCTCGCCGAGGCGCTGCTGGCGGGCGGTGTCGGCTGCATCGAAGTGACACTGCGCACCCCAGCCGGCCTGCCGTCAATTGCCGAAATCGTGAACTCGGGTCTGCCCATGATGGTGGGCGTTGGCACGGTGACGCACGCTGATCAGGTGCACGCCTGCGTCGATGCAGGTGCGCAGTTCGCGGTGTCGCCTGGCTACACGCACGCGATTGGCCGCGCCTGCCATGACGCGCATCTACCCCTGTTGCCCGGCACGGTGACGCCATCGGAAGTGCTCACCGCGCTCGACGACGGCTGGCACACACTCAAGTTTTTCCCCGCCTCGTTATACGGCGGCGCAGCTTGGTTGAAGGCGATTCACGGGCCGATCCCGCAGGCCAATTTCTGCCCGACCGGCGGTATTCGCGACGAAGACATTCCGGCCTATCTCGCCTGTCCGAATCTTGCGGCTTTCGGCAGCTCGGCCGTGGCGCCGCGCTCTATGATTGCGGAGCGGAAGTGGCACGAAATCACTGAGCGGGCGAAGAAGCTGATGGCCGTCGTGCGCGCACACCGGCCGTTGTAGGAGCGGCTCCGCCGCGACACGACTTCAGTGTTTCAGAAGACCGCGGCAAAGCCGCTCCTACAGCTGTGTCGCGACCCAGCTAGAAATCGCCGAGCGGATCGAATCCACCTCGCCAATCGCCGGAGATACCGTGAACAGTACGGCCGGATGCGTCGTCTGCGCCGTCTCGATCAACGCCGCAAGATCGCGCCGCGTATGCGCTCCTTCAGCGAGAAACAGCGGGATCACCCGGATCTGCGCGGCGCCCTGCTCGACCAGTGAATTCACGCTGGCGGCAAAGTCTGGCTGCATGAACTCGAGAAATGCCAGCTCGGCCAGCTTGGTGGCATGCATGCCACGAAAGTCAGCCAGGATAGCGTCGAACGGACGACGCCAGTTGGTGTCGCGCGAGCCGTGGGCGAAAAAGAGAATGGCTGAGTTGGACACGCGCTCCCCCTGAGATGGCAGCCCGATTGGCTGCAAGCACAGATTAGCGCAGATCACACGATCTGGTTCCCGCGTTCGTCGCGTGAGGCCGCGAATCGTCGCAGGTCGCAGGGCGCGGTCAAAGAACGCGCCGCATCCCTTCCACATCAAATCCGGTAGCAGCTGCGGATTGGGCCAGTTGTTCCGCCCGCGCGCGCATCGACTCGCCGACGACCAGCACTGCCGGGCTTCGCAGCGACTGCGTTGCGAAGTCTTCGACCATTGCACCCACCATCGAGCAGACGGTGCGGGAGTTGGCCCGCGAGGCGTTCTCCACGGCAAGCACCGGCGTATCTGCCGCCAGTCCGCCCTCCAGCAAACTCGCCTGCAGCGACGCCACGCGCGCGACGCCCATGTAGACGACCAGCGTCAGCGCGCTCTGCGCCAGTGCCTGCCAGGGGATTTCCGCGCCCTCGGCACCGTGGGCCGTGATGAAGGCGACGCCGTGTGCATGGTCACGGTGCGTCAGCGAGCTTTTCACCGTTGCCGCGGCGGCGAGGCCGGCAGTGACGCCAGGGACGATCTCGAACTCAATACCCGCCGCTTCCAGCACCGCAATTTCCTCGCTCGCCCGCCCGAACAGCGAAACGTCGCCGCCTTTCAGCCGCACCACCTGATGCCCGGCCTGCGCCTCGCGCACCAGCAGTTTCTCGATGAATGCCTGCGCTGTACTGGTACAGCCGCCGCGCTTGCCGACGTGCACCACACGCGCCTGCGGACACAGCGCGAGCACCTCGCTGCCGGCCAGATCGTCAATCAGCACCACATCGGCGGCAGCCAGCAGACGCGCGGCCTTGAGCGTCAAAAGCTCAACGTCGCCCGGCCCGGCGCCGACGAGAAAGACTTTGCCGGACTTACCCGGCGGGAGAGGTTTGTTCATGCGCTGCTGCGTGCACTTCCCGTGCCAGCCAGTCGATCCATGCCGGCAGCGCGCGCTGCCCCGAGATGACGGACCCGATATAGGCGACCGTGGTCGCGATATCGCAAGTTTCGGGCAGATCGTGTGCCGCCACACCGGGCCATTCGCGCATAAGCGTTTCACCATTGCGGAATATTTGCACCGGAACAGTGCGCCTGGGGTGTAACACCGGCTCGCCCTCGCAGCCGCGAAAGACCACGCCTCGCGCCCCGGACTGTGAGGCAAGATGCGCGGCCATGCGCTCGATATAGTCGCCGTGCGTCAGCGCGACGACACGGGTCTGCGGGCCGGTCACCGGTTGCAGCAGCTTTACGACGGTGTGGGGCGTGGACCGCACGCCAATGCGCCAGCGGTTGGCCAGCAACGCGGCGAGCTTTGGGTGCAGGACGTCGATTGGCGCAAATGCAAGACCGCGCGATGTGAGCGCATGCTCGGCTTCAAGCCCGCTTTCCGCAACAGGGAAGCCCAACGCCTGAAATAGCTCGAAGGTCGTCGTGCGGGTGGGATCCTGACGCACGCCATGCAGCAGCGTCCGCGTGCCGCGCTGCGCCAGCGCCCACGCCAGCAGCGGCGTTAGATTCGGCAACTGGCGCGCGCCGTTGTAGCAGGGCAAGACCGCGACGGGCGCGCCGCCAGCGTCAACACGAAACGCCAGACTGGCCTGCATCGCCGCCACAAACGCGGCCAGTTCGTCGGGCGTCTCGCCCTTGATGCGCATTGCCAGCCACCAGGCGCCAAGCTGGATGTCGCTGACGCCGCCGTCGAGCAATGCAGCGAACGCCTCGCTGGCCGTCGCCGCGTCCAGCCCGCGCGCGCCGCGGGCTCCGCGCCCCACTTCCTTGATGATCGGCGTGAAATTCATTGGTTTTCAGCTTTTCCCGAAGAAGCCCATCTGCTAAAGGCTAAATCGATGATTTGGCCGGTTTTCGAGATATCAACGAATGACCGGTTAAGCCCAATTTGAATGCGGTGCTTCATCAAAAGCTGTTCGCCAACACTCGGCGCTGAAAGGTTGTTCGACGCAGTTTTCGCGCCATCGCCTGCGCCGCTTCGGCCGTTTCAGCGCAATCCCGGGAACTTGCCCTTCATGCCCGGCAAGCCGCCCAGCCCGCGCATGAGTTTGCCCATGCCGCCCTGCGAGAACTTCTTCATCATGGTTTGCGTCTGCTCGAACTGATTGAGCAGGCGGTTCACCTCTTGCACATGTACGCCCGCGCCAGTGGCGATACGGCGTTTGCGCGAGGCTTTGATGAGATCGGGCTTGCGCCGCTCCAGCGGGGTCATCGAATTGATGATGCCTTCCATGCGGGCCACCTGCTTTTCGTCAACACCACCGGACTTGGCGGCAGCCTGTTGCAATTCGAGCGGCATCTTGTCGAGGAGACCTGAGAGGCCACCCATCTTTTTCATCTGACCAATCTGCTGCTTGAAGTCCTCAAGGTCGAAACCCTTGCCGCTCTTGACCTTTGCCGCGAGCTTTTGTGCGGCCTCCATGTCCACTGCCTTGGCGGTCGCCTCGACCAGCGAGACGACGTCGCCCATGCCGAGAATGCGGCCCGCCATCTGCTCGGCGCGGAAGGTCTCCAGTCCGTCAAGTTTCTCGCTGACGCCAGCGAACTTGATCGGCACACCCGTGATCTCGCGCACTGAGAGTGCGGCGCCGCCGCGCGAATCACCGTCGAGCTTGGTGAGAATCACACCGGTCAGCGTCAACCGCTCATTGAAGGCCTTGGCGGTGTTGACGGCGTCCTGACCGAGCATCGCGTCCACCACGAACAGCGTCTCGGCGGGTTTCACCGCCGCGCTGATGGCAGCGGCCTCGGCCATCATGGCCTCGTCAATCGCCAGACGACCAGCGGTGTCGACGATCACCACGTCGTAGTAGCGCGGTCGCGCCCAGTCGATCGCCTGTGTGGCGATCGCCACCGGATTGCTGCCAGCAGCGGCCTCCGGCGCGTAAAAATCGACTTCCACCTGTCCAGCCAGCGTTTTCAACTGCTCGGTAGCCGCCGGACGGTAAACGTCGCAGGGCACCAGCAGCACCTTCTTCTTCTGCTCGGTGCGCAGCTTGAGCGCAAGCTTGCCGGCGGTGGTGGTTTTGCCCGCGCCCTGCAGACCAGCAAGCAGGATGACCGCCGGCGGAGTGACGGCGAGGTTGAGCGCGCCCGCCTTGCCCTCGGGCGGACTCATCAGCGCAACCAGCTCCCGGTGCACGACACCCACGAACGCCTGACCCGGCGTCAGCGATGTGGCAACCTCGGCGCCCAGCGCCGCCGCCTTCACCCGCTCAATGAAGGCCTTGACCACCGGCAGCGCGACGTCTGCCTCGATCAGCGCCAGGCGCACCTCGCGCAGGGCATCCTGCAGGTTGGACTCGGTCAGGCGCGCTTCGCCTCGTACCGTTTTGACGAGACGATTGAAGCGTTCGGTGAGTTGATTGGCCATGCTTGCGGCGAGAAACTTGCTCGTGCGGAGGAAACCCATTGATTTTAGGCGGTCGCAGCAAGGTGCCCGAATGCGACAAAGCACGGCCAATCGGGCAAAATCCGCTTTACAACCAAGTGCTTACGCGGCACACTGACGAACTTACCTGAAATACCCTTCGATTCGTGGCCACCTCGTCCGCCTCTGTATTGCTGTCCGGTCTTGGCCGTGCGCTCGTCCAGCATGACATTCTTCGTCAGGTGGATGCCGAGCAGGTACAGACGCAAGCCAATGCAACCTCGGTGACTTTTGTCGAAGAGCTGGTCACCTCCAAACGCATCACGGCCGGCAAACTGGCCGAGTTCGCCGCCAGCACTTTTGGCGTGCCGCTGTTCGATCTGTCGGCTTTCGACACGACAACGATCAATCAGGAATGGATCGACGTCAAACTGATCACTGCGCGCCGTGCGCTGCCACTGCACAAGCGCGGTAACCGCCTGTTCGTCGCGCTGTCGGACCCGACCAATCTGCAGGCGCTGGAAGAATTTCGCTTCAAGACCAGTCTGATCGCCGAGCCCATCGTTGTCGAAGACGACAAACTCGGTCGTGCGATCGCTGCTGTTGCTGAGCGCAATGACAAGACGCTCGCTTCGCTAGACGTCGGCGACGACATTGATCTCGATATCAAGACTGACGACGGCGCGCCTCAGGAGGAAGACACCGGAGATGTCGATGATGCCCCGGTCGTCCGTTATATCCAGAAAATTTTGCTTGACGCGATCAATGCAAGCGTCTCCGACATCCACTTTGAGCCGTACGAAAAGTTCT
>Ga0208938_1000725_pt1 | contig 22438 bp, 20 predicted proteins | sample AD_UKC125_MetaG_FD_184434 | JGI IMG/M metagenome (GOLD analysis project Ga0208938, IMG submission 184434) | Active sludge microbial communities of municipal wastewater-treating anaerobic digesters from USA - AD_UKC125_MetaG (SPAdes) (version 2) | ecosystem: Engineered > Bioreactor > Anaerobic >...
GGCGGACTTTTATAATTGTCAAGGCGAAATTTAAAGCAATTTGGAGCAATTCTATAAAACATTGTGATATTTTTTCATATTTAGTTTACAAAGCCAATTTTCCTTCAGTAATTCCCAAACATTATTATATTTCTTTTTAAGGTTTAGAGGTTTTAGGTCCTTATCTACAAAAGCATGGAGGGTATAGCCTTCTGCCAATAAGGTATTGTCCTTCTTCCTATATATTTCATAGTCAAATTCTATTCTTATACCTTTTAGTTTTGCCAATTCTGCAACTATTATTAATTCATCTCCATATTTTGCTGGTTTTTTATATTTACAATTGGCTTCAATTACAGGTAATAATACCCCATCATCTTCCAACTGACCATAGGGAAGACCTATGCTTCCTAAAAAGCCTGTCCTGCCTATGTCAAACCATGCAAAATAATTTCCATGGTAAACTACTCCCATCTGATCTGTTTCATTATATCTTACTTTGATATTTGTCATATATCTCATTATATCCACCTCTAAAGTACTCTTGCTTCTCCCTTATATATTCGCCCTGCAATAGTATCTACCGTTACTATTTCCCCATCTTTCAATACTTTGGTAGCATCTGTTGCCCCTACTATAGTAGGCTTTCCTAAGTTTAATCCTACTATAGCTGCATGACTAGTTAAGCCCCCTTGCTCTACTATTATCCCAGAGGCCTTTTCCATAAATTCTACCATATCCTTGTCAGTAAATTTGCTAACTAATATATCTCCTTCTTTAAACTTTCCTCTTAATTCCTCACTACTACTACCTATACATATCTTACCAGAAACGGATTTTTTGCCTATTCCATTTCCTTTAAGTAATACTTTACCAACGGTATGAACCTTTAATAAATTGGTAGTTCCAGATACTCCTACGGGAATTCCTGCAGTTATTACTATTAAATCCCCTTCTTTAATATATCCTTTCTCCATAGCACTACTAATAGATCTATCTATGACTTCATCTGTGTTATCACTCTTTATAGATTCTACTGGATAAACTCCCCAAACCAAGGACAATTTTCTCATAACCTTTTCAGATGTTGTAGCTGCTATAATAGGAGCTCTAGGTCTAAATTTAGATATAGCCTTTGATGTATAGCCTGAAGATGTAGCGGTAATTATAGCTGAAGCCTGTAAATCCTCTGCAGTTGTACAAGTTGCTTTACTAATAGCATTAGTTGTAGTAACATCTTTAACTATAGATTTCACCCTTAATATCTCCATATAATCTAAAGCTTCTTCTGTCTTAGTTGCTATATTGTACATGGTCTTTACCGCTTCTATTGGGTATTTTCCTGCTGCTGTTTCTCCCGATAGCATTATAGCATCAGAACCGTCTAGTATTGCATTAGCCACATCTGTTACTTCTGCCCTTGTTGGTCTTGGGTTTCTAATCATAGAGTCTAACATCTGAGTAGCAGTGATTACTGGTTTACCAGCAATATTGCATTTTTTAATAATTTCTTTTTGTATAAGGGGTATTTCCTCTGTTAGTATCTCTACTCCCAAATCTCCCCTTGCTACCATTATCCCATCAGAAGCCTCTATTATTTCATCTATATTATCTACACCTTCTTGGTTTTCTATTTTTGATATAATCTCTATATGCTCTCCATTATTTTCTTCAAGTATCTTCCTGATTTCCAACACATCGGAAGCTTTTCTTATAAAAGATGCAGCAATAAAATCTATACCGTTTTTTATACCAAACTTAATATCTTCAATATCTTTTTCAGTTATAGGGGGTAGATTTATAGATACATTGGGTACATTTACGCCCTTATGGTCTTTTAATGAACCTCCATTTATAACTCTACATTTTATATCTTTATCATCTATAATCTCTTCCACAGCTAATTCTATTAATCCATCGTCTATTAATATTTTATCCCCTGTCTTAACATCCTTGACCAATCCTTCATAAGAAATATGAACTTTTGTTTTATCTCCTACTATATTCTCTGTAGTTAAAGTAAATATATCTCCATCCTTTAATTCTACCTCTTCTGTATTGAAAGTTCCTATCCTAATCTCTGGTCCCTTAGTATCTAGCATTATTCCAATAGGTAGTTCTAATTCTTCTCTTACTTTTTTTATAAGGTCAATCTTTGCTTTATGTTCCCTATGAGTTCCATGGGAAAAATTAAGTCTTGCAACGTTTAAACCATTTAAAAATAGTTCCTTTAATACTTCTTCCTTTTCAGACGCTGGTCCTATAGTACATATTATCTTTGTTTTTTTCACAACTCCACCCCTCTCTTCTATATGGATAATATTTTCCCTATATTATATAATTCTATATCAAATTCCCTCTCTGTATTAAGTGCTTCATCTAAATCCACATCAATTATTTTATTACACTTGGTTCCCAAAGCTCTGCCTGATTTTCCTTCTAAAAGAAGCTCTACTGCTTTGTTCCCCATTTTACTTGCCATTATCCTATCAAAAACTGTAGGTGAACCTCCTCTTTGGATATGTCCCAATATGGTTACCCTAGTTTCAGTACCAGTTTTTTCTTCTATCTCCTCTGCTACTTCGTAGGCATTTCCTACTCCTTCTGCCAAAGCTATTATATGGTGTAGTTTCCCCCTGTTTTTACCTTGTATTACTCTTTTGCAAACTTCATCAATATCAAAATCTACTTCAGGAACGATAATGCTTTCTGCACCACCAGCTATCCCTGAATATAGGGCAATATCTCCACACCCTCTTCCCATTACCTCTACTATATTGGCTCTACCATGGGAAGTGGATGTATCTCTAATCTTACCAATGGCATCTACAGCTGTTTCTACTGCTGTCATAAAACCTATGGTATAATCTGTATACCCCATATCGTTGTCTATAGTACAAGGGATACAGACTACTGGCACTCCCCCATTGTGTAAATTTTTAGCCCCTCTAAAAGTTCCATCTCCTCCAAGTATTACCAATCCATCTATTCCGAATACACTAATTATATTCAAAGCTTTACTAAGTCCTTCTTCTGTTTTAAATTCATCGCATCTAGCTGAGAGTAGCATAGTACCTCCCCTATGAATTATATCTGCTACAGAAGATAGCTTCATCTCTTCCATTTCACCATTTAATAGTCCATTATAACCTTGTTTAATTCCTATTATTCTTGCATTATTATATATAGAAGTTCTAACCACAGATCTTATAGCTGCATTCATTCCTGGAGCATCTCCTCCACTAGTTAATAGTCCTATAGTCTTCATATCTTTCCTCCTAACTAAAATATTATATTATACCTAAATCATATAACACTTTTTGTACATCCATTGCCTCAAATTCTGGGGCTAATATCTCATATAACTCCTCATCCCCTTCTATTGAAAATAATTGTTTTTTGACTAAAAACCCTTCTACTTTTAATAGCCTCTCAATTTCAGTAGCCTGTTGTAAGCCTGAAGCCATATAAACTACAGTCCACATTTTTTACACGCTCCTGATCATTATTATGTTAAGGACTATATATTATGTTCTTTTGTTTTACATTATAGCACATATTAAGCAGAAATTTCATCTATTGTCTTTTATGATACCTTAACATTTTCTTTCCCTAGAATTTTAGCTAGTTCTTCCAACAAAGGTTTCTCCTCTATATTCACCCATAAATCCCTCTGAGCCATCACAGTCTTTTCTATTTCCTCCATATATACATATACTGGAGTATGTCCTCTATATCGAGAGAGGACTTCCTTTATAGTATTAAATGTATCCAATGGCCTTCCCTTAGCAATTTTTAAATATACCTTTTCTTCTTTAAAGCTATTTAACTTACTTATACTTTCACATAATATCTTTGGCTCATCTTCTTCACTTATACTTACCCTTCCTTTAACGACTACTAGATTATCCTCCTCTATAAATCTACCATATCTATCATAAGTTGCTGGAAACACTATACATTCTACAGCGCCATATAAATCCTCCAAGGTTACGAAAGCCATCATATTGTTATTCTTAGTAATCTTATTCTTTTTTGCTGCTATTATACCTCCAATGGTAATCAATTTACCATCTATATTATCTCCTAATCCTTCTTTCATATGACTTTGAGCTTCATATAATTCAGAAGTGGTTATAGTGGATATTCTTTTTAATTCTTCTTCATAGGGCTGTAGTGGATGACCACTAATATATATGCCAAGCATTTCCTTCTCCATAGCTAAAAGGGTCTTTTGATTAAATTCCTTTAAATTCGGTAAATCATCTTCAGAAATCTTGGTATCTATGGTCTCAAACATGGAGAATTGTCCCTCTATATTCCTCTTCTTGTCCTCATGGATTCCATCCATAACCTTTTCAAATATAGCTAAAAATTGAGCTCTATTACCTCCTAGGCTATTCATGGCTCCACACTTAATTAGGCTTTCCACTGCTCTTTTATTCATTACCGAAGGATCTATATTTTCAATCCTCTCACAAAAATCGGTAAAGCTACTAAACGGGCCATCTTCTCTTGCTTTTATTATAGCTTCAATAAAGTTTTCTCCCACATTTTTTACTGCCATTAATCCAAATCTTATTTTCCCATCTACTACAGTAAATTTTTTATAGCTTTCATTTATATCAGGAGGAAGTACTTCTATTCCAAGTCTTTTACACTCCTGAATATATAAAGAAACTGAATTGGTATCTCCCATTACACTGCTTATTAAAGCTGCCATAAACTCCACTGGATAATAATATTTTAGCCAAGCAGTTCTATAGGCTACTACTGCATAGGCTGCAGAGTGGCTTTTGTTGAATGCATATTTTGCAAAATCTATCATCAAATCGTATATCCTATTAGCATCTTTCTCATCTACACCATTGCGTAGAGCACCTTTTATGACTACATTCCCCTCTTCGTCGGTTTCCCCATATATAAACCTTTGTCTTTCCCTTTCCATCACATCCATTTTCTTCTTTCCCATAGCTCGTCTTACTAAATCTGCTCCCCCCATGGTAAATCCGCCTATATCCCTTACTATCTGCATTACCTGTTCTTGATAAACAATACATCCATAGGTTACTTCTAAAATAGGCTTTAATTTAGGATGGATATATTCTATATTATGGGGATTGTTTTTGTTTTCAATATATTTAGGAATTTGATTCATAGGTCCTGGTCTAAATAAGGAATTAGCAGCTATTAAGTTTTCAAACATATTAGGCTTAAGTTCTTTTAAAAATTGCCTCATTCCCGCACTTTCAAACTGAAAAATACCCAGTGTTTCTCCCTTTGCAAACATCTCTATTACCTTAGGATCGTCATAGGTAAATTGGGAAAAATCTACTTTTACCCCATGGTTTTTTTCTATTAAATTGACTGCATCCCGTATTACCGTAAGGGTCCTCAACCCTAAAAAGTCCATCTTTAAAAGGCCTAGTTCTTCTAATTCCACCATGTTAAACTGGGTAGTTATGGCGTCGTTGTTTCTAGATAAGGGTACATAGGTGGTTATAGGCTCCTTAGATATGACCACTCCTGCGGCATGAGTAGAGGTATGTCTTGGTAACCCTTCCACAGCTAAGGCTAAATCTATAAGATGTTTCACCTCTTCGTTGGAGTCATACATATCCTTTAGATTTTTGTTGACTTCTAGGGCTTTGGATATGGTCATTCCTAGTTCCATAGGAATTTGCTTAGCTATATAATCTACCTCTCCATAGGCCATATTAATAGCTCTTCCCACATCCCTTATGGCTCCTCGAGCAGCCATGGTACCAAAGGTGGCAATTTGTGCTACCCTATTCTCTCCATATTTTTCTACTACATAGTCTATAACCTCTTCCCTTCTTTCATAACAAAAATCTATATCTATATCTGGCATGGATACTCGTTCTGGATTTAAAAACCTTTCAAATAGTAGATCATATTCCAATGGATCTATATCTATGATCCCTAAGGCATAGGACACAATACTACCTGCAGCAGAACCTCTTCCTGGACCTACCTCAATCCCTTCTTCCTTAGCAAATCTAATAAAATCCCATACTATTAGAAAATAATCTATATATCCCATTTGTACTATGGTATTAAATTCAAAATCAAATCTTTCCTTTATTTCCGGGGTAATAGTTTTGTATCTATTCTTTAACCCTTCCATGCATAGTTTTTCTAGATATTCCACATTAGTATATCCTTCTGGCACCTTGTATTCTGGTAAGTGAAGAGTATCAAAATCCAATGTAACATTACATCTTTCAGCTATTCTTGCGGTGTTTTCTAAAGCCTCTTCTACGGAGCCAAATATGCTTTTCATCTCGTCATAGGATTTTAAATAAAATTGATCCGTGGGAAATTTCATCCTATCGGTATCATCTATGGTCTTTCCCGTTTGAATACATAATAGGACATCATGAACTATTGCATCATCCCTTTTTAAGTAGTGTACGTCATTGGTGGCTACCAAAGGTATTCCCGTTTCCTTGCTCATTTTAATTAGCTGCTGATTTACCCATTTTTGTTCTTCCATTCCATGATCTTGAAGCTCTAGAAAAAAGTTGTTTTGCCCAAATATTTCATTGTATTTAAGGGCTATTTCCTTAGCCTTATTATAATTCCCATTTAATATATGGGTTTGAACCTCTCCTGCTAAGCAAGCACTTAAAGCTATTATCCCTTCACTATATTTTGCTAAAACATCATGATCTACCCTGGGTTTATAATAAAATCCATTTACATACCCTTCCGATACTATATTCATAAGATTCCTATAGCCTATATTGTTTTCTGCCAATAAAACCAAATGATATTGGTTTTTATCCTTGGGCTCTTTTTCCGTATATTTATTTATGGCAACATATACTTCAGAACCTAATATGGGTTTGATTCCCCTATTATAGGCTTCTTTATAAAATTTAATAACACCAAACATAGCACCATGATCTGTTATGGCTATAGCATCCATTCCTAGTTCTTTGGTTCTATCCAAAAGATCTTCAATTCTACTGGAACCATCTAGTAGACTAAATTCTGTATGGACATGGAGATGTATAAACTTATCCTTATAAGTCATTATAAAACCCCTTCTAAAATATATTTATATATTAATTCTATCATAATATAAAAAAAATTAAACTCCCAGTTATGTGGGAGTTAGTAAATTACACATGAGTCTTTCATAAAATTAGCTTTCTTACGTTTTCAAGATTAAATTCACCATACTGTTTTTACTCTAACTTTTTATTTATTAACATTATTTCTTATTCTCATATATTCATTACATATTTTTTCTACTATATCTGAATTTGAAGGCAAACCAGTTATAATTTCTATTCCACGCGTCTTAGGATTTTCTTTTAATATATTTTGCATTTTAATCGCTTCATCATCATAAGGATAATCATAAGAAAGAGCTGCAGCTATACCTGTTATTAAATTTCTATTGCTTAATCCATATTTAATTGTTCCCTTTAAAGGCTTAATTAGTCTCTCATCATTCCCTAACTTTCTCAAAGGTTGTCTTCCAACTCTTGTAACATCATCTTTCAAATATGGACTGGTAAATCTTGATAAAATTTTTTGAATATATTGTTCGTGGAAATCTCTATCAAAACCATATTTTTTAATTAAAACCTCTCCACTTTCTCTCATAGCTCCTAACACTATGTTTTGAATATGTGGATCCATAATACTATCTCTTATAGTATTATATTTATTTAAGTATCCTAAATAAGCTGCAATAGCATGTCCTGTATTTAAAGTAAATATTTTTCTTTCTGTATATGCTATTAAATTATCTGTATATTCCATATCTTTTATGTTAGGAATTTCGCCCTTAAATCCAGTTGCATCTGTTATCCATTCACTAAACTCTTCTACCCTAACACTTAACACATCCTGCTTTTTATTTTCAACAGGTGGAACAATTCTATCTACTACACAGTTTACAAATCCAACGTATTTATCCATAAATTCTCTCTCATCTTTATTTAAATATTTTTCAACTTCTTTCTTTAAATAATCTCCTGCTCCAACCATATTTTCACAAGGTATGATGTTTAAATATTTACCATTATTTATATTATATTTTCGCTGTATTCCCTTAGCTAATATAGGAGCTATTGTTTTTAGTATATTTGGTCCAACTGCTGTAGTTATTAAACTTACATTGCTTATCTCGTCAATTAATTTTGTATCTGAAGAATGAATAGCGGAAATATTATCTACATATACTCTCTCAACTTCCTCTCCTACTATCTCTACTAAGTATTTTTTATTTGTATTTATTGAATTAATTATTTCATCAGCAATATCGGCAAATAATACATGATATCCTGAAATAGATAATAAATATCCAATGAACCCTCTTCCTATATTACCTGCTCCAAATTGTATAGCCTTATTCATAACTTTTCCCCCTATTTTCATTAAATCTACTAATATTGATTCATTATAATATTATATACTTTTTCTTTGTCTGTCTCTTTTATAATTTCTTTTACTAATTTTTCATCTTCCAATACTAAACTTAATTTAGATAATATTTTTAAATGCTCATTGTCTTTTCCAGCAATTCCAATTACTAGATAAGCTATATTACCATCACCATAATCTATGCCTTCTGGATATTGAAGTATAACTATTCCAGATTTAATAATTTTATCTTTGGAATTTTTATCTCCATGAGGTATTGCTACTCCATTTCCTATATATGTTGATAATTCTTTTTCTCTTGCATGCATAGAATCTATATAATCAGATTTTACATAACCGCCTTTTACCAATAATTCTCCTGCTAGATTTATAGCTTCCTTTTTACTAGTTCTCTTTAAATTCAAAAGTATATTTTCTTTTTCTAATATATTATCTAATGCAGATAAATCTCTATATTTCTTTTGATTATTAATATCTGTTTTATTATTCTCTAATAATTTTTCTACTATTTGATCATAGACAGGAGTAGATATAAAATCATCTATAGATATATGCTTTTTATTTGGAGCTTTTTCCTTAGCTCTTCCTGTTAAATTTTTATGAGTAATAATTATATCCCCATCTGTTGGAATATCTTCTATAGCACAGTTTATTACTTCAATATCCAATCCAGCCTTTTCTATTTTGTTTCTTAACAAACTAGCTCCCATAGCACTAGAACCCATTCCTGCATCACAAGCAAATACAATTTTATTTATTTTAGCATTTAATTCTATTTCGTCTTTGTTTTTTAATTTTCCCATTTTTTCTGTAGCTTTTTTTAATTCTTCTTCATCTAAACTCTTATTTGCAGATTTTATAAATATTGATGCTACTACAAATGTAACTATTATAGATACTAATACTCCTAACAATACTCCTACAAATGAACCTTTAGGAGTCATTGCTAACAATGCAAATATACTTCCAGGTGAAGGTGTTGCAACCAACCCTGCATTAAATATACTAAATACAAGTACTCCACTAGCTCCTCCCGCAATAACTGCAAGTATTAATGCTGGATTCATTAAAACATATGGAAAATATATTTCATGTATTCCCCCAAGGAAATGAATGATAATTGCACTAGGAGTTGATTGTTTTATAGATTCCTTTCCAAAGGCTAAATAAGCTAGTAAAATTCCTAAACCTGGTCCAGGATTTGTTTCAATTAGAAAAAATATCGATTTTCCTATTTCTTTTGCTTCTTGTAAACCTATTGGCCCTAATACGCCATGATTTATAGCATTATTTAAAAACAATATCTTTGCTGGTTCTACAAATATAGATGCTAAAGGTAATAAACCTGCTTTTACAATACTTTCAACAGCTCGTCCCAAAAAACTACTTAGTACAGACACTACTGGTCCAATTGCTAAATACGCAAATATTGCCATTATCATTCCTATTATTCCTGCTGAAAAATTATTAACTAACATTTCAAAACCTGTTTTTATCTTACCTTTTATTTTTTCATCAAATTTTTTTATTAAAAAGCCTCCCAATGGGCCCATTATCATAGCTCCTAAAAACATAGGTATTTCTGCACCAACTATTACCCCCATGGTTGATATAGCTCCAACTACGCCACCTCTTGTATCTCCAACCATTTTACCTCCTGTATAACCAATTAATAATGGAAGTAAAAAAGTAATCATAGGATCTACTAATTGTGCTAATTTTTCATTGGGCAACCATCCCGTTGGAATAAATAATGCTGTTATAAGACCCCAAGCAATAAATGCACCAATATTTGGCATTACCATCCCACTTAAAAATCTACCAAAGTCTTGAATTTTAACCTTTATGTCATTCTTTCCTTTTTCATATGATTTAACCATTTGACTACCTCCTATTTTATTTAATGTTATTGTAAAATTTTTCTAACCAATCATTTATATTCTGATATATTTCTTCTTCAGTCATTGTTTTTATTGGCTTTCCTTTAAAAAAACTATTAGTAATATAGCTCATAGTTTTTATATACTCACTTTTGCATTTTATTGGAGCCAATAACACAATAACAGCTTCTATAGTTTTTTTGTTGATTGTCAACGGATTTAACAGCTTAAGTATTCCTAGTTGCAATTGCTCTACTTCATTAGTTCTACAATGAATTATTATAGTATTTGATTCTTCTAATATAAGCTGTCCTAATTTCTCTCTACTTAAAATATCATTTTTTAAATTTTTAAAACTCAATTCATTTGTAGTATATATTTTTGTTATTTTATCAATCAATTCTTTGTAACTTTTAACATAAATTCCTTCATAATATTTGTAATTATCTAGTATTTGAATAATTGCTTTAGAATAATTTATATTGCTTATCAATTTTCCCTTCAAAGTTATACTATTTATATTTTCTTCTTTTTCTTCTTTACTTCTCAAAGGTATAGTATTTATCAAATTTATTATCTTTTTCTTATCTTCTTCTAATAGCAAAGGATTTACTAAAATCCAATTAGCATCAATGTTTAAAGGAACTGTAGAAATTATAAAATCACATTTACTTAAATCTAATTTATTAATTTCTATTGTTGAAACTGTATCCATTACCTCAATATTAAAAAATTCATTATTAATTCTTGAAGATAATAATCTAGAAGCGCCTATTCCACTAGGGCATACTACAATTACTTTATAAACATAATTTTTAATCCTTTCCAATGCACCACCAATATGAATAGCAATATATCCAACTTCTGCATCTGGCACTTCTACATTAAACTCTTCTTCTATTATTTTAGAAGCTTCTTTGGACAATTCAAAAATATAAGGATAATTTTTCTTTATTTCATCTAACAATGGATTTCTAATTTCCATACCCATTATCATTCTTTTTATTGCTGGTTCTAAATGAATTGCTAGATTAACTAAAATTTTATCATCTTGCATTAAATTAACATTTGATTTATCTTGGACAAATTCAACCATAGCTTTGGCTACTTTTAAAATACTATAATTATCTATAAAAAATTCATTAAAATCATTTTTGTTGTAATCAAAATACTTTTTAGATCCTAAAAGATGCATGGTAATATATCCTATTTCATCCTGTGGGATATTAATTTTAAAAGTTTTTTCAATTTCACTACCTAACTCCGTTGCAATACTAAATTCTTCATTATGCTTAAGAGTATTTAAATAGTGCTTTTCCATATGAATTTTATCGCCATTTTTAATTCGCTCTACTACTAAAGCTAAATGAACAATCAATGCTACATATTGGCTATCGTTTAATTCTATTTTTTTAACTTTTTCAAAAGCATAAACTATATTTTCTATTTTTTTAATTGTATTTTTATTTATCATATTCATTAGTTTGTTTTTAGTATTAAGTTTTACTAAATTATTATTTCTATCCTTATTTTGAATAGAATTTCCCAACATTTTTAATACTTCATTTTGATAATTATTTTCATAAATTATATTAATTATTAATTTTCTTAAATCAGATTCTTCACCTTCGATAAATACACCTAACCCAGGTTTTCTAATTAATTTTATATCATACTCAAAAAGCATATTTTCAATTTTATCTAAATCTAAACTTATAGTCCCCTCAGTAACACCTAAATCAGATTTAAATTTATACATTTTAATAGGTTCTTTACTCTTTAATAATTCAATTAATATAAACAACTGCCTTTCTTCCGGTGAATATTTCTTTTCAATTTTTTCTTCATCTATTAATTGTTTTAATCTGTTCTTCTCTGTTAAGTCTCCTTCAATCTCAATACCGTATCCTGGTTTTTTAATAAGTTTAAAGCCATGTTCATCCAAGTATTTTTCTACTTCTATCATTTGTCGTTTTACTGTTCTTGAGCTTATTTTTAATCTATTTCCAATATAGTTTGTAGTTATCGGTCCTCTATTTTCCGCTAATATAGACATAATATCTTTACTTCTTCTATCTAAAATAATCTTTTTCACCCCCTTGAGAAAAGGTTTGCTTAAACAAGTTTAATAATATCTCTAATATAATAATACCTTTTAATGCTTGGTATTACAACGATTAGTTAACACTATCCTGTCTTAATTCAATAGTGACATTGTTAAATAATGCTACTTATTATAATCTATTAAACAAATCTCCCACGATCTAAAATAATATGATAAAATAAATCTACAAGATAAATTTGGAGGTAAATCATATGAAAAATATAATCGTAACAAACAACAAATACGTATATGAAAAATATAAAGATGATTTTAAAATATTTTTTGACGAAAGCTTTTCTTATCTAGATGTACTCAAATATGTAAGGGATAGGATCCATGAGGGCCATAAGCTTTTAACCCATCCATTGTCTGGTAGTGTAAAGCCTAATGAGACAGTATATAAAACCATCATGATAAGCGATAAACAAGAGGTTTTAGATTTTGATAGCTTAAAGCTAATTGAGGAAAGTATTGCTACTGCTAAAAAATTTATGGCTAACAAGCCTACTCCTAATTGGCCTGAAAATATATTGGATGATTTTAGAGTAATAGACTTATCTTTGATTGAAAATGTAATAGACAAATTAAAACATTACTAAATAACTAAATAATAAATAGTGTAAGCCTAGAAAAAAGGCTTTTTCCTCTATTCTCTAGGCTTATGTTTTGAAATTCTTTATCGTTATTGTATCATCATCTTCAACTTCTTCTAGGCCATATTCCACCAAGTTGGTCAGTTCTTCAATGGCCTCCTTTTCATCTTCTCCTTTTGCAATTAAGGTAATCTCTTCCCCATGGAAAGCCCCTAAGGACATAACCCCTATAATGCTTTTCCCATCAACTCTTGTTCCTTTCATTTCTATATATATATCGCTCACAAATTTATTAGCCACCTTTACAAATAAAGCTGCTGGTCTAGCATGTAATCCTGTTTCGTTATTTAGTACTACATTTCTTTTTATCATATTAATTCTCCTTTCTCCTTAATTTATCAGCTATATCTTCTATTCGCCTAAATCTATGGTTTACACCAGATTTACCCACAGGTGGATCCAATAGCATCCCTAATTCCTTTAAACTAGCATCTCTATGTTCTAGTCTTAATAGAGCTATTTCCTGTAAATTCTTTGGTAGTTTTTCCAATCCGATAGTGCTATCTATATATTCAATATTTTCTACTTGTCTTAGGGAAGCATCTATGGTCTTACTTAAGTTAGCAGTTTCACAGTTTACCAATCTATTGATATTGTTTCTAACGTCTTTAAGCACCCTTATGTCTTCAAACTTCAATAGAGCTTGATGAGCCCCCATTATATTCAATATATCTACAATCTGTTCTCCTTCCTTTAAATATACTACATAGTTTTCTTTCCTCATAACTATCTTAGCATTAAGGCCAAAGGAATTTATAATACGAGAAAGCTCTTTTCCATGTTCTTCGCTATTGGTAACAAATTCTAGATGATATGCTTTTTCTGGATTACTTATAGAACCTCCTCCTAAAAAGGCTCCTCTAATATACGCTCTTTTACAACATCTGTTTTTTATTAATTCTTCTGGTGCCTTATAGTCTACAGTATAATAGCTATCGGTACTATTGGTTAAAAAGCCCACATCCTCCAATATCCTTCTTGTCATCTCTTTATTGTTTATAATTATCAAATAGTTGTTATTCTTCTTTAGCTGCTTATTCCTTCTCACCATTACCTCTAAATCAGTATCATATAATCCCTTTACCAAGGTAAATATTCTTCTAGCTATGGCAGCGTTTTCCGTAGAAAATTTTAAACTTATTTTATTCATACTACTAATCTGAATAGTCCCGCTAGTTCGTATAATACTGGCCAATTCTGCTAATGCACAACATTGATTTTTTATATCTAGCCTGGACAATTCATTTTTAGTTGATGATGAAAAAGACATTTTATCTCTCCTAAATATATATTTATAAAAGCGCCAAGGCTTTATCTATTATTTTTTTTTCATCTTTATACTTCACCAATTCAGTGGCCTTATCTACATGGACAAAAGTAGCTTCTACAAAACCTTCATTTTTTTGAGGAATAGATTCCATACTATTAGTTTTCATCAAATACCAATGAACAACTTTATATACCATTTCGTCCCCTTTTATATTTTTATAGGTATAATGAACCATACCAATGTACCTCATTATCTCGGCTTTTACTCCAGATTCTTCTAATACTTCTCTTAAAGCTGTTTCCCTAATATCTTCATCCTTCTCCACTCTTCCTTTAGGCAATACCCAATCTCCATTAAATTTTTTCAGCAGTAAAAGAGTATTCCCAAATATAACAACTCCTCCCGCACTTACCTCCTCTATCATTTTATCAGCTCCCATTTTACCTTTTGTACCTTTGATTATTTATTGTATATTAAAATCATTATACTATAAAAATAATTATTATGCTAAAATATTTTCATTAGCAGTATAAATATAGTATTATAGTATTGAAACACAAATTAAAGGAGGTTGAGAACATGAAAGTGAATATGGAATACGCAATAAACAAATTAGAACAATTGTTAAATATCCCAAGTCCTTCAGGTAATACCCATAAGGCTATAGATTTTGTGGAAGAGGAGTTTAAAACAATGGGTATATCTACCTATAGAACCAATAAGGGAGCATTGATTGGAAAGATAGAAGGATTAAATACTGAAAAAGAGGTAACCCTATCTGGCCATGTGGATACACTTGGAGGAATGGTCAAGGAGATTAAATCCAATGGAAGATTAAAATTTACTCAAATTGGTGGCTATGTGTGGAGCACTGTAGAAGGGGAATATGTTAATATTGAATCTAGCAATGGAAAAATATATTCTGGAACAATTTTAACCACTAAAGCATCCTCCCATGTTCATGGGGAAGAGACTAGGACTATTGAAAGAAATATGGATAATATGGAAATAAGACTAGATGAAAGGGTATCCAATAAAGAAGATGTGGGAAAACTAGGGATAGAGGTTGGAGATTTTGTGTTTTTTGACCCAAGGGTTAGGATAACTCCTAGTGGCTTTATAAAATCTAGACATTTAGATGATAAAGCAGGAGTAATATCCATACTAACTATCGCTAAATATCTAAAGGATAATGACATTACTCCAAAATATACCACCAATTTCTTTATAAGTAATTATGAAGAAGTTGGTCATGGGGCTAGTGCTGCTATTCCTGAAAAAACCTTTGAGTTTATAGCTATAGATATGGCAGCACCAGGAGAAGGACAAACCTCTGATGAATTTAGTGTTACTATTTGTGCAAAGGACAGTTCTGGTCCATATGATTTAGAATTGAAAAATAGATTAGTTAAATTAGCAAAGGATAATGATATAGATTATCGTGTAGATATATATCCTTACTATGGTTCCGATGGTTCTGCAGCTTTAAGAGCTGGATATGATTTTAAAGTGGGACTTATAGGTCCAGGAGTAGATGCTTCCCACTCCTTTGAAAGAACCCATAAGGATGCTATTGAAAATACTATAAAATTGGGTATTATATATTTAACTAAATAAAAAGGGAAATTTCCCTTTTTATTTATGTCTATAAAACGATTGGATTATATTTCTAGGTTTAATTTTAATCATACTCAACAAAATAAATATGAGGTGATTTTATGAGTATAAATGAAAAGTTCATCATAAATTTACAAGGTAAGTCCTACGTTACCTATGAAGGGCTTTTAGATTTAGCCCATCAAAATAATCTAAAATCTTTAGAAGTAGAATTAATTCAAATCCCTACAAAGGAAAACAATATGACTGCTATATGTAAAGCTACTGCCACTACCGAAGATAAAATATATACGGATATTGGAGATGCTAGCCCTCAGTCAGTTAATACTGCCATAGTACCCCATTTAATTCGAATGGCATCTACTCGAGCTAAAGCTAGAGTACTTAGGGATTTAACCAATGTAGGTATGACTGCTGTGGAAGAATTATCCTATAGTGATAATGTATCCGAATCCGACGAGCCTTACAATCCTAATGAAGAGCCTCCAACCAAAAGGCAATTAGAGACCCTAAAAAGATTAGCAGAGGAATTAAATACTCCTATTAATTACGATAATCTGAGCAAAAAAACAGCGGGAAATTTAATATCTAAAATGCTCGAAGAAGTAAAAAAAGCCTAACAATTAAATACTTTTGATAGGCTTTTTCTTTGCTATTTCAATCAATAGTTGGCTTAAAAGTATAGAATTGTGACGAATATAATCCTTTTTAATATCTATTAGGTTTTCTTTAATTAATTGAATTCCTTTTTCCTTTAGTATCTGCTCATCCTCTTTCCCTAATATTACTGGCCTAGAACCATCTGAAGTATATTTTTTCAATACCTCTTGGGGAATTTCCTCTGTATTCACTATTACATAATCCAATAGATCTTCCCTGCTGTGAGCTAATATTGCCTCCACATGGTCTAATACCGTATAATCATCTGTTTCTCCTGGCTGAGTCATCACATTTGTGATATATACCTTTTGAGCTTTTGATTTATATATTTTATTTACCATATCATTTACCAATAGATTTGGTATAACACTAGTATATAAACTACCAGGCCCTAATACTATTAAATCTGCTTCCTCTATAGCTTCAATGGCTTCTATTAATGGATAACTCATCTTAGGTTCTATATAAATTTTACGAATCTTACTGGATATCTCTTTACATCTTTTAGGAATTTCCGATTCTCCTTCTACTATTTCACCATTTTCCAGCTCAGCATATAAAATTACATCTTCAAGGGTCATAGGAAGCACCTTCCCTGTTACTGCTAATACATTGCTAGTTTCCTTTACTGCCATTTCAAAGCTACCGTATATCTCATTCATAGCTGCTAAAAATAAATTTCCGAAATTTTGTCCTTTTAGTTTTCCTTCACTAAACCTATATTGTAGTAGTTTTTCCATAGTAGGTTCAGTGTTTGCCAAAGCCAATATACATGATCTAATATCTCCAGGAGGTAACATGCCTAAATCCTCTCTCAATATACCTGAACCCCCTCCATCATCAGCAACAGTAACAATTGCGGTGATATTGGATGTAAATTCTTTCAATCCCCGAAGCAATACAGAAAGACCAGTACCTCCACCTATAACTACTACTTTAGGCCCCTTAGCTAATACCCTTTCCCTATATATTATATTATTTATATCCTCTCTATTTAAATCCTTATTCCCATTGGATTTACCCACGCTTTTAATTATATAATTAAAAATTTTTCTAGCAGAAATTGTTATAAGGCTTATTCCAGAAATTATAAATAAAATCTTTATGCTAGTTCTATAATTAACAAATATATCATAAATGAAACTAGATAAGCCTGCTGAAAACAAAAATATTCCTAACAATCCCAATATTATCCAAACTGTAAATATCAATTTTGGTCTACATTTTTTACTCATAAAAATTTCTCCTTCTTAATTCAGTTTATAATCTCTATGGCTTACTACAGCTCTATGTCCTTTACCTTTAAGTTTATCTACTATTTTGTTAGCTATAGCTACAGAACGGTGTCTTCCCCCAGTACATCCTATCCCAATTATCAACTGGGTCTTACCCTCCTTTATATAATAAGGGATTAGAAACTCCAACATATCCAGTAGTTTTTCCATAAAAGTATTGGTCTGTTCCCATGCAAATACATAGTCCTTAACTGCCTTATCCTCTCCAGTTAAATCCCTTAACTCTGATATATAGTAGGGATTAGGGATAAACCTCACATCAAATACCAGATCTGCATCTAAAAGTATCCCATGTTTAAATCCAAAGGAAACTACTGATATAGTTAGCCTTCTTAATTCTTTTCCCTCTACGAATATTTTAGCTATTTCTTCTTTCAACATCCCTATGGTTAATTTAGATGTGTCTATTATATAATCAGCCCTATTCTTTACATCTTCTAACAATGCCCTTTCCTCTACTATCCCCTCTATTATTCTCCCATTGGGATTTAGTGGATGAGGTCTTCTAAGCTCCTTGTACCTTTTTATAAGTACAGAATCTTCTGCATCTAAAAACAATATTCTATACTTTATATCCTTTTTCTTTAGTTCTTCTAAACTATTAAATAAGTCTTCAAAGAATATACCTCCTCTAATATCTACTACCACCGCTACCTTATCTATAGTCCCTTTTGATTGATAGCATAGTTCAGCAAACTTAGGCAGTAGTGTAGGAGGAAGATTATCCATGCAATAGTATCCTATATCCTCCATTGCTTTCATAGCTTGACTCTTTCCTGCTCCAGACATTCCTGTTATAATAACAAATTCCAATACTAATTCACCTCCTGAGCTTACTCCTTTGCATTTATTATCCTATTGATGGGTATTTTCGAATATAATGCCCTCATTATCCCTTCTTGAAATTCTCCTACATCTTGGGGATGATGGGCATCGCTATTTATATAGAACTTAACCTTCGTATTTAACGCTTTTTCAATATTTTTTATGGATAATTGACTATGATGGGAATTTATCTCTAAAGCAGTATTGTGATTATAAGCAGCTTCTGCCACCTTCTCTATATCCATTTTAGCTTTAGAACCAGGATGGGTTATAATATCTATGGGATACTTTTCAATAGCCTTAATCATAGCTTGTGTATTTAAATCCACCATAGTTTTGTCCAAAAAAGGTAATACTTTGGATAAGGGATTAAGCCCATAAAAATACCCCATGCTTTTCCCATTTTTTGGCAATATCCCATAGTGAAAACCCAATAACAACATATCCAATACTTGGAGCATTTCATCATCCACATCTATATTTCCATCATAATCCATTACATTAGCTTCTAAACCTAACAATACCCTTATTCCATGTTTACCATATTCTTTATTCATTTGATCTATTTCTTTTCTCATTTCAAATATTTGCTCTCTTTTTATCCCATATATTACATGCCCAGGCCCATGATCACATATGGCTACTTCTTTAAGTCCTTTATTTATAGCTACCTCTACATTATCCCTAATGGTACCCTTTCCATGGCTATATATAGTATGGGTATGATAATCTCCTATTATCTGCATATTTTATCCTTTCTAATCTCCTATTATCTTTATTTCAGGTTCTAGAATTACACCAAATTTATCCCTTACAATTTTCTGAACTGTATTAATTAAAGTAAATACCTCTTCAAAAGTTGCCTTCCCTCTATTTACTACAAATCCACAGTGTTTCTCAGAAACTTGCGCATCTCTAAATCGTAAACCCCTTAAACCTGCATCGTCAATTAGTTTGCCTGCATAATAACCTACAGGACGTTTGAAAGTACTCCCTCCACTGGGAAGCTCTAAAGGCTGTTTAGATTTTCTTTGATGGGCTAAATCCCTCATCTTTTCCTCTATCATGGAATAATTGCCTTCTTCCAATTGAAACTCTACCCCAAGTACTATGAGTCCTTCATCTATTACTTTACTCCCCCTATATCTGAAATCCATCTGTTCCTTTTCTAATTCCAATATATTGTTATTTTTGTCTAATACTCGAACCTTAGTAACTATATCCTTCATCTCTCCCCCATAGGCTCCAGCATTCATAGTAATAGCTCCTCCTACCGTCCCAGGTATACCGCTAGCAAATTCAAAACCTGTCAGAGAATTTTTCAATGCTTGCTTGCCTACGATGGATAATAAAGCCCCACTTTGGCAGATAATCCTATTATCTACTACACGTATATGGTTAAATCCATTGCCAATCTTTATAACTACTCCCCTAATACCAGAATCTTTTACCAGTAAATTAGTACCATTTCCCATGATAAAGTATTTTATATTATTATCCCTACAAAATTTAATAGATTCTATTATTTCCTCTTCTCCTTTAGGTATTATCATAATATCTGCTGGTCCACCTATTTTAAAGGAAGTGTGATTTTTCATAGGTTCATCTAATAGAATTTCCCCACAATCTAATTCTTTAAAATGTTTATAGAGCATCTTCTTTTCCAAAATACCACTCCTACATATTATATTTCCCCTTATGCCTGAAAACTTCATTTTAAAATCTATTTGTTCAAATTATCTATTTTTATTTTAGCATCTTCTATGGCCTCGTAAGAAAGTTTTTTTCCCAAGAGAGCCTTTATTATTTCTTCATGAAGGATATAGTCTATTTCCTTCCAATTATCCATTAAAGGTATATAATGGGTATAGGATAAGCTTTCCTCTATTCTTTTCATATTAGGATTATCCATATACATATCCTCTATACCCCTTTTTACCGTAAATAGTCCAATTTCCTCAAGAGTTCTTTGATTTGAATCCCCAGTTAAATATTTTAAAAATTTAACACATATCTCCATTTTTTTAGGATCCTCATCCTTTATAACTCCATAGGAAATTATATCGCTACTTAATATTACTGGCAAGTCTTTATCTCCTGTAGGGAAATTAACTACATCAAAATTAAATCCACTTCCTTCTTTGTAGGATTTATCCAATATATCTACTGCCCAAGAACCTGTAGCAAAAGCTCCTACCCTTTGGTCCTCAAAAAACATATTCCAAGCATCCTTCTCACCTATTATACCAAAATAATCGGGTACAATTCTATGTTTATATTTTAAATCCATCAATTTCTCCAATCCTTTAAGGGCCTTTTCACCATAAAAGCTATATTCCAATCTTTTAGGCTCTATAAGCTGTGCCCCATCGGATAGTATTATCCCCCAAATATGATAGTTGTTTTCCCCAATAGAAGTCAAAAATCCATACTCATCTACTACACCATCTTCATCAGAGTCGTAAGTCAATTGTTTAAGGGTATCTACAAATTCTTCATAAGTCCAATTTCCATCTAAAGGAGGACTAATCCCTATTTCATTAAATTTATCTATATTGATATATATAGCACTGGTAGACATAGCTATTGGTATGGCTTTCAATTCCTTATTGTATATTATAGGCTTAAGTGCTTGGTGTTTAAATTCATCTAACTCTTGCTTTTCAAAATAATCATCTAAAGGCTCCAGTATATCCAGATTGGAAAAATTTAGGCTAATAGGAATTATATCTGGCATAACATCCCTTTGTTCATCTTCAGATACAATTTCTATATATACTCCTGGATTTTTCTTTTCAAAAGTTCTAATTCTATTTTGCAGCCATATATAAGATCCCTTCCTAGAAAAGTCCCATATTTTGATTATACCCTTATAGGGATCTTCCTCCACCTGTTCCAATTGAATAAAATTATTTATAAATAGATTATAAGTCCAAATCAATATAAATCCAAGTAAAATAAATAAAACTATTCTTCTCAAAAGGGTCACCTCCTACAATATAAATATTCATCGGAAATAACCATTATGTGAAGAATAGTTTTATATCACTAACCAATCTTTTCCTTTAAAGCTTGAATTTCTAATTCATGTCTCCCTACAATTTCCTTTAATCTTCTATTTTCCTGTTCAAATTTTTCAAAGTTTATCTTACTGTCTTCTTTAAATTCTGTTAAAAATGCTGTTTGCTCATATACTGCATCTAATTTAGTGTCTATTTTTTCTACTTTCATTTTTAATTCTGCTACATCTTCTTTTACTCCGGCTAAATCATCTTTTACATTTGCTACATCCTCTTTTACTCCGGCTAAATCTTCTTTTACACTTGCTACATCCTCTTTTACTCCAGCTAAATCTTCTTTTACACTTGCTACATCCTCTTTTACTCCTATTACGTCCCCTCTTAACGCCTTTAATTCCTTTAGAACTATGGCTTGAAATTCTTCATTAGCCATTTTTAACACCTCCTATAACTATCTTTCGAATATTATACCACATATTATAATCTTAAACACAGTATTAGTGATAATTTATAATCCTATACAAAGCAAGACTAGAAAAAGCCCAGGGCTTTTGTCACAGGCTTATTTATAATTCATTAATAATATAGTCTATTGCCTCATATTTATCATAATCTTCACAAAGTAAAAAGGTTATCGCCTAGGCGATAACCTTTTTTATATTTAATCTTCTGCCATTTTCTTGTATTTTTCATATCTCTCTTTAGCATCTTGTT
>Ga0208938_1000726_pt1 | contig 22435 bp, 14 predicted proteins | sample AD_UKC125_MetaG_FD_184434 | JGI IMG/M metagenome (GOLD analysis project Ga0208938, IMG submission 184434) | Active sludge microbial communities of municipal wastewater-treating anaerobic digesters from USA - AD_UKC125_MetaG (SPAdes) (version 2) | ecosystem: Engineered > Bioreactor > Anaerobic >...
CAGGTATGCCGCCGAGCGGCTCGGCTTCCGCTTCGAGGGGGTGTGGCGGCAGGCGACGATCTACAAGGGTCGCAACCGGGACACGGCGTGGTTCGCAATGACTGACGCCGACTGGCCTGAGGTGAGCGCCGCGATCCAGGCCTGGCTCGACCCCACCAACTTCGACGCCGCCGGCCGACAGCTCACCCCCCTACGCGTCGGCTAACCCAGGGCGACCGGGTCGACGTCGAGGGTGACGAGGTAGCCATTGAACATCCGTCCGTCGACCTCGGGCTCCCACCCGTCGGCGCGCGGGACCGGCTCGATCAGGGCCGTGCCGGCCAGGGGAGCCAGCATCCGAGGGTCCTCGCCGATTGGCGCTGGGGACGTTGGCGTCGCATGGTCTCGGGTGATCGAGGGCCGGGGCGGCGGCCGCAACACGCGGTGAGCACAGCTCACGGACGACCGGCGGAGAGGTCGGCCTCGATAGCGGCTCGACGGGAAACCCGGTTTGTCCGTCAGGACAATTCTGCGACAACCGCGCCCGAGAAATGACCGAAGGAAGATCAACCGAAATGAACTTCTCGCCGATGAGTTCTGCGCTTTTCGCCCCTTCGATCGGTGTGCGTCCCGAAGGTGCGATGACCGGAAAGGCCAGTCCCAGGGGGAGCGGGTGAGCCCGCCCACCAACGAGATCACCCTGCGACGCGCCAGCGACGGGTCGATCGTCGTCGGTGCCGACATTGTCGCTCCTGCCGGTGTTGCCGCGATGCCCGTGCGCGGCGGGACGCTCCTCGTCGATCCGATGAACCCATCCGAGCGATTCCAACTTCGGATTCCCGGAGGTGGGGACGAGGACATCGAGGCCGTGTCCGCGCTCTGCGGTGACCGCGTCGCAGCTGCTATCGCCACACTCGGACGTGAAGAGCGTTCCGTGCGCTTCACGCCGACCGAGGCATTGCTGAAGCTGACCCACCTCGCCATGCTGAACTGGCTGGATGAGACGACCCCGTTGCCACTGGACCCCCGGCTGCTGACCGTCGAGGGCCTGGCGCTCGAGGCTGAGCTGGTTGATCTTGTCGTCGCGGACAAAGGTGTCGAGGACCGACTCATCGAGTGGCTGCCCACCCTCGTCCAATGGGGGCGGGCAAGCCAGGTGCCGAGCCTCTTCCTGGCTCAGGTGCCGCCCTTCGTCGTCATGGTTCGTCGAGCGCTGAGTCAGGGACGGGCGACCGCGGAGAGCGGACGGTATGCCGCACAGCTCCGTGAGCAGGGCCTTCGCCTGCTTGAGATCGACGTCCTGGCGCAGAGTCTGGGCGCCATCGAGGTCGAGTCCAGTGCGGGCACTCACCCCGGTCTCGGCAACGGCGCTCGGTCAGAGTTGAGCCAGTTGCGGCCTTCACGATCGGCGACCAAAGTCCGCCGAGCACCCTACCTCGAAGGGGTGGCCTGCGTTGACTGGGGACGTGTCCCCCGAGGGGTGGTTGGGCGCGGGGAGGATTGCACCACGTGGCGGATCTGCTCGTTGCCCGCCCCGCTCGTTTCGATCGTCGCAGCAGTCGCGCCGGCCGACCCAAGCTGCGCCGTGTTGGACACGGTGGACATGGGGGAGAGGCACCGCCGTGAGCCTCCTCCGCTGCGGGCCAGGGTCTTCCAATCCGGTTGGGCCACACCGCTGGCAGTCGTTGACCTCGCCCTTCGCAGTGAGACCGCTGCCTGGCTTGGCGCCGCTCCGCTAAGGCCGCAGGTGACTCAACGACTCGCTGACCTCGCGCCACACCAGCTTGTCGTCGACGTCGTCCCGCCAGGCCTCCATCCGGCGCCGTCGGTCGGCGTTGATGGCTCAGTCGCGGCGGCGACGCGCTGGGCGGCCCGTGGGCTGTCCGCGGTACGGGTTGCGGCGGCATACCCCTCGGGCCAGTGGGCAGAACTCCGCGCCGGCGCGGTCAGCGCGTTTGAGGTGGCGGGCCAGATGTTCCGCGGGTCTTCGAGCGGTCGTCACCAGGCGGCCGCGGAGCAGTGCGAGCAGGCCGCTCGCTGCGTTTCTCGGGGTCTCGCCGACGGGTCACGGGCGGTGAGATCGGCCCGCTCCGGGCTTGCGGGAGGGAAAGACGGCTCGACCGCTATCGACTTGGGTCCCAGGGCCAGCGTTGCCGAGGCTTGGTATGCCGCGAGCGTTTCAACAGAAACGGCGTCGGGGATCGGTTAGGGCTTCGGTACCGGTCGTCGGGTCGGGGCCGCAAGCGGAGGACTGGTCAAAGGCGCCATCAGTGGACAACTACTGGACAGATGGAGTCCACAACCTTCTCCCGACTGCGGTGTCGACAAGACGATGAACGGGCTCGGTCAGCTCTCAGGGGCCCGCTGACCGCCAACCGTGTCGTGGAGGATCATTGTGTCTGCACAGCCCGTGGATTGTGATGTTGCTGAGGTCGTTTGGTGGGGGACTCGTACTTTGCGGCTGCGCGCGCATGCCGCCCGCGGGGTGTCGCAGTGCCCAACTCGGGTTGCGCCCTATGGCACCAAAGACCCTGCAGCGACGCGGACCAACTTGCGCTGCCGGGAGGACGGGTGCCTGGGCATCCTGCACGCGGTCTACGTTGCAACCACTGCAAAACTTGAGCGTCAGGACGATAGGGACGGCGTGAAGGTGGCCAACCGGATCGGATACGCGCGGCGAGTGGTCGCATCGCAGGTGGCCGAGCTGGATCGTTCCGGGCGCGTCGCGCGAGGACTGCCGGCTAAACCGACTCGAACCGATGGCGTGCCCGGTCACATCCTCGCGGCAATTCGGGCCGAGACCATCGATCCGGTGCGACGGACGTGGTTGAAGAAACTCTTCCGCATGATCAGCGCCTTTGTCTGTCGCGAGCACCGTCGGGCAGCGGTGTGGCCAACGGACATGTGGGCTGCGGAGAAGAGCCAGCTGGATGGACAGTTCCGAGTCATCGGGGTAGACGCGACGCGGGCGGAGATTCTCGACGACATCGCCACCGTGCTCACTTTCGGCCGTGATGTCGCCGGCGAGCTGTGGATGGCGCGGAACATCCTGCATCCCTTTCAGACCATCGTCAGTCCCCTCCCCGAGGACTTCGACGCCTATTGCCAGGTTGAGGAGACCGACCCGACTGAACGCGTCCTGCTGGGCCAACTCCATCAGCAGTATGCCGCCCAGCGTCACCTTGGGGACGTCCCCCGAGAAGCGTTCCGGAAGGCCTGCCTCGCGGTCTATCTCTGCGAGCCGGCTCAGGCGTCTGCAGACGTGATCGACGACCTGGAGGCCTGGATGCTCGACCTTCGTCCGGATCCGCGGAGGTGTAGCTGATCGACAGCCCCCGGCGTCTACCAGGCCCACCCGATTCCGTAGGCCAGCCCTCGGCGAACGGTCTTCCACTCCGCAATGAGGGGTTGTCCGTGGTGCAACTCGAAGGTGTTGCCGATTGGGACGGCGTCGTCCATGGCCATGGGCGGGACTCCGTCGATGCGCCAGGCCCCGGTGAGGCCCGAGTCGGGTCCGAAGCGCACCTCCGATCGGAATGATCGGGTTCGCCGGACGGGCACGAAGGCATTGAACGGTCGCACATAGGCGCGCGAGGGCAACGTGACTGCGAAGCCGATCCGGTAGCGCTGCCGCGGGACCAACAGCTCTTCCAAGTCGACCGTCACGCGCCAGGTGCTGGGCGAGATCTTCTCGAGGTCGGTGATGGTGCACCCCTCCGTGGCGATCAGATCGAGATCATCCAGGAGCGGCTCGTTGGCCGGGCGCGGAATGCTCCAGGACTCGCAGATCTGCTCCACCCCTGTGTGGGTGGCGATGATCTCCCGAAGACTGTCGAACCTGGGCTGCTCTCCCTCCAGGTGTGCCGTCGCTTCGAGGCGGTCGACATACCAGCCACTGACCGCGAAGGGATTCGCGTCCGGCGTGGCGTGCGACCGGCTGACGAGAGCGGCTGCGGCCAGCCGGTCCGCCTCGCGGAGGCGGCGGCGGACAGTTCGGGCTGACAGTCCACTGGCTTCCGAGAGCGCTGCTATCCGCTCAGTCAACAGTGGGCGTAGGTCCCGCAAACCGCTCGCGCCGAGAAAGATGACCCGCAAGTCTTCGGGCAAGTCGGTCGCGGCCGCCAGCAACCAGCGGCGCAAGAGGTCCCGCCCGTATGCCGCGTCCGCCTCGTTGTCGCCGAAGACAATGGCGCCCAGCACTGGGCCGACGCGTTCGGTCACATCGTCGGCGTTGAATCCCCGGCCTCGATGGAGTGCGTCGAGCTCCTCGGCAAGTTGCGTGACGCGATCCATGATTGCACCCCTCGCTACCCGGGGATTTCGATTGACCCCGGGGCCTGAGCCTAGTCCTGGATGCGCATGAGGGGAGTGACGTTGAAATGCCCCCCGATTCAGACCGATCAGGCGGCGGGCTCACCACTTTGAGCGGATTACCCGCTCCGGCTCGCCGTTGTCCTTATCTCCCACGGTGCCCCCGGAACCGTCATATCGCCACTGCACCGTTCTCACGGCGCCCGCGGTGATGCGATCCGCAAGTGCGGCGGTGCTGACCTGCGAGTCATCACGGCTGGACAGCCCAACCGAGCGCGCGACGGTGACGGGTCCAATCAGCAGGTGGCTCACCTCGTGCGACGCGGCCACGCCGGCCAACCGCCGGGTGGATGTCTGCAAGCGGCCAGTGACCTCATCGAGGAAGGCTTGGACCGACAAGGGCCCATCGTGCGTCCCGGCCAGACGCCCTTGCGCAGGCTCAGCCTCCTGGAGCTTGTTGCGAGGACCGACCAACTCCGACTTGCTCAGGGCCGCGATTCGGGCGATCTCCTTGGCTCGCCAGCGCGCCCATGGTTCCCCGCCATCGAGTTGTCCGGCAACCTCGGCCAGAGGGTGTCCGGGCAGCCCGGGGTCAGCGCAGAGACTTGCGAGCAGAGCTTCGTCCGACTCCGTGCTCGTCACCCGCGATGGGCCCGCCAACGCCTCCCGGGCAAGCCCGATGAGCGCGATGCTGCGCCAGCCCACGGGTGCTGCGATGGGCGCGACGACGTGCGTGCTCAGCCACCGGCGGTCGACCTTCGGCTCTCGCCACTCGCAGGCCCACGGCAGCGGCGGCATACCTCCGGGCTGCGCTTCGGGAATCGACGGCTGGCTCCGGGGGTACAGCGCGCCGATGAGTGCGGCCCACAGGCGAAGGATCCGGGTTCCGTGCTCCAACGTTCGGTGCTGGCGGTAGGCGTCCACGGCGCGGCGGGCCAGGAGGTCTCGTGATTCGCACCGGCGCCTGCCCAGGTCCAGGTCGGCCAGGAAGGCGCGAACGACGGACATGACCGCCCAGGTAAGGAGGGCAAGGCACAGAACCGCGATTCCCAGAAGGACGTCACGGTCCTGAAGGTCCTTGTCGAAGGTCTGTTTCAGCCAGTCCTGCACATCGTCGCCGACCATCCACCACAGTCCGAGGGTCACGAGTGTCCCAGCGAGGGTGGCCCGGGCAATCCATTGAGCTTGACGAAGGACTTTGCGCAGCGCGTCGCCAGGTCGAGGCAGGTCTGCGAGCGCGAGCTCCGCCCATCGGTCACCGTCGAGTCGCGCGCGTAGAAGGGCTCCCAGCGATATCGCACGCAGCCGGTCGACGAACGTGGTCGGCGGCGTGGCATCGGGTATGCCGTGCAACTCACCGGCCTGGGTCTCCCGCGTGCGGGCATCCATCTGGGCGGCCCAGGTGGTCACGGTGCGAGACCCGGGAGAAGCTCCCATCTCGGGCTCAACCAACGGGGCTGGCGTGCTGCCCAGCGAGACCTGCGCAGCCTGAATGGCGGCAGCGAGCACGAGGGGAGAGTCCTCGGCTCGCAACTCCCGCCATTGTTGGGCGACGTTCGCCGTGCCAGTGCCGGTGGCGCTCGCCGACGTCGAGGGGTCGGTGGGCTGAGGTGCGGGGCCGATCCAGTCCGGCGTCACGACCAAACGCTCACCCGAATACCCGCTCGCCGGGTAGTCGATGGGAAGCGGACCGCCATCGACGAGGCCGGTGGCAAGTTGTAACAGGGACCGCCACAGGCCTGGGTCTGGGCGTTGGCCGTCCTTCTGTCGGGCCTCATTGATCCATGTCCTCAGGTCGTCACGCTGAAGGGCATCCAGCCCCTCCCAGTCCGTGAACTCGGCGGCGGCAGAGGTCGTCGACGTTCTGCGCGGAACAGGGACATCGGCGGCTCGCCCGGCCAGCCTGTTCAGTGCGCGGTCTGCAGACAGGGCTTTCCCAAACACTCCGCCCAACACAAACCCAGCGCAGGCGACGATGGTGCGCCACAAGATCCGCCAGGACACCCGCGGTCGGCTCGGCAACACGGAGGGGCTTGGCGCGGCATACGCCAACGCGCCGTCAGCAGCGTCGGTCAGCCATGCCGCCGCCCGCTCGACCTCACTCCCCGGGGCTTCGAAAAGCTCGAAGCCCTGTGGGTGGACCGTATCGGCGGCCGCCTCTGGCAAGACGCGATCAAGGTGGAGAACCGCCTCGGCCGCAGCCAACTCGCCACCCCCCACGAGGCGGCTGAACGCATGAATCTCGGTGACGTCGCTGGAGAACGGCACCATTGGCCCCTCGCCGCCCAGGACCCCGAGCACGGCGAAGGTGGTGTGCAGCGTCACGGCCTCCCGACGCGGCGACCACCCGGAATCGCTGCTCGACGGATCCGGCCGGTCCTGTGGCGAGACGACGATGCAGCGCCAGTCCTGAGAGGTGAGCGGCCACTGGTTCTCACCCGCTTCTGCCGGTGGCGCGATGTCGACGAAGTGGCACTGCGTGCCGATCACGTGGCGCCGGAGAAAGTCCCCGAACTGACCCATGGCTGTCTGCTCGGAGAGGTCGCCGAACGAGCGGATCCAGGCAGCCCGAACTTCGGAAAGGCCAGCCACCTCGGCGAGGTATTCGGTCAACCGTAGTGACTCGGACTGCCCGTTACGCCACACCGTGCACGCCGCAGTCTGCTGTGCCGCCATCCCCGTGAGCCCGGTGAATTGGGCCTGATCGAGCCAGGCCAACCCCGGCACCAAGCCCGCAGCCGACCACTGCAGACCGCGAGCGAGAAGGTCTGACGGCGCGGCCACGACGACGGCGATGCTGCTCACCATCCGGGCCGCTTCCTCCTAGCCCGGGTGAGGCTGTTGAGCTCTGTAAAGGCCCACTTGAGGTCAGGCAGAACCTCGATGGAGGGGTTCCCTTGCGCTTCGGGCACAGACGACAGGTAGCCAGGGTCGCCAATCGTGGCATACGTCTCGGCCCACTCGGTCACCCGCGTTGCGAACACCTCGCTCCTTGCCAGGGCGTCGGCGCCGTCCTCCAACTCGGCCCCTTCGACGTCGACGATTCCCTTGCCGCTCTCGATCCAATCCTGGATCGGGTTCGGCGCGCTGATGGATGCGTGTTGCGTGGCCCGACTCTCGGCCCCGAGACGGATGAGCTCGCGGTAAGGCTCGATCACGTCGAGGGACTTCTCGTCGTAAGCACGCAAGAATTGGACAGGGAGAGCCTCCACGAGGGAACCGATCTGGCCCTTGTCAGTCGCCGGCCGAATCCCGGATGGCTCTATCGAGCGCCACCCACCCTTCACGAGGATTTCGAATCGCTCGACATGACTGCCCTTGAGCACCACCCGGCCGCGCCCGAGCAGACGGGCCACCAACCACCCCAGGATGAGGTTCCGCCGAGCTTCCGGCCCCAGGGGGACGAACTCGCCGAGCGGCCGCGCCCGCCGGAAGGACCAGAAACGTCCGTCGCGCGACCCCGACCATTGCCGCAGGATGGGATCCATGACGCTGGCGATCTCGACGGGGTGGCAGGCGGTGTCCATCACCGAGACGATGAGGCAGTCTTGGCTTGGCGTGTCCGTATACGCGACCCTCACGTCGGAAAGGCCAGAGGTGGCTTGAACTTGGTCCAGCTGGGCTCTGAGCTCCGCCAACTGAGGTGGGACGTTCAGCTCGGCGGCGATGACCTTCACCGCAGGCTCGTTCAGCAGATGAATCTGCTGGAGCATGCTCCGTTCGATAGAGAGGAGCGGTCGAGAGCACTCCAGGACCTTGCGCAGCAGGTGGACCATCCGATTCTGCCGGTCGATGCGCGTCTCTGCGCTGACATAGCCTGTCGTCGGCTCTCCGGCGAGGTATGCACCGAAGCTTTCCGTGAGGTGCCGACCGATCGCCTCGTTGCTGTCCCTGAGCCAGGCCTGAATGCGAGCGGTGAGATCCTCGAGTTCGTACGCCAAGACTGGTTGAGCCCGCATCGGGACGGCGTCGTCCTCACCGGCGATGTTCAGCTCGGGCACCCAGGATGAGCGGTAGACAGCGACAGGACGCAGACGCTGTGTCTGCGGCGGCAGCTTGTCGCCGTGGATGACCTCAGTCACGGCCGTGAACAGCCCTGCGGCGAGGTTCTCGTCCGAGCCCTGCGTGACCGCGCTCTGAAGGCGCGACTTCACGGACCTAGCGACGAGATCGTCAAACACCCGATGGAAGTCGTCCACGTCGTCCAGCGTGAACTCCACAGCGCTGGGGAGGAGGCGACGTGGGAGGTCACCTTCACCGGTCGGCCACAAGGTGAACGGTTGGACGCCTTCGCTCGGTCGCACCTTTCGGCGGAGTATGCCGTCCGCGTCTCGCAGCGCGAGCTCCCAAGGTCCCAGCAGGTTTAGTTCGAGGTCCTTGAGGACCACGCTGGCGATCTCACACGTGTGGGCGTCGATCGAATACCCCAGCACTTCCTGGGCCTCGTCGCACAGCGCCCTGATCCGGTCGTTGTCGTCGGCGCGGAAGTCCTTGGGGTCCCCTTCGTGGAACACCTCCAGGCGAGCTCGCAGGGCCGCGGACTCCGCACGGCAATCGACGGCGTCGACTTCGGCGAGTTGTTTGGCTGCCGCCAGCACCGCTTCACGAAGCCGGCGGACGAGTCGAACGGTGACTGGCAGGCCACGGAGAGCGACGGCATTGTCGATCTGACGCAGCATCTTGGTTTGGATGTCTCGTGACCATTCGCCGACGAGGACACTGGTGAGCCCTCGAGCTTGTTCCACCAAACCGGAGTCTCCGTAGGCGTCGGTGACCTTCTGGCCGGCCTCCCTGCGAGCGTCCATCATGCGGATCTCTCCGCGCGTGTTCGCGCTACTCGTTACCGATTCGAAGACCGACCTGTCGAAGGCCGCTTCAGCCTCATACAGCCTGCCGTTTGCTCGTTCTCCTCGGGGCGAAAGCTCCTTGACCACATCGTTCTTGGGGTTGACCTCGTCGAGACCGGAGTTGACGAGGAAGGGCAGCCAGACCAGCTCTGCGGCTGCTTCGATGAGTTCCTCGTTGGTTCGCATGTCGTTGGGCCGGCGGAGGGTCAAGTGTTGGTCGAGCAGGCGCGAAGCGACCATGCGCTGGAAGCGCTCCACGGCATACCTTTGGAAGAAGTCTCGCCCGAGCGAAAGGCGACCGAAACCGAGGCCCTTGAAGACACCGGGGTCGATCAAGTCCTGGCCCGTCGATAGCCCGAGGTTGTCGGCGTTCGAAATCGTCTGGTTGTAGTTGTTAGCGCCGATGAAGTTCTTGAGGTCGCGACTGAGCGGCTCGTTGACTGTGATCTCGGCAAGTGACCGACCGACGACGCGGTAGACGTCTTCGGGCGTCTTGAGCGTGATTCCTTGGCCGCGCCGCCCGACGAGGAGGGTCGTGGTTGGCCCGCTCTGACTGTTTTCCAGGCCGGCAGGTCGCTGCACGCGCGCCTGTTGGAAGAGTCGATTCCGGGACAGGGGAGCGTCGGCGTCGTCCCTGATCCAGCTGGCGGCGGCGAGCTCGTTGATGGCGATGATGGAGTTCGGGGCGATGCCCGCGTCAAGCTTGCCCTCGTCACCCTCGAAGACCTCGGGAGTGAAGACGAGGGCGTAAACCTCCCGGGCCCGAGCCCGCAGGAGGTCGCAGACGTCCAGGAGCATTCCCGAGCCTGAGCCTCCAGACGCCGACCCCACGACGAAGACGAGGGGATCGTTGGGGGTCGTGTATTCGATCTTTTGCCCCGACGCCCGCTGGATCGTGTCGAGTCCAGGACCGTCGCCATGGTTCAACCGGTCCATCACCTGATCGACGGCCCGCTCGACGGAGTCGAGGTGTCCCATGAGTGTCGCCCGACCGACGGCTCGCCATTGCCCGGCGCCCTTGTCGATGATGACGCCGGTGTTGTTGGGCGGGAACGGGCGCCAGGAGTTCCACGCAATGTGTTCGTCGAGTTCAACCTCGCCGATGCGATCGCTGATGATGCCATCGATCCCGCGATAGGTGCTCTCGTGCGTCGTGAGGGAGAGGTAGCTGTTCCGGGGAAGTGCATCCGGCATACCCGTGGCCACCGAGTCGGGGTCGGCGGCGACATCGATATGCAGGAATTGCCAGGCGGACGGCCACGAGGTGAACCCGAGCCGATCCAGCTGGGAGCGCAGGGTGTCATAGGTGACCGACAAGGTCTTGCCGCCGGTGCCACCTACTCCGACGAAGACGACGGGACCGATGGTCATCGTGTGCCTTTCTTGTTTTCGCGGCCGATGAGCGGCCTTTTGGTTCCGGGGGGCTGTGTGCCGATGCCGTGTCCGCTTGGAGTGGGTTGGCCAGAGCTTGGCTTCGACGGTGATCGGGAGCCTGACGTCGCTGAGTTGGGGAGGCTTCTTGCCATTGCGTCCAGGGTCCGTTTGCCGAAGGCCTCGCGGAGCATGCCGTCCACGTCTTCGCCCTGGAGGGCGCCATTTCGTGTGAGGACGACGATGGTCGCCGGAGTGCTTGCGGATTTGGCGCGAAGATCCGCTTCGGTGACGACGAGGATTCCGAGGAAGTCGAGGCTGGCCGTGGTCGGCGCCGTTGCCCCGACCACGAGGCCGCGGGCTGCGGTCGTGGAGATGACGCTCCCCGCAGGTGCCTCGGCCCAGAATCGGGCTGCCCGCTTGGGGTTGAGGCTGACCGCGCTGCGTAGCCTGACCCCCCCGACGGAGAGATCTCTCTTCGGGGACGAACCCAGCCCCGTGATGGGCCGAAACGCCTGACGGTCGGCCAACCGATTGGCCATGCCTGCACCCGGTAGGGGGTCGACGCGTGATATCTGGCTGCCTTCACAGCGCACCGGGATGATCTCGTGCTGCAGTCCACGGGTCTCATAGCGGGTGCTGACCCAGTTGGCCAACGCGATGATGGCGAGCGGGATCAACGAGAGCACCGCAGCCACAAGAATGAGGACCCAGAGGACGGTGACATTGAGCGGGTCGGTGAATCGCCATCTGACCGGCAGTTCAAGGGGGATCGCTTGCGACGCGCGACCTGCGGTCGGTGCACTGTGCAGGATGACGGGGATCTTGGCTGAACCATCGCCAGTCGTGGCCGTTGGTGGGGTCGCCGCCACAGTCACGGTTCGGCGCTCATTGGTCGCCAGCTCGACGCACCCACGTGGGTAGCCCAACGTTGTCCCCGCGACGTCCTGAGGGACGTTGATCGACTTTGGCTCCTCCAAGCACACCTTCGTCGGCCCATCCGGAGATCCGACCAAGGTGAGGGTTCCAGTCCCCGGCTCCACCTTCACGACGTCGCTCAGCGTGAGCTCGTCGGCGGGGACGATCAACGGCACGTCGCTGGAGAGCGTCGCAGCCAGCCCCGCCTTGAAGGTGATCGGGGTCAGTTGCAGGCCAGAGGCCGTGGTCAATCGGACGATGACGTCAAGGTCGAAGCGCGCATCTGTGGGCCCAGGGGTGACCTCGACGGCGACCTTCCCGTCTGGGGTGTTCGAGGCGACGGCCGGCAGGGTGGAGCTCAACGCCTTGGCGCTCGCGCCAGGGACAACCTTGGCGAACGCTCGCAGGTCTGCCGGCGCCCCGGATGGGTCCGTTGCGACGAGGATGACTGGGGAGGCCAACCCAGCCTTCACCTGGGGTGCGGCGCCATCGAAGCTCAGGTGAAGATCGCTGCAGACCGACACGTGGATTTGGTCAGGGGTGACCGCCACATCTGGGCTGATCCTCCATTGCCCGGTGCCCTTGCCTGGGGGGAAGGCGATCTCCATCGAGAAGTAGTAGTCGTCCGCTTCTGCCTTGGTTGTATAGCCACCCTTGCCGAACTCCCCGCTTGTCGGAGCATCCATGGCGGTCCCATCGGGTGCGTCCAGGCGAACACTTCCTGACTTGCGTGGCGTGTCGACGTAGATCGTCATCCGGCGGATTCCGGGATCGACAACGGCGCCCAGGTCGCCAGTGGGCGTGCACCCGTTCGCGAGCCGAGTGACCTCCGCGAAGATTCGTTTGAGCCCTGCGGCGTCATCCGCTTTCAGGTAGACGCCCGAAGCCCACCCTTCGGGTATTGGGGTCGTGCCACAGGGGCCGTCCGCGGCGACCCCCACCGACATCTTCTCCAGATCGGTCAGGGTCTGCTCTTTCAGCTGCAAGCCGATGATCGTGACCCCGGCCGCATGCAGGGAATCGACAACACCTCCCGGTGCGCACATGCGAGCGCGAGCGGCGGGGACGCCGTCGGGTGATTCCTCGAACATGCCGTCGGTGAACCACAGGATGACTCGGCAGTTCCTGTCATCGCCTCGGGTGCCGATGTCGCCTAGGCCTCCGTTGAGAGCGTCCTCGAAGTTGGTCCCGCCCTCGGGGGAGGTCTGCTCGCGAGCGGCACGAAGCACTTCCGCGATGGCAGCCCGGGAGTCTTGCCCGTTGATCCGGCGCCAGGGAGCGACGGATGCGGCGCTCTGGTAGGCGCCGTTGAAGGAGGAAACGGCGACCTCGGCCGACAGTTCCTTTCCGTCCCCGCGCTTGAGCGTGGCGAGTTGCTCAAGGGCGGTCTGCATCCCCTGATAGCGAACGCCGTTGGGGTCTTTGTTATTGAGACTCCCAGAACGGTCCATGAGGAAGAGCACGCTCAGCGTGCGAGCCGACTGCAGGCAGCTGCTCAAGTGGGCCCGACCATCAGCACGAATTGCGCTCAGGATCTCGCCGGAGACGCCCGCATCGATCTGTGCAGCGATGGGCGATGCCGCCGCCGCGGAGCCCGTGACCGACAGTCCGAGAATCGAGCAGAGAGCCGCGAGGGCAAGCCCGAATCGACGTTGGAGGGTCACTATCCCACCCGCCCTGCGACGTAGATCGCGAAGACGATGGCGTTGGCCATACACGCTAAGGAGGCGGTGACCACGGCGAAGATCTCGTAGCGTTTGAAGCCGACGACGGTGTTCGCGCCCTTGCCCCTTGCGCTACGCACCTCTCTCGCCCGCAATCGGAACAAGACGATCGACGCGACGACGACGACGACCCCATAGGCGATGCTGCTCCAGAGGGGGTTATTTGCGATGGCCACGAGCACGGCGAGCACGCACGCGGCATACAGGACGTAGAGACCTCTGGTCCACACAGGGGCAGGTGACGAGCGCGGAGGGACGGGTGGCCTCGTCCGTCGGTCGATGGTGCTGCGCATGATTGCCCCTTGGGGAGTGGGTCGTAGCAAAGGCCGGTCGCGCACCTGCGATCAGGTCCGCGGCAGCCACCCGCTACTGACGGACGACGCCAGGCGCCGGAGGAAACGACAGTGCGCCGAGCGCGAAACGCGCCCGGCGCACCATTGCGGGAACTGCCTCAGCAGCCCTTGAACAAAGGCACAACGAAACCAATCAGCGTCGACCAAAAATCTCCGCCCACAGAGCAGTGCCAGACCACTTTCATCCCCTCCTCCCCCGGTTGATGTCCGGGGCCCCGCGCTCCGGACGAGGGACAAACCGATCCCCGGAGGCGAAATGGAAGAGAAAGTGGGCAGGCGACTATGACGTGCGTCACATGGGGGAGCTGTGCGAAATGGAGCTGGCCGGTGGGTTGCCGTTGAGCCGAGTTACAGGCCCTTCAGCCCACTCACCAGCGCGCGCATGATCGCGAAGGTGACCAATGCGGCGACACAGAACCCTGCCGTGGGAATCGCCCACGGGTCGTGGGTCACGCCAGCCAGTGGAAGGCCGATGTTGGTGAGGGCAAGCAAGGCCCCCATCACCCAGAGCACGAAGGGGCTGGAGGCCATGCCGAGAATCGCCGAGGCCAGAGCGACGATGCCGAGGTAGACGTAGAACCGGCCGGGCTCCAGGTCGAGCAACTGCGCACCGGCTGGCGCGGCGGCAAAGGTGATGAAGTCAACGAGTGCGAAGAACGTCATCCCCCGACCTCGTCCGAGGCTGATGGCGGACAGGGGGCGGCCGATGGTCTGGCCCAGGCCGGCCCCGAGGGCGAAACATGCCAGGGTGAGCAGGGCCAGCGCCCATCGGAACAGGCCGGAGTCCATGGCGTTCGCCCCGGTCGGTGGGGGAAGGCTTTGCGAGGTGACGAGTCGGAACAGTCCGATCAGCCCGGCCGCGAACCCCACCAGACTCAGCACGGCTTGTGTGGGGGGAAACCGCACCAACGGCCCCAGGATGATCCCGACGATCGCGCCCGTCCCGAGGCTGAGGGCGTCTGGTCGGTTGGTGGCGGCGATGAGTTGGGCGATCGCCAGGGTGCCCAACAGGAAGATGCCGAACGACCCGTCGGGGACTCCGGGTTTGGTGAGCCGATCACGCTGGCCCTGCCTCCCGGTGCGAGGCCCGCGCAGCATGACGACAAGCACCCCCACCAACAGGACGAGGGTCAGCAGCGACACGAGGCTATCCATGGTGCGTCACCGCGCCGTGGCCGGCGCCGTGCGGGGCGCAACGAGTTGCCGGTATGCCGCGCACGGCCGCGCGCGCCTGGGTGCAGGGAAGGCGACGCACGCCATCGTGGGGTTGCAGCCAGGCCGGGCGCCCACGCCGGGCGTGGCTGCAACCAGTGTGCTCTGTCGAGTCTTGACCGACCGCATGTCCGCCCCTTCCCCGCCGCCTCGTCCGGTGTCGCGGGGGCGTCGCCCGTGTGCGTCGACGACCCCCGCGACCACCTGACGGACAGCAGCGCGCTGGGCAGGCTTGAACCAGCGCGTCCATTCGCCTCGTAGCTAGGCGTACGTCGCAACCTCGCCGAGTTCATCCAGCGCTACTTCGTCGACGCACGTTTCTATTCGCCTCGTAGCGAGGCGTACGTCGCAACGCCGATGACCCTCACCGCCGCCTCCCGTCTCGTGAGGTTTCTATTCGCCTCGTAGCGAGGCGAACGTCGCAACGACTACGCCGAGCAGGGGCAGTACAAGGACTACACCGGGTTTCTATTCGCCTCGTAGCGAGGCGTACGTCGCAACGTGGCCGGCTTGCTGGAAGAAGGACGTGGAGACAGTTTCTATTCGCCTCGTAGCGAGGCGTACGTCGCAACGACCAAGGTCGACGCGGCGCCCCAGGCGCGGCTGTTTCTATTCGCCTCGTAGCGAGGCGTACGTCGCAACAGGACCGCGCTGCCAAGCTCAAAGAGCAGGCGCGGGTCGCACTCGTTTCTATTCGCCTCGTAGCGAGGCGTACGTCGCAACGAGAACGCTCCGATTGAGATGGTTGCGGGTCAGAGTTTCTATTCGCCTCGTAGCGAGGCGTACGTCGCAACGCGTCGGTGTGACCACCATCTCCTGGACCGGCGCACGTTTCTATTCGCCTCGTAGCGAGGCGTACGTCGCAACTTCACGTTCCATCATCGCAAGGGAGAAGTACATGACGTTTCTATTCGCCTCGTAGCGAGGCGTACGTCGCAACTCGCTGCCGGTGCTCGAACCGGAAGCGCAGCGTTTCTATTCGCCTCGTAGCGAGGCGTACGTCGCAACTTCACGTTCCATCATCGCAAGGGAGAAGTACATGACGTTTCTATTCGCCTCGTAGCGAGGCGTACGTCGCAACTCGCTGCCGGTGCTCGAACCGGAAGCGCAGCGTTTCTATTCGCCTCGTAGCGAGGCGTACGTCGCAACATCACGGGGTCGACAGACATTCGACAGGCCGCGTTCACGTTTCTATTCGCCTCGTAGCGAGGCGTACGTCGCAACGCTGACCTCGGGCGCGAGCACGTCCGGCAACTCCGAGTTTCTATTCGCCTCGTAGCGAGGCGTACGTCGCAACCCCTCACGGATAAGCAGGCGCTCATGCGCAAGCTCCGTGTTTCTATTCGCCTCGTAGCGAGGCGTACGTCGCAACTCGTCCAGCTCGTCCAGCTCGTCCAGCTGGTTTCTATTCGCCTCGTAGCGAGGCGTACGTCGCAACCATCAGGGTGGTGGGGAGGTCGTCAACCCCCTCCCCACCGTTTCTATTCGCCTCGTAGCGAGGCGTACGTCGCAACGCGACCCTCGACCAGTTCGATGAGGCCGACGAGGTCCGTCGTTTCTATTCGCCTCGTAGCGAGGCGTACGTCGCAACCTTCACGCACCGGGGCATGAACTACCCGCATCTCTCGCGGTTTCTATTCGCCTCGTAGCGAGGCGTACGTCGCAACGTGGTACATCGAAGGGGTCAACCGCTTCGCGCCGGTTTCTATTCGCCTCGTAGCGAGGCGTACGTCGCAACTGGGCACATTTCTCAGTCGGGTAAGCCGGGGCCGTTCTGTTTCTATTCGCCTCGTAGCGAGGCGTACGTCGCAACTTTCTCGCTGGCATTGGCCTCCTCGTCGGTGGTGGCGTTTCTATTCGCCTCGTAGCGAGGCGTACGTCGCAACTCGATGCTCAAGAGTGCGACCGGTAAGAAAAGCAAAAGGGTTTCTATTCGCCTCGTAGCGAGGCGTACGTCGCAACCGCCACGCTGGTGCTGAGCGGGTGTAACAACCCGTTCGGGTTTCTATTCGCCTCGTAGCGAGGCGTACGTCGCAACCCTACCCGCCTCGTCGGGGCTGTGACCAGCGCAAACGATGTCCGTTTTCACACCCGACGTTCCGAGACCCTCCTGGTCCATGCGCAGACACCTCTGGGAAGTGCATTTGTGCTGGTCAGAGGCTTGCACACCCGAGGGCACTTTCGCCCGTCCAGCCGCCAACCCCCCGCGACGGGGGTCACGGACACGATCACCCGGGCGCAGCGAGCTCCGGGAGTCTCGCGGCATACTCACAGCGCTGCCCACTAGAGGACACGTTCAGGCGAGTGCGCCTGGCCGACGCAGACCCTCCCGTCCCAGCAGGGTGAGCATTGGGCGAAGAAGTAGAGAGAGTCCTCATCGAGGTCCAACATGCCCTCGGCACGTTCACGCAACTGCTCAAGCTCGACGGCATCACCCCGGATGAGGAAGACCGATCGTTGCACTCGGTCACCGAACGCTTGCAGGAGGGCCGCGAGGCGGGCTCGGCGGTTGTCCGAGGCGACGTCGTAGGCGGCAATCACGGTCAGGGTCGCCACGCCAAACCCGTCCATGGCGTCGTCGGGTTCATGATCGTGGCAGCCAGCCGCTGAGCCTGACGATAGAGATGCCGGCGCCACGTGCCCGTGAACTCGGGCAGGGCCCCCCGGGTTCGGCGCAGCATCCGGCGTTCGTAACCATCGAGTAGCACTGCTCGGCCGGCCTTCGTCAGCAGGACTCCGCCGCCCTCCGTTCGCGCGTGTTCGACGCGAAGGCGCCCCTGTCGTGCGGCCTCGGCCACCACTTGGTCAACGATGAGCGGGCGGAACTCCTCCTGCAGGTCCAACGCCAGGCTCGGGCGGCGGTCCTTGTCCGAGTGCAGGAGGCCGAAGACGGGGTCCAGGCCCGCGGCATACAACGCGGTGACGCACTCGCCGAGAAGGACGCGCCCGAGTTGGTTTGAGTGGAGGAGAACCGCACCAACGGCCCAGGATGATCCCGACAATCGCGCCGGTCCCGAGGCTGAGGCGGTCTGGTCGGTTGGTGGCGGCGATGAGTTGGGCGATCACTAGGGTGCCCAACAGGAAGATGCCGAACGACCCATCGGGGACTCCGGGTTTGGTGAGCGGATCACGCTGGCCCTGCCTCCCGGCTCGGGGCCCGCGCAGCATGACGACAAGCACCCCCACCAACAGGACGAGGGTCAGCAGGGACGCGAGGCTATCCATCGTTAGTCACCGCGCCGGGGCAGGCGCCGTGCGGGGCGCAACGAGTTGCCTGGTATGCCGCGCACGGCCGCGAGCGCCTGAGGGTAGGGAAGGCGGCGCCCGCCATCGTGGGGTAGCAGTCGGGCCGGGCGGCGGCGCCGGGCGTGGCCGCAGCCAGTGTGCCCTGTCGAGTCTTGACCGACCCCATGTTCGCCCCTTCCCCGCCGCCTCGTCCGGTCTCGTGGGGGCGTCGCCCGTGTACGTCGACGACCCCCGCGACCTCCTGACGGACAGCAGCGCGCTGGGCGGGGCTTGAACCAGCGCGTCTATTCGCCTCGTAGCCGAGGCGTACGTCGACACAATCATCGCCTTCATGCGCAACCTGGCGACGTTCGCGTTTCTATTCGCCTCGTAGCGAGGCGTACGTCGCAACTTGCTGAGGCTGATCGTCTATCGGGATGGTCAGTGCTGTTTCTATTCGCCTCGTAGCGAGGCGTACGTCGCAACCACCGGAGAGGTAACGGTCACCGGCGGGACGTTGACCGTGTTTCTATTCGCCGCGTAGCGAGGCGTACGTCGCAACCTGACTGGACCTGTCCGCAGGCCTCGAAGGCAGTTGCCGACTTGTTTCTATTCGCCTCGTAGCGAGGCGTACGTGGCAACTCGTTGGCATCGTCGTCATCGCTACCGTTGTGATGGTTTCTATTCGCCTCGTAGCGAGGGGTACGTCGACACGCCTGGAACACCGGGGACGGACGGCTGGAGGTGTTTCTATTCGCCTCGTAGCGAGGCGTACGTCGACACACGATCGCCTGCTCCGCGGCGAAGGCTACTACGCCGTTTCTATTCGCCTCGTAGCGAAGCGTACGTCGCAACTCGAGCCGACGCGCGAATCAGCGTCCTTGAGTCGCAGATGTTTCTATTCGCCACGTAGCGAGGCGTACGTCGCAACTGCTAGGAGACTCTGATGAAAAAGCTTGCACTTGTCGTTTCTATTCGCCTCGTAGCGAGGCGTACGTCGCAACAACGTTTGATCTGCGCGGTGAACCTTCACGACAGGGTTTCTATTCGCCTCGTAGCGAGGCGTACGTCGCAACCTACAAGTACGCAATCGACTAATCACCCGAAGGGGTTTCTATTCGCCTCGTAGCGAGACGTACGTCGCAACCTACGCCATCGAGTGCCGGGCGCACGTCGCCAACCTCGTTTCTATTCGCCTCGTAGCGAGGCGTACGTCGCAACAGTCCGGCGAGAGGCTCTGTGGTGCCTGCAACGGCACTGGCGTTTCTATTCGCCTCGTAGCGAGGCGTACGTCGCAACACCACGGTTCGGATTTACCTGGTCACCAACCCGGTTTCTATTCGCCTCGTAGCGAGGCGTACGTCGCAACAGCTGCACGTTCCCAGCACCGGTGGATGTCTACAGTTTCTATTCGCCTCGTAGCGAGGCGTACGTCGCAACCAGGAGGTCGTGGGACTCTTGCTCCAGACACTGACCTCGGGTTTCTATTCGCCTCGTAGCGAGGCGTACGTCGCAACATGTGGAAGATCTATAGCCTCGAGGAGCCGGCCTCATAGGTCGTTTCTATTCGCCTCGTAGCGAGGCGTACGTCGCAACTGGGCCATGTTCAAAACGACCGGGCGAACCTGCAGGTTTCTATTCGCCTCGTAGCGAGGCGTACGTCGCAACTTCGCAGGCAACGAAGGCCGTTGCCGACTTGACGTCGTCGTTTCTATTCGCCTCGTAGCGAGGCGTACGTCGCAACCCTACCTTCGTCGTCGGGGCTGTGACCAGCGCAAACGATGTCCGTTTTCACGCCCGACGTTCCGAGGCCCTCCAGGGCCTTGGGCGGACACCTCTGGGAAGTGTATTTGTGCTGGTCAGAGGCTTGCACACCCGAGGGCACTTTCGCCCGTCCAGCCGCCAACCCCTCGTGACGGGGGTCGCTGGCACGATCACCCGGGTGCGGCGAGGGCCGGGAGTCTCGCGGCATACTCATAGCGCTGCCCAGTAGAGGACGCGTTCGGGGGAGTGCGCCTGGCCGACGCAGACCCTCCCGTCCCAGCAGGGTGAGCATTGGGCGAAGAAGTAGAGAGAGTCCTCATCGAGGTCCAGCATGCCCTCGGCACGTTCACGCAACTGCTCAAGCTCGACGGCATCACCCCGGATGAGGAAGACCGATCGTTGCACTCGGTCACCGAACGCTTGCAGGAGGGCCGCGAGGCGGGCTCGGCGGTTGTCCGAGGCGACGTCGTAGGCGGCAATCACGGTCAGGGTCGCCACGCCAAACCCGTCCATGGCGTCGTCGGGTTCATGATCGTGGCAGCCAGCCGCTGAGCCTGACGATAGAGATGCCGGCGCCACGTGCCCGTGAACTCGGGCAGGGCCCCCCGGGTTCGGCGCAGCATCCGGCGTTCGTAACCATCGAGTAGCACTGCTCGGCCGGCCTTCGTCAGCAGGACTCCGCCGCCCTCCGTTCGCGCGTGTTCGACGCGAAGGCGCCCCTGTCGTGCGGCCTCGGCCACCACTTGGTCAACGATGAGCGGGCGGAACTCCTCCTGCAGGTCCAACGCCAGGCTCGGGCGGCGGTCCTTGTCCGAGTGCAGGAGGCCGAAGGCGGGGTCCAGGCCCGCGGCATACAACGCGGTGACGCATTCGCCGAGAAGGACGGTGTAGAGGAACGAGAGGCCGGAGTTGACCAGGTCCTGTGGTGGCTGACGGCTGCGTGTTGTGAAGCGCAAGTCGGGCGGCATCAACTCACCCAACGCGGGGAAGTATGCCGCGGCCGCCGCCCCCTCAAGTCCCATCACTTCGCTCGTGCTGCGGCACTCAGGCAGCATGCGAGCCAGTGCCTCCATGGAAGACACGGCCGTCGAGGCAGTGTCGGCTGTGGACGGATCGCACAGGCGCCGAAGGAGGATCACCTGTTTGCTGATCTTGGCGTCCACGATGGCGATGGCAATCGCGAGGGCTTCAAGGGAGGCTGGCTGCGAGGCGGCGACCTGCCGTCGAATGCGTGACACGCGAGGCCCTGAGGCTGCGCCGACGAGGGACGCCTCATACGACCCGCGACGCGAGGCGAAGACGATGTCGACGTCGGCCTTGACCGCCCATGAGCGCGCGCCCGCGCTCACGCCGACGGCTCCGAAGGTCACGATGCGCCCGACCTGGCTCACCGGGACGCTGAGCAACTCGATGTCGTCGGGTGACTCCACGACGAGGCGCCCCTTCGCGACGCGGACACCCGAGCCCTGCGCCGCAGCATACACCACTTTGCGATCTGGCTCGTCGACACGTGCCTCGGCGAGGGGCGGTGGATACCGCGGTCCGAAGTCTTCACCGAGGAACGTGAATCCATCGGCGAACGACATGACCTGGGTCTTGTCGGCTCCGAGCGTCATTCCCAACTCCTCCACTGCCGCGCTGGCGCAGCGCGCGGCATCCCAGGCTTCCTCGCGGGTGGCGGTGCCGACGCAGAAGTCATCGGCGTAGCGCACGACCGAGTAGCCGCGGTCAAGCAGGGCGTCGTCCAGGTCGGCGAGCACGAGGTTGCTCAGCATCGGGGACAGGGCGCACCCTTGCGCGAGCCCTCGGATGGAACGCTGCCCGCGGGTTGCGGTGGCCGCCGGCCTGGCGAGGAGCAGGTCAAGGACGGCGAGGAGGTCTTGGTCAGCGATGAGCGCACCCACGCGGCGTCGGGCCAGGGGGACGGGGATCGTCGGGAAGCACTCGTCGACATCGGCGCGCAGCACCCATTGGCTTCCGCTTTCACGCAGGTCCACGACTGCTTCGATGGCGTCGGCCACTCCCAGGCCAGGTCGGTAGGCGTAGGCGGCGCATCCCAAACGCGGGTCGATCACCGGGTGGACTGCGGCCAGGATGGCGCGGGCCACCACGCGATCGCGAACCGCAGGCACGTGCAGGAGCCGGGTGCCCCCATCCGGTTTCGGAATCGGCACCTCGGTGAGGGGCTGGGGGTGATACGTGCCGCCGGCGAGTTGACGCTCCAGTCGCGCGAGTTGCCAGTCCACGCGCTCGCGAAAGCGGGACACTCCGGGTGCCGCGACGCCGTCGGCGAGGTCATTGGCGAGGACTTCGAGCCACGCTTGCTGGAGGCTGGGCAGCGAGAACACGTCGGACATCGGCACTCCACCGAGTCATCCGAGAGCGGGCACGTCAGGCGGTCGCTCGGGCACCGTCGGCTGGTGAGCCGCGCAGCTCCACCACCCCAAGTCCTTTGGCGCGCATGGACCCGACGCCCGCGTATACCGCGTAGTTCAGCAGGGGCCCTGCCCAGCGAGCCGTGTCGGCGTCGTCCGCGCGGAAGGTGATCGTGCCAAGGGCCCCGCGGAAAAGCACCGCGCGCCCCTTGATCGTCACTTCAACCCGTTCGGACGTGAGGTCGAGATCAGAGATCCACAGGGCCCGGGCGCCGCTCGACGTCGGCAACGGCACGAGGGTGGGGTCGTCGCACCATGACTGCCACGACCTGGCCAGTCCCGAGACGATGGTCTCG
>Ga0208938_1000727_pt1 | contig 22419 bp, 24 predicted proteins | sample AD_UKC125_MetaG_FD_184434 | JGI IMG/M metagenome (GOLD analysis project Ga0208938, IMG submission 184434) | Active sludge microbial communities of municipal wastewater-treating anaerobic digesters from USA - AD_UKC125_MetaG (SPAdes) (version 2) | ecosystem: Engineered > Bioreactor > Anaerobic >...
GCGTCGGGGCCTCAACGGTCGCCACGGCATACCCCGTCGGGGTCCACGAGAGTGTTTCCGCAGGTCAACGGTGGGGTCACGCCCCTCCGACAGCGGAAACGACGGTGGCTACCGGTGTTGCCGCAAAGGCCGAAGCAGGTGTAGTCCGTGCCTGCGAGGGTGGTCTCTGTGGCATTCCGGGAAAGACGTGTTTCGTTGCGGGGACGTTGATCCGGACCGAACGTGGCGAAATTCCCATCGAGCAAGTCGTGGTCGGGGACAAGGTCTGGTCCCGCAACCTCACCACCGGGAAAGATGAGCTACAGCCGGTTGTCGACACCTACGTCCGGCACTCCGCTTCGCTGCTGAAGTTGTCCGTCGCTGGTGCCGTGCTGACCACCACTGCAGACCACCCGTTCATGGTCAAAGACCGCGGGTGGGTCAAAGCCGGCGACCTGCAGGTCGGCGATGTCTTGGTCACTCCCACGGGCACCACCGTGCTGGCCGGGATCGAGCACGTGGCTAAGGGTGCGACGGTGTACAACTTCCAAGTCGCGGTCAACCACGATTACTACGCCCTGGCGGGAACCACGCCCGTGCTGGTTCACAATGCTGACTATGGGGACTTGATCTCCCGTCCGGGTCAGATTGCTGATCGGTTCGGTGCAACGGCCCGGGAGGTCAAGGACGCGATTCACCAGGCGAAGACGAATCTTCCTCGGGGAGGGTCGGTCCGAAACCCTGACGTGAGCGTTGATCCTGTGTCAGGCGAGATTTACCCGCAGCTGCCTGGGGGCGGTTTCGGGGACTCGATCGGCAACATGTGGGACCTGCTCGGGAAAGGGTGACGCGATGTTGCAGGCCGTGAGTCTGAGAGTGCAGTCGCGCATCCTGGGTGTTGGGCAACTTTCGGCGCTGTTGGGGGTCGGTCCGTCCTCTTCAGTTGAGGCCGGTGATCCGGTGAGCACGCGTAGAACCGATGGCCCCCGACATCAGGTCACTACTTGGACCCGTTCGTCGATGACGGCGGGGGATGCGCTGGGTGAGCATTTGGCGGCGCTGCGCTTAGCCCTCGACGGGCTGGGCCGTGCCCGGCAGGAAGATCCGGACTTGGTGGCAGACATCGTGCTGATGCTCGAAGCAGCTCCGTTAGGTGCGATGGTCGATCTTGATGTTGAGCAGGTGAACATGCTTGCGTTCGCCGGCTGTGGTGTCGTCGTTGACGCCTACGAAACTGACCGAGAGTCGGCCTGAAGGCCGCCTTCCGTCAACTGACGTTGAGTTGGCGGGCGTGGTGGCGGAGGAGTGCGCCTTCGATCATGGCGATGACGAGTGCTTGTTCGTCGGGTTGGAGGTGGTCGAGGGCTTCCATGCGTAGGCGCAGGTTCTCGGACTGTGGGCCGCGTTCGGTGTCGCCGAAGACGAGGCTGTCGGTGGTGACGGATAGGGCGAGGGCGATGGCTCGTAGGACGTCGAGGGTGGGTTGGTTGGTGCCGGCTTCGTAGCGTCGGAGTTGGGAGACGTGGATGCCGACGCGGTCGGCGAGGACTTGTTGGGTCAGGCCGGCGTGTTTGCGGGCGGCGGCGAGGCGGGTGGCGAAGTCCATGGTTCCCAGGGCGGTGAGCAGGTCGATGGTGGGCGTGTTCATCATCGGGTTGACCTCCTGGGTCCGCGATCCGCTATCGTTCGGATACAGCATGTCAGATAGTCCGCATGTGAGACTTGACAGGTTTCGGACGGTTCGGAGGTTTCGGTGGCGCGTGTTCCTGAGGCTGAACTTGCGCGGCTGAAGGCCGAGGTCTCCGTGGCGCGCCTGGTGGAGGGCTGCGGGGTGCAGCTGCGGGCGCAGGGTAGGGACTTGGTGGGGCGGGTGCCCGTTCCACGATGACGAGACGCCGAGCCTGGTGGTGACTCCGGGGAAGAATCTGTGGAACTGCTTGGGGGCGTGCAACCGGGGTGGGGGTCCGATCGATTGGGTGATGGCCGCGCAGGGCGTGAGCTTCCGGTTGGCGGTGGAGCTGTTGCAGCAGGAGTCGCCGGCCCTGTCGGTCCTCGCGCAGACTTCCCCTCTCGCGGCGGGTGCTGGGCCGGTGGGCAAGTCGGTGACGAGGAAGCTGCCGCTGCTCGCGTCCCCGGAGGTCTCGGACGCGGATTTGGCGGCCGCTGTGGTCGAGCACTATGCCGAGACCCTGGCGTCCTCGCCGGAGGCTCTCGGCTACTTGGGCAACCGGGGCATCGGTCATCCCGAGGCGGTCGAGGTCTTCCGGTTGGGGTTCGCGAACCGGACGTTGGGGTACCGGCTCGGGCACTCTCAAACGAAGGCCGGCGGGCTGCTGCGGGCCCGCCTGCAGACCCTGGGTTTCATCCGCGCCTCGGGGCATGAGCATTTCACCGGCTCGGTGGTCGTGCCGATCCTCGACGAGCACGGCGCGGTGGGTGAGGTGTACGGGCGCAAGGTCCGGGATGACTTGCGGGCGGGGACGCCGAGCCACCTGTACCTGCCCGGTCCGCACGCGGGGGTCCTCAATCACGCTGGCCTGGTCGCGGCGGGGGTGGATGAGCTGGTCGTGACCGAGTCGGTGATCGACGCGTTGTCGTTGTGGTGCAACGGGTTCCGGCATGTCACCGCCGCCTACGGCACCAGCGGCTGGACCCCGGACCACGACGCTCTCGTCGACCGGCTCGGGGTGAAGCGGGTGCTGGTCGCGTTCGACGCGGACGAGGCCGGTGACCGGGGCGCGGCCGACCTCGCCCAGGCCCTGACTGGTCGTGGTGTGGAGTGCTACCGGGTCGAGCTGCCGCGCGGCGCGGACGTCAACGACATCGCCGTGGGGAGCAAGGATGCGCGGGCGGCGTTGGGCCGGCTCCTGCGCAAAGCCGCCTGGCTGGGCTCACCCCGCACCACCCCGGCGCCCGTGCCGCCGTCTTTCTCAGCCACTGTTCCGGTGGACGCCAATCCTGTTGTTGCTGAACCCGTTACGGCCGTCGAGGAGCCCGCCGCCGAGTCGATAGCAGCAGGTGAGGAGGCCGCTCCGTCATCGTGGCCGGAGCCGGTGACCCCGGAGGTGTTCTCCCCGGCCGTGGTGCCGGATGCGGCCGGGTTGGGTCAGGTGGCCGTGACGGGGCAGGGCCCGGCCGTCGAGCTTCGACTGACGTTGGGGAACCGGTCGTGGCGGGTGCGGGGCCTGGACCGGGTCACCTCGTTCGAGGCGCTGCGAGTGAATGTGCTCGTGGCCCGCACGGACACCCCACCCGGGGCGGTGGCGGCGGGGTTCCACGTGGACACCCTGGACCTGTACTCCGCCCGCGCCCGCGGGGTGTTCGTCACCCAAGCCGCCGGCGAGTTGAAGATCGCTTCGGAGGTGGTCAAGTCCGACCTGGGTCGGGTGCTGCTGGCCTGTGAGGCCAAGGCGGAGGAGGTGATCGCCGCCGCGGCCGAGCCCGAGCGTAAGGCCGAGGTGGTGGTGGCGGGGCAGGCCCGCGACGACGCCCTCACCCTGCTCAAAGACCCGCGACTCATCGAGAAGGTCGTGGAGGCGTTCGCGGCGGTGGGGATGGTCGGGGAGGCCACCAACTGCCTCGTCGGCTACCTCGCGGCGATCAGCAGGAAGCTCCCGGCGCCCCTGGCGGTGATCGTGCAGTCCACGTCGGCGGCGGGCAAGTCGGCGGTGATGGAGGCGGTGCTCGGGTTCGTCCCACCCGAAGACCGGGTCAGCTTCAGCGCGATGACCGGGCAGTCGCTGTTCTATTTGGGCGAGTCGGATTTGGCGCACAAGGTCCTCTCGATCGCGGAGGAAGAGGGCGCGAATAGGGCGGCGTACGCCCTCAAGCTCCTGCAGAGTGAGGGTGAGCTGTCGATCGCCTCGACGGGCAAGGACACCGCCTCGGGGCGGTTGGTGACGCACACGTACTCGGTGAAGGGCCCGACCGCGATCGTCCTGACCACGACGGCGATCGACGTCGATGAGGAGCTGCTGAATCGGTGCCTGGTGTTGACGGTGGATGAGGACCGGGCTCAGACCCAGGCCATCCATGCTGCGCAACGTGCCGCGCAGACCCTCACCGGCCTCACCCGGCGTGCGCAGCGGGAGCGGGTCGTGGCGTTGCACCGGGACGCCCAACGCCTCCTCGAACCCCTCGCGGTGGTCAACCCGTACGCCGATCGGTTGACCTTCGCCGATGGGCGGACCCGGACCCGGCGGGACCACGGGAAGTACCTGAACCTCATTGCCGCGGTGACGTTGTTGCATCAGCATCAGCGGGACCGCAAGACCGCGATGGTCAACGGGCAGCCGGTGGCGTATGTGGAGTCGACGGTTGGGGATATCGAGGTCGCCAACGCTCTCGCTCATGCGGTGCTCGGGCAGTCGTTGGACGAGCTGGCCCCACAGACCCGCCGGCTGCTGCTCGCCATCCATGACCACGTCGCTGTCCAGGCCACCGACCTGGCGGTGGATGTGTCCCTGGTGCGGTTCACCCGCCGGCAGCTGCGCGAGGCGATCACGTGGGGCGACACCCAGCTGAAAGTCCACCTGGCGCGGCTGGTCGACCTCGAACTCCTGCACGTGCACCGCAGTGAGTCCGGGACGTACACCTACGAGCTGACCTGGCGTCCCCCCACCACGGCCCCGGCTCGGGGGGACGTACCCGGTGACCGCAGCGACGTAGACGGTGACCGTGGGGACGTCGGGCAGGGGTACGGCCGGTTCCTGGTCGGCCTGACCGACCCCGCGACCCTGTACGACACGAACCGGTCGGGGCAGAACCCGTCCTGGTCGGGGGGTGGTCGGCCCCTGGTCGGTACCCGGTCGGGCCCCGGTCGGACCCCGCGCAACGGCGCCGAGCAGGCTCCTGAGCAGCCTGCACCGCCCCTCGTCGAGCCCGAGCCGCACCACGTCCCCCCGGACGCGCTGACCCTGCCGGCCGGCTTGCTCGACGTTCGTCGGGGGGCATGAGGTGGCGCGGCGTGGGGTGCACGTCCCCCAACCGATCCCCGGCAACCGGAGCGACCCGGGCGGGTGGCCGGTCGTGGTCGAGGAGTTCCTGACCGACCTGTCCGCGCGGGGCTACTCGCCGGCGACGGTGCGAGCCAGGAGGCAGGCCCTGGCCGTGTTCGCGCAGTGGTGCCTGGACCGCGGCCTGGACGGCCCCGCCGCCGTCACTCGTCCGGTGCTGGTCCGGTATCAGCGGTGGCTGTTCCATTACCGCAAGACCAACGGTGATCCGTTGACCTTCCGGAGCCAGAACGCCCGCCTCCTGCCGGTCCGAGCGTTGTTCGCGTGGTGTGTGAAAAACGGGCACCTCGCGGCGAACCCTGCCTCGGATTTGGAGCTGCCGAAGGTGGAGCAGCGGCTCCCGAAAGCGGCGTTGACCGCGGATGAGGCCGAGCAGGTCCTGGCCGTCCCCGACGACAAGACCGTCAGCGGCCTGCGGGACCGGGCCTTGTTGGAGGTCCTGTATTGCACCGGGATCCGCCGCGCCGAGCTCGCCCACCTGAACGTGCGGGATATCGACCGGGAACGGTTCACGCTCATGGTCAGGCAGGGCAAAGGGCGCAAGGACCGGCTGGTGCCGATCCACAACCGGTGCCTCACCTGGATCACCGCCTACCTGACCGAGGCGCGCCCGAAACTCGTCGTCGAACCCGACGACGGCACCCTGTTCCTCACCGTCGACGGCACCCCGTTCTCCCTGGACCGATTGACCCAGCTGGTGCGGGACCACGTGAAAGCGTCCGGTGTCGCCAAAGACGGTGCGTGTCATTTGTTCCGGCACACCCTGGCCACGGTCATGTTGGAAGGCGGCGCCGATATCCGGTACGTGCAAGCCATGCTCGGGCACGCCGAACTGTCCACGACCCAGATTTACGCCCAAGTCTCCATCAGGGCCTTGCAAGCCGTTCACCGGGCCACGCATCCCGGGGCGTTGCGACCGGTCCCACCCACACACCTCCGACGTGGTGGCGGTGTCGACGACGACGGGGAACCTGAGCAGTTCATCTCGACGTTGCGGGCCTCACCGCGAGAGCTTCTTGCTGCTGCTCTTGAGTCAGAGATCGAGGAAGAGAACCGCGCCCACCCCGGATCGAACGGCGACCAGTCATGACCAGCCCGGACAGTGCCGCGGCGATCGCCCGCAGCGTCGCCGACACCATGGTCGAGCTGGCCTGGGCCACCCGTCCCGGACAGGTGATGTCGGACGCGGACCGGTACGCCGCCGTGACCGCTCTCGCAGCCGCAGCAGCTGTCCTGCCGCAAGTCCTCACCCAAACCCGCCAGCACGCCCCGAGCGACGCTGGTGAGGCTCGTGAAGCCCTGCACGCGGCCACCATCGCCGCGCACGACCTCGCGGCCCTGCTAGACCCCGCCGCGCAGCACCTGGCCTGACTCACTCCCAGGGTTCGAACCGTCCCCGCCACTGCTCCCGCACGGCCAGCGCATCCACCACCTGCCCGAGGGCGTCGGCGACCGCGTCGAGGTCGTAGTCGGCGACCACCCTCGGCCCCTGGGCCAGGTGCCGCGCCAACACCCCGAGGTGTTCCGCCCAGCCTGGCCCGTCACCAGGGACGACCAGCACCTCCCGGTCCACCACCCGCACCCCCGTCGCGCCGGATGCTGCACCCCGCGTGGCTGTCCAGGCCCGTTGCCGACACGCGCCCGAGCACCACTTCGGCACCGGCCCCCGCGCCTTCACCGTCACCGGCCGGCCGCACCACCCACACGCCAACACCTGACCAGCCACCCGACGCCCGACCCCACCCGAGGGTCTCGTCTTCGCCATCCGGCTCGTCCCCTCTCGTCGCGGCTCACGCACAGAACTTGTCACTGACGATATTGACACACCTCTTGCACTCCCGGACCTAGCCCTATCGTTGCCACGACAAGAAGCGAGCAGCTCCAACCGGGAGGTGGGCGTGGGCGAGCAGCCACAGGCAGCTAAAGAAGAGCCGCCGGCAGGGCGGAAACGGGCCGCTCCCCGCCCCCCCCCGGGCAGCAGGTGGAGTGCGGCTGGTGTGGCCAACATGTGACCGTCCCGGCCCGCGGGCGGGTGCCGAAATGGTGCTCGCCGGCGTGCCGGCACCGGGGGTGGGAACAAGCCCGAGCAGCCGCGTCCGGGCGTGCCGCGGTCGAGGTCCGGGACCGTCAGGTCCAGACCGTCAAGACCGTCACCGTCGTGCAGCACCACACCAAAGAGGTCCCCGTCCCGTCGCGGCCGGCCAGTGTCCCGGAGTTCGTCGACGTCCTGACCGACCTGACCCGACGCCTCGATTCCGGGCGCGTGATGACCGTGACCTGCCCACCCTCACCGCCGCCGTCCGGGACCTCGTGGAGGCGTTGGCGCGGCGGGAGAAGACCACCCACCGGCCCCGGTGGTGAGGCCCGTGTCCAACCAGACAGGAGCGGCATACAGCCGCGATACTGAACCCATGACCAAGGCGAGCAGCACGACGAAGACGGGGTGGTGGCGGCTTCTCCTAGCCGCCCTAGCCGCCGCCCTCGCCGTCCTGCTCGGCGCCGGAACCGCATCGGCGTTCACCCCACCCGTTGCTGAAACTCGCGTCGGGGCCTGGAACCCCGTCGTGGTGAACATTGTCGGGCCGCATGAGTGCATCACCGCAGGTCAACGCTGGGGTCACGCGCCGCCGCAGGGCGAAACGGTGGTGGCTACCGGTGTTGCCGCAAAGACAATTGGCGTTGGTGAACGGGCAGTCAAGGCTGGCGTTCCAAGTGAGTCGGCCGCCGTCATCAGGCAGATCGACGAGTTCGGGGCCATAGGCGAGAGCGGAGTGATGGGGCCGTCTGTCCCGAAGACCTTCCGCAACAGCGGCTCAAGTGGCGGACAGATCCTGCCAAGAAGCGACGCCAATGGTGCCCTGACGTACCGAGAGTGGGGAACGGTTCCCAGCGCCGGCAACCTGACGCCGGGCGGGGAACGAATCGTCACCGGGTCGAACGGGTCCATCTATTACTCGCCAGACCACTACCAAACATTCATTCAGGTGCGGTGATGACAGACCTCTGGTCAACAGGTGCCCCCTACGTTCGAAGAGTATCGAGCGATTCATTCATAGAACCGAGCGTCGAGAACAATTGTCTTATGATCCGCCTTGATGGCCGTGCAATGCGAACTCTCGAGGCCCTTTTTCGTGCGTACGTGCGGGAGTTTCGATTCCCAGAGTATTTCGGTTGGAACTGGGCAGCATTCGACGAGTGCATCACAACACTCGAGGGCAGACCCGCCCATGGGTACCTCACGATCATCGATCACGCAGATGATGTGCTTGCGGACGAGCTCAAGGAGCTGGAGCCGTTTGAAGAGGCGCTTACCCATGCCGGGCGCACATGGGCACATGCTTTTGCCCTCCCGGACGATTTCGGGGGCGGTGAGGTCCCGTTCCACACGATCATGGTCCGGGAATCCAAAGCAATGACGTGCCGGAGAAGTTGTGACAAGGCGAGAGGGTAGTAGGGACTCGATGGCCAGATCCGCTCGCTGGCTGTCCGTCCTCCTGGCGGTTGTTGTGCCCTTGTTGATGGGAACGCAGCCTGCTGCGGCAACCGCGGGTTCGTCCCTTGCGGCGATGGTGGGGAGCCCTTCCGGCGCGCGCGAACCCCTGACGGGGCCCGTCTCGGAAACGTCTCAACGCGCGCCCCTTGCCCCCGCCCGGCTCACCGTGCTGGAGCCGCTAGCGGGTGCGCTTGCCCCACGACAGACCTCGGCCAGCCGTGACTACGACTGCATCCCGGCTACTGTTACGGGGAGCAGCGCTCAGGTGCCCACCCGCTGCTCGGCGGTGACTGCGCCAAGATGCCAGGTGACAGCGGTTGAAGGCGCCAACTCGGGGCTTCCTCGAAGCGGCGTTGCCGCAAACACCGTTCCAGAGGTCGTCGGTCCGGCTCGTAGTACGGAACTCGTCCTAGATTCCTTCCGTGGGCTCGGCCCTGCCAAGCAGAAGACTGTCCGGACTGTCGGTTCGGTCGACGAGATGCGTTCAACCTTCGAAGCCTGGTCGGTCGGAGCCGAAAGGCTTCCCGCTCGAGGAGCGAAGGTTCCTGACGTCTACCGTCTGCCAGACGGAGGCGTCATTCAGTGGCGCACGGGTTCAGGGACGGGCGGACCCACGATCGACATCTTCCCCACGAGTGGTGCAGCCCGGACCGTGCACCTGGCGGATGGTGTCCCATGGTGACCGAGCAGCAAGCAGTCGATGATCTGCTCAATCGAGGACTGGTCGATTGGGTCTCGTTGCACGATGTGGTCTGGTATGGGACGCACGGGCACATCGACGCCGCGTCACAGGGCCTGGTTATGAGTGTCCTAAGGCGGCTCTTCACGGACGACCTCATGGTCCCCGGTGATCTCGGGGAGGAGTGCTTCGAGGATTGGCCGGGGAGTAGGGAGGACTGGCTCGACCGCGCACATGCGCAGCTCGAGGACTTTGGCTGGGCGCCGATGGGTGACGGGCTTTGGCTCCGCCTGACGAATCGCGGCTCGGAGCGTGCAGAGGCAACGTCGTGAGGCGCATGGTCGTTTTCTTGGCGACTCTCATCGCAGCATGGCTGGGAGTCGTAGAGCCTTCTATAGCTACCCCGGGCCCAGCCGCCGCCATTCAAGTCACCCACACCTACGACGTACATCCACGCTCGACGGCGGTGACCGGCAGCATCGCCGAACGTGGCCCGCCCGCCGCCTCCAAAAAGTTCGTGGTGGTCGGCGCAGTCGACCGGGGGTCGCAGGGCGCTTCGGCGCGTTCACCTCTTACACGGACCGTGGCTGCCGCCACCGACTACGACCACCTGACACGTCCAGTTCAGATCAACACCAGATGCGCCAAGACCGGCTTGGCAACCGACGCCGTCGACGGAGTGCTCAGCCATTCTGCCCACTTGGGAGCTGCCGCAGAGTCTGTTGCCGCAAACGCCGGAATGCCGCTGATTAAGGCGGGTTCGGCCGGTGGAGAGTCTGCGGGGAAGGTGTTCCCACAGGCAGTGAAGGACGCCGCGCGTGCGGAGAATCCAGGCACCTGCGTGTTCTGTCGGATGGAGACGAAGGGTCAGGTCGATCATGCTATCCCGCGGGCTCGTGGCGGAAACGCGACCCTGGACAATGCGCAGATCGCCTGTCCGTGGTGTAACGCCTCGAAGGGCGCTCGTGACTTCCCGGTGAATCCACCGCCGGGCTTCCGCGGGGATTGGCCGCCCGTGTGGTGGGGGCTGCCGTGACCCCGGTCCCGGAGGCTACCCACGACCGGCCTGTTTGGCGTGAGCGGTCGAACTTCATTCTTGCGACGGCGATCGAGTCCGGTAACACGGACGTCGTGACGGAGCAGCTGTGGGGACGGAAGATCGACGATCGGCACTTCGAGTTGTGCTGCATTCCGTTCTTTGCGTACGACCTCGCGTTGGGTGATGTCGTTGAGACGGATGAGAATTATTTGGTCCGCCAGGTTTCTAAGCCCTCTGGGCGCTACGTGTTCCGTGTCTGGTTCGGACAGTCGTTCCATCCTCGTGACGAGGTTGCTTCAGCGTTGGAGTTGCACGGCGCCCTGCTGGAGTGGTCCTCGCCAAACCTGCTGGCTGTCGATGCACGGGACGCGGCACATGCTCAGCAAATCGCGGACTACTTGCAGGAGCAGGAGGACGCCGGCCGGTTGATGTATGAGACCGGGAAGACGGCCTGATCGTCAGCTGGCGCCGCTGGTGAGGAGGCGGAGTTTGGCTTTCGTGACGAGGGCGTCGATGACGTTGGTGATGGTGGCGCGTTCGTCGTCGGTGAGTTGGGTGAGGTCGGTGAGGCGGGCGTCGAGGGGGGTTGAGGGTCGGGTGAGGGGTCGGCGTTCGGCTGCCTCGTAGAGCAGGTGGTCGACGGTGATGTCGAGGACTTCGCCGATGCGGGCCAGGACGTCGAGGCTGGGGGCGACGCGGCCGTTTTCGTAGCGGGAGACTTGGCGGGCGTCGGAGCCGGTCTTCTCGGCGAGGTCGGCTTGGGACCAGCCGCGTTCGGTGCGCAGGGTCTTGAGGCGGTCGCCGTGTAAGGGGCTGGGCTCGTGGCCTCCGGGGCCGCGTTCGGTGTCCCCGAAGACCAGTGAGTCGGTGGCGACCGAGAGGGCGACGGCGATGGCGCGTAGGACGTCGAGGGTGAGTTGGCTGGTGCCGGCTTCGTCGCGGCGGAGACGGGAGACGTGGATGCCGACGCGACCGGCGAGGGCCGATCGTGCGAGTTCGGCCTGGTCGAGGCCTCGCGCGGCCTGCTGTGGCTGGTCACTCGAACGGGGACGCGGTCAAGTCGAAGCGCACCGGGTCGCCGGGGCGTAATTGGGCCAGCCGGTCGGTGTCGGCGTCGAGGATGACCCCGATGACGGGGTACCCGCCGGTGGTCGGGTGGTCGGCCAAGAGAACGATCGGTATGCCGTCCGGTGGCACCTGGATCGCGCCCCTGGTCATGGGTTCGCTCGCCAACTCGGCACCCACACGTTCGGGGGCGCGGGTCAGGAGCGGCCCGCTGAGGCGCACGCCGATCCGGTCGATGTCAGTGGACGCGCGCCACGTGGTGCCGATCAAGGCTCGCACCGCCTCGGGGGTGAACCAGTCGGCCCGGGGGCCAAGGACGACCCGCGCCGGCGGAGCCTGCGCCCACGTCGATCCCGCCTCGAGCGGGTCCGCAATCGCAAGCGGTAGGGCGAACCCCGGCGAGCGGGCGGCATACCCCACGGCCACGTCGTCACCGGCGCGCAGCGGCGCCGGGCCGACCCCCAGCGACGGGGAGGCGGCGGCGCTGCCGTAGACCGTCGGCGCGACGACCCCACCCGCGACCGTGACATACGTGCGGAGCCCGACCACCGGGCGGCCGACTCGCACGGTCGCGCCCGCCGCCACCGGCACGGCCGCGCCAAACGACACGGGCCGGTCATCGATGGTCACCGGGGCGGGCGCGCCGGTCACCGCCATCCGGACGGGGGTCAGCGCGCGCAGGGTCAGGCCGCCGAGCAGCGTTTCCAGGCCCGCGGCGCCGTCAAGGTTGCCGACGAGCCGGTTGCCCAGCCGCAGCGCGGGTCGATCGGCCGCGCCACCGGTGGGGACACCGGCCGCGGCGTGCCCGGGGCGGCCGAGGTCTTCGATCAGGGTGAGCGCGCCGGGGTCGAGGACGCGCAGCGCAGCCCTCACGGCACGACCTCGAAGCGCACCTGGCGCTGGGTCGCCAGCGCGGCCGGTTCGGCGCGCCCACTGTCCCAAAGCACGAGGTCGGTGCGGCCGATGAGTTGCCAGCCACCCGGCGAGGGTAAGGGGTAGAGCCCGCACCACGGCCCGGCGAGGGCGACACTGCCGGCGGGCACCCGGGTCCGCGGAGTCGGCCGGCGGGGCAGGTCCGGCCAGGGCGCGGGGCCGTCCGGGAGGAGGTAGGCAAAGCCGGGGAGGAAGCCCAGGAAATCGACCACCCAGGGCGTGGCCGTATGCCGCGCGATGACATCGCCGGTCGTCGTGCCGAGGTGGGCGGCGAGGGCGGGCAGGTCGGGACCGTCGTAGGTGACGGGGACGACGAGCATTGCCTGGTGGCTCTCCGGGGAGGGGAGCGCGGCAGGGTGAGAGGCGGCGGCGCGCAGGGCGTTCGCGGCGGCCGGGAGAGCGGCGGGGTGCGCGACCCGAACGAGCACGGTGAGCGCGCCCTCGACGACCTCGACCATCCCCGGTGGCGGCTGGGCGCGCAGCGACGCGGCGACCGCGGCCCGCGTGGCCCGGTCGGGGAACTCGGCGAGGACGGCCCGGTCCCCGCAGGGACGCAGGTCGACGGTCATGGCGGCAGCGAGCCCTTGGCCAACGGAGCCCACCGCCCTACGCCGTCACGAACGAGGCGACCTCGACCCCATGCGCCGCCAACCCGGCACGCACCGCCGCGGCGATGGCCACCGCCCCGGGCGTGTCGCCGTGGACGCACAGCGAGGCGGCGGTTACGGCGATCTCGGTGCCGTCGATGGCGGTGATGAGCCCGGTCGTGGCCAGCGCGACGGCGCGCTCGGCAATCACCGCCGGGTCGGAAAGGACGGCGCCGGGTATGCCGCGGGGCACGAGGGTGCCGTCCGCGGCATACGCCCGATCGGCGAACGCCTCGGGGACGGCGCGCAGCCCGGCCTCCTCGGTGAGCTGGAGCAGCGCCGACCCGGGCAGGCCGAGGATCGGCAGCGTGGGATCGAGGGTGCGCACGGCGTCGACGACCGCGCGCGCCTGAGCGTGGTGATGCACGGTCGCGTTGTAGAGCGCGCCGTGCGGTTTGACGTAGCGGACGGCGCTGCCGTGGGTGCGGGCGAGGGCGTCGAGGCCGCCGATCTGGTAGACGATGTCGGCGGTGAGGTCCGCGGGGTCGACGTCGAGGAAGCGCCGCCCGAAACCGGCGAGGTCGCGGTAGCCGACCTGGGCGCCGATGGCGACCCCGGCGGCGCTCGCCTGGGCGCAGGTCCGCCGCAGCGTGGTCGGGTCGCCGGCGTGGAAGCCGCAGGCGACGTTCGCCGAGGTGAGGTGGGGCAGGAGCGCGTCGTCGTCGCCAAGGGTCCAGGCACCGAACGACTCGCCGACGTCGGCGTTGAGGTCGATGCGCACCGTCATGAGTCGATTGTTACGCGGCGGAGCCGGCGAGGGCTCTGCGGATAGCCTCCGAACGCGAAAGATGCTCGCGCGCGGCATACGCATCGAGGGCGGCGATCTCTTCGGTCGTGAGCCGCACCGCGATCACCTGCATCGGCTCGGCGCCCCGGCCAGGTCGTCCCCGGCCACGGCGCTTCAGATCCTCGACGTCGTATCCGGCCTCGGCCTCGTCGGCCCACCGCTGGATCTGTGCGTCTGTCACCTGTTCGTCGGGACTCATGAGAAAATCGTATAACGTAAATTGTGGCAGTGGGTGGCAAACAGTCCGGGTTGGTGCCGGAGGCGCCCCACGCACGGATGACGGTCAATCGTGACCCGAGATGGCCCGCTGCGTAGGGTTGCTGGTGAGCGAGCGTTCGTCCTGGCAGACCACGACCTATGACCGGGCAAGGGCATCGATCTCGATAACCTCCCGGGCGCGCGCTTTCGATATAACGATGCTTCCGGGGGAAGACCCCTCCGCATCCTGGAGGTGCTCACCAACGTCCGTGTTGAGGTCGAGTCGCCCCGGCTTCGCTCGATGGCTCCGTAGGCCGCCCACCATGTTGTGCCGCAAACTGGGTGATCAGACCAGCGAAGGGGCCGCGATCCACGCGATCTCGAGCAGGGCCGCACAGACTGCGAATGCGACTGCAGCCCAACGCACCGGAGATCCGTTGACAGGGACCATGGCGATGCCAACGCCCGTCCAGAAGGCAACTATGGCAACGTTGTACGTCCACCGTGAGCGATTGATCCAGCGTTCACGAGCAACAACTTGATCCTCGTCCGCATGACGGGCGTGGATGGTTGCCTGCACCGTGAAGACGAAGCAGACCGCCGCAACGATCAAGAGCAGAATGGTCCAGTCCGGGAAGCGAAGCGCGGCAGGGGCCTGCAGAATAACCGAGATCATCGTGACTGTTGCTGCGGCAAGTAGTGCAGCTGCAACATCGGACAGCGCCCAGAAGGCACTCGGCGATCGGGTCACGTCACCCGAGTCCGGTCGGAAGTTCCTTCTTGGTGAGGCCGATCGGGGAGCCGCGGAAGCAGGTCGGGGAGCCGCGCCAAAGGGGTCAGGATCAAACTCAACGGAGAAGTCCAGCGAGCCTACCTGGGGAGAGGTCGAGAGGGGAGCCGCGCCAGGAAGCGTAGCAATCTCAGGCAGGTTCGAGGGGTTGCTGGGCGTTCTTAACTGGTCAGTCCACGGCCGACTTCGGTGATCGGTGTGATTTGGCGGTGCTGCCCTCCAATCGGGCTGGCGATCGACTTGCCCGCGGGTGGAGTTTGCTGGGGCACTCTGTGTATGACTCGAGTGAGGATCTCGATCCTCATCGTGACTTGGGCGCTCTCCGTCGGGCTCAGGCACATTCGCTAGGTTATCGAACCTCAATCTGAGTTGGGCGAGTTTCGTCACTCCTGCAGACAGTCGTCCTGCTGACCTGGCAAATGAGGCCAGTCGAGGTGGTGGGGATGTTGTCCACAGGCGGGGCGGTCGAGGGTGTGTCGTCCACAGGTTTGAGGAGGCCCTGGTGAGGCGCGCCGGTCGAGGTCAAGGTGGCGGTATGTCCTCAACACCTGCCCCGCCGGAGTCCACGCCGCAACTGGCGCTGGCCCGCCGCGGTGAACGGCTCGCCGCCCGCCACCTCACCTCGCTCGGCATGGTCGTCCTCGATCGCAACTGGCGCTGCCCCCACGGCGAGATCGACCTCGTGCTGCGCGACGGCGACGACCTGGTCGTCTGCGAGGTCAAGACCCGCAGCACAACGGCATACGGCGACCCTCTCGAGGCGATCACGTGGGAGAAGGCGCGTCGCCTGCGGCGGCTGGCCGCGGCATACCTCGCCACGACCACCCACCACCTGGCCGGGACGCGCCTCGACGCGGTGGGGATTTGGTGGCCCGAGGGTGGCCGACCGTCTTTGCGGCACGTGCGGGGGGTGGCGTCGTGAAACTGGGGAGGACACGGGCGGTGGCGTTGTCGGGCCTGGCGGGCACGGTCGTCGACGTCGAAGCGCACATCGCCGCCGGGCTGCCCGCGATGGCGGTGTCGGGACTACCGGACAAGGCGTGCGGGCAGGCCCCCGACCGCATCCGGTCGGCGGCGTCGGCGTCGGGCACGACCGTGCCGGCGCGCCGGATCGTCGTCAACCTCTCGCCCGCGTCGATCCCCAAGCAGGGGTCGATGTTCGATCTGTCCATCGCGGTCGCGGTGTTGGCAGCCGCCGGCGACATCCGATCCGGCCTCGTCGCAGACATCGTCCACATCGGCGAGTTGGGTCTCGACGGCAGTATCCGCAGCGTGCGCGGGGTCTTGCCGTGCGTCATGGCGGCGGCCCGCGCGGGGGTGACGGCGGTGGTCGTGCCGGTCGACAACGTCGCCGAGGCGCGCCTGGTGAGCGGCGTCCGGGTCAGTGCCGCGCGCACCTTGGGCGAGTTGCTCCTGTGGTATGCCGCGCACCGCGACACCGGGGCGCCGTTGCCGCTCGCTCCGGCCCCGTCGGCGACCGCGGAGCCGGTGAGGCGGGCCGTCGATCTCGCCGATGTCGTCGGTCAGCCCGAGGCCCGGTTGGCCGTCGAAATGGCGGCCAGCGGTGGTCACCACATGCTGCTGTCCGGGCCGCCGGGGGTGGGGAAGACGATGCTGGCCGAGCGCTTGGTCACGGTGTTGCCGCCGTTGTCGCGAGCGTTGGCGCTCGAATCCCATGCGATCCGGTCCCTGGCAGGGGTCCGGGTCGCCGGTGACCTCGATTGCACCCCGCCCTACGAGTCTCCGCACCATTCGGCGAGTGTCGCCGCCATCGTCGGGGGCGGGAGCGGGCAGGTGCTGCCCGGCGCCATTTCCCGAGCTCATGGTGGGGTGCTGTTCCTCGATGAGGCGGCAGAGTTCAAGACCTCGGTCCTGCAGACCCTGCGGCAACCGTTGGAGTCCGGAGTCGTGACCGTCGCTCGGGCCCGGGAGTCGGTGACGTTTCCGGCGCGCTTCCTCCTCGTGTTGGCCGCCAATCCGTGCCCGTGCGGGAAGGCCTGGGGGAAGGGCGCGCATTGCACGTGCAGCGCCCTGGATCTGCGGCGCTACCACAACAAGATGTCCGGGCCGCTCATGGACCGGATCGACATCCGGGTCACCGTGCCGCCGGTGCCGCGAGGGGCCTTCGGCGATCAGCGCGGGGAGAGCAGCGCCACCGTCGCCGGTCGAGTGCTGACGGCACGCGCGGCGCAGGCCGAACGCTGGCGCTCGCTGCGGGTCGGGCTCAACGGTCAGGTGCCCGGGCATGTGCTGCGCCGCGCACCCTATCGCCTGCCGAGCACGGTGACCGGAGTCCTCGACCGGGCCCTGGACGAGGGGAACCTCAGCCTGCGCGGCTACGACCGGGTCTTGCGGTTGGCCTGGACAGCGGCCGACATGGCCGGACGGTCGGTGCCGTCCCGCCAGGACGTCGGCTTGGCCCTCGGGCTGCGCGCCGGGGAGATGGCGGCATGACTCTCGACACCGGCTTGACCGTCGGCGGGGTGGGTGTGGGGTCCGACGAGCGCCTCGCCCGGATCATCTGGTCCCTGCTCACCGAACCCGGGCCGGGCGCCGCCCAGGCCTGGGTGCAGACCCATGGCGCCCTCGGGGCTCTCGAACTCCTCGTCGCCGGCGAGCTCGGCCAGGGCAGCGCGGCAGCCGGGCGTCTCGACGGGCTCGACGTCGCCAGCGTGCTGCGCGGGTTGGCCCGGCTGCGGGTGCGCGTCCTCATCCCCGGGGACCGGGAGTGGCCGGTCGGCCTCGACGACCTCGACGACCCGCCCTACTGTCTCTACGTCCGCGGCCCGGCCGATCTCGCCACGCTGCGCGAGCGGGGCATCGCCCTCGTGGGCGCCCGGGCGGCCACCCCCTACGGCACGACCGTGGCGCGCCGGATGGCCAGCGACCTGTGCGACCGGGGATACACGGTCGTCTCGGGGGCGGCATACGGAATCGATGCCGCCGCCCACGAGGGCGCGCTCGCCGTCGGCGGCACCACGGTGGCGGCGCTCGCATGCGGGCTGGACCGGGTCTACCCCGCGGGGCACGCCGACCTCATCGGGCGCATCATCGGCACCGGCGCGGTGGTGAGCGAACTGCCCCTGGGGTGGGCGCCCTACCGGCAGCGGTTCCTGCTCCGCAACCGACTCATTGCCGCGGCCACCGTGGGGACGGTGGTCGTCGAGGCCGGCCCCCGATCCGGGTCCCTCAACACGGCCAACACGGCCGATCGGGTATGCCGCCATGTCGCCATGGTGCCCGGCCCGGTGACCTCGCAGCTGTCGGTCGGGTGCCACGAGTGGATCAGGACTCGGGGCGCCTCGCTGGTCACCGACGCCGCCGATGTCCTCGACCTCATGGCGCCCCTCGGGGAACACGCCCAGGAAGAGCGGCGGGCACCCGAGGTGGCCGAGGACGCGGTCGAGGAGTTCGACGCCACCTTGTGGTCCGCGGTGCCGGTGCGTCGCGGGGCCGACCTGATGACCTTGGCCGCGGCCAGTGGCCTGTCGGCGACCGACACGCTCGCCGGTTTGGGCCGCCTCGTCATGTCGGGGTTGGTGGAACGGCGGGACGACCGATGGCGCAAGGTCCCGGCGGCGCGGCGGGCTCCGGCTACCGTGGCGGGGTGAGTATCGAGGAGTCCGCGGTCGAGGGCTTTGCGCGGTTCTTGCGGTCCGAGAAGGGGCGCAGCGAGCACACCGTGCGCGCCTACGTGGGCGACATCCGGGCCTTGTCGAACTATCTCGATGCGCACGGGGAACCGGGGGTGGGGCAAGTGCGCCTCACCGACCTGCGCGGCTGGCTTGGGTCACTGTCGGAATCGGGCGTCGCGCGCTCGACGTTGGCGCGCCGGGTCGCCTCGGTGCGGACGTTCTTTCGGTGGGCGCTGCGCGAGGGGTTGGCGGACAGCGATCCGACGCTGCGGCTGGCCGCGCCCAAGAAACTGCGCCCGTTGCCGCCGGTGCTGGGGCAGGCCGACGCCGCGGCTCTGCTCGACGTGGCCGCGGTGGCTTCCGACGACGACGATCCGGTGGGGGTCCGCAACGCCGCAATCCTGGAGGTGCTCTATGCCACCGGGGTCCGGGTGGGCGAACTCGTGGGGCTCGATATCGACGACATCGACTTCGCAGCGCAGGTGATCCGGGTCGTCGGCAAGGGCAACCGGGAGCGGACCGTGCCATTCGGGGTGCCGGCGCGGGCGGCGTTGGAGCGGTGGCTCACCATCGGCCGCCCCTCGTTGGTGACCTCGTCCTCGGGGCCCTCCTGCTTCCTCGGGGTGCGCGGTGGCCGCATCGATCAACGCCAGGTGCGCTCGGTCGTGCACGCCCTGTTGGCCCACACCCCCCAGGCTCCCGACCTCGGGCCGCACGGTCTGCGGCATACCGCTGCGACCCACCTCCTCGAAGGGGGAGCGGACCTGCGCACCGTCCAGGAACTCCTCGGGCACCGGTCGTTGGCGACGACCCAGCTCTATACGCACGTGTCGGTGGAGCGCCTCAGGGCGAGCTACGCGCAGGCCCACCCGCGTGCCTGAGTCTGCGAAACCTCACCCGGGCAGCAGGCTTGGGTGACGGATCGCCCGGGCCCCCGCCCCGACGACCCGACACCGAAACCTCACCCGGGCAGCGTGGGGAGCAGCACGATCTTCGGGATCGTGAGGAGGGCCAAGGGGTCGAGGTAGGTGTGGTCCCGAATGGCGCCCAGATGCAGGCACGCCGCCGGGGCGCAGTGCCCGGGCGCGGCGTCGATCACCCCGAGCACCTGCCCCCGGGTCACGCTCGCCCCGCGCGTCACGCTGGCCGTCACCGGTTCGTAGGTGCTTCGTATGCCGCTCGCATGCAGCACGCTCACCGTGCCCCGCCCGTCGATGACCCCGACGTAGAACACCGTGCCATCGGCCACGGCGGTCACGGACTGGCCGACCTCGGCCGCGAGGTCCACCCCGCGATGCCCGGCGCCCCAGGCAACCGGGGGCGCCCGGAACCGATGGACCACCCGGGGCCGGGGATCCAACGGCCAGGCCCACCGTGGCCCACCGGCGGCCCCGGCCCTGGTCCCCTCGTCGGACACCCCGGTCCCGGCCGCCCAACCCACGCCGCCCCTGACGGCCACCGATCGCGAATGCGCGGGCGGCGGCATACCGGTGACGACAAGAACGACAAGCGCCACGGTGAGGAAGAAGCGGCGGGCAGTGACGGCATCCATGACCCGACTCTCGACCGCCGCCAACACCAGGGCAAGGCGAGCGGCGGCCCTGTGGACGACACACCCCGGCGGCCCCGACCTGTGGATGAATGGCGGCTACCCGCGCAGCGCCGCCAACCGGCGCACGGCCTCCGCGAGGACCTCGTCGCGCTTGCAGAACGCGAACCTCACCAGGGTGCGCGCCGCCTCGACATCGTCGCAGAACACCGACACCGGCACCCCGACAACCCCTGCGCGTGTAGGCAATTCGCGGCAGAACGCCAACCCGTCGACGGCCCCGAGCGGGGCGGCGTCGGCGATGACGAAGTAGCCCCCGTCGGGCACCGCCACCGGCAGCCCCGCCGCGCGCAACCCGGCCACGAGCAGGTCCCGCTTGGCCGACAGGGATGCCGAGAGCGCGGCATACATCTGGTCGCCCAAACCCAGCCCGAGCGCGATCGCCGGCTGGAACGGCCCCGACCCGACGTACGTCGTGAACTGCTTGACCGCCCGCACCGCCGCGACCGCCGCCGCGGGCCCACTGACCCACCCGACCTTCCACCCGGTGGTCGAGAACGTCTTGCCTCCCGAGGAGATGGTGAGGGTGCGCTCCCGCATCCCCGGCAGGGTCGACATCGGCACATGCGCACGTCCGTCGAAGGCGAGGTGCTCGTAGACCTCGTCGGTGACCACCCACGCGTCGTGTTCGCGGGCGAGGGCGGAGACGAGGTCGAGTTCGGCCCGGGTGAATACCTTGCCGGTCGGGTTGTGCGGGGTGTTGAGGAGCACCAGCCGGGTCCGGTCGGAGAAGGCCGCCCGCAGCGAAGCCTCGTCGACCTGCCAGTCGGGGAACCGCAGCACCGACGTGCGCCGCACGCCGCCGGCGAGCGCGATGGAGGCGGCATACGAGTCGTAGTAGGGCTCGAAGGTGACGACCTCGTCGCCGGGTTGGACGAGGGCGAGGATGGTCGAGAAGATGGCCTCGGTCGCGCCGACGGTGACGAGGACCTCCGTGGCCGGGTCGATGTCGAGACCGTAGAAGCGACGTTGGTGGGTGGCGATCGCGTCGAGGAGTTCGGGCACGCCGGGGCCGGGCGGGTATTGGTTGCGCCCGCCCTCGATCGCGGCCTTCGCGGCGTCGAGGACCTCGCGCGGCCCGTCGGTGTCGGGGAAGCCCTGCCCGAGGTTGATCGCCCCGTGCTCGACGGCGAGCGCGGACATCTCGGCGAAGATCGTGGTCCCGAACGGGGTGAGGGCCGGGTTCCCGGGAGGTCGCGTCATAGAGCCGAGAGTATGCCGTGTGCTCACCTCCCGCTGCCCCGTTGACCTCACCCGTCTCCCCTTTCTCCCCTTTCCCGCCTGAAGTGCCTAACGTCCACTTCGCACCCCGAATGTTCGGGTGCGAACTGCCCCTTTCCCACCCCAAGTTCACGGTCCAGCCGCGCCCTTGCACCCGATCCCCACGCGACTAGAGCCAATCTCGGCGGCTGGATACGAGGTCCCGGGCGGGGCGGGAGACCTGATCCAGGCGAGACTGGAGACCGGATCCCGGGTGCTCCGGGGAACCCTGTCTCGAGTACCGCTGGAAACCCGACCCAGGTGCGCGGAAGACCCGATCCTGGGTGCGAAGTGAGATCCGATCTCGGGTGCGGCGCGACCTGGTTCTGGGCGCGCATGGAGACCCGTTCCGGGGGGCCGATGGCAGGCTTCGTTCCAGCGGAAGAAACCTGCCATACAACACAATTACCCTCCCCAAAAGGTTGCTTCCAGCCGTGTACGGGTGTACGATGAAGTATGTCGACAACCACCACCCTCGAACCCCTCACCGGAGTGCGGGCCGTGCTGTCGAACATCACCGGGGAGGACCTGTCGGACGCGGACCGGTTGGTTCTGATTGGTGCCCTGGAAGAGTTGAAAGCCGTCACTGCGGCGGCGCAGGTGCGCGTCACCGAAGCGTTCGATACCTCGCAGCGGTGCGCCCATGTCCAGGCTGGGGGTGACCCTGGGAAGGCGTCTCGGTCGATCGGGTCGCAACTGGCGTTGGTGTTGCGGTGTTCCCCGTCCCGGGGGGATGCGTTTCGTCACCTGGCGACGGTGTTGACCGATCAGATGCCGCACACCCTGCACGCCCTCACCCAGGGGGTGATTAGCCAGTACCACGCGCAGGTCGCGGTCACCGCAACCACCGGGTTACCAACCGGGGTGCGTGAACACGTCGATGAGGTGCTCGCCCCGGACCTGCCCTCGTTGACGCCGAAGCAACTCGGGGCAGCGTGTCGGCGGGTTGCCGCACAGGTGGATGCGGCGGGGGTGGTCGCCAAAATCAACCAGGCCGTCGGGTCGCGTCGGGTCACGGTGCGGCCTGCGCCGGATGGGTTGGCGTACCTGTCCGTGGTGGGCCCGCTGGCGGAGGTGGTGGGGGCGTATGCGACGTTACGCCGTGACGCGCACACGATCATCGGTGGCCAAGACCCCGGTGGTGAGGGCGCGGGTGGGCGTGGGTTGGGGGCGGTCATGACGGACTTGGCGTTACGCCGGTTGTCGGGGCGGGGCGTGGGGGAGGGGCAGCCGGTGATGGTGGACCTGGTCATCACCGACCGGTCCCTCCTGGGTGCCGGTGACCCGACC
>Ga0208938_1000728_pt1 | contig 22379 bp, 21 predicted proteins | sample AD_UKC125_MetaG_FD_184434 | JGI IMG/M metagenome (GOLD analysis project Ga0208938, IMG submission 184434) | Active sludge microbial communities of municipal wastewater-treating anaerobic digesters from USA - AD_UKC125_MetaG (SPAdes) (version 2) | ecosystem: Engineered > Bioreactor > Anaerobic >...
CCAGTCCGAGATCGCGGCGGCGGGCCGCAGCGGCAGCGAGCCAGTCCTGGAAGGCAGTCACGGCAGTGATCCTCCCACCTGGGTGCCCCGAGCCCCGGCATGAGACAACGGCAAGTACTTGTCAAAATGGAAAGTACTTGTCTACTGTGGAGCCCAGCGGATTCATTCACCTCTCCCCAGGAGCCCGACATGAACCAGCAGATCACCCCAGCCGAAGCGGCCGCGGCCCTCACCCGGGCGGCAACTGCCAGGGTCGTGAGCGCGGCCGACGTGCGCGCCCTCACGGCATACCTCGTCGGTCTGGGCGCAGGCGTGGCCGGCGTGCTGGCCGGGAGTTGGTGGATGCTGTCCCACGAGAATGTGGTCGGATTCGCCGCGGTCATGGGTGGGTACGGCCTCGTGCTCGCCCTGCTCATCGGCATCCAGCGGCGGGCGCGGTCCACTCCGCGTGGCTTCAAGCGGATCTACATGTGGGGGTTCGGCGCGACGATGGCCCTCTATGTCATCGGGGTGATGTGGTTCTCCTTCACGCGACCGGGGCCGTCGGCAGCGGCCTTCCTGCCGTACAGCCTCCTCGTCGCGCTGCCTGCGTGGATCGCCGCCATGCTCGTCCGGCGGGCGGCGCGATGACCGCCGGGCAGCACGCACGATTCCGGCTCGATGAGGTGATCCACGCGCCGGTGCGGTTCTCCATCGTGGCGGCGCTCGCGCAGGCCGACGAGGCGGAGTTCGCGGCGGTGCGCGATGTCGTGCAGGTGAGTGACTCGACCTTGTCCAAGCAGGTGACCATCCTCGAAGCGGCCGGTTATGTGACCGTGAAGAAGGGTTACGTGGGCAAGCGGCCGCGCACCTGGCTACGGCTGTCGAGCGTCGGCCGAGACGCTCTTGACGAGCATCTGAGCGCCTTGCGCGCGATCGCCGAGGGCCGCCCGGCTGGTGACCCGATGACCCGCGAGCAAGCCCTGGCGATGCGAGGTAGCTACGCGATCGACGTCCTTCCGCCCGACGTCTCGCCCGTCGATCACGCGTGATCCGCGCGGCGGTGGCGTTGCGTGGCGACCACGAGATGCTCGCCTATGACCGCGACCTGGCCCGCGTCGGTCGGGTCGTCGAGTTGCGGCTGCACATGGCGTCACTGCGCTGACTCCGCCTCGCCGGCGTCACCCATGCACGGCTGCGACGGCCTCCACCAAGACCCCCGTGAGCGTCGCCAGGTCGGCGCCGGAGGTGACATAGGGCGGCATCGTGTAGACCAGGTCGCGGAACGGCCGCACCCAGACCCCGCGCTGCACGGCATACGCAGCGATGTCCCCGCCGCGCACCGGCTCGCGCAACTGGATGACGCCGACGCCCCCGCGCACTCGCACGTCACGGACGGCCGCGAGGTCGCGCGCCGGAGCCAGGCCCGCCGCAAGTCCTCGCTCGAGGCGAGCCACGGCGGTCAGCTGGGGATCGCGGGCCAACAGGTCCAGGCTCGCGCCGGCGATCGCGCAGGCGAGCGGGTTGGCCATGAAGGTCGGCCCGTGCATGAGACCGGCGGCCGCACCGCCGCTCACCCGCTCGGCGACATCGGTCGTGCAGAGCACTGCCGCCAGGGTGAGGTAGCCGCCGGTCAGTGCCTTGCCGACGCACATGATGTCGGGCACGACGCTCGCAGCCTCGGCCGCCCACATCGTGCCGGTCCGGCCGAAGCCGGTCGCGATCTCGTCGAAGATCACCAATGCCCCACTCTCGCAGGCGAGTTCGGCCAAGACCTGGACGACTCGTGGCGCGTGGAAGGTCATCCCCCCGGCGCCTTGCAGGATCGGCTCGAGGATGACCGCAGCGATCTCGTGAGCGTGCCCGGCATATAGGGCGCGGGTATCTGCTTCCCACGCAAGGAGTTCCGACTCCGCGGCGTCGTGCGGCGGCGGATGCGGGGCGAAGACGTGCTCGGGCAGGATGCCGCGCCAGAGCGAGTGCATCCCGCCGTCCGGGTCGGTCACCGACATCGGCGAGAAGGTGTCGCCGTGATAGCCGCCGCGGATGGTGAAGAACCGTCGCTTGCCGGTGCCCTCGGCGACCTGCACCTGCAGCGCCATCTTCATGGCGACCTCGACTGACACTGACCCAGAGTCGGCGAAGAAGACGTGCTGAAGCGGCGATTCGCAGGCGGCGACGGCGGCATCGGTAGCGTCCGCGGCGTCGACTCCCAGCCCGCTCACCACCCCCGCCTCGGTATGCCGTGGGGCCAGGTCGATGAGGCGCCGCGCCAGGGCGATGGCCGGCTCGTGGGTGAGGCCGCCGAACATCACGTGCGACATCCGGTCGAGTTGGGCGCGGGCGGCGGCATCGAGTTCGGGCACGGCATACCCGTGGATCGCGCACCACCACGAGGACATGGCGTCGATGCAGTCGTGGCGCGGGCCGTCCGGCAGCCGCAGCCGCAGCCGCACGCCCGACGCCGACTCGACGAGGTAAGGGTGTTGCGGGGTGAGCGCGGAGGAGTAGGGGTGCCACAGGTGCGCCCGGTCGTAGCCGAGCAACTCCTCCAGGCGGGGGTCGTTCACGGCCCCAGTGTGCCCGACCCGCACCGTCGTCGCGGATGCGGTGCTAACGTCCTGTTTATGACGCAATTGCGGATATCCGAGGCTGCCGAGCTGCTCGGCCTGTCCGATGACACCCTGCGGCGGATGGTCGACGCGGGGCGGATCGACGCCCAGCGCGACGAGGCTGGCCGGATGGTCGTCGACGGCGCCGACCTGGCCGCCCTCGCTCAATCCCTGGCGCACCCGGCACCGCCCGGACCGGTGCGCGACGAGTCGGCCCGCAACCGGATGCGCGGCATCGTCACCCGCGTGCTCGCCGACACCGTCATGGCCCAGGTCGAGCTGCAGTGCGGTCCCTTCCGGGTGGTGTCGCTCATGTCGCGCGAAGCCGTGGATGCGCTGGGGCTGGAGGTCGGCGCGGTCGCCATCGCCTCGGTCAAGGCCACCAACGTCATCGTCGGCATCCCGCAATGACGCGCAGTCGCGCGACGCGTAATCATCCGATGCGAAGTCATCCGATGCGGGTCCTGCTGCCGGTTGTCCTCTGTGCCACGCTCGCCGCCGTTGCCGGCTGCTCATCCTCCACAGCCACCCCGACCACCTCGACACCCATCTCGGCAGCGGGCCGCCAGACGGTCACCGTCCTGGCCGCGTCGTCGCTGACCGAGCCCTTGGCGGCGCTCGCCACGGCATACGAGCAGGCGCACCCGGGTGTGACCGTGCGGGTGAGCTACGGATCGAGTACGACGCTGGCCCAACAGGTCGCCCAAGGCGCGCCGGCCGACATCGTCGCGCTCGCCGGGACAGAGGCGGTCGCTGCGCTGCCGGCTGCCGCCACGACCACCCACCCGCCGATCCCGTTCGCGGAGAACGCCCTAGTCCTGGCCACCCCGGCCGCCAACCCCGCCCGCGTCGGCGTCCTGGCCGACCTCGAGCGCCCCGATGTCGCCGTCGTGCTCTGCGTCGCGACCGCCCCCTGCGGGCGCGCGGCCGACACGGCGCTGGCCGGCGCAGGCATCACCGCGCACGTCGTCTCGCGCGAAGTCGACGCCAAGGCCACCCTCACCAAGCTCCGGCTCGGCGAGGCCGACGCTGCGCTGCTCTACCACTCCGATGTGGTCGCCGCGCGCGGTGCGGTCACCGGCATACCGCTGCCCAGCCCGTATGCCGTGTCCGTCACCTACTCCCTGGTCCAGCTCACCGACGCACCCGAAGTCGCCGGTCTCGTGCGAGCGCTGACCGACGACGGCGCGCGGACGGCATACCGGGCTGCGGGGTTCGGGCCATGACCTGGGCCGTGACCGAGTTTGTGACCCGGCCCGAGGTCGCCCCGTGAGGCCAGACCGACCCGGCCTCGGTGCCGAGCGTCGCGGTCGTGCGGTCCTCGCCGTGCCGGCCGCCCTGGCGCTGGGGCTCATCGTCGTGCCGATCCTCGCGCTGCTCGCGCGCATCGACTGGTCACAGCTGCCCCGGCATCTCAGCGCACCCGGCGTGGGTGCGGCGATGCGGCTCTCGGCCCTGACCACGACGATCACCGTCGTCGTCGCGGTCGTCCTCGGCACCCCGCTGGCGTGGCTGCTGGCGCGCTCCCGGCACCCGGCCGCTCGGTGGGTGCGGGCCGTCGTCACGGTGCCGTTGGTGCTGCCGCCGGTCGTCGGTGGGGTGGCGTTGCTCATGGCCTACGGGCGACGCGGCGTGGTCGGCGGGGTGTTGTTCGAGGCGTTCGGGTGGCAGGTGCCGTTCACGACCACCGCGGTGGTGCTGGCCGAGATCTTCGTCGCGATGCCGTTCTATGTCGTCGCGGTCGAGGGAGCGCTGCGCGGGGTCGACGTGCGCTTCGACCAGGTGGCGGCCACCCTCGGGGCCTCACCCTGGCGCACCCTGGTCCGCGTCGCGTTGCCGATGGCCTGGCCCGGTGTGGCTGCCGGCGCCGCCCTGGCGTGGGCGCGGGCGCTCGGGGAGTTCGGCGCGACGATCACCTTCGCCGGCAACTTCAGCGGCACCACCCAGACGGCTCCGCTGGCCGTCTATACGGCGCTGGAGTCCGATCCACAGGCGGCCCTTGCGCTGTCGGTTGTCATGCTCGGAGTGTGCATCGTTGTGCTGGGCGCGTTGCGCGGCCGGTGGGCCCGATGACCGCGCCACCGCCCGCAGCCGGTGCACATCTCGACGCACATCTCGACGCACATCTGGTCGCCGCTCGGGGCACCTTCACCCTCGAGGTCGACCTGCGCGCCAAGCAGGGCCAGGTCATCGCGCTGCTCGGCCCCAATGGGTCGGGCAAGACCACCGCGCTGCATGCCCTCGCTGGGCTGATTCCGTTGCGGGACGGGTGGATTCGCGTCGCCGGCGAGCCGTGGGCGCAGGGGCGCCGACAGCGGCAGGCGAGCACCCGGCATACCGGGCTCGTCGTCGCCGACCACCTGCTCTTCCCGCACCTCACCGCGCTGGCCAATGTCGCCTTCGGCCCCCGAGCGCGCGGCCGCCCCCGACCTGTCGCCACCACTCGCGCCCGCGCCGAACTCGCCGCCCTCGGCATCGCCGACCTTGCCGACCGCCGCCCGCGCGAGCTCTCCCACGGCCAGGCCCAGCGGGTCGCCCTGGCCCGGGCGCTCGCGACCGACCCAGCCCTGTTGCTCCTGGACGAACCCCTCGCCGCGCTCGACCCCGACACCCGGGCCCAGGTGCGCGCGGCACTGCACCAGCGGCTGGCCGGGTTCGCCGGCGCGACGGTGCTGGTCACGCATGACCCGCTCGACGCGCTGACCCTGGCCGACGAGTTGGTCTTCCTCGACGGCGGACGGGTCGTGCAGCAGGGGCGGCCGGCCGAGGCCATCGCCCGCCCGCGCACGCCCTACGTTGCGCAGGTGGTCGGCCTCAACCTGTATGCCGGCCACGCCCTCGACGGGTCCACCGTCCACACCGCCTGGGGTGCGGTCGTCGCGGCACCCCACGAGCATCGGGGCGAGTCCTGGGTGGCCTTCGCGCCGAGCGCGGTGGCGCTCTATCCGGCCCGGCCGGAGGGCTCGCCGCGCAACACCTGGGAGGTCGTCGTCGCGGGGGTCGAGGTCTCGGGTCAGCGCGCCCGGGTGCGCCTGCAACCGCTCGGTATGCCGGGTGTCTCCCTCGCGTCCGAAGTGACGGTCGCGTCGGTGGTGGCGCTTGGGTTGGAGCCCGGGGTGCGGGCGTGGGCGACGGTCAAGGCCGCGGAGGTCGCGGCATACCCGGCATAACACCCAAACCGGGCGGGCGCCCCGCGATCTTTCGCCGGCCAGTGGAGAGAAACCCACGTCAGGCGTGGGCTTCTCTCCACTGGGGTGGCTTGGGCGCCGCTAGGCCCCAGACTCAGGCGGGTCCCCAGGTGGACTCGGTGGTCTCGCCGTGCTCGATGCAGCGGGCGGTCCAGTCCGATGGGGTGATCTGCACGATCATCCGGCGGCGGCAGTAGGCGCAATAGCGCGGCGGTTCGAGGTCGAGGGCGCGACGGCATACGGCGTGTTCGCCACTGGCGATCCCGGCCGGACCGAGCGGCCGGCCGCAGCGGGGGCAGAACACCGCGTCGACGGAGATGGACGTCATGGGCGCGCCTTCAGAACGTGTCGGACAGCGCCTTGATCGGCATCTTGAGCTCGTCGAGCAAGGCGAGGTCCTCCTTCGGGTCGCGGCCGAGCGTCGTGAGGTAGTTGCCGACGATGACCGCATTGATCCCGCCGAGCAGCCCGTCGCGCGTGCCGAGGTCACCGAGGGTGAGCTCGCGCCCACCGGCATACCGCAGGATGGTGCGCGGCAATGCGAGCCGGAAGGCGGCGATGCACCGCAGCGCATCGTTGGCCGGCATGACCGGCAGGTCGCCGAACGGCGTGCCTGGCCGCGGGTTGAGGAAGTTGAGCGGTACCTCGTGCGGCTCCAATTCGCCCAGCTGGTCAGCCAATTCGGCGCGCTGCTCGAGGGATTCGCCCATGCCGACCAACCCGCCGCAACACAGCTCCATGCCGGTGGTCTTGACCAACTGACAGGTCTCCCAACGCTCTTCCCAGGTGTGCGTCGTGACGACGTTGGGGAAGTAGCTGCGGCCGGCCTCGAGATTGTGGTTGTAGCGGTGGATGCCCATGTTGGCCAGGTCCTGGACCTGATCGGCGTCGAGCATCCCCAGCGACGCCGCGACGTTGATGTCGACCGAGCCCTTGATCGCGGCGACGGCCGCGCGCATCTGCTCCATGAGCTTGGCGTCCGGCCCGCGCACCGCCGCGACGATGCAGAACTCGCTCGCCCCCGTGTCGCGAGTCAGCTTGGCCGCGCGCACCAGCTCGGGGATGTTGAGCCACACCGACCGCACCGGCGAGGTGAACTGGCCCGACTGCGCGCAGAAGTGACAGTCTTCGGGGCAGCCGCCGGTCTTGAGGCTGATGATGCCCTCGACCTCGACATCGGGCCCTTGGTAGCGCATCCGCACCTCGTGCGCGATGGCCAGCAACTCCTCGAGCTGCTCGTCGGAGGTGCGCAGCACGGCGAGGATCTGGTCGTAGGTCAGCCGTTCGCCCCGCTCCAGCACCTGTTCGCGCGCGACGGTGAGGATGTCGGCGGCAGAAGTGGGGGTGGTGGCAGAGGTGGGGGAGGCGGTCGGCTGCGTCGCTACCTGCTCGGTCATCCCCCGATTGTTGCGTATGCCGTCCACCCCCGGCTGCGCGGTCACTCGCCACCCATCACTGACGCCGGCGTCTGGCTGCGCAGCGAGGTTAGATCGACGACGCGATCGAAGCCCTCGACGCCGTCGGGCCGATGGCTCACCATGACGACGGTCCGCCCGGTGAATGCGGCTCGCAGCGACGCGAGCACGTCGACCGCGGTGGCGTGGTCGAGGTGGGCGACGGGCTCATCGAGCAGCACGATCGGCCGCCCCGACACATGCGCGCGAGCCAGCGCCAGCCGCGCCCGCTCGCCACCGGAGACTCCGCGGCCACCCACCCCGAGCAGGGTGTCCAGACCCCCGGTAGGCCCCTCGCCCAGCCCGGCGAACCACCCGGCCAGCCCGGCAGCCGCCAGCCCGGCGACCAGGGCGTCGTCGTCGGCGTCGGGCGCCGCGAGGCGGAGGTTCTCACGCAGCGTCGATGCGAAGACGTGCGGCTCGTCGTCGACGATCGCGAAGCGCTCGCGCACCGCATCCAGGCCGGCCGTCCGCACATCGACGCCGCCGATCAGGTAGCTGCCGGTCGCCGGGTCGAGCGTCCGCGCGAGCACCGCGAGCAGGGTGGACTTGCCGCCGCCGTTGGCTCCGGTGAGCACGACGTGCTGCCCGGCCGGGATGAGCAGATCGACGGCCGGCAGGTCGGGCGACGCTCCGGGGTGGCCCCAGGTCGCGGACACCCCGCGCAATTCAAGCTCCGGTATGCCGTCGCCGCCAGTTTTGGTGTGGCGGAAGGGGGCACCGGTGACACCTTCTGCCACAGCTGAGCCGCGGGCCTCGGAGTCGGCCTGCGGAACGACCGGGTCCACGACGGCCGGACGTTGGCTCAGCAGCGAGCGCAACCGACCCTCGCTCCCGCGCGCTCGGGCCCACGCGCTCGCTGCATCGGGCATCCCGACCAGGGCATCTCCGACCGCGAGCGGAGTCAACACCGCGACGGCGGCCACGGCATCGGGCAACCCCAGGGTCATCGCCCAGGCGGCCACCAGGGCGGCGACCAGGGTGCCGGCGGCGGTCACGAGCTGCGACATCGCCACCGAGGCGGCCTTGGCGGCGCCCAGGCGGGTCGCCGTCCTGGTCAGTTCCGCGTGCGCCGAGCGCACCCCGCCCAGCGCGTCAGGGGCGGCGCCGACGCCACGCAACGGACCGGCATACCCGGTCACGAGCGCACTGACCTGCGCGGTGTCGGCGCGGGCAGCGAGCCAGTCGCGCTGGCCGGCGAGCTCGAGGCGACGTCCGATCCGGTGCACGAGAGCCTGCAACGCGAGCACCGCGGCGACGACGAGCGCACCCGCGGGCGTCCACACCCCGAGGCCCACCACGGTGAGCAGACCGGCGGCAACCGCCCCGAGCGTCGGCACGGTGACCCGCACGGTCGCGAAGGTGTGGTCCTCGAGATCGTCCACCACTGCGGTGAGCACCCGCGACCGAGCTCGTCGGCCCAACCGTGCGGGGGTGAGGGGGATGAGAGCCCGGTATGCCGTGACCCGCAGCCGCACCAGCAGGTCCAGTGCGCTGTCGTGCGAGCGCACCCGCTCGACATAGCGCAGCACCGGGCGGGCGATGCCGAAGGCACGGACCGAGACAATGACGGCCAGCAGGGTGAGGATGACCGGTTGGTGGCTGGCGGCCACGATGAGCCAGCCGGAGGTCGCGGTGAGCGCGATGCCGCTGGCTGAAGCCAAGCCGCCGATGATCGCCGCAGAACGGATGCCGGGCGCTCGCATGGCGAAAGCGTCGCCGGGCTCGTCGCGGCTGGTGATGTCATCGACGCCAGGCCCGGCGGGACCGGCAGGACCAACAGCGGTGCCTGTCGCCGCTCCGGGCGCTCCGTCACCCGGGCGGGGGGTCGCGCCGGCGACGGGGCCGGGCGCTGAGGTGGATGCCGGGGCGGGGGCTCCGGCGGAGATGGCTGTCGCGGAGCTGGCTGCCGGGGCGGAGGCTGCGGTTGAGACGGCTGCCGGGCCCGGGGCTGGGACCGGCGCCGGGATGGTCACGACGCGGGTGGCCAGGTGGAGCAGCTCGGGGCGGTGGGTCACGGCGATGACCAGCCGAGTGCGGGCCAGCTCCACGATCGCCCGGTGCGCGTGGCCGACGGACGCTTCGTCGAGATGTGCGGTCGGCTCGTCCAGGAGGATGACCCCGTCTCGGCAGAGCAGCGCTCGGGCCAACGCCAGCCGAGCCCGCTGTCCCGCTGACACGCCGAAACCGTCGTCGCCGAGGACCGTCGCCAACCCGGCAGGGAGGTCCCGGATGTCGTCGTCGAGGCCGACCGAGCGCAGCGCGCTCCAGAGCGCCGACTCTCGACCCGTCTCCTGCTCCACCTCACGATCCGTCACCTGGTCCGGCTCGCGATGAGGATCCAGGCCGAGGGTCAGGTTGTCGCGAACCGTGCCGGCGATGAGCAGCGGTCGCTGCGAGACCAGGTGGGCGCGGGGAGCAGTCACTACACCGCCAGTGGGCGCTCGCAATCCGGCGATGAGATCCAGCAGGGTGCTCTTGCCGGCCCCGGACGCGCCGGTCACGGCCACCAACCCCGGCCCGGTCAGCGCGAGGTCCAGGTCGGACAGCACGTCGATCGCCGTGCCGGGATAGCGATACGACACGCCACGGAGCGTGACCCCCACTGGATGGCTGTCGCTCGACTGACGGTCCGAATCGGTCGACTGCTCGTCCCCGGGGCCGGCCAGCTCGTCGAGGGCAGCGCCCAGGGCGACGACCCCGTCGGCTGCTGCGTGATATTCGGCGCCCACCCGGCGGATCGGCCAATACGCCTCTGGCGCAAGCAAAATGCACACCAGTCCGGGCGCCAGGTCCATGGTCCCGTTGGTCAAGCGCAACCCCACGGTCACGGCGACGATGGCCACCGAGATCGAGGCGAGCAACTCCAGCGCCGCCGACGAGAGAAAGGCCAGCCGCAGGGTCTGCACGGTCACGGCACGATGCCGCTCGCTCACCTCGCGGATCGTCGCCGCCTGCCGCCACGCCCGGCCGTAGGACACCAGGGTCGGCAGCCCGCGCACGACATCGAGGAAATGCCCCGACAGGCTCGCCATCGCCCGCCACCGTCGCGCGGTCCGGTCCTCGGTGGCCTTCCCGATGAGCGCCGCGAAGACCGGCAGCAGGGGCACCGTGAGCACGACGATGAGCGCGCTCACCCAGTCGAGCGTCGCGATGGTCACGACGACCGACACCGGCAGCACGACCGCGCCGACCATCGCCGGCAGGAACCGCGCAACATAGGGCTCGATGCTCGTCACACCCTGGGTCGCCAAAGTGGCGGCGGTGGTCGGCTCCGGTGCGTCGTCCAGCGGTCGGGACAACCAGCGCGCCAGCAGCCGCTCCCGGATCCCCGCAGAGACCCGTATGCCGGCCCGCGCGGCTCCCAGCTCGGCCACCGCTCCCAGCCCGGCCCGCAGCAGCAGAACAAGGGCGACCCAGGCCAACGGTGCGAGCGGGAGGTGACCCCACGGCATACCGGCTGGGGAGGCGAGGGACGCGACGACCGAGACCACGAGGTGACTGACCGCGAAGGCTTGCGCGACGGCGAGCGCGCCCTGCAGGACGCCGACCACCCCGAGGCCGGCCAGGATCGGGCGGACTTCGGGGAGGGCGCGGAGCAGGCGGGGATCGACCGGGCGCATGGCAGGAGCGTCTCAGCAGGGTGAAAGGAAAGGCCGTACCGGCCGGTCCGGGTGAGCGGAACCGGCCGGGAGTTCGAACCGGAACTAGTGGATGGCCACCGGCTCGGGGATGTGGTGGACGGCCAGGCGCTTGCGGAACACCCAGTAGGTCCACCCGGTGTAGACGAGCACGATCGGGGTGAAGATGGCGGCGGCCCAGGTCATGATCGTCAACGTCGTCGGCGTGCTCGACGCGGCGGCCAGCGTGAGCGAGTTGGCGTCACCGAGCGTCGAGGGCATGGCGTTGGGGAAGAGCGCCCCGAAGTAGGCGACGACGGCGAAGGCGATCGCCGCGAAGGTGCCGATGAACGCCCACCCTTCGCGGGCCTTGGCCGCCATGGCGATGCCCGCGAGCAAGGCGACTGCGGCGACCGCGGTGCCGATCCAGAACACCAGCGAGCCGTGCTTGAGCCCGATGAGCAGCAGCAGCGCGACGGCCAGGACTGCGCTCACGAGGCCGGCGCGGATGCCGAGCGCGCGAGCCTCGTGGCGGATCGGGCCGTCGGTCTTCAAGGCGATGAAGAAGGCGCCGTGAGTGAGGAAGAGGGCCACGAAGGTCAACCCGCCCAGCAGCGGCACCGGGCCGAGCAGGGTGAGCAGCGTGCCGTCGAAGATGTAGTCACCGGCGACGGCAGGGTTGGGCTTGATCGGGGTGCCGTAGACGATGTTGGTCAGGCCCACGCCCCAGAGCAGGGCCGCGAGGAACGACCCGCCGGTGATCGCGAGATCCCAGCGCTTGCGCCAGGTGTCGTCGTTGACCTTGTGCCGGTAGTCCAGGCCCATGCCGCGCAGGATGAGGGCGACGAGGATGAGGGCCAGGGCGAGGTAGAAGCCGGAGAACAACGTGGCGTACCACTGCGGGAAGGCCGCGAAGGTGGCGCCACCGGCGGTGAGCACCCACACCTCGTTGCCGTCCCACACCGGGCCGATGGTGTTGAGCATGACCCGCTTGCGCCGCTCGGCGTCGGCGATATCGGTGGGGTCGGTGGTCTTGGCGCGACCGAGGATCGGCAACAGCATCCCCACCCCGAAGTCGAAGCCTTCGAGGGTGAGATAGCCGATCCACAGCACGGCGATGAGGATGAACCAGACGAGCTGGAGGGCTGAGAGGTCAGTCATGTCAGGGGTCTTCTCGTATCAGAGTGATCTGTCGTGATCGGAGGTCAGTAAGCGAAGACCAGGGGCGCGTCGTCCGTGCGGTCGGCCGGGTCGATCGGCGCAGCCACAGGCACGGCTCCGGGCTTGATGTAGCGCAGCAGCAGCTTGACCTCGACCACCGCGAGGGCGCCGTAGAGCAGCGTGAAGATGACCATGCTGATCAGGACACTGCTCGCGCCGACGGTCGAGGAGACCCCGGAGGCGGTCGTCATCATGCCGTTGACGATCCACGGCTGGCGGCCGACCTCGGTGAAGATCCAACCGAAGGAGTTGGCGAACACGGGCAGTAGCGGCGTCCAGATCGCGATGTGCTTCCACATCCCGCCGGTCACCACACCGTCACCGCGGGTCTTCCACAGCGCCAACGCCGCGAAGAACATCGTGACGAAGCCCGCGCCCATCATCAGCCGGAAGTTCCAGTAGGTGAGCCAGATCGTCGGGACGTAGCTGGCGCTCTGGGTGAGCGCCGCGGAGCCGTACTTGCCGGCATACGCGGCCTGCAGGTCGTTGATGCCCTTGATCTCACCGCTGAAGCTGCCGGTGCCGAGGAAGGAGAGCAGCCCCGGCACCTCGATGATCGGGCGAGCGCTGGCGCCATCGAGGCCGCCGATGGTCAGCACCGAGAAGGGCGCATTGCTGCGGGTCTCGTAGAGCGCCTCGGCCGCCGCCATCTTCATCGGCTGGTAGGTCGTCATGACCTTGCCCTGGACGTCGCCGGAGACGATGACGCCCAAGCTCGCGACGAGCGACACGATGGCACCCAGGCGCACCGCCTTGCGATACATCGACACGTCCGGGCCGTGGTCGAGGGCCTGCCGGCGCAGGTGGTAGAGCGCGATGCCCATGAGGAAGCCGCCGGCGGTCATGTAGGCGCCCATGAGCACGTGCGGGAAGGTGACGAGCTGGACCTCGTTGGTGAGCACGGCCAGGAAGTCACTGAGCTCAGCGCGGTTGGTCGTGGGGTTGAAGGTGTAGCCAACCGGGTTCTGCATGAACGAGTTTGCGGCGAGGATGAAGAACGCCGAGAACACCGTGCCGAGGTGGACCAGCCAGATCGAGGCCAGGTGGATCCGCTTGGGCAGGCGGTCCCAGCCGAAGATCCACAGGCCGAGGAAGGTCGACTCCAGGAAGAAGGCCAGCAGCGCTTCGAACGCCAGCGGCGCACCGAAGATGTCGCCGACGAAGCGGGAGTAGAGGCTCCAGTTCATCCCGAACTGGAATTCCTGGACGATGCCGGTCACCAGGCCGAGGGCGAAGTTGATCATGAACAACTTGCCGAAGAACTTGGTCAGGCGCAGCCAGCGTTCGTCGCCGCCGCGGTGCCAGAAGGTCTGCATGACCGCGATGAGCGCGGTGAGCCCGATGGTGATCGGGACGAAGAGGAAGTGGTAGACGGTCGTGATGGCGAACTGCCAGCGCGCCAGGTCGAGCGCATTCATGGACGTGCTCCCGCAATCGAGGGCTCGCTCGGGAGCCCTCCTCAATGGTTGATGCTCAGCTGTTGACTGAGTGAGTTCTCCGCATCGAACCCCCAATTGGCAACGTACTCCTGCAAACTGAGCCTCCAGTGCGGCTGAGCACGGCGGTGTGACGAACGAGACAGAAATACCCCTGGGGGTAACCGCTCGGAGCGTCGGGGAGGCGTCGAAAGGCCCAGTTGGGCTGTGGTGGAGTGCGTTTGCTTCGGTATGCCGTGTCGCGGCTAGGCGTCGGGATACCCCTGGGGGTTCTGGCTTTGCCACCGCCACGCGTCGGCGCACATGTCGTCGATGGATTTCGTTGCCCGCCAACCCAATTCGGCGGCCGCGCGGGTGGGGTCGGCCCAGTTCTGCGCCAGGTCGCCCGCCCGGCGTCCGACGACCTCGTAGGGGATGCGCTGGCCGCTGGCCCGCTCGAAGGCGGCGATGACCTCGAGCACCGAGGTCGGGCGGCCGGTGCCGAGGTTCCACGTGCGCACCCGCTCGGTCGAGGCAGCCAGGGCGGTCAGCGCCGCCACATGCCCGGCGGCGAGGTCCTCCACGTGGATGTAGTCGCGTTCACAGGTGCCGTCGGCGGTGGGATAGTCGCCACCGAAGACGGCGAGCTTGTCCCGCCGCCCGACCGCGACCTGCGCGACGAACGGCAGCAGGTTGTTGGGGATGCCTTGCGGGTCCTCCCCGATGTTGCCTGACGGGTGCGCGCCGACCGGGTTGAAGTAGCGCAGCAGCGCCACCTTGAAGGACTCGTCGATATGGGCGACATCGCGCAACACGTGCTCGATCATCACCTTGGTGCGGCCATAGGGGTTGGTCGCGACCAGCGGTTCGTAGTCCTCGTGCAGGGGCAGCGGCGCGTCCGGACCGTAGACCGTCGCCGACGATGAGAAGACGAGCAGCCCGCACCCGTGCCGCCGCATGGCCCGCACCAACGAAAAGGTCGACTCGAGGTTGTTCTCGTAATACTCCAACGGCCGCTCGACACTCTCGCCGACCGCCTTGAGTCCGGCAAAGTGAATCACCGCGTCGAACGGCATACTCGCCAGCAGGTGCTCGGTCTTGTCCTTGTCGGTGAGGTCGAAGGCATGCACCTCCAGCTCCCGCCCGATGAGCGCCTCGACGCGCCCCACGACCGACGGCTTGCTGTTGGCGAACGAGTCGACGACGACCACGTCGTGCCCCGCCGCGACCAGCCGGATGACGGTGTGCGAGCCGATGTAGCCGGCCCCCCCGCTCACGAGAACTCGCATGCCACGAGGGTATGCCGTCCGGCCACACTCCGCGGCAACCTGCCGCCCCCGCCGCACCCCGCCGAGCCTCTGGGGCCCGCCCCGTCCGGACCGTCGCCGGGGAACCTTCCAGGTCGGTGAGTTTGCCGGGGTTCTGGGGCCCGATGTGCCGGGAAACCTTCCAGGTCGGTGAGTTTGCGGAGGTTCTGGGGTCAGCAGCGCCGGGAAACCTTCCAGGTCGGTGAGTTTGCCGGGGTTCTGGGGTCAGCAGTGCCGGGAAACCTTCCAGGTCGGTGAGTTTGCCGGGGTTCTGGGGTCAGCAGTGCCGGGAAACCTTCCAGGTCGGTGAGTTTGCCGGGGTTCTGGGGCCCGATGTGCCGGGAAACTTTCCAGGTCGCTGAGTTCGGCGCTCGTCAGCGGTCCCCACGTCCGGCATCGCTGCGCCAACTCACCCCGCGAGGCGAGGACACGGCGTACCGTCGTATGCCGGGGGGCGAGACGGTGCGTGGGGCCGAACGCGCTGCCGAGAGGTCAGGTCTTGGGGCGCTTGTCGACGATCCGGCGGGCCTTGCCGACGGAGCGTTCGATGCCGCCGGGCTCGCGGACCTCGATGATCGCCGTCGTGCCGACGCGAGCCTTGATCTGGTGGCGCAGGTCGGCGGCGAGCGAGTTCTTCACCTCGTCGCTCTCGTGGTGATGGGTCTCGACGACGACGGTCAGCTCGGTCATCGCGCCGGGCTGAGTGAGGATGCATTGGAAGTAGGGGCCCAGTCCGGGCTCCTTCATGATGATTTCCTCGATCTGGGTGGGGAAGACGTTGACCCCGCGGATGATCATCATGTCGTCGGTGCGGCCGGTGATCTTCTCCATGTGGCGCATCGTCGGATAGATGGTGCCGGGCAGCAGTCGGGTGAGGTCCTTGGTGCGATAGCGCACGACCGGGAAGGCCTCCTTGGTGAGGCTGGTGAGCACCAGCTCACCCTGCTGGCCGTCGGGCACCGGCTCGAGGGTCTCGGGGTCGACGATCTCGGGGTAGAAGTGGTCCTCCCACACGGTGAGTCCGTCGCGGGTCTCGATCGACTCGCTCGCGACGCCAGGCCCGATGAGTTCGGACAGGCCGAACAGGTCCTGGGCCTTGAGCCCGGCGCGGGCCTCGATGGCGTCGCGGGTGGCGTAGGTCCACGGCTCGGCACCGAACATCGCCACCTTGATCGAGGTGTCGCGGGGGTCGATGCCGATGCGTTCCATGTGGTCGAGCACCGCGACGAAGTAGCTCGGCGTGCAGTGCACCGCCCGCGGGCCGAAGTCCTGGATGAGCTGCACCTGGCGCTCGGTCATGCCTCCGCTGATCGGCACGACGCTGCAACCGAGTCGTTCGGCGCCGTAGTGCACCCCGAGCCCGCCGGTGAACAGGCCATAGCCGGAGATGTTGTGGAAGACATCGCCCTTGCGCACCCCGCCGACATAGAGGCAGCGGGCCATGAGATCGGCCCACCGGTCGATGTCGTCGATGGTGTAGCCGACGACGGTCGGCTGCCCGGTCGTGCCGCTGCTGGCATGGATGCGCACGACGTCCTCACGCGGCACGGCGAACATCCCGAACGGGTAGTTGGACCGCAACGTGTGCTTGTCGGTGAACGGGAAACGGCTCAGGTCGGCGAGGCTGCGCAGGTCGTCCGGATGCACCCCCGAGGCGTCGAACGCCTGCCGATAGTGCGCGACATTCTCATAGCAGCGCCGCACGGTGTCCTGGACCCGTTCGAGCTGGCGGGCACGCAGTTCGTCGAGCGACCAGTGCAGGGCTTCGTCGGCAGACTCCAGATACATGGGGACATTGATCCAGCCGACGGCCGCTGGCACAACGGCCGGACGGCCCGCTGTCGCACAGATCACCAACCGGTATGCCGTCCGCCCACCACCGCGCGAGCCCAGCACGCAAGCCCGCCGGACCCGGCATACAGGTCAAGATCTCATCTCGGATGCACCCGTATGCCGGGCGCTCCCGCCAGGCGCGGCGGATCGATGTCATGATGCGGAGGTTGCGATGCGCGGGCATCGTGCGGCCGCGCACGCAAGCCGACCGCCGACACGCCAGCAGATCGCAGTCGACTCACCGACCGACCAGGAGTACATCGTGCGTTTCCCGATTCGTCGCACCGCCCTCATCGCCGTGGCCGCCGCGAGCAGCCTGGCGATGGCGGGCTGTGGCTCGTCCTCGACCCCTGCCGCCTCGACGTCCAACGCCGCGACGTCCGCGGCCAGCGCCGTCAAGCTCATTGCCCCGGGCTCGCTGACGGTCTGCACCCACCTGGCTTACGAGCCCTTCCAGTACCCCGACGACTCGGGCAAGGTCGTCGGCTTCGACGTCGACGTCATGGACCTGGTCGCCAAGAAGCTCGGCGTCACCCAGAAGATCGTCGACACCCCCTTCGAGGGCATCAAGTCCGGTGAGGTGACCAAGACCGGCAAGTGCGACATCTCCGCCGCCGCCATGTCGATCACCGACGAGCGCAAGAAGGCCATCCTCTTCTCGGACGCCTACTTCAACGCCACCCAGGCTCTGCTGCTGCCGCCGAACTCGACGGTCAAGACGCTGGCCGACCTCAAGGGCAAGAAGATCGGCGCCCAGTCGGCCACCACCGGCTTCGACTACGCCAACGCGCAGAAGGCGGCCAACGGGTACGAGATCATCGAGTTCCAGGACCTGCCCAGCCAGCAGCAGGCGTTGCTCACCGGCCAGGTCGACGCCGCGATCAACGACCTGCCCGTGTGGGGCCCGGTTGTCAAGAAGAACCCCGGCAAGGCCGTCGTCGGCCCGCAGTTCGACACCGGTGATGTCTACGGCTTCGGCATGAAGCTCGAGAACGCCGAGCTCAAGAAGGTCGTCGACCAGGTGCTCAAGGACGCCAAGGCCAGCGGCGACTACAACACCATCTACAAGAAGTGGATCGGCACGGACGCTCCGAAGTCCTGATCCTCCGCAACACCGGCAGTGAGGCTGGCGCAGACGATCCGTCTGCGCCAGCCTTTGCGCAAGCCCCGAGGGGCGCGACGAGAAGGGCAGCCACATGACGACGACAACCGCCGAGCCGGCGCGCACGGGGATGTCCCGGCGGCAGAGGGCGCGGCTGACCCGCGGGGCGCAGTATGCCGTCGGCCTCCTTGTCATCCTCTTCCTGGCGCTCAAGACCGACTGGAAGAGCTTCTCCGACTCGTTCTTACGCCTGGACATCGCCGCGTCAATGTGGCCGCGGTTGCTCACCGAGGCGATCCGCAACACCCTCGTCTACACGCTGCTGGCGTTCGCCTTCGGGTTGGCGCTCGGTCTGTTGCTGGCGATGATGAAGCTGTCGTCGATCGGCCCGTACCGCTGGTTCGCCAACGGCTACATCGAGCTGTTCCGCGGGCTGCCCTCGCTCGTCGTGCTCTTCATGGTTGCCTACGGCATCCCCAATGCCTTCCCCGGTTTCAAGTTCCCCGGTGATTTCTTCGGGATGGTGACCGTGGGTCTGGGACTCACGGCCGCCGCATACATGGCCGAAACCATCCGCGCCGGGATCCAAGCCGTCCCCAAGGGGCAGATGGAGGCCGCGCGGTCGCTGGGCATGAGCCCGGGGCGGACGATGTTCTCGATCGTCATCCCGCAGGCCTTCCGCATCGTCATCCCGCCGCTGACCAACGAACTGATCCTCCTGGTCAAGGATTCGTCGCTCGTCTATGTCCTGGGTGTCTCGGTCGCGCAGTACGAGCTGACGAAGTTCGGCTCGACCTTCCTCAACACCAAGGCCAGCCCGACCCCGCTCATCGTCGTGGCGCTGGCCTACCTCGCCATCACCCTGCCGCTGTCCAGCCTGGTGCGAGCGCTGGAGAAGCGCTTCGCCCAGGCCCGCTGAAAGGAGAGTGCGCATGGCTACGCACGCGATCTCGATCCGCAACCTGTCCAAGGCATTCGGCGACAACGTCGTGCTGCGGGACATCTCGATGGACATCGAGCCTGGCCAGGTCGTCTGCGTCATCGGCCCGTCCGGGTCGGGCAAGTCGACACTGCTGCGGTGCGTCAACCTCCTGGAGCAACCAACCTCCGGCCGGATCTGGGTCGGCACCGACGAGATGACCGACCCCGACGTCGACATCGACAAGGTCCGTCGCCGGATCGGCATGGTCTTCCAGTCGTTCAACCTCTTCCCGCACCTCAAGGTGCTCGACAACCTGACGATCGCCCAGACCAAGGTGCTCGGCCGGTCGATGGACGAGGCCAAGAAGGTCGCCCGGCACAACCTCGAGCGGGTCGGCATGGCCGACCGGGAGGCCGCTTTCCCGTCGCAGCTGTCCGGTGGTCAGCAGCAGCGCATCGCCATCGCCCGGTCGCTGTCGATGGACCCCGAGCTCATGCTTTTCGACGAGCCGACCTCGGCCCTGGACCCTGAGCTGGTCGGCGAAGTGCTCGCGGTCATGAAGGGCCTGGCCGCCGAGGGCATGACGATGATGATCGTCACCCACGAGATGGGTTTCGCCCGCGAGGTGGCCGACCGGGTCGTCTTCATGGACGGCGGCTATGTCGTCGAGGACGGTCACCCGTCGCAGGTCATCGGTGACCCGCAGAACGCACGGACCAAGTCGTTCCTGCACCGCGTGCTCAACCCGATGGTCATCGAGCCCGAGGACATGCACCCGGACGGCCTGCGCGACGCCATCTCCGACCTGGCCCCCTAAGACTCCCCCCACACACAAAGACGCGGGGTATGCCGGGTGGTCACCACCCGGCATACCCCGCGTCTTTTGGTCTGGGCGTCTTGCTCTGGCCGCCTCGGACGGGTCAGCCGCCCTCGGTCATCCGGCGCAGGAAGGTTTTGGTGCGGACGTTCTGCGGGTTGCCGATGACCTCCGACGGCGGGCCCTCCTCGACGACGACGCCACCGTCCATGAAGACCACCCGGTCGGCCACGTCGCGGGCGAAACCCATCTCGTGGGTGACGACGATCATCGTCATCCCGGTGTCGGCCAGCTCGCGCATCGTCGTGAGCACCTCGCCGACCAGCTCGGGGTCCAGGGCCGAGGTCGGCTCGTCGAAGAGCATCAGCTTGGGCCGCATCGCCAGGGCGCGGGCGATGGCCACTCGCTGCTGCTGACCACCGGAAAGCTGGCCCGGGTAGGCGGCCGGCTTGTCGGCGAGCCCCACCTTGGCCAGCAGCTCCATGGCGCGCTGCTGGACCTCCTTCTTGGGCTCGCGCTTGACCTGGATCGGCGCCTCCATGACGTTTTCCAGCACGGTCTTGTGCGGGAAGAGGTTGAAGCGCTGGAAGACCATGCCGATGTCGCGGCGCTGCGCAGCGATCGCCTTGTCGCTGAGCCGGTGCAGCACCCCGCCCTTGTCGGCGTAGCCCATTAGATCGCCGTCGACCCAGATGCGTCCGCCGTCGATCGTCTCGAGCTGGTTGATGCACCGCAGGAAGGTCGTCTTGCCCGACCCGGACGGGCCGAGCAGGCATACGACCTGACCCTTGTGCACGTCCATGTCGATGCCCTTGAGCACGTCATTGCCGTGGAAGGACTTCATGACGTTGACCGCGTGCACCAGGGGAGGGCCGGTCGGGGCGGGCCGGCCGGCGATCACGGGAGCGTCGCTGATCAATGGTCTGCCTCGATCTTCATAAGCTTTTCCTTGGTCTTCTTCGGGATCGCCCCGAACCCGCGGCCGAAGTACTTCTCCAGGTACGACTGACCGACCATGAGGATCGAGCAGATGATGAGGTACCACAGCGTCGCCGCGACGAAGCCGGGGATGATCTTGAAGCCGCGCTGACCGAACAGATAGGCCTGGTAGTACAGCTCGGTGAGCACCGGCACGGCGGTGAGCAAGGAGGTGTCCTTGACCATGGCGATCGTCTCGTTGCCGGTCGGGGGCACGATGACCCGCATCGCCTGCGGGAGCACGATGCGCCGCATCCGCTGGCCACTGCTCATGCCCAGCGCACGGGCCGCCTCGTCCTGGCCCTTGTCGACCGAGAGGATGCCCGCCCGGGCGATCTCGGCCATGTATGCCGCCTCGGACAGTCCGAGGCCGATGATGCCGACCCAGATCGTCGAGGAGATGTCGTTCCACGAGAAACCGAACAGGGTGAGGTCGGTCGACAACCCGAGAGACTGGGCCAACTGCTGCCCGAACGGCACGCCGAAGCGGATCTGGCTGTAGAGGAAGCCGAGCGATCCGAGGATGGCCAGCAGGACATACCGCGGCATGGCCCGGAAGAACCACGTGTAGGCGAAGGCGACGCCGCGCAACACGGGGTTGTCCGACAGTCGCATGACGGCCAGGACCACGCCGAGGCCGACGCCGAGGATCATCGAGGCGATGGTGCCGAAGACCGTGCCCTTCCACAGACCTTCCAGGACCGGGGTCTGCTGCATGATCTCGAACGCGAAACCGAAGTCCCATCGCGGGTTGGTCACGAGCGAGCTGATCATCATCGCGACGAGCACGACGATGATCGCAATGGCGACCCAGCGCCACGGATGCCGGACCGGCCGGGCGTGGATCACGCCCGGCCGGTCGACAGTGGCCGCAGACGGCGCCGGGGATCCGGAGCCAGCAGCCGAGGTGCTCATCAGGGGTTGACCGCGAAGCTGGTGATGGCGCCGCTGTCGTTACCCCACTTGGTCAAGGCGGCCTTGTAGGTGCCGTCGGTCGCGATGGCCTTGAGGGCATCGGCGATGGCTCCGGCGAAAGCAGCCTGCTCCTTGGGCACGACAATGCCGTAGGGGGCCGCGTCGTAGATCGCGCCGAGGGCCTCGAGCTGACCGCCGGTCTGCTTCACGGCATACAGGCCGACGGGGGAGTCGGCCGCCATGGCGTCGGCCTTGCCGCCGATGACCGCAGTGGTGACCTTGCCCTGGTCGCCGTCGACGATCTGGGTGATCGCCGGCTTGCCGGCGTCGGTGCACTTCTTGCTGCGGGCCGTGATGTCGTCGACCTGGACGGTGCCCTTCTGGACCCCGATATTGAGGCCACACGCGTTGTCGGGGTCGACCTTCTTGGGGTTGCCCTTCTGGGTCACCCACTGGGTGCCGGCGTTGAAGTAGCTCACCATGTTGACCTGCTTCTTGCGCTCGTCGTTGATGGTGAACGAGGACAGGCCGATGTCGTACTTCGAGCTGTTGACGCCGAGGATGATCGAGTCGAACGTCGCTGGCACATATTCGACCTTGACGCCGAACTTCGCGGCGATCGCGTTGAAGATGTCGACGTCCATGCCGACGACGGTCTTGCCATCGGTGTCGAGGAACTCGTTGGGTGCGTAGGTGGCGTCGGTGCCGACGACGATCTTGCCGGCGGTCTTGACCTTGTCCGGCAGCTTGGCGACGAGCGCCGGATCGGCGGCTGCGGCCTTGGCGGTGGTGGCGGGCGTGGAGGCCCCGCCGGCAGCCGAGGTCGCGGGGCCGGAGGACAACGAGCTGGACCCGCACGCGCTGAGCGCGAAACCGGCGACCGCAACGCCGGAGATGAGGGCAAGGATGGAGCGACGAGCCATGAGTGATCCTTCCGATGGACAGCTGCACGGCACGTGATGCCCTGCACGGGTCGAATGCTGCCATCCCGGGGCCGTGAGGTAAACGCTTCAGGT
>Ga0208938_1000729_pt1 | contig 22373 bp, 22 predicted proteins | sample AD_UKC125_MetaG_FD_184434 | JGI IMG/M metagenome (GOLD analysis project Ga0208938, IMG submission 184434) | Active sludge microbial communities of municipal wastewater-treating anaerobic digesters from USA - AD_UKC125_MetaG (SPAdes) (version 2) | ecosystem: Engineered > Bioreactor > Anaerobic >...
GATGTCCTGGCCGCACTCAACATCAAGGAACCCTCGCACGATGCACAAATGAGCCTGTTGTAGTGCAAATTTGAAGAGGCTGAGTCAAGCAAATCAAGCACTTGCAGCGGTTGGTGTCGAACTCGGGATCCCCAGACACAAAAAAGGGCAGCCGCCTGACGCGACTGCCCCCGGCAGGCGAGCTGCAAGCCGAGGCTTACTCGACCTTGGCCTTGGCGCGCAGCTCCTGCTGGAACTGCACCAGCTTCTGCTGCTGCAGTTGCTGCACGATCTGCGGCTTGACGGCGTCGAAGCTGGGCAGCTCGGGCGCCTTGGCGTCGCGCACGTCGTCGACGCGGATGACGTGCCAGCCGAACTGCGACTTGACCGGCGCCTCGGTCATCTGGCCCTTGGCCAGCTTGCCCAGCGCGTCAGCGAACTCGGGCACGTAGCCGGACGGGTTGGCCCAGCCCAGATCGCCGCCCTGGGCGCCGGAGCCCGGGTCCTTGGACTGCTTCTTGGCGATGTCCTCGAACTTGGCGCCCTTCTTGATCTGGGCGATGATGGCCTTGGCCTCGTCTTCCTTCTCGACCAGGATGTGGCGTGCCTTGAACTCCTTGGCGCCGGCGGCCGGGGCCTGGCTGCCGATGACCTTGTCGTATTCGGCCTTGGCTTCGGCGTCGGTCACCGGGCTGTTCTTCTGGAAGTCGGTGAACAGCTCGCCGATCAGCACGCTCTGGCGCGCCAGTTCCATCTTGGCGCGGTAGTCGGGCGAGGCTTCCAGGCCGCGGCGCTGGGCTTCCTGCATGAAGACCTCGCGCGCGATGATCTCCTCGCGCAGCTGGCCCTGCACCTCGGGCGGGATCGGCTGGCCGGTGCGGGCGGCCTGGGCCTTGATCTGCGCCTCCAGGGCGTCCAGGCGCGCCTTGGGCACGGGCTTGCCGTTGACGATGGCCACGTTCTGGGCCTGGGCCGGCAGGCTCAGGGCACCGGTCAGCACGGCCGCCGCCGCGGCGGCCAGAAGGGTCTTGCTCATGTGGATGAAACCTCTAAGACGCCCCGGGTTGGGGCAGGGGAAGAAAACCGTGAATTATCGCGCCTCGATGGCCAGCGCATGCACGCCGTCGCGGTCGATGAAGTCTTGCAACGCCTGATACACCAGCTGGTGGCGTGCCACGCGCGACTGGCCGTCGAACAGCGGCGAGGCAATGCGCACGCGGAAATGCGTGCCAAAGCCCGTGCCGTTGGCGCCCGGGTGGCCTTCGTGCTGCCAGCTTTCGTCCAGCACCTCCAGGGCGCTGGGTTGCAGTCGCTCGCGCAGGCGCGCGGCCATTCGGTCGGCCAGTTCGGTGCTCATCAGGTGCTTTCTGGCGGGCTGCCGGCCGCCGGTTCGTCGCTCAGGTGGCGCGCCACGTAGATGCCCTGGCCGACGATGAAGGCGACCGGGAACACGTAGCCCCACAGCTTGAAGTCCATCCAGGCGTCGGTGGACCAGAAGGCGGCCACGTAGCCGTTGAGGGTGGCCATGAACAGGCAGTACAGCACCCAGGCCACCGTCAGCCGGTGCCACACCGGCTCGGGCAGGTTGAGCTGGCTGCCCAGCATGATCTTGAGGAAGTTCTTGCGGTAGACCCACAGCGCCAGCGCCAGCGCCAGCGCCATGGCGGCGTACAGCGCGGTGGGCTTCCACTTGATGAAACGCTCGTCCTGCAGTACCAGGGTCAGCGTGCCGAAGACCAGGATCAGGGCCAGCGTGGCCTTGTGCATGGTCGTCAGTTTTTTGTCGATGGCGTAGATGATGGCCATCTGGGCGGCGGTGGCGACCATCAGCACGCCGGTGGCCGGGTAGATGCCGTACAGCTTGTAGGCGCCGAAGAACAGCAGGATCGGCAGGAAGTCGAGCAGGGCTTTCATGCAGGCGCGCAGTTTAGCGGGGCTCGAAGTCGAGCGCGGCCGAGTTCATGCAGTAGCGCAGGCCGGTGGGGGCCGGGCCGTCGGGGAACACGTGGCCCAGGTGGGCGCCGCACTGGGCGCACAGGGTTTCGACGCGCACCATGCCGTGGCTGGTGTCGCGCCGCTCCTCGATGGCACCGGGCACGGCGGCCTGCCAGAAGCTGGGCCAGCCGCAGCCGGCGTCGAACTTGGTGCCCGAGTCGAACAGGCGGGCGCCGCAGCAGGTGCAGCGGTAGCTGCCTTCCTGCCAGTGCGGTTCGTATTTGCCGGTGAAGGGCCGCTCGGTGGCGGCCTGGCGGGTGACCTGGAAGGCGCCCGGTTCGGCGCCCTTGTCGGCCAGCAGGGCGCGCCATTCGGCGTCGGTTTTCTGGACGGGATAACTCATGAGGAACAACTGATCTGGATCTGTGATGCCCAGTCGGGCGGAAAGTTGCACCAGTCGGCGTGCCCGGGCTGCTCGTCGAACGGGCGTTGCAGCGCCTCGTGCAGGGCCTGGACCACGCTGAAGTCCTTCTGTTGCGCCAGGGCGATGGCTTGCTCGGCCAGGTGGTTGCGCAGCACCAGACTGGGGTTGTGTTTCTGCATCAAATCGGCAGTTTGCGCTTTATTGGTATGTGCCAGCAGCTCTTGATATTGTAGCAAAAGGCGATCCATGGCGGCCCGGTCGTGGAACAGCTCGCGCACCGGCTGCTGCGTGTCGCCGGCCACCTGGCGGGCCAGGCGGCGCCAGAAGATGGTCCAGTCGGTGCGCTCGCGCGCCAGCAGCGCCAGCAGTTGCTGCACCAGCTGGCGCGAGCCGGCGCTGGCCTGCGGCAGGCCCAGTTTGAGCGCCATGCGCTGGTCGAGTTCGGCGGCGAACAGCCCGGGGTAGGCTTGCAGAGCCGCCAGCGCCTGGTCCGACTGCCCGATCAAGGGCAGCAGCGCCTGGCCCAGGGCAAACAGGTTCCAGTGGCCGATCTGCGGCTGCCGCTCGTAGGCGTAGCGGCCCTGGTGGTCCGAGTGGTTGCAGATGTGGGCCGGATCGAAGCCGTCCATGAACTGGAACGGGCCGTAGTCGATGGTCAGCCCCAGGATGCTCATGTTGTCGGTGTTCATCACGCCGTGCATGAAGCCCGCCGCCTGCCACCGCGCGATCAGCGCCGCCGTGCGGCGCGTGACCTCGGCCAGCAGGGCGGCGTACGGATTGGCGGCGTCGCGGCACTGCGGGTAGAAGCGCGCGATGACGAAGTCGGCCAGCGTGCGCAGCGCGTCGTGCTGGCCGCCGTGGCTGAAGTGCTCGAAGTGCCCGAAGCGGATGAAGCTGGGCGCCACGCGGGTGACCACGGCGGCGGTCTCCATCCGTTCGCGCCGCACCGGCTCGTCGGAGCCGGTGACGCACAGCGCCCGCGTGGTCGGCACGCCCAGCGCGTGCATGGCCTCGCTGCACAGGAATTCGCGGATCGACGAGCGCAGCACGGCGCGGCCGTCGCCCATGCGCGAGTAGGGCGTCAGCCCGCTGCCCTTGAGTTGCAGCTCTTGCGTGCCGGCGGCGGGCGTGCGCACCTCGCCCAGCAGGATGGCGCGGCCGTCGCCCAGCTGGCCGGCCCAGGCGCCGAACTGGTGGCCGCTGTACACGCTGGCCAGCGGCGTGCTGCCGGCCAGCGGCCGGTTGCCACTGACCGCCTGCAGCACACCCAGGGCCTGCCACCAGTCGTTGGCCAGGCCCAGCTCGCGCGCCATGGCGGCGCTGCGCGCCACCCAGTACGGCTGACCGCGCAGCGGCACCGGCGGCAGGCGCGTGTAAAACTGCCCGCCCAGCCGTTCAAAGGCGTTGTCCCAGGTCAGACCCAGATCGGCTGCGAGGGCGGATTCGGCAGTGTCGAGCATGGGGTGATTGTCACGTGGGCGGCTCCGACGTGCAGCGACCCGTGACCGCTGAATTACCATTGCGGCTGTCCACGACCCTGCAAGCAAGACGAGGAGAAACATGCTAGGCCTGATGCAGAACCAACCCCTTCTGATTTCGATGTTGCTGGCGTTTGCCGAGCGCCACCACGGCGACGGCGAGATCGTCTCGCGCCGCGTTGAAGGCGACATCCACCGCTACACCTATCGCGACCTGGCCGGGCGCGCCCGCCAGCTGGCCAACACGCTGGACAAGAGTGGCCTGGGGCAGGGCGACCGCGTGGCCACACTGGCCTGGAACGGCTATCGCCACCTGGAGCTGTACTTCGGCGTGACCGGCTCGGGTCGCGTCGTCCACACGCTCAACCCGCGTCTGCACCCCGAGCAGCTGGTGTGGATCATCAACCACGCCGAAGACGCGGTGCTGTGCTTCGACATGAGCTTCCTGCCGCTGATCCAGGCCGTGCACGCCAAGTGCCCCACGGTCAAGACCTGGGTGGCGCTGTGCGACGCCGACAAGCTGCCCGAAGGCAGCGGCATTCCCAACCTCGTCAGCTACGAGGCCTGGATCGGCGGCGCCCCCGACCAATACGTCTGGCCGCAGTTCGACGAGAACAGCGCCGCCGGCCTGTGCTACACCAGCGGCACCACGGGCAACCCCAAGGGCGCCCTGTACAGCCACCGCTCCACCGTGCTGCACGCCTACGGCGGCGCCTTGCCCGACGCCATGAACCTGTCGGCGCGTGACTCGATGATGCCGGTGGTGCCGATGTTCCACGTCAACGCCTGGGGCCTGCCCTACGGCGCCGCGCTGACCGGCTGCAAGCTGGTGTTTCCCGGCCCGGCCATGGACGGCAAGTCGCTCTACGAGCTGATGGAGGCCGAGGGCGTGACCATGGCCGCCGGCGTGCCGACGATCTGGCAGATGCTGCTGGCCCACGTGCAGGGGGGCAAGCTGAAGTTCTCCACGCTCACGCGCACCGTCATCGGCGGCTCGGCCTGCCCGCCGGCGATGATCGATACCTTCCGCGAGGACTTTGGCGTCGACGTGCTGCACGCCTGGGGCATGACCGAAACCAGCCCGCTGGGTTCGGTCAGCACGCTCAAGAACAAGCACCTGACGCTGCCCGCCGCGCAGCAGATGGCGATCCGCGTCAAGCAGGGCCGCGCCATCTGCGGCGTGGACATGCGCATCGTCGGCGACGACGGCCAGGAGCAGCCCTGGGATGGCAAGACCTTCGGTGACCTGCAGGTGCGCGGGCCCTGGGTCATGGCGTCCTACTTCAAGGGGCAGTCGCCGCTGGTGACCGACCAAAACGGCGTGCGCTGGTTCCCGACCGGCGACGTCGCCACCATCGACGCCGACGGCTACATGCAGATCACCGACCGCAGCAAGGACGTGATCAAGTCCGGCGGCGAGTGGATCAGCTCGATCGACATCGAGAACATCGCCATGGCGCACCCGGCCATCGCCATGGCCGCCTGCATCGGCATGCCGCATCCCAAGTGGGACGAGCGCCCCATCGTCGCGGTGGTCACCAAGCCGGGCGCCGAGGTCACGCGCGAGGAGCTGCTGAAGTTCTACGAGGGCCGGACGGCCAAATGGCAGATTCCCGACGACGTGGTGTTCGTCGAGGCCATCCCGCTGGGCGCCACCGGCAAGATGCTCAAGACCAAGCTGCGCGAGCTGCTCAAGGACTACAAGCTGCCGACCGGCTGAGCCGCGCCTGGCGCCTGGGCGACAGCGATTGGGGCAAACCCCGGCACGTGCAGGTCGGGGGTGACGGTACGCTTACGACCGTTCGTTTCAAATCAGGAGACCGCAAATGAAGTTCGTCTGGAAATCCGTGGTAGCCGCCTCTGCGTTGCTGCTGGGCGGCGCCGCCCTGGCCCAACAGGGCGAGGTCGTCAAGATCGTGCGCATCGACCCGCTGACCGGCCTGATGGGCCCGGTCGGCACCAACCAGGACAAGAGCTACAAGTTCTTCGCCGAGAAGTTCAGCGGCAAGGGCAACCCGGCCGGCGTGACCTTCGAGTTCCGCACCATCGACAACAAGCTCAGCCCGACCGAGAGCCTGAACGCCCTGAAGTCGGCGCTGGACTCCGGCGTGCGCTACATCGCCCAGGGCAACGGCTCCTCGGTCACGGCGGCGCTGCTGGACGCGGTCAACAAGCACAACGAGCGCAATCCGGGCAAGGAAGTGCTGCTGCTCAACGACGCCTCGGTCGACCCTGATTTCACCAATAGCAAGTGCAGCTACTGGCACTTCCGCTTCGACGCCGACACCTCGATGAAGATGGAGGCCATCACCACCTTCATGAAGGACAAGCCCGACATCAAGAAGGTGTACCTGCTGAACCAGAACTACTCGCACGGCCATCAGGTGGCCAAGTACGCCAAGGAAGGCCTGGCCAAGAAGCGCCCCGACGTGCAGGTGGTCGGCGAAGACCTGCACCCGCTGGCGCAGGTGCGCGACTTCGCGCCCTACATCGCCAAGATCAAGGCTGCGGGGGCCGACACCGTGATCACCGGCAACTGGGGCTCCGACCTGTCGCTGCTGGTCAAGGCCGCCAACGAGGCCGGCTATGAGGGCAAGTTCTTCACCTACTACGCCGGCGTCACCGGCACGCCCTCGGCGCTCGGTCAGGGCAGTGCAGGTCGGGTGTACCAGGCGTCGTACCTGCACCCCAACATGGGTGGCCAGATGCAGCAGTGGATGAACGAGTTCAAGGCCAAGTACAACGACGACTTCTACACCGGCTCGATCCCGCGCATCTTCGCCATGCTGGGCGCTGCCATGGCGCAGGCCAAATCCACCGATCCGGTGAAAGTCGCGGCGGCCCTGGAAGGGCTCAAGGTGACGACCTACAACGGCGAGATCGAGATGCGCCGCCTCGACCACCAGCTGCAGCAGCCGCTGTACATCTCGGTCTGGCAGAAGACCGACGCCAAGAACAGCTACAGCCCCGAGAACACGGGCATGACCTTCGTGCCGCAGGTCGAGTACCCCAACTACGTGTCCAGCACGCCGACCAGCTGCCAGATGAAGCGGCCCGGCAAATGACGACGCCGGCGGCCTGAAGTCGCCGCCGTGACTGCGAAGGCCCGAACGGGGTTGCCGTCTCGGGCCTTCATTTTGGAGAATCGCCGGCCATGGAATTTTTCGTCATCTCGCTGCTCAACGGCCTGAGCTACGGCCTGCTGCTGTTCATGCTCAGCTCCGGCCTGACGCTGATCTTCAGCATGATGGGCGTGCTCAATTTCGCGCATGCCAGCTTCTACATGCTGGGCGCCTATATGGGCTACAGCATCGGTCGCGTCACCGGCTTCTGGGTGGCGCTGCTGTTGGCGCCGCTGGCGGTGGGCGCGCTGGGCGCCTTGTTCGAGCGCCTGGCGCTGCGGCGGGTGCATCGCTTCGGCCATGTGCCGGAACTGCTGATCACCTTTGGCCTGTCGTATGTGGTCCTGGAACTGGTGCAGCTCATCTGGGGCCGGCTGGCGCTGGAATTCCATCCGCCCGAGGTGCTGCAAGGCCCTGCGTTCACCCTCATAAAGGACGCCACCGGCGCTCTGGGGCTGGCCTGGGGTGCTGCACCGGCCCAGGTCTGCCAGGCCGCCGGGGCCGTCTGCTCGCCCTTTCCGGCCACGCGCGGCTTCATGATGCTGTCGGCGGTGGTGATGCTGGTGTCGGTCTGGCTGCTGCTGACGCGCACCCGCATCGGCCTGGTGATCCAGGCCGCGCTGACGCACCCGGAGACGGTGGAAACGCTGGGCCACAACGTGCCGCGCGTGTTCATGCTGGTATTCGGAGCGGGCTGCGCGCTGGCCGGGCTGGCGGGCGTCGTGGGCGGCATGACCTTCCTGACCGAACCGGCCATGGCGGCCACCGTGGGCTCGATCATCTTCGTGGTGGTGGTGGTCGGCGGCATGGGTTCGCTGGCCGGCGCCTTCGTGGCCTCGCTGATCATCGGCGTGGTGCAGACCTTTGCCGTCGCACTGGACTATTCGCTCGGCTCGCTGCTGGCGCAGCTGGGCGTGACGCTCAGTCCGGCGCTGCAGGGCAACACGCTGGTCAAGATGACCATCTCGCAGGTGGCGCCGATCCTGCCTTATCTGTTCCTGGTGCTGATCCTGATCTTCAGGCCCCGGGGTTTGCTGGGCACACGCGAGGGTTGACGCGCCATGCTTGTTTCCTCCCGTTCATCGGCCAGTCGCGCGCGCTGGATCACCTGGTCCGGTTTTGCGCTGCTGCTCGTCGTGGCGCCGTTGCTGCTGTCCAGCGGCCTGTCCATCACCATCCTGTCGCAGATCGGCATCGCCATCGTCGTCTGCCTGTCCTACAACATGTTGCTGGGGCAGGGCGGCATGCTCAGCTTCGGTCACGCGGTGTATTCCGGCCTGGGCTCGTACATGGCGATCCACGCCCTCAATGCCGCCGCGGCAGGGGCGTTGCCGATCCCGGTGTCGCTGGTTCCGCTGGTCGGCGGCCTGGCCGGCCTGCTGTTCGCCGTGCTGCTGGGCTATGTGACCACCAAGAAGTCCGGCACCACCTTCGCCATGATCACGCTGGGCGTGGGCGAGCTGGTGTTCGCGATGTCGCTGATGGTGCCGGAATTCTTCGGCGGCGAGGCCGGGGTGGCGGGCAACCGCGTGGTCGGCGAGCCCTTCCTGGGCATCAGCTTCGGGCCACCGATTCAGGTGTATTACCTGATCGCGCTCTACACGTTCCTCAGCGTCGCCGGCATGTACGCCTTCACGCGCACGCCGCTGGGGCGCATGCTCAACGCGGTGCGCGACAACCCTGAGCGGGTCGAATTCGTCGGCTACAACGCCCAGCACGTGCGCTACCTGGCGTTCATCGTGGCGGGGTTCTTTGCCGGCATCGCCGGCGGGTTGGGGGCGCTGAACTTCGAGATCGTCACTGCCGAGGTGGTGGGGGCAGGGCGCTCGGGCGCCTATCTGCTGTTCACCTTCCTGGGTGGCGCCACCTTCTTCTTCGGCCCGATCATCGGCGCGGTGCTCATGGTGCTGGCCTTCGTGCTGTTTTCCGAGCTCACCAAGGCCTGGCTGCTGTACCTGGGGCTGATCTTCATGTTCATGGTGATGTACGCCCCGGGCGGTATCGCCAGCCTGATCATGATGAACGTGCGGGTGGCACGCTTTGGCCGACTGCGCGGTTTGATCCCGCACTATGTCGTGCTGGCGCTGACCGCCAGCGTGGCGTTGGCCGGCGCCTCGGCCTTGATCGAGATGATTTACCAGGTGCAGCTCGAAGGCTCCGACGCGGCACTGCGCTTTCTGGGCGTGACGTTGCAACCGGCGCAAGCGCTGCACTGGCTGCTGGCCGGTGCGGTATTGCTGGTGGGTGGGGCGTTGTTCGAATGGGCGCGCCGTCGCTTTGCGCGCCAATGGGGCGCCGTGCAGGAGGACATCGAGTTGCGCGTCCGACAGATGGAGGCATCGGCATGAGTGGGCCCGCCCTGCAATTGAAGGACGTGCGCAAGAGCTTCGGCAAGACCGAGATCATTCGCGGCGTCAGTGTGAGCGTGCAACCCGGCGAGCGCGTCGGCGTGATTGGTCCCAACGGCGCTGGCAAGTCCACGCTGTTCAACCTGATCAGCGGGCGCTTCGCGCCCAGCAGCGGGGAAATCCTGCTCAACGGTCAGCGCATCGATGGCCTCAAGCCCTACGAGATCAACCGCCGGGGGCTGTCACGCAGCTTCCAGATCACCAACATCTTCCCCAAGCTCAGCGTGTTCGAGAACCTGCGCTGCGGCGTGCTGTGGAGCCTGGGCTACCGCTACACCTTCCTGCGCTTTCTGGCCGGCCTCGACGATGCCAACCAGCGCGCCGAGCAGCTGATGCGCAGCATCCACCTGGAGCGCAAGCGCGACACGCTGGCCATGAACCTGACCTATGCCGAGCAACGCGCGCTGGAGATCGGCATCACCATTGCCGGCGGCGCCGACGTCATTCTGCTGGACGAACCCACCGCCGGCATGAGCCGCAGCGAGACGCGTCACTTCATCGAGCTGATCAAGGAGGTGACCGTGGGCAAGACCTTGTTGACCGTGGAGCACGACATGGGCGTGGTGTTCGGCCTGGCCGACAAAATCGCCGTGGTGGTGTATGGCGAGGTGCTGGCCTTCGACACCCCCGAGGCCGTGCGTGCCAACGCGCGCGTGCAGGAGGCCTATCTGGGCTCGGTGGTGGCACAGCAGCAGGAACAGGGGCATTGACGATGCTGAGCGTGCGCGACCTTCACGCCTACTACGGCAAGAGCCATGTGCTGCATGGCGTGCAATTCGACGTCCAGCCCGGCGAAATCGTGGCGCTGCTGGGGCGCAATGGCTCGGGCCGCTCGACCACCGCCAAGGCCATCATGGGGATGGTGCAGGCACAGGGCACGGTACGCTTCAAGGAGCACGCGCTGCTCGGCCGCAAGCCGTTCGAGATCGCCCACCTGGGGCTGGGCTACGTGCCGGAAAGCCGCGACATCTTTCCGACCCTGACGGTGCAGCAGAACCTGCTGCTGGGGCAGAAGGGGTCCGGCAAAGGCAGCCGCTGGGGCTTTGACGACATGTACGCCATGTTTCCGCGCCTGAAGGAGCGCGAGCACACCGAAGCCGGCGTGCTGTCGGGCGGCGAGCAGCAGATGCTGACCCTGTGCCGCACCCTGATGGGCGACCCCGAGCTCATCATCATCGATGAGCCGACCGAAGGCCTGGCGCCCAAGATCGTCGAACTGGTGGGTGAGTACCTGAGGAAGCTGAAGGAGCGGGGCATTTCGGTGCTGCTGATCGAGCAGAAACTGACGATCGCCATGCAGATCTCCGATCGGGTGCTGGTCATGGGGCATGGGAGCATCGTGTTTGAAGGCGCGCCCGAACAACTGCGCGCCGATGCCGCGATCCGCAAGGAGTGGCTGGAGGTGTGATTTCAGCGCGGTTGCCGGGTCATCATCGGGTCATCGCCGCGGGCGTCCGCCGCCCAAGAGGGTTTTGGATGAAAGAATGGCCAAACCGGCGAACAACAGGCGCAACCAGCTATCCAATTCGTAGCGAATGACGCCATCGTCTCTCCCGTGACAGCCGCCGCGCCACACGATGGCGCATACTACGGACCACCTGTTTGATTGTGGCCGCGCTTGGTCTTGCCGGGCGCCACCGAAGGCCGCGCAACCACCACCCACCCTTCCTGCATCCGAGCACACTTGAGGAGCCCGCATGAGCGCTGACTACCAGTTGCACGGCGACGTCGCCGTCATTACCCTGAACAACCCGCCCGTCAACGGCCTGGGCTACGCCACGCGGGTGGGCATCACCAGCGGGCTGGAAAAGGCCAATGCCGACCCGGCGGTCAAGGCCATCGTCATCACCGGCGCCGGCAAGGCGTTTTCCGGCGGTGCCGACATTCGCGAGTTCGGCACGCCCAAGGCCTTGCAGGAGCCCAATCTCAATTCGGTCATCCTGACCGTCGAGAACTCCGCCAAGCCGGTCGTCGCCGCGATTCACAGCGTTGCCATGGGGGGCGGCCTGGAGCTCGCGCTCGGCTGCCATTACCGCGTGGCCGCGCCCGGCGCCCAGATCGCGCTGCCGGAAGTCAAGCTGGGCATCCTGCCGGGGGCCGGTGGCACGCAGCGCCTGCCGCGCGTGCTGGGCGTGGAAACGGCGCTGAACATGATCGTCAAGGGCGATCCGGTACCCAGCGAGGTGCTGGCCGGCCTGCCGGGGCAGAAGCTGTTCGACCAGATGGCGGCCAGCGCCGAATCGCTGCTGCGGGAAGCCGTGGCCTTCGCGGCTCAGGTGGCCGCAAAACAGGCGGCGGGCGAGCCACTGCCCCTGGTACGCCACTTGCCGTGCAAGCACCCGCAAGGCGACGCCTACTTCCAGTTCGCCCGCAACATGGTCAAGGGCATGGCCAAGAACTTCCCGGCTCCCGCGCGCTGCGTGGATGCAGTGGAAGCGGCGACGAAGCAGAAGTTCGACGCCGGCATGGCGACCGAGCGCGCGATTTTCATCGAGCTGATGACCACGCCCGAGAGCGCCGCGCTGCGCCATGTGTTCTTTGCCGAGCGCGCGGCCAGCAAGATCCCGGATGTGGGCGACGACGTCAAGCCGCGCACCATCAACAAGGTGGCGGTGATCGGCGCCGGCACCATGGGCGGCGGCATTTCGATGAACTTCCTGAACGCCGGTATTCCGGTCACCATCCTGGAGACCAAGCAGGAAGCGCTGGACCGCGGCCTGGCCACCATTCGCAAGAACTACGAAGCGCAGGTCAAGAAAGGCAAGCTGAAACAGGACAAGTACGAGCAGCGCATGGCCTTGCTCACGCCCACGCTGACCTATCAGGACATCGCCGACGCCGATCTGGTGATCGAGGCGGTGTTCGAGGAGCTGGGCGTCAAGGAACAGGTGTTCAAGCAGCTCGACGCCGTGATGAAGCCTGGCGCCATCCTGGCCAGCAACACCTCGACGCTGGACGTGGACAAGATCGCCGGCTTCACCCAGCGCCCGCAGGACGTGGTCGGCATGCACTTCTTCAGCCCGGCCAACGTGATGAAGCTGCTCGAAGTGGTGCGCGGCGCCAAGACCGCCAAGGACGTGCTGGCCACGGTGATGCAGATCGCCAAGAAGATCAAGAAGACGGCCGTGGTCTCGGGCGTGTGCGACGGCTTCATCGGCAACCGCATGATCGAGCAGTATTCGCGCCAGGCTGGCTTCCTGCTGGAGGAGGGCGCCACGCCGCAGCAGGTGGACAAGGCGATCGAGAAATTCGGTTTCGCCATGGGCCCGTTCCGCATGGGGGACCTGGCGGGCAACGATATCGGCTGGGCGATCCGCAAGCGCCGCTACGTCGAAAAGCCCGGCATGAAGTACAGCAAGACCGCCGATCTGCTGTGCGAACTGGGTCGCTACGGCCAGAAAACCGGCGCCGGTTGGTACGACTACCAGCCCGGCAAGCGCGACGCCCTGCCGTCCAAGCTGGTCGAGGACATGATCGCCACGCATCGGCAGGCACAGGGCATCAGCCCGCGCAAGATCAGCGACGAGGAGATCGTGCAGCGCCTGGTGTACGCGCTGGTCAACGAAGGTGCGCGCATCCTGGAAGACGGCATTGCCAGCAAGGCCAGCGACATCGACATGGTGTATCTGACGGGTTATGGTTTTCCGCTGTGGCGTGGTGGCCCGATGAAGTACGCCGACCAGGTCGGTCTGTTCAACGTCGCCGAAAGCATGAAACGCTTTGCCAGGAACCCGCTGGACGACGCCAGCTTCTGGCAACCCGCGCCACTGCTGGCCAAGCTGGCGGCCGAGGGCAAGTCGTTCGGCTGACCGAATACCGGACGCGAAGGGCGCGAAGATGGCGCGAAGGACACGAAAGAATTCAAGAAAGTCTTTTTTTGACTCTTTCGCGTCCTTCGCGTCCTTCGCGTCCGGCTGTTCTTCCGCCCGCACCCCATAACCGCCAATAGCTATTGAATCAGGAGTAAGTCATGACATCCGCCCTCATCGTCTCCACTGCCCGTACCCCGCTTGCCAAGAGCTGGAAGGGCGCCTTCAACATGACGCACGGCGCCACGCTGGGTGGTCACGCGGTGCAGCACGCCATCCAGCGCGCCGGCATCGAAGCCGCCGCGGTCGATGACGTCATCATGGGCTGCGCCAACCCCGAGGGCGCCACGGGCGCCAACATCGCGCGCCAGATCGCGCTGATGGCGGGTTGCCCCGTCACCACCTCGGGCACCACCGTCAACCGTTTTTGCTCCTCCGGCCTGCAAACCATTGCACTGGCGTCGCAACGCGTGATTGCCGGCGAAGCCGAAGTCTTCGTTGCCGGCGGCGTGGAGAGCATTTCCTGCGTGCAGCAGGAAATGAACAAGCACATGCTGGCCGACCCGGCGCTGCTCGCCAGGAAGCCCGAGGTCTACTGGAACATGCTGCAAACCGCCGAGCAGGTGGCCAAGCGCTACGGCATCGGCCGCGATGCCATGGACGAATACGGCGCGGCCAGCCAGCAAAAGGCCTGTGCGGCCCAGGCCGCCGGCAAGTTTGACGACGAGATTGCGCCGATCACCGTGACCGCCGGCGTGGCCGACCCCTTGCTGGGTCTGCGTACCCGGCAGGTGACGTGCAGCAAGGACGAAGGCACGCGCGAAGGCACCACCAAGGAAGGCATCGCCAGCATCAAGCCCGCGCTGCCCGGCGGCCTGATCAGCGCCGGCAACGCCAGCCAATTCTCAGATGGCGCTGGCGCCTGCGTGGTGGTCAGCGAACAGTACGCCAGCCAGAAAAACCTCAAACCCCTTGGCCGCTTCCTGGGCTTTGCCGTGGCCGGCTGCGAACCCGACGAGATGGGTATCGGCCCCGTGTTCGCTGTGCCCAAGGTGCTGGCCAAGCTGGGCTTGAAGGTCGGCGACATCGACCTGTGGGAGCTGAACGAGGCCTTTGCCGTGCAGGTGCTGTACTGCCGCGACAAGCTGGGCATCCCGGCCGATCGCCTGAACGTCAATGGTGGCGCCATCGCGCTCGGCCACCCGTACGGTGTCAGCGGTCAACGCCTGACCGGGCACGCGCTGATCGAAGGCAAGCGCCGCGGCGCCAAGCGCGTGTGCGTGACCATGTGCATCGGCGGCGGCATGGGTGCCGCCGGGGTGTTCGAAGTGCTGTAAGCACACCCTGCAAGCTGCTCGCGCCTTGCCCGGATGTCATGGTCCGCGCAAGGCGTTTTTTTCTCTCGCGGCTCTGCTGGCTTGGTTGTTGTCCGTCAGTGCTGCTCTGGTAGCGGGAAATCGCGACGCTCACATGGCTGTTGCGTTGGTGTGTGGGCGACCCGAGTGCTATCCGGGAGGGTATCTTCATTGATTCATACGATGTGTATTATGTAAATAAATATCCACATGGGTCATGAAGCAAGGTGCGTCTGCTCAAAACTGCGTCGAATCACCAAAGAGCGAACGCGTGGCCGCAGCGCCAGGCGGTGCGGTTCTGGCGGCTGTCACGTCGAACGCCACGGTCGCAGCGCTGAAGTCGCTGAACGGTGCCCCCAGCGCGATTTCACCGGTCGCGTGCAGGATGCATTGGTTGCGGCGCAGCAGGATTTCCGATCCCGGGTTGTCCGTGAACCGAACCCAGGAGCCGAAGCTGCTGACATCGCTCAGCACGAACGCACCGTTGATGAACTCAATGCGGGCGTGCGTACGCGAGACCCGTTGATCGCTGACAACGAAGCCGCTGTCGGGAATACGGCCGATGGTGATTGGCAAATCCCTCGCCGCATAGACGCGTGAGGTCCCCAGCCAGGCCAGTGCGATGCTGCCGCCCGTAGACAGCGCATCGCGCGTCAAGTCCTGCAAAGCGCCGCGCACGGTCATGAGGTCGGACGACGCGTCCTCGCTCCACTCGATCTGGAACACCGACTGCGGCTGCGACAGGCCACGCACGCGAATCAGGCCCAACGAGCGGTAGCGCACTTTGTCGACCACCGGCATGCCGGCGTGCCGATCGGGCGACTGCTGCCCTCTTGGAAAGTTCTGACGCAACTGGGCAATGACCGCATCATCGGCCCAGATCGTGCGTGCGCCGGCCATGTCCGAAAGTCGGGCCGCGAGATTCACCGGGTCGCCATAGGTGTCACCCTCCTTGTGCACGACGGAACCGTGGGCCATGCCGATCTTCAGGCCCATGCGCAGCGGTGGCGGCCATTTCTGCAGGCGTTCGGTATGGCTTTGCTGCATGAAAACCGTTGCCTCGACCGCATCGTGCGCGGCGGCAAACTGGGCCAGTACGCCATCACCCAGGTATTTGATGATGCGCCCATGGTGGGCCTCGCACACCCGCCCAATCCATTGCGTTACCTTGGAAACCACGTCGGCGACCTGCGCGTTGCCCAGCTCGGCATAGGCAGCCGTGCTGTCCGCAAGATCAACGAAGACCATGGTGACCGGAGAACTCATTGCAGTGTGTGCGCTGCGCCGTTCATCGATCGTCAGAATCCCCTCGAATACCCTGATCAATGTGCGCTAGATCAATGTAAAAAATACTAGCATGCGAGCCATGTCCCCGTATCCCTGCAGTGAGCCTGGGCACTTCAACGTTGTATTTTTTCCAATGCGTCACGCGGGCGACAGCGCACTTGGCACCGGTGTACCATTCAGCGTATTATGGTTACCAATCGTTATCAGACACACCGACCGGTAACAACCCGATGAGATGGTTCAAACACGGGGGGCTTTCTGCTCTGTACGGACGCTTGTCGGGCCCGACGCCCGATCCTGAGCGTACGGCCCATCGGGTGGAAGACATCCGGGTGGCCATGCTGGACATGCTGGGCGAAATCGGCGAGCAGACCTATCCCCAGGTGGCGCGCCGCATCCGCTACGGCGGTGACGCCCTGGCCCTGTGGTATGCGCGCGCCGACCTGATGGCCGCGCTGGCCGGACTGCACGGCGAGCAGCTGGCCCGCACCCGCATGGTCAGCCTGCTGGTGCTGTTCGAAGGTACGCTGCCCAAGGGCATGGCGTCGCGGCCGTCAACGCTGTCGCGTTTCTGATCCGCTGCTCGCCACATCATTTCATCCGAGCATCCCGAATCTCTTTGAGCCCGCTGCCCTGGGCGCTCAGTGCAGGTGTCCCCATAGCAGCAGCGCATCCCTGCCCTCCACCAGTGCCTGCACCGGCTGGCCGACAGGAAGCAGCACCTTGGTCGGCACATGGCCGAACGGCAGCCCGGTCAGCACCGGGGCCTTGAGCTGCGCACGCAGCCAGTCAACCACCTTGGCCAGCGAGTAGCCGCGGTCGTGCGGTGTGAGGCTGTAGTCGGTGAACCGGCCCAGCACGATCAGTTTTTGGCGTGCCAGCACGCCGGCGTGGAGCAATTGGGTCAGCATGCGCTCGATGCGATAGGGGTGTTCACCCACGTCCTCCAGAAACAGCACGCCGCTCTTGATCTCGGGCCACCAGGGCGTGCCCAGCAGCGAGGTCAGCATGGCCAGGTTGCCGCCCCACAGCACGCCGTGGTCCGCCAGCACGCCGCCGTGGCGGCCTTGCAGCGCTTTCAGGTCCGCCGCCGGCAGGCGCCAGCCGGTGCCTTCGCCGGAGCCGCTGGTGAGGTCCTCGAAACACGCCAGCATGATCTCGTCCGGCCCGCTGGTGGTGGCGTCGCCGCCATGGCCCTCCCCGGCGTCCGTGCCATCGGCGGCGCCAAAGCCCTCACACAGCGCTGGTCCGGCCCAGGTGGTCGCGGGGTGCCGCGCCAGCAGGCCGAGTTGCAGCGCGGTGAAGTCGCTGAAGCCCACCCAGCGCGTGCCGCGCTCTGCCGCACGCGCAATCGCGCGCCAGGGCAAGTCGGGCAGCAGGCGGCTCAGGCCATAGCCGCCGCGGCTGATCAGCGCCACGTCGGCGCCGCTGGCGGCCGCGCGGCCGATGGCCGCCAGGCGTGTGGCGTCATCGCCGGCAAAGCGCTGCCAGCTGAGCAGCGCCGCCGTGTCCACTTCGACGTCGTGGCCGAGCGCCTGCAGTCGTCGCACACCGCGACGGAAGGCCGCGCGGTCGCGCACGGCACCGGAAGGAGAATAGACGTAGACATGGGCCATGAGTGAGACTCAAAAATTGCCGTTGGCGCTTGTCTGTCGTGCGCAAGCAGCTATCAAAATTATAGATTCCTGACGACCTCTGGATCATCAGGATTGAAAGTGATGCAGCGCGCGCTGAGCAATCTCGCGCCCATGCTCTGGCACGAAATGCCCCGCCTGAGGAAGTACCCATGCTGGCGGACAGCCACGGATCAGCGCGGCGAGGTCCGTCATCACGGCCTCTCCCAGTACCGGGTCGCGCGCGCCGACCACCAGCATGCTGCGGCCGTGCCAGTGATGACGCCAGAAGTCACGCGCCGCGCGCGCGATGCCGGCGCCATCGTCCTCGGCTTCTTCGGGCACCAGGCGTGGAAACGCCCGCGTCGCCGCCCGGTGCCCGGCGTCGGGAAACGGGGCCGCATAGGCGGCGCATTCGTCCTTGGCGAGTGAGGGCTCGGCACGCCCCAACAGGCGCGCGATGTCGTAGGCCGGGTGGTCGGCGCACCACTGGCGCCAGTCGACAAAACCCCCGGGCAGCGGCGCATCGCCGGTTGCCAGCAGCGTGTTCATGGCCAGCAGGCCCTGGTAACGCGTCGGCGCGGCCATCGGCAGCGTCAGCCCCAGCAGGCCGCCCCAATCCTGCACCACCAGCACGATGCGCTGCAAATCCAGCCGCTCCACCAGCTCCAGCAGCACCTGCCGGTGCCAGCTGAAGCGGTGGGCGCCCTCCTTCTTGGGCTTGTCGCTGCGGCCAAAGCCGATCAGGTCGGGCGCCACCACGCGGTGGCCGGCGGCGCCGAAGGCGGCGATCATGTGGCGGTACAGATAGCTCCAGCCGGGGTTGCCGTGCAGGCACAGCCAGGTGATGGGGGCATCCGGCGGACCTTCGTCCACGCAATGCAGGCGCAGCCCAGCCAGCGCCGGCAGCTCGCTCAGGTAGCGCGGCGGCCAGGGGTAGCCGGGCAAATGCTGGAACGCGGTGTCCGGCGTGCGCAGCGCATCGTCACGCAAGGGGGCGCGGTTGACGCGGCGGGGCCGAAAGAACTCGCGCAGCAGTGCCCCGCACTCGTCGGCCAGCACGCCGGCGCTGACCTGCGTCCGGTGGTTCAGGCGCGGCTGGGCAAACAGATCGAGCACCGATCCGGCCGCGCCGGCCTTCGGGTCGGCCGCGCCGTAGACGACGCGGTCCAGCCGCGCGTGCAGGATGGCGCCGGCGCACATGGCACAGGGCTCCAGCGTGGCGACCAGCGTGCAGCCATCCAGTCGGTAGTTGCCCAGGGCCTGCGCCGCCGCGCGCAGGGCGAGCACTTCGGCGTGGGCCGTCGGGTCGTGGGCGCCGACCGGGGCGTTGTGGCCGGTGGCGATCACACGGCCATCCTTGAGCACGACCGCGCCCACCGGCACCTCGCCCAGGGCGGCGGCGGCTTGTGCCTGTTGCAGCGCCAGGCGCATGGCCTGTTCATCGCTCAGGGGGCCTTCGGTCACCGCAATCGCTCCTGAAAAAATAGCTGCTCGCGCTTTTCAGGAGCGCGCCAGAAGCGGATTTGACCGAGAAATTGGCTCACCGTGCATCCACCGGCAACTCGCGCGCGGGTGACTGCAGCGCGCTTTCCAGGGCTTGCTGGTACTGCTGCTGAAGCGCCTGGCTTGGCTGGCGTGCCGACGCCCCGGCGGCGGCCGCGGCAGGCGCCGGCGCGCGGTGCGCCGCCAGCTGGCGCCGGGCCAGCCAGCCGACGACCGCCAGCGCCAGCACGAGGCTCAGCAAGCCAACCACACGCATGCCTCAAGCCCCTGGTCGTCCGGACGCACCGCGCGCCAGGCCCAGGCGCTGCATCCAGCCGGCCAGTGCCTGCTGCGGCGCGCCGCCTTGGGCGTACGTCGCGTGCAGCGCCGCGTGAGACTCCGGTCGGTGCTGGTTGAGCTTGAGCTTGCACTGCCAGTCGTCCACCCGCAGCTCGAACGCCACGATGCCGGCCAGCAGCTGACGCGCCAGGCCCGGCGCCATGGCCTGCCACTGAGGCGCGTAGCCCGGCTCGTGGTCGGCAATCAGCTGCTTGAGCAGCGCGTCCTTGGTGGCGGCATCGTCATGGTCGATCAAACGCGCCGTCACGGTGCAGTGCACGGCGACGTAGTTCCAGGTTGGCACGCGCGCCAGGTCAGGATAGACACGCGGCGACATATAGGCGTGCGGCCCCAGGAAGCTCACCACCGCCCGCGGCCGCTGCTGCAGGTGCCGCCATTGGGGGTTTGGCCGCGCCACATGCCCCAGCAGCACGAAGTGCCCGCCCTCCTCCTCCCGCAGATGCAGCGGCAGATGGGTCACAAACGGCAAGCCCTCGTCATCCAGGGTGATCAGGCTGGCAAACGGGTGTTCGCGCATCAGCTGAGCGGCCAGGCGCGGGTCCTGGCTGGCGAACTGCGGTGGCAGGTACATGGCGGGCGGTTCCGGGCAGGGGGCTTGCTGAGTCGGCATCCTAACGCATCCATCGCAATGCTATCAACAAGATAGCTGCTGGCGCTGATCTGTCGTGCGCAGGAGCCCAGTTTGATTCTGGATTCAGTCGGCCATCACCGAATCACCGTCCGTGAAGCCGATGGCCGGCAACACACCCTGAGCGCCGCCAGCGACCCCGACACCAGCGTGCACAGTCGATGTCCTGGCGTTGCGGCTACGCCGTCGTCAACGGAGCAAATCCGGTTGATGTCCCAGGAAGTGGTGTAAGTCTCCTTTCACTGGTTGCGCGGCAAGGCGCGCAGCGACCGCTCTCTTCGGGGGGGGCCATCGTGAAGTCCGGATAAGGTTTGAGGTGCGACCCACCAAACCTGTCCAGAAAGGAAATCACGATGACCACCGCCACTATGGCATTGACCGAACTCGCCGAGAAGGGCGCCGACGTCGACATGCTGCGCCAGATGGTTCAATTCATGGCCCAGCGCCTGATGGAGCTCGATGTCGAAGTCCGCTGCGGCGCGGCCTACGACGAGAAGAATCCGGCACGTCTGAACAGCCGCAACGGCTATCGAGAGCGCACCTGGGATACCCGTGCCGGCAGCGTCGAGCTGAAGATCCCCAAGCTGCGCTGTGGGTCATACTTGCCCGAATTCCTGGAGCCCAGGCGCACCGCCGAGAAGGCGCTCACGGCCGTCATCCAGGAGGCCTACGTCCAGGGCATCTCCACCCGCTCGGTGGACGAGCTGGTCAAGGCGCTGGGCATGAGCGGCGTCTCCAAGAGCCAGGTCAGCCGGTTGTGCGGCGAACTCGACGAGAAGGTCGGTGCGTTCCTCAGCCGCCCGATTGAAGGCGACTGGCCCTACCTGTGGGTCGACGCCACTTACGTCAAGACGCGCGAAGCCGGGCGCATCGTGAGCGTGGCCGTGATAGTGGCCGTGGGCGTGAACACCGATCCGGTCTTCCGCGACGAGACGGCGGCGCGCGCCGCCGGACATCCGGGGTTGCCAGCGCCGCCGACGTTCACGTTTTGCCTGGACATGAACGTGCCCGACCCGTTTGCCTACCTAGTGTAGTGTTTGATTCTTGAGGCAACTTAATCGATTACTATGGCACCCAAGCATTCCGATGGACTGCATGGGAGTGAAAGCGTGCGAGTTGCCCCGACGATTGAACTGAGCCAGGAAGACGAGGTCGAGCTGGTCCGGCTGGCGCACTCCAGGTTGGCGCGCACCTGGGCCGTCTGCGGCGCGTACTGCAGCAGCTCGAACATCTCGGTGCGCAGCACCACCGCGCCGGCCGTGACGGCGAGGTTGCCGCCCACCTTGAAGGCGCTATCGTTGGACTGCGAGGGCAGGCTGCGGCCGGCGGCGAGATCACCCAGCAGGTTGGCCAGGCCGCGGCGCAGACTGCTGCCGCCGGTGTCGATGGCCTTGCGCAGCGCCACCGGGTTGAGCAGGTTGTTGCTGGGTGCCAGTGCCTCGGTGACCTGGGTCATCAGGAAGGCCGCACGTTCGCTTTCCTTGGCGTTCAACCCCGATTGCCGGGCGTACTGCTGCAAGGACTGCCCCAGCGCGAGCCAGCCCTTGACCCAGCCCCGATAGAACCAGCTCTGTTGCCAGGCCGGGTCGGCAAAACGCTTGTCGGCGGCGTCGATCGCCAGCGTCGACTCGCCGCCGGCGATCCTGAGCAGTTCACCGGCAAAACCTGCGCCGGCGCGCAGCACGGCCGTCGGCTTGCGTCGTGCCTGGCCCGCGACCTTCCTGGCGGTGTCGATCAGGTCGCCGGGGAGGAAGTCGCCCTGCCGCCCCAACGCAAACTAGCCCGAGAGCTTTTCGGCCGCGTTGTCGATGGGTATCTGCGGGGACGCTGCGGCGTGAATGTCGGCGGGTGGCGGCGCAGAGGTCGAAGCTGGCCTTCGGGAGCTGGCACGGCTCTGGCCTTGGGCGGCGCCGCGCGCCTGGCCATGGTCGTGCTGCGGGTCGCAGTGGTGCTGTTGCTGGCCATCGCCGCCTCCGTCAATCGATCGCGACCAGTGCGTCGCCGGCCAGCTTGAGTTCGCCCACCGCGTTCGTCGCCGTCAGGCTCAGCTTGAGCAGTGTCTGCCCCTCGCCTTCGACGCGTTCGGCCACGGCCCCACGGCAGATCAGGACCTCGCCGACCTGAGTCAATGCAGCAAAGCGCACGCCGAACTGACGCAGCGCGGACAGCGGCAACGCCGCGGTCAGCATGCGCGCGAGGTAGGCCATGGCCAGCATGCCGTGCGCGAAGACATCGGGCGCTCCAGCGCGCCGTGCGAAATCGGTGTCCACGTGCATCGGGTTGTGGTCGCCCGATGCGCCGGCATACAGCGCCAGCGTTAACGTGAAAGACACCAGCGTCCAGACGAGCCGCATCCCGGCCTGACGCTGGCCTTTGCGAGAGACGGACGCTGTTGTGGGCGCTGAGCCTGAAGGATTCAGGCCGGGCTGGGCATATAGCCGTGCTTGATCAGCATCTTCATCCAGCGAGGTGCGTTGCGCTGCACACTCA
>Ga0208938_1000732_pt1 | contig 22312 bp, 19 predicted proteins | sample AD_UKC125_MetaG_FD_184434 | JGI IMG/M metagenome (GOLD analysis project Ga0208938, IMG submission 184434) | Active sludge microbial communities of municipal wastewater-treating anaerobic digesters from USA - AD_UKC125_MetaG (SPAdes) (version 2) | ecosystem: Engineered > Bioreactor > Anaerobic >...
CCGCTAGCGTGACACGCACGAGGCATGCCGACGAACGACAGGTGGTCAGGACATCATGCGGGTTGCATTAATGGCAGCGGGGGCGCTGGTCGTGGCGACGGTGGCAGGGTGTTCCAGTTCCGGGGACACCGCAACGCAGTCCCCGACCCCCACGGCTCCTGCGAGTCCATCAGCCTCCGCCCCGGCTGAACCCGTTGGCAAGCCCAACGGTGTCGAAAGCCTCCCACCGAAGAAGATCGTCAACCGGGCCCGCGCCGCCGCCCTCGGTGCCCGCAGTGTCACCATGATCGGCACCAGCCCCGCCGCCTCGCTGGATCTGGTCGTGACCAAGGACGCCAGCGATGGCTCGCGCAGCGCGGGGGAGACCACCCTGCAGACCCGGGTGGTCGACGGAGTCATCTATGTGAAGGGCGACGAGGCCTACTGGACCCAGGCGTTCAACAAGAAGGCGGCCAAGAAGATCGGGAACAAGTGGGTCGCAGGGGAACTGTCCAACCCGAAGCTCAAGTCGTTTCGCCAGACCAGCACGCTGAAGCCCCTGATGGACCAGTTCCTGCAGGCCAACGGCACCGGCGAGGTGGGAGAGGTCGGCGTGGCGCAAGGCCAGCCGGCAGTGCCCATCACCAGTCCCAACGGGACCACCTGGATCGCGACCACCGGTCGGCCGTACCCGTTGCTGATCACCAGTGCCCCTGAGACGGGCGAGGACGCCACGGTCGAGTTCACGAAGTGGGACAAGAAGGTAGTCATCACGGCGCCTCCGAAGAGGAAGACCATCAGCCTCGCGAGTCTGGCGTAGAGGGGTCGGGCGCAGATGCTCCCATGAGAGCGTCCAGTAGTCCCCGCGACGCGGCACTGCTGGTCATCGCCGTGATCTGTGTGAGCGCCTCGGCGCCCCTGATCGCCGCCTGCGCGGCACCGGCCCTGGCCATCGCCATGTATCGATGTCTGCTCGGGGCCGGGTTGACAGTGGTAGCGATGGTGATCACCGGGCGATCGATCCGCATCGAGGGGGGCTGGTCACGCGCGGCGATGCCAGGGGTGGCCCTGGCAGCCCACTTCGCCGCCTGGATCCCCAGCCTGCGGTTGACCACTGTTGCCCTGAGCGCGGCCATGATCTCGACGCAGCCCGTGTGGTCAGCACTGCTGGCGCGAGTGAGTGGTCGGCTGGTCTGGACGGGCATCGGTGTGAGCCTGCTGGGCGTGCTGATCCTCACCGGATGGGGGGATCCGCTGGACTCCCGCAATCTGCTGGGGATGGCGCTGGCCCTGCTGGGGGCAGTCCTCGCAGCTGTCTACGTGGCCTATGGCGAGCGGCTGCGCGCGACGACCGATGTCGGCTCCTACACCAGCGTGGTCTATGGGGCCGCGGCCGCAGTCCTGCTGGTCGTGTGTCTGGTGGCACGGGTGCCGCTGACCGGGTACGCGGCGCGCGACTGGCTGTTGATAGCCGCGATCACTCTGGTGGCGCAGATCGGCGGCCACTCGGCCATGAATGCCGTCGTGCACCGGGTCTCCGCCACGGTCGTCAGTACCGCGATCCTGTTCGAGGCACCGGGGGCCACGATTCTGGCCGCCGTCTTCTTGGGCCAGCCCGTCGGTGTGGCCCTCGTCGCGGGTCTGGCCGTGATGCTCGTCGGGCTGGTGCTGGTGGTTCGCGGGACGCAGCCCAGGACGGTCGAATCGGGGGTGTGAGGTCGACGTGGAACGGCCGTCGTTATCGTCGGATCATGAGTGAATCGCGCCCATCTCGTAGTCGTCGTTCCAACCTTGCCGTCCCGGGCAGCAGCCCCAAGATGCTGGAGAAGGCCAAGGGTCTGCCGGCCGACCAGGTCTTCATGGACATCGAGGATGCTGTTGCGCCGATCGCCAAGCCGGACGCTCGCAAGAACATCGTGGCAGCGCTCAACGAGGGTGGCTATGACGACAAGGTCAGGGTGGTGCGGGTCAACGACTGGACGACGCAGTGGACCTACCAGGACGTGACCGAGGTCGTCGAGGGGGCTGGTGCCAACCTCGACTGCATCATGTTGCCCAAGGTGCAGACGCCCGAGCAGATCGTGGCCCTGGACATGCTGCTCACCCAGATCGAGAAGACGATGGGCTACGAGGTCGGCCGGATCGGCATCGAGGCTCAGATCGAGAACGCCCTCGGCCTGATCAATGTGGACAAGATCGCCACCGCCAGCCCCCGGGTCGAGACCATCATCTTCGGGCCGGCCGACTTCATGGCCAGCATCAACATGAAGTCGCTGGTCGTCGGTGAGCAGCCGCCCGGCTACGACGTGGGCGATGCCTACCACCACATCCTGATGAGCATCCTGATGGCAGCCCGCGCGCACGACAAGCTCGCCATCGACGGTCCGTACCTGCAGATCAAGGACGTCGAGGGGTACAAGCGTGTCGCAGGCCGGTCCGCTGCCCTGGGCTTCGACGGCAAGTGGGTGCTGCACCCCGGCCAGGTCGACGCTGCGAACGAGGTCTTCAGCCCCCGGCAGGAGGACTACGACCACGCTGAGCTGATCCTGGACGCCTATGACTTCTACACCTCCGCCGAGGGCGGCGCCAAGGGGGCCGTCATGCTGGGCGACGAGATGATCGATGAGGCGTCGCGCAAGATGGCGCTGGTCATCTCCGCGAAGGGCCGGGCCGCCGGGATGGCGCGGACCAAGTTCTTCGAGGCGCCCGAGGCCTGATTCGGGCAGTGGATCCTAACGCCGGTTCCGCGCGTCTGAGTGACATGCCGCGCGGCGCCAGTGATCTGTGGACCATCGCGACGTACGGTGGTCCGAGAGTCGGTTATCCAGAGGAGTCCTTTCACCATGCTCAAGCGTTCGTTGATCGCCGCGGCCGCCGCGAGCCTGACGGTGGCGACCGCCAGTTCGGCCTTGGCCGCCCCCGCACCCCTGCCCAAACCGGGCGCTGAGCGCGCCACGAGTTCCAAGGTGCCGGCCTCCCTGTTCGGCATGCACGATCATGGCTTGACCGACTCTGCCGTGGCCGCCGACGACAGGTTCGGCGGGATCCGGATCTGGGACAACGGTGCAACATGGTCACAGGTCAACAGCGCCCCGGGGGTCTATGACTGGACCACTCTGGACACGGTCGTGAGCAACGCGCGTGCGACGGGGGCCCAGGACATCCTGTACGTCCTTGGCTACACCCCCGACTGGGCCGCCAGTTTCGTCAAGCCACCGTGCAGCCCTGGCGCGTACACGGGCTGCTCCTACTACCCCGGGGGCACCGGCAGCCCGCCGTCCAACCCGGACTACTGGACGGACTGGGTGCGTGCGGTGGCCACTAAGTACAAGGGCCAGATCACCTCCTACCAGATCTGGAACGAGGCGAATCTGACGTCGTTCTTCGACACCCCCAACGGTGAGGGTTCGCCGCAGGCAATGGCCAGACTCACGGTGGCCGCGGAGCGCGTCATTCGTCAGGTCGATCCGTCCGCGAAGGTGATCACCGCCTCGAGCACGGTCGTGCAGAAGAGAGCTTTCGTTCGCAACGGGTGGTTCAAGCAATACGTCACCGAGCTCAAGAGGCTGAAGTCGAAGCCCGATGGCATCGCTGTTCATCTGTACCCGTGGGTGAACAAGGGTCCTGGCAACGGAACCCTCAAGGACCGCGCGAACGGCCTGGCACTGGCCCAAAAGGTTGTCGACACAGCCGGCTACAAGGGCACGCCGCTGCTGGACACTGAGATGAACTACGGCAACAACCGCAACAACGGCTGGCCCAAAACGGTGTTCAGCCAAGGGAAGGGTGCCGCCTACCTGGCTCAGACCTACCTGGAGAGCCTGCACAACGGCGTCGTGCAGGTGGACTGGTACGGCTGGGATGACTTCGGTCTGGGAATCTGGCCGACCTCTGAGTCCGGGCGGGTGCTGCAGCCAGGCATCGCCTACCGAAACCTCCTTGAGAAGCTGGCCGGCAGTAACAACAAGGGTTGCACCATCACCAAGTCGGTCACGAACTGCCTCACCACCAAGCAGGGCAAGCGCAGTTACTGGGTCTACCGGCCCACTGCGAAGAATGTGACTTACACCGTTCCCGCCTCCTTCAAGGTGAACGAGGCCTGTGACGTGCTCGGCAAATGCAAGCCGATCCGCAAGGGGCGCGTCAAGGTCGGGCTGTCCCCGCTACAGCTCACCAAGTAACCTGCCGGTTGCCGTCACGAATGGCGGTGGGATACTTCGGTCAAGCACAGACTGGAGGCACACACATCATGGCTCGTTTGGCCCAGACCGATGGCTTGACCGAGATTCAGCAGGAGATCCTTTCCGCGGTCCACGACTTCGTCGAGAACGAAATCATCCCCCAGGCTCAGCACCTTGAGCACAACGACGAGTACCCCACCGAAATCGTCGAGGGAATGAAGGAGATGGGGATCTTCGGGCTGATGATCCCGGAGGAGTACGGCGGACTCGGGGAATCCCTGCTCACCTACGCCCTGTGCGTTGAGGAGATCGCGCGCGGTTGGATGAGCGTCTCCGGCATCATCAACACCCACTTCATCGTCGCCTACATGGTGATGCAGCACGGAACCGATGCGCAGAAGAAGGACTTCCTGCCGCGCATGGCCACCGGCGAACTGCGCGGCTCGTTCTCGATGTCCGAGCCGGGGTGCGGCTCCGATGTGGCCGCCATCCAGTCCAAGGCCGTGCGCGACGGTGACGACTACGTCCTGAACGGCCAGAAGATGTGGCTGACCAACGGTGGCTCGTCCACGCTGTGCGCGGTGCTCGTGCGTACGGACGCTGATGTCAATGAGAACGCCAGTGTGTACAAGAAGATGAGCACGTTCCTGATCGAGAAGCCGGCCGGTTTCGGTGAGGTGCTGCCCGGTCTGACCATTCCAGGCAAGATCGACAAGATGGGCTACAAGGGGGTCGACACCACCGAGCTGGTGATGACCGACTTCCGGCTGCCGGCCAGCGCACTGCTTGGGGGTGAGCCTGGTCGCGGCTTCTACCAGATGATGGACGGCGTCGAGGTGGGTCGCGTCAACGTGGCCGCCCGTGCCTGTGGTCTGGCCAATCGTGCGTTCGAACTCGGCGTCGACTACGCCCAGCAGCGTGTGACCTTCGGCAAAGCGATCGCCGAGCATCAGGCGGTCGCCTTCCGGCTGGCCGAGATGGCCACCAAGGTGGAGGCGGCGCACCTGATGATGGTGCGCGCGGCGCGGACCAAGGACTCCGGGGCGCGTAATGACCTCGAGGCCGGGATGGCGAAGTACCTGGCCAGTGAGTACTGCAAGGAGGTCGTGGAGGACTCCTTCCGCATCCACGGCGGCTACGGCTACTCCAAGGAGTACGAGATCGAGCGGCTGTACCGCGAGGCGCCCATGCTGCTCATCGGCGAGGGCACCGCGGACATCCAGCGCATGATCATCGCTCGCCGGTTGTTGGAGGAGTACAAGCTGCGCGGCTGAGCGCCCGGGCACGCTGCGCGCAGGGCCACGCCAGTTACCCTCGGAGTATGCCGACCCCGAAATCCGATCCGTTCAAGCAACTCGCCAACCGGCCCATCCTGGCCAGCTACACCACCTACAACGAGGCTCAGTTCGCGGTGGACAAGCTCAGTGACAACAAGTTCCCGGTGCAGAACGTGGCGATCGTCGGGGTTGACCTGCGCACGGTCGAGGCCGTCGTGGGACGGCTCTCCTGGGGCCGGGCCGCGCTGAGCGGTCTGGGCATGGGGGTGTGGTTCGGCCTGCTCATCGGCCTGTTCGTCTCGATCTTCGCCAGCGGCGAGGGCAGCACTGTGAACCTGCTGCTGATGGGGGTGATCTACGGTGCGGCCTTCGGCATCGTGTTCGGGCTGATGTCCTACGCCTTCACCGGGGGCAAGCGGGACTTCACTTCGCGCAGCCAGCTCACGGCTGGTCGTTACGACGTGGTCTGCGATGCCGGCGTGCTCAGCCAGGCCCGGCAGATCCTGGGTGTCACAGCGGTCACCGATCAGCCCACCCCGCCGCAGGCCTAGGTGGACCTGCGCCTCTACGGATCGGTCGTCGTCACACTCCTGGTCATCATGGACCCGCCCGGGATCGTGCCGATCTTCCTGGCGTTGACTCACCGACGGGGTCCGGCGCAGATGAAGCGGCTGGCGCTACAGGCCACCCTCACCGCACTGGGTGTCATCGTCGGGTTCGCGCTCTTCGGCCAGATCATCTTGGACTATCTGCACGTGTCCCTACCGGCTCTGCAAGCCAGCGGCGGGCTGCTCCTGCTACTGGTCGCGCTGCAACTACTGATGGGCAAGGGCGGCGAGGTCACCGCGGCCGATGACGTCAACGTGGCCCTCGTGCCGCTGGGTACGCCGCTGATCGCCGGGCCGGGGGCGATTGTGGCGGTGATGTTGTTCATGCAAGGGGCCAGCACTGCCGCGGCGTACACCGCGGTGGCTTTCGGAGTCCTGACAGTACACCTCGTGCTGTTCCTGGCGATGCGCTACAGCACCGTCATCGCACGCGTGCTCGGCACCTCGGGCATCACAGTGCTCACCCGCATCGCCGGCATGCTGCTGGCCGCCATCGCCGCCCAGCTGATCGCCAATGCGGTGTTCGGCTTCATCGCCGAGCAGGGGATGGGCTGAAGTCAGCTCCGCGGACTCGCGTCGAGACCGTGAGCGGTTCCTGACGCGGCGACGTGACTGACTACGGCGCCCAGCAGGAGGGCGTTTCGCTGCCCGCCGGGGCGGGGAGTTTCGGTCAGGGGTCTTCGAGGGTGCTGCGGTAGACCCGTCCGGTGGGGCTGGTCCATTCCAGGATGTTGCCGGGGAGTCTGCGGACGGTCCATCCGGTGTGGGTTTTGAGGCGGTGATGGTGCCGGCATAGACAGGCGAGGTTGTCGGCATCGGTGGGCCCGGCCGGCCAGGGGGTGAGGTGGTCGAGGTCGCATCCTTTGGCCGGGCGCTGGCAGCCGGGGAACCGGCAGTGCCGATCCCTCACCTGCACATACCGGCGCATCGCAACACTGGGGGCGTAGCGGATGCCCATGGGTGGGCGGGTCAGGACGGTCACCGAGGGTGTGTGCAGCCGGGCCAGCAGGTCGGCGGCGTGGCCGTCGCTGATCGGGCCGTACCCTTCGATCTCGGCCCCCTGATCGGTCATGATCACCGTCACCGGGACCTGCTGGGCCGGGCTGATCCCGGTCAACAGCTCCACGAAGGTGTCGGCCTGGTTCGCGTCCCGCGACCCGTCGGTGGAACGGCAGGCCACCCGCACCGACTCCATACAGGTGCTGGCTTCCTCGGCGGTGAGGTAGGCGGACAGGGTGGCCATCCCGTCCGGTTCCGGGCTCAGCCACACCCCCCGATGCTTCCGGGCCCGCTTCCGGCGGCGTTCGGCGGCGTCGGGGTCGATCCGGTCGACCTGGCGGGTCAGCCACGGACGCAACTGCGACTTCGTGTGGGCGGCCGCGTAGGCGATGGCCCGGTCGGCCACCTCCCGCCGGTCGGACAGCGAAAGCCCGCTGGTGGCGCGGATGATCTCCCGCACCTTCGCCAGATCAATCCGGCCTTGCGAGAGAGCCTGCAGCACTGCGGGCAGGTCGGTGACCACATCCACCGCCACGTCAACCATCGCCGACGCGACACCCGGGCTCCACAGCATCGCGCAGGCGATCTCCGGCGGGCACGGGTCCACGACCACACCGTCGGGGTCGGCGCCGGCCTCGGAGTCTTGGTACACCTGATGCAACGCCGCCAGTTGCCGGGCGTGGAAGAACCCGACCATCGCCTCCGCGGCCTTGGCCACCTCGAGCGGGTCACCGTCGGGCAGCATCGCCTCCCACGCCGCAACCATCAATTCATCCATACCCCAAGAATAGAACAGGGGTACGACATAAATCGTTCTCAGACAGGATCTGTGGACAGCCATCGTCCGGTGCACGGGCAGCGCCCGGCCGCGACATCCACCGGCATCAACGCCGCCCGATCACTAAAGCATGACGTCCTGACAACCACACCACGGCTGCCAGACAGGCACTGAGCTCGCTCAGGCCTCGACCGACTCGCGGCTCTCCCGGAAGACGCTCTGCTCACGCCCTGGCCGCAGCCGGGACGACACGATCTGTGCATCCCATCGTCTGCCATGGGGCGCAAGATGCTGGCTTGCACATCTCATACGCCCAGCCGCGCTTCACTCAGAACGGGATCGAAAAGTACTTCCCTAAGGGCCGGCGGGCAGTTCAGCCCAGACCTCTTTGCCGTTCTGACCGATCTCGTGACCCCACGCCAGCGAGATCTGTTCCACCAAGGACAACCCGCGGCCGCCCACTTGCAGCCCGCGGTTCATGGCCACTTGCGGGATGGAGGTCACATCCTGGTCCAGCACGCTGATCCGGACCCGGTCGGGCAGGGCGTACACCCGCAGTTCGATCTGGCCGGTGCCGTGCTCGATGGCATTCGTAACCAGTTCGCTGGTGATCAGTTCGGCGTCGTCGACCAGTTCCGGCAGACCCCAGGCCCACAGCTGGTCGCCGACCGTCTTGCGGGCACGGCGGATGGCGCCGGTGTCGGTCGGCAGCGGGGTCATGATCTGCATGGACCCGGCATACCCACTTCGCCGTGATCTCACACATCGGCGCTGACCGGCCTGAATGAACGTGGCCGCCAACAAGGCTGCGGTGGTCTCGGGCGCTTCGACGGCGGGGGAATGCGCGGCGTCCGGGATCACAGCCAGCCGCGCCTGCCAGCGCGCTGCGAGATCCACCTGGGTCTGCCATGACCAGGAGTCCGGATCCTGGATGCCGAAAGCCACTAGCAATTGGGCGGCAGTCTCGCCCAGGTCCTGCTGGCGATCGGCGAGCAGCAGCCTGGCCATCACCTGCAGCCCTGCCGGATCTGTGGCGATGAAGCGCTCCTGCATGAACGTCTCCACCTGCGGCGAAGGAGGTGTCCACCCGGCCTGCCGGTCGGCGGTCACCTTCGCCTGCCAGATCTGATCCATGGGGAAGTGGTCCAGGGCAGTGATCAGCAGGCGCAATTGGTCGTGTTTGCTGGCGTGGATGGGGCCAGAGCCTGAGTTGAGCAGTACAACAGTCGTGAAGTCGAAGCGATTGGCCGCCACACCCACGATCAGTCCGCCCAGCGAGTGCCCCACAAGATGTACTGGGCCCTCGCAGCGAGCGGCGACGTCGCACACATCCTTGGCCCAGAGGTCCAGGCTGTACTCGGCGGCATGCGGTGATTCGTACTGGCCCCGATTGTCCAGGGCGATCACAGTCCAACCGCAGTCGTGCATCAGCGGCACAACGTCGAGGAAATCCTCCTTGCTGCCCGTGAAGCCGGGGACGAGCAGAACGGTACCCAGACCGGTGCCTTGCATGCGGATGGTTGCCAGACCCGTGAGGTCATCACGGACACGTCGAGCGCCTCGGGGGAGGGCTGTCGACCTGGGCGTGCTCACTGAGGCAGAATAGTGTCTCGAACGCACTGATCTTCACATGTGCAGGGGTGGACTTGAAATCTCGAATAGTAGCGGTCGCCAACCAGAAGGGTGGCGTCGCCAAAACCACGACGGTTGCGTCCACCGGTGCAGCTGTGGCAGACACCGGCCGTAAGGTCCTGCTGATCGATCTGGACCCGCAGGCGTGTCTGACCTTCGCCATGGGCGTCGAGGCGGATCAGGTGCAGTTCAGCGTGCACGACGTTCTTCTGGGCCGGATCGGGCCGCGGATGGCGATCGTGCCGACGGCCGAAGGGCCAGACCTGCTGCCCGCGTCCATCGACCTGTCCGGTGCCGAGATGCAGCTGGCGAACCGCACCGGTCGCGAGTACGTGCTGCGGGAGGCACTCGCGGAGGTCAGCAGGGACTATGACATCGTGATCATCGACTGTTCGCCGTCGCTCGGGGTCCTCACGATCAACGCGTTGACCGCGGCTCAGGAGGTCCTCATCCCCATGCAGGCGGAGACGTTGTCCCACCGGGGGGTCGCGCAACTGCTGGAGACCGTCGAGGACGTGCGCAGGTACACCAATCGTGACCTGCGGGTCATGGGGGTGCTGCCCACGATGTTCGACGGCCGCACGCGGCTCTCGCGAGAGGTCATCGCCGACATCGAGCAGCAGTACGGCCTGCCGGTGCTGGCCCCCATCGCGCGGTCAGTGCGCTTCGCGGAAGCGCCGGGTTCGGGTCGCTCCATTCTGTCCACCGCACGTCGTTCCAAGGGGGCGCAGGCCTACCGTGACCTGGCAACAGTGATGATGGATAGATCATGAGTGCTGAACGTCCCGCCGCGTTGCGACGCGTACCCACCCCGGCCCCACGCCCACGTCACGTCGACCCGCAAGGCAAACGTTCGCTGTTCAGCGAGGAGGAGGCCCCGCCAGCTGTCGGCAGCCTTGCGCTGACGTGCGACAAGTGTGAGGTCCGCTCGGTGGTTTCCATGGTCAAGGCCGCACGACTGGCCCTGCCGGGAATGTACGTGCCCGTCCCGGGCCGCACTGACCGGGTGTGGATGAAGTGCCCTGCTTGTCGGTCGCGCGGCTGGATGCACCTGGACTTCAAGGGCTGAGCCGAGGCCCCACCTAGTCGCTTGTGGCCGCGCCGTCCTGGTCGCCGGATTTGCGCACGCGGCGCCTGTTGCGCTGAGGCCGGGTGGACCCCGCCTTCTCGCCACTGGTCGACGTGGGCTTGCTGCTGCGACTGGTCGCGGGCTTGTCACCACGGTTCGATGACGGCTTGTCGCCGCGTCGACGATCACCGCCGGACCGGCCTGAACGCTGTGCTGGCCGGTCGTCCTGCGCCTTGGGCGACGGCGATCCCGTCGGTGGTCCCACCCGGCCGGTGACGTCGCGGGAGATGCCCATGCCGTTGTACACATGGTCGGAGGTCGAGTAGGTCTCCAGCGGGTCTGCGAACGGCAGGCCGAGTTCCTTGTCGATCATCTTCCAGCGGTGCAGATCATTCCAGTCGACCAACGTCACGGCCACACCGTCGGACCCGGCCCGGCCGGTGCGGCCGATCCGGTGCAGGTACATCTTCTCGTCGTCGGGGCACGTGTAGTTGATGACGTGCGTGACGTTCTCCACGTCGATGCCGCGGGCGGCCACGTCGGTGGCCACAAGGACATCGATCGTGCCGTCCCGGAACTTCTTCAACGCCCGTTCGCGAGCGTCCTGCCCGAGGTCACCGTGCACCGCGCCGGCCTTGAAACCGCGCTCCTGCAGATCCTCGGTGAGTTTCTGCGCAGCGCGTTTGGTCTTGCAGAAGATCATGGTGCGCTCGCGACCGTCGGCCTGCAGAATCCGGGCGATGAGTTCTGGTTTGTCCATGGAATGGGCGCGCCACACATGCTGCTCGATCGCCTCGACAGTGGCCATCTCATCACCGGGGTCGGTGGCGCGGATGTGGGTCGGCTGGGTCATGTAGCGACGTGCCAGGCTCAGGATCTGCCCCGGCATGGTGGCCGAGAAGAGCATGGTCTGGCGCACCGCCGGGACCCGGGACACCAACTTCTCCACGTCGGGCAGGAATCCCATGTCGAGCATCTCGTCGGCTTCATCGAGCACGAGGGTCTTGACGCTCGACAGGTTGAGGATGCGCTGATTGGCCAGATCGATGAGCCGCCCGGGCGTGCCGACGACGATGTCGACGCCCTTCTTGAGCTGCTCGATCTGCGGCTCGTAGGCCTTGCCGCCGTAGATCGCCAGCACCCGGGCGTTGGCCGTGCGGCCCGCGTCGTCGATGTCATTGGCGACCTGCAGACACAGTTCCCGGGTGGGGACGATGATCAGGGCTTGTGGTGCTGTGCCTTCGCCGTCGAGGCGCTGCAGCACCGGGATGCCGAAGGCCAGCGTCTTTCCGGTGCCGGTCTTGGCCTGCCCGATCACGTCCTGGCCGTCGAGGGCCAGGGGAAGAGCGAGTTGTTGGATGCGGAAGGGATGGGTAATCCCCTTCTCCGCAAGGGACGCGACAGTCTCGGGTCGGACGCCCAGGTCTTCGAAGCTTGGATCGTTCAGTGTGATCTCCAGGTGTGATTCGCCTCCTATTGTTCCACGTCGGGCTCCGGCCATGTCGACCCCCGCTAACCTGAGGTCGTGGATGCCCGACGTGACGCGACCATCGACCTGCTGGCGGTACTGGCCTACGGGGAGTTGCAGGCCTTCGAACGGCTCGCCCAGGACGCCTTGCTCGCCCCCGACCTGGTGGGCCGGGAGGCGGTCACGGACATGGCGGTGGGGGAGTACGGACACTACAAGTTCTTGGTCGAGGGCCTGCGTGCACGCGACGCCGACCCGATGGTCGTCATGGAGCCCTTCCGCAAGGCGATCGACGACTTCCACGCCTCCACCGCGCCGTCGGACTACCCCGAGGCACTGGTCAAGATCTACGTGGGGGACGGGATCGCCGCCGATTTCTACCGGGAGGTGGCCCAGTTCCTCGACGCTGACTCCAAGGCGTTGGTCGACACTGTGTGCGACGACCTTGGCCATTCGGCTTTTGTGGTGCCCACGGTGCGCTCGATGATCGCCGCGGACAGGACGCTGGCCAGCCGGCTGTCGCTTTGGGGTCGGCGCTTGGTCGGGGAAGCACTGTCACAGTCCCAGCGTGTCGCCGCCGACCGGGAGGCGATGGGCGAACTGCTGGTCGGCAGCACGGATCTGGCCGAACTCGGCCGGATGTTCGCCCGGCTTACCGATGCCCATGCCGCCCGAATGCGGGAGCTGGGCCTCAACGCCTAGTCGACCGGTGTCAGTCGGAGGCGCCGAACCCGACGTGGCGCACCTGCGGCGGCCCGATCTCCACATAGGACAGGCTGGCGGTGGGAATCATGATCTGCCGTCCGCGTACGTCAGTGAGGCGCAGGACCGTGTTCGAGGCCACCGCCTCGTCGACGGCGGTGGCGATCTCCGCGGGTGTCTGATTCACCTCGACCGTGAGCTCCCGGGGGGAGTACTGCACGCCGATCTTGACTTCGATGGGGTTCTTCGCTGCTGCTTTGGCCACGCACGAAAGCCTACGACAGGACCGACGTCGGCGCGGGAGCAGTTCGCGCAGGGCAGATCGGGCTCAGGAATGCGTCTTCGGGAAGCCGGAGACGCCGCGCCAGGCCAGCACACTCATCATCTTCGACGCCTGGTCACGGGGAATGCTGCCCTTCTCCCGAAGCCAGTAACGCGCGGCCGTCTGCGCCATGCCCAGCAGGCCCATGGCCACCAGCATCGACTGATCCACCGGCAGGCCGGTGTCGGCGGCGATGACATGGCTGATCGCCTCCGCGCACCGCACGTCGACCCCCTCGATGATCGTGCGGACGGCGGGCTCGTTCGTCAGGTCGCTCTCGAAGACCAGCCGGAAGGCCGCAGCCTCGTCATCGACGAAGGCGAAATATGCCTCGATCGCGGCCCGGACCCGGCGCTGATTGTCATGGGTGCCGTCCAAGGCGCTCTGCACGCGGCGCACCAGATCCTCGGTGGACTGCTCGAGCAGTGCGAGGTAGAGGTCGAGCTTGCTCGGGAAGTGCTGGTAGAGAACCGGCTTGCTCACGCCGGCGTTCTCGGCGATCTCGTCCATGGCTGCGGCGTGATACCCGCGGGCCACGAAGATGGTCTGGGCGGACATCAGCAGTTGCTCCCGCCGCGCCTTGCGCGGCAGGCGGACCCCCTTGCGGGCAGGTTCAACGGCTGACATGTCACCTCATGTTACTCGCCAGTAGCTTTCTCGATGCGAGCGTACCCTCGCACAGGTTGCGACGATACGGTGTGGAGGTGCTGGTGCGTGAGCGAATCCCCGGACACGAGCTGCGTGTCGCGGCAAGCGACCTGTTCGTCCGCGAGGCCGGGGTCGGCGCCCCTGCCCTGTTCGTCCACGGTCTGGGCGGAAACTCGTCCAACTGGACGGATTTGATGTGGCTGCTGTCCGAGGAGATGCACTGTGTCGCGCCGGACCTACCCGGGTTCGGGCGCAGTGGTCCGGCCGCCTCCGGTGAATACTCCCCGCAGGGGCAAGCGCGGTTCCTCGCCGAGTTCATCGAAGCCAAGTTCAGCGAGCCGGTGCATCTGTTCGGCAACTCGATGGGCGGCGCGATCAGTGTGCAGCTGGCCGGGCGGTTTCCCGAGTTGGTCCGCTCTGTCACGCTCATCTCGCCGGCGCTGCCCGATCTGATGCCGATGCGCACCAATGTGCAGTTGCCGATCATCGCCTTGCCCGGTGTGGGCGACAAGGTCGCCACGCGGGTCGCGAAACTTCCCGTTCAACAACGGGTGCAGGCCACCCTGAACATGGTCTATGCCGATCCCGCGTGTGTGCCCGAGCAGCGGGTCAAGGAGGCCCAGGAGGATGCCGCTGAACTGGCCACGAAACCGTGGGTTGGTATGGCCCTGCAGTCAGCCCTGCGCGGGATCCTCGGCACATACTTCGATCGGGGTCCGGAAGCCCCCTGGAAACTCGCCGAACGGATCACGGTGCCGGTGCTGCTGATCTACGGATCGAAGGACAAACTGGTCAATTCCCGGGCCGCCCGTCGTGCGTCCAAACACTTCCTGCATGGCCGCGTCATGGTTGTGCCGCGATCCGGGCACGTGTCGCAGATGGAGCACCCCGAGATCGTCGCCCGGGCCTGGGACACCCTCATCCGTCCCTACGCGTAGCGTTCTTCAGCCGAGGAACTGGTAACTCGTGGCCAACATGCCCAGGTACATGAACGGCACGGCGATCACCCCGCCGGCAGTGGCCCAGCCCGAATGCCGCTCCCGTACGAGCGCGTAGGTCGCCACACACAGGGCCAGCTCAGGCAGCAGCACGTAGATGGCTACTCCTGCGATCTCTGCGACCCCCATCGGCTCCCAGAGCGGCAGCGCTGGCGCGAACAACTCCGCCACAGTGAACAACACCAGTCCCGCCACTGCCGCCGCGACGAACGCCGGGACCGGACCGGAGCGGTCCTCCACGGACCGCGCGAGCAGGCAGACGGGCAGCAAAGCGATGGTCCACATCCCGGCCATGAACAGCGGCATGGTCCCGATGTACGGAGCTCCCGTGTTGGGAAAGGTGATGCTGCCCAGTTCGGCGCCGAGGAACCAGTCCGGCAGCACCATGAGCACGCTCATCGGCGCCAGGACCGTCCACATCCGCCACAGCAGGTCGTCCCCCGTGCGCCGGGCAAGCACCGGCACGGCGATGTTGTAGAGGATGACCAGGGCGAGTACCCGCATGCCGAAGGCGCCCATCGGCACCAATAGCAGGAGAACGGCGCCCACCGAGAACCCCGCGTGCAGCGCGAGCCAGGAACGCGGCGGATGCATGACGGTGAGTGTGTCACGGATGCAGGGCAACCGCACCGGTTCAGCGACAGACCCTGCCGGTGGGAACAAACCCGGGGCATGGCACCGTTATCGCAGACAAAACCGTCCCCTTGGAGTGCCCACGTGAAACTCGATCCCCTGGTCGAACCGGCCGCCGAACTCACCGTCGACGAGGTCAGGCGCTACAGCCGCCACATCATCATCCCCGAGATCGGCATGATCGGGCAGAAGCGGCTCAAGAACGCCCGGGTGCTATGCGTCGGTGCGGGTGGCCTGGGGTCCCCGGCCCTGATGTACCTCGCGGCGGCTGGCGTGGGAACCCTCGGCGTCGTCGAGTTCGACATCGTCGACGAGTCCAATCTGCAACGCCAGATCATCCACGGGCAAAGCGACATCGGCCGGCCCAAGGCCGAGAGCGCGCGGGACTCGGTCGCGCAGATCAACCCGTTCGTGAACGTGATCGTGCACAACGAGCGGCTCGATAACGACAACGTCCTGCAGATCTTCGCGCAGTACGACCTGATCGTGGACGGGACCGACAACTTCGCGACCCGCTACATGGTCAACGACGCCTGCGTGCTGCTGGACAAGCCCTACGTGTGGGGTTCGATCTTCCGCTTCGAGGGCCAAGCCTCGGTCTTCTGGGAGTCTCACGGTCCGCAGTACCGCGACCTCTACCCCGAGCCGCCGCCCCCCGGCATGGTTCCGTCCTGCGCCGAGGGCGGTGTCCTGGGGGTCCTGTGCGCCTCCATCGGCTCGATCATGGGCACCGAGGCCATCAAGCTCGTCACCGGGGTCGGCGATACCTTGCTGGGGCGTCTCATGATCTACGACGCCTTGGAGATGTCCTACCGCACGGTGCGCATCCGCAAGCACCCGCAGACCATCGAAGTCACCGGGCTGATCGACTATGACTACTTCTGCGGGACCGTCAGCGACGAGGCGGCCGAGGCGGCCAAGGACTCCACCATCAGCGTGAAGGACTTGGCCCTGATGCTCGAGCAGCGCGACCGCGGGGAGCGTGACTTCCTGCTGGTGGACGTGCGTGAGCCCAACGAGTGGGACATCGTGAACATCCCGGGCGCCGTCCTGGTGCCCAAGGGGCAGTTCCTGTCCGGGGATGCGCTGGCCGATCTGCCGCAGGACAAGCAGGTGGTGCTGCACTGCAAGATCGGTGGTCGTTCGGCGGAGGTGCTGGCCCTGGTGAAAGCCGCGGGCTTCGCCGACGCCGTGCACGTGGGCGGTGGTGTGGTGGCCTGGGTCAGCCAGATCGAGCCGGAGAAGCCGTCCTACTGAGGATCGCCTAGAGCAGTTCGTTCTTCTGCAGGGAGTTGAAGGAGAACCAGCCCGGGATGGTCGGCAGCCAGAACGTCACCAGCCGGAACAGCAGGACGCTGGAAACCGCGAGGCCACCCGGGATACCCGCAGCCGTAAGGCCTGCCGACAGGGCCGCCTCCACAGCGCCGAGGCCGCCCGGGGTGGGTGCTGCCTGACCGATGGTCGCCCCCGCCAGGTAGACCACAGCGATGGCGGCCAGTGGGGCTGAGCCCCCGAACGCCCAGACACACGCGACCAGGCAGACGATGTACCCCAGGTTCAGCAGCAGGATGCCGCCGACCCCGACGGCGAGCTTGCGCGGCTGCTGGACCAGGGTGAGCAACCGGGGTCCGACCTGCTGGAAGATCGGCCGGATGCGCCGCGTGATCCATTTGCGGGTCCAGGGCAGCAGAAGGAGCACCACAGCGGCCAGCAGGCCTCCGACGAGCACCCACACGGCCCACGCCGGGGGGGTGAACTCGTTCTCCTGCCGGGTGCCGGCGATCAGGCCGAATCCGAGCAGGAGCAGCAGGTGCACGGCGAAGGCCATCACCTGCGAGACGCCCACGCTGGCCGCGCCGAGCGCCGGGTTCACCCCCGCCCGCTGCAGGTACCGCAGGTTGACCGCCACCGCGCCCAGAGTGGGGGGCGAGATGAGGGTGGCGAAGGAGGCCGCGAGCTGCGCCTGGAAGGTCCGCAGGAAGTTGAGGCGCTCTGGGACGAAGCCCTCCAACGCCATGGCCGCGGCGATGTAGGTGAGCCCGGACAGGATCAACGCGATGAATGCCCAGCCCCAGGACGCATCGGCGACGAGTTGCGGCAGATTCACCTGCGCCAACTGCGTCAGCAGAATGTATCCGGCGACGGTGCCAGCCAGCAGGGTGAAGAGCATCTTGGGCCGTAGCCGCTCGAACTCCACCTGCTCCGGATTGGGGTTGGGGGACATCTCGATCAGCAGGTCGCGCAACTGCACGAGGATGTCCTTGCGCTTGCGGATGGCCTTGCGGGTCACGGTGGACAAGGCGATCGGCTGCAGGACACCGAGCGCCTTGACCAGTCGCAGCGGCCCGAGCACCCGCTGTCCGGAGGCCACGGCCCGCTCGGGCGAGGTCAGCATGGACAGCGTGCAGAGCAACTCGGCCAGGTCCACGCGCATCGCCACGTCGCTAGCGGCGATGGCGCCCTCTTCGGTGTGCACCAGCCAGATCGTGCCCTGCTCGTCGCGCAACAGGTGCCCGGCGGTCAATGAGCGGTGGGTGATGCCGCAGTCGTGCAGGTCGCGTACGGCACGCCAGGCGTTGTCCAGGTCGGTGTCGGTGAGGTCAGACCCGATCTGCTCGAAGCTGCGCCCGTCGATGCGCGGGAACGCGAGCAGCGCGGCGTCCTCGTCGACCTGGACGGCGGCCAGCAGGCGCGGGGTGGGCGCCCCGGCGGCCGTCGCGGCATAGGCCTGCAAGGCGGTGCGTTCGAGCCGACGCCGCATGCTCAGCCGTGACGGCGCGCTGTCGTCGCGCACCCGCAACGTCCGCCAGACGCTGGCTGCGACGCCGGCGCCCTCAAGGTCACGATCTAGCACAAGGACGTTCAGGGTTTCCCCATTGCGGGTGGTGGCCACGTAGCGACGGCCGGCGCTGAACTCCCGGTGCGCCCGCAGCACTGTGACTGGATGGCCGACTTCCTCCAGTGCCGTTGCCACCGCCAGCCCGCTCGGGCGGGTGGTGGGGGTACCCAGCGCGTAGCGCAACGCCAGGCCGATCGCCCAGCCGAGCAGGATCGAGACGGCCAAAGCGGTGGCCGTGATCCCACCCGTGACGATGTTGGCCAGCACGATGGCCGCCACGACCACGATCGATATGGGGCCGAACCGGGGCCGCTCGACGAGGCGGGAGATCGTGATGAACGCGACGAGGCCGGCCAGAATGGCGCTCAGTGGCGGGAGCTGACCTGGGGTCTCCTGGCCCGTCAGCGTCAGTAACAACCGCGGATTCGGGTAGCGGGTGATGATCCAGGCGATCGCCGAAGTGATGAGAACGGCCACGGCCAGACCACCGAGCGCCTCGGCCAGCATGCGGCCGCGCCGGCGCACCATCAGGTCGAACGCGGCTGCCAGCGGTAAGGCGAGCACTCCGAGTAGGCCGATCACATTGGCCGCCACCACGATGATGTTCGGGATCCGGTCGGAGGCCTCGGTCAGGTCGCTCTCGAGGCCAGCGGCGGTTGCTGACGCGAAGTACGCCACGGCCAGGATCAGCGCGGCGGTGCCAAATGCGGCGAGCAGGCGCAGCAGGTCGATGGGGCGGCGCAACCGGCGCGGGATCACATCGGCTTCGATGACGACGGTCTCGAGATCGGACTGGCGCGGTTGGTAGCGCGGCGTCTGTTCGGCGGGGATGGTCGGCGTGGGTGCCGACGGGGGTTCGGCGTCCGCGAGGACCGGGGCATCGGGGTGGGGTGCGAAGGGCGACTCGGTAGGGGACGGCCGACCGGTGGCAGGTTCCGGTGGTGGGGCGAACGTGATGGTCGGATCCGGCTCGTCTCCGGTCAGGCGCACGGTCGGGAAATCCCCGATGCCGTCCTGCGCGCCGTCTGGAGTGCTCACCTCTCCGATGGTGTCAGATGCTCCCCGGGTGCGAGCTTCATGGCGGGCATCCACGCCGGATCTGGCTGCTCCCGCGCGCCGCGATTGGGCACTTGTCGTTGTGACACGCCGGGCGAAATCGCACCGTGTGCCCAATTGCTCGTGGCCCGCGCTCCTTCAGGATGTTCCTCCCGATTCCCCGTAGCGGTCGTGTCACACCCCTGTGATGTGCTTGCCGCATGTCCGAATCCATCCGTCTGGTCAGGACGCCAGGGCCGCCGACCGGCACGTTCGCGCCCGATGACGCGCAGCGGGCGGTGATCGCCCACGACCGGGGTCACCTGCGGGTCCTCGCGGGACCCGGGACGGGTAAGACCAGCGTCATCGTGGCGGCCGCCCAGCGCCGCATCGCCGCGGGGCAGGCCGCCGGCGAGCTGCTGCTGTTGACCTATGGGCGGATGGCGGCCCAGGAACTGAGAGAGCGGCTGACGGTGGGGGATCAGCCCGTGCCGGTGGCGACCACGTTTCATGCGCTGGCCTATCGGTTGCTGCTGGCCGATGAGCCCGGGCTTCGCCTCATGGGAGGACCCGAGCAGGAGGCGGTGCTCCGCGAGATCGTACGGTCCACGAGCCATTTGCCGAGCGCCCTTGAGGTGGCCCGGGACAGCCGCGGCTTGACCGACCAGTTGCGCGCATTCATCGCGCAGGCGCAGTCACGCAGGCTCCCCCCGGCGACCACTCGCGGCGACGATCCAGTGTCGCGGGCGGCCGCAGCCATCTACGCGGAGTACCTCGACGTCACGGCCTTGGCCGCCACCATGGACTACTCCGAACTGATCCGCCGGGCCACCGGCCTGCTTCGACAGGCACCACCGGAAAGTGTGCGCAGACTGCGTACCATCTTCGTCGACGAGTACCAGGACACCGACCCCGCGCAGGTGAGCTTCCTGCGGGAGTTGGCCGCCCATGGTGCCCAGATCATCGCGGTAGGCGATCCGGACCAGTCGATCTACGGGTTCCGCGGCGCGGACGCCGAGGGCATTCTGCGCTTCGACGACGAGTTCGCGATGCCCTCGTGCCGCACGATCACGCTGTCCCAGACCCGGCGATACGGCCCGCAGATCGCCCAGGTGGTCGCCCGGGTGGTGCCCCGCAACGCGCTCGGCAGCATTCCGGCGCGGCAGGTGCAGACACACCGGAGCCCCTCGGCGGTCGGGGCTTCAGGGATGGTCGCGTTTCGGTGCTACGAGTCCGAGGCGGCCCAGGCAGAACACATCGCAGACCTGTTGCGCCGGGTGCAGGCAGGCACGTCGGAGGTGTTCTCGGGCCTGCAGGTCGACTGGTCACAGATGGCCGTGCTCGTGCGCTCAGCGGCCAGGGACCTGCCGACGCTGCAGCGCGCCCTTTCGGCCTCCGGGGTGCCGGTCGAGATCGTGCGTGACGACCTGCCGGTGGCCAAATCGCCGGCGGTGCGACCGTTGCTGGAGCTGCTGCGGGCTGCGGCGAACGTGGACGGGGGCCTGACGGGGCAGCGCAGCGCTGATCTGCTCGGCTCACCCCTGGCGGGGATGCAGTCGCGCCAGATCAGCCGCTTGGCCCGGCTCCTGCGCCGGCAGGCTGCGGTCACCAGCACCGGTGCGCTGCCGCCCGCGATGGACCTCGTGGCGCAGGCATTGGGCGACCCGGACCTGGTTGCCGGCATCGAGGCGTCTCTGGCGCGGCCCGTTTTGGACATGGCGGTTCTGCTGGACCAGGTCCGCGGTCAGATCGCCGCGGGCCGAACGGCATCGGAGGTCCTGCACTTCGTGTGGACCGCGACCGACTGGCCGCAGCGACTGCGCAAGCAGGCCCTCGCAGGCGGCCGCCGCGCCCGCGAGGCGCATCAGGCGCTGGACGCGGTGATGGAGTTGTTCGATCAGGCCGAACAGATGGACCGCGCATTCGAGAACGTCCGAAGCGTGCACGGTCTGCTGGAGCAGATCGAGCAGCAGGCGATTCCGGCAGCCGGGGATCAGCAGCGACCATGGAACCGCAACGCGGTGCGCCTGCTCACAGCACATCGCGCCAAAGGCAGCCAGTGGCCGTTGGTCGTGGTCGCCGGTGTGCAGGAAGGCTTGTGGCCGGATGTGCGACCCCGGCCCACCCTGCTGGGGCAGGCGATGGGCTGGCGGGAACAACAACTGCTCGACGAGCGCCGGCTGTTCTTCGTGGCCTGCAGTCGGGCGTCCAAGGCGTTACTGGTGACCGCGGCGGACGCCGCCACCGACGACGGGCCGAAGCCCTCGGCGTTCTTCACACTGGCCGCCGGCGAACAGGCACCCGTGCGGGTGCCAGGCCGGCCCCGGCGACCATTGACTCCGGAGGGTGTCGTGGCGGGGCTCCGGCAGGTCTTACTCGACCCGCAGGCGAGTCCTGCCTTGCGACAGGCCGTCTGGGAACGGCTGCAGACATTGCGCGAGCGCGTGGATGAGCACGGTCGCCCGATCTTCCCCTGGGCGGATCCGCAGCGCTGGTGGGGTCACCGGACATGGACCCAGAACGATGCGCCCTGGTTCGCGCCCGACTCGCCGCTGGCCCTGTCGGCCTCGGCGGTGGACCGGTATGTGCAGTGCCCCCGCCGTTGGTTCCTGGAGCGGCGGGCACGCGCTGCGGAGGCCGCCTCCACCAAGATGGCGTTCGGGACGTTGCTGCATCTGTGTGCCGAGGCGGTCGGTTCCGGTGAGCTGGAACCCGACGAGCAGCAGGTAGCGGCGCTGCTCGACAGTGTGTGGGCCGGCGTCGGATACGAGCAGGGCTGGCAGGACCGGTTCGAGCGCCAGGAGGCGCAGCAGGCGACCAGGCGTCTGCTCACCTGGATGAAGAACTGCGCGGGGGACTTCGTGGCCGCCGAGCGGCAGTTCAGCACGCAGATCGATCTGGACGGAGCAGAACAGGTCGTTGTCGCCGGCACGGTCGACCGGGTCGATCAGATGGACGGCGGACTGCTCATCACCGACTTCAAGACCGGTCGGCCGATCACCGGCAAGGCGGGGCAACAGAACATTCAGTTGGGGCTGTACCGGTGGGCGGCCGAGTTGGGGGCGCTGGGAGTCCCGCAGGAGGCCGTCGCGCAGTTGCTCTACGTGCGTCACGACCCACCGCAGAGGCAGATCGCCGACGGTG
>Ga0208938_1000733_pt1 | contig 22297 bp, 17 predicted proteins | sample AD_UKC125_MetaG_FD_184434 | JGI IMG/M metagenome (GOLD analysis project Ga0208938, IMG submission 184434) | Active sludge microbial communities of municipal wastewater-treating anaerobic digesters from USA - AD_UKC125_MetaG (SPAdes) (version 2) | ecosystem: Engineered > Bioreactor > Anaerobic >...
AGGAATCGCGGTCGTTGTTTTGCAGCGTGATGCTGGCGGTGGTCTGGCTCTCCACCGTGCTAAGGAAGTTGCCGGAACCGCGCATCTCCGCGACAGAAATACGGGCCACGTCGTTGTTGACGGCGGAGTTTTCCGTGTCGTAGCTGAAGACGTGCGCCTCGTTGGTGTCGATGACGCTGATCGCGACATCGTTGATCGACTGGATGTCGCGGAAGGCCAGCGAGGCACCCTCGGTTTCGTACGATTGAACGGTGAGGCCGGTGACATCCACGTCGCCCATGTCCAGCGTCGACCCGGTCGTCGAGAGCGACTTGACCGTGATGAGTTCGACGCTCTCGGTTTCGAAACCGTTCAGTTCGATCCCGGAGCCGCTGATCGACAGGGTCAGCGTGTCGCTGCCGCCGCCGCCATTGAGGCTATCACCCAGCTGCAGCGTCGCCTGCGTGGCCACAAAAGTATCTTTGGCCGACGTCCCCATCAGGATGTCAGCGTTCGTTGTCAGGACCTGCGTGGTACCCGCATCCGGCGGGGTTGGGGAGGAATTCGGGGTGGTGGCCTTCAGGACAGCAGCGTCGATTTCCGCATTCGTTGGGGTTGTGTAGCCCGGACCAAAACCGACGCCGGCAAGGAACTCACGCGCATCGTTGGCCGCCTCTTCGCCAGCGTAACCACTCCATTCGGGAGCGGTGTCCATGGCCTGGACAAAACGTTGCGAAGCAGCCACCTTGGCGTTGACGGTGTCCAAATCGCCATTCTTGGCGCCACGCAGGATGCCCATGGCGGCTTCGGCCAGGTTCAACTGCGGAACGACCTTGCCGTCCACAATGATGTCGCCCTGGATGCGGGACATCCAGTACACCAGACCCGCAGCCTCAACATCGCGATTGAAGAGGTTGTTGTAGATCTGGTTGATCTGCTCGGCCAGCGGCATGGAGCCAAAGAAGGCCTGCGATTCAGCGGAATTGTAAAAACCGTTGACCACGTCCGCCTCGGGGACGCCACCATTCGCCGTCGTGTAGAACGACAGGCCCGCAACGTCGGGCGGACGACCGAAGTAGGCCAAATACGCCTTGAACAGATCAGAGGTGCTGATAGCAGCCATGTGAAAACTCCTTTGTGAAGAAAAATTGTCTATATCCGAAGACCTTGGCAGTCTAGCAGCAGCATGCAAGCCTTGGCCACTTGCCAACAGCCCGTTTTGCAGGATTGTCGTTTAATTTACACAACCTCCAGATGGGCTTGCCTAAAAATGTATCCGATCACCTCCTCCGCAATGTGATGCACGTCACATATCGCGTTTTTTCTAAGGGCTGTTGCTTTTCAGCACGCTTGCAGCGGCAGGCAGCGTGCCAATGCTTCAGCGCTTTGCCGCCAGGTGAGCCAGCCCATTGGGTCGGATGGCGGGTGCCGGCCCTGAAGGTAGAGCTGTAGCCAGGTTCGGAGTGTCCCTGCCAGGTCTTCGGGGTCCGTGCCGCTGAAATAGGTGGCATGGTCACCTGCGACTTCGCGGAATACCCGCAGATCACGAGCCAGAATGGGCAGGCGGTGTTGGGCGGCTTCGATCAGGGGCAGGCCAAATCCTTCACCCTCACTGGCGGCGATCAGACAACTTGCCTGTTCATAGAGTCGCTCAAGAACTTCATCGCCAATCGCTTCGAGCCAGTGCAGCCTGCGGCCCTGCTCGGGATGGAGGCGCAATTTGTCCACCAACGCCTCCACCATCCAACCCTGCTTGCCAACCAGAACCAGTTGGACCTCGCGCCCTTCGCGCCAAAGCGACTCAAACGCCGCGAGGGTCTGCGCATGCCCTTTTCGGGGTTCGATGGTTCCGACCATCAGGAAGATCGGCCCGCTGCCCAGCAGTGGCGGGCATGCGTCGGCATCAGCCGGTGATCCGCCCGCATTGCGGGACGACAGCGGCTGGATCTCCGCGCCCAGATGAAACCAGCCGACGTGAAAGGCGTTTGGAACAGCTGGCGGGTGGGCGGCGAGCCAGTCGGTCATCTCGCTCGCGACGGAATTTGAGATGCAGGCGACGCCATCAAAGCGGGTGACGGTGTCCAGCCAGCGGCGATACAACTCCTGCGCCTCAGGGGGGAAAACCTGTGGCATCAGCATGGGAAGGAGGTCATAGACAACAAAATAGACACCGATGCCACGGTTTTTCAGTTCGAGCAGCGCGTTGGCCTGTGCCGCCACGATCTGAGGTTGAAGGTCGAGCCCCAGGAAAACATCGCCCGGATAGGCGTCGATCCATTCATCTTCGGCCCAGTCTTGAGGCATGTCCATGAAACCGCTGACATATCGGCTCGCGCCGCGGTACCCCGGTTGATCCACGACGGCGTAGACCGGTTCCACTTGATAGCCCGATGGTGGCGCGACCAGCCACTCGCGCAAGATGTTGCGCACCACTCGCTGGATGCCGGAACGAGCATCCCGCTGGACCAGCTCCGAAATATCAACAAACAACCGCCGAGCACGCGGCGACGCTGCGTGGTTGCGGGCAACGACACCCGCCACCGCGGGCCAATCGCTGGCGGAAAGGCTCGGGCGGGCCTGGGCGATGGCCGCCAGCAAACCAGGCACACCCGGCGCATCGGGCTGGTAAAAGCGCTCGATGGCCTCGGCATATTGCGCCGCACACGTTTGCGGCTGGTGGTGCGTTTCGATGATCTCCCGCGCCCGCCCCCCCAAAGCGGCTCGGCGGGCCGGCTCTTGCCACAGGGCTTCAAGCGATTGAATCAGCTCAGCGTCTTCAAACTGGTCCGGGAGGATGACCACCGCATCCCCGGGCAGTCCAGCCATCGAACCATGGGCGTTGACGATGGTCGCCAGGCTGTAATTCATGCAATCCAGGACGGTGCCCGAGGTCTCGCCCCGCGAACGGGTCCGAAGTTGCACCGCCACATCCGCTGCGGCCAGCCAGTCGCGGTAGAGGTCAGGATCGGCCCAACCGGTGATCAGGATGCGGTCAGAACATCCGCTCTTTCGAATGCGCTTGGCAAGTTCCAGCCCGTAATCCCCCGCGTGGTTCTGGCCAACAAAAACAAGGCGACAGGCTGCATCACCCGCCAGACGCGAGGCCAGCCAGCCAGCCAACAGGCGATCATTCAATTTGCTGGGCCCCAACAGACCAAAGCTGCAAATCACGAAGTCGCGCGCGCCCAGGCCCAATCGCTTTCGGGCACCGATCCGGTCCACTTCTTCAACCGGAACGCGCAAATGGGGCACCACGACCCAACCGACATCGGCCGCAGGGCCGTACCAGGCTTGCGCCAGGCGTCGGGAATAGCTGGAATGGACAACAATGCCCAGCGCCCGCTGCAATACCTCCAGGTTGCTGGGGTAGGCCCACACGACATCGGCCGTGTCTCGCGCGTGGTAGCGCTCCGAAACCGCCCGGTAGCCGTGGGCGTTGTAGAGCGCGCGCGCCCAGCCGTGCGGATTCAATCCGCGCACATCCATGTGCGCGACAATTCCGGAGAGGAAAAAGTCGTGCAGGATGACCACGCCCGGGTGCTGTTCCAGCAGAGCGAACATATGCTGGTGGTAGCTTGAGTTGCCAAAGTGGTACACCACCCGCTCATATCGGGCTGCGTGGGCCTTGAAGTAAGCCACGTCGCGAATCGGGCAATGGGACTTGATCCAGGGGTCCGTGACGTCCTCCTGAGCGACCACCACGTCAATTGCGTAGTGTTGGCTCAGCGCGGGCAGAATCTCGGCGCTGTAGTCGCTGATCCCGCTTTTTTCGGGCGGCAGTGGCGAAATGTACGCAAGCTTGGGACGACGTTCGGCCGAGGCAGTGGCTGGCACAGCTTCGCGCCCCGCATGCAGCGCCTCCATCGCATCAATGGCCCGGCGCGCGGTCGCGGGCCAGGAGAACTTCCGGGCTTGTACCGGCGCATGCCTTTCAAGTTGCGCACGGAAGTCATCGTCGGTCAGCACGCGCTCCAGCAAGGCCGCGATCGCACCGTCATCGAAAGGGTCAAACAAGGCGTCTTCACGCCCGATCACCTCGGGCAAGCTGGAGGTGTTGGAGGCAATCACGGCACGGCCGCACTGCATGGCCTCCAACGCTGGCAGCCCGAACCCCTCATGCCATGATGGGAACACGAAGGCCTTGCATAGCCGATAAAGCGTGACCAGATCCTCCTCGGGAACGTAGCCGGTCATGACCATTGCATCGCCCTGCAGCCCCTCTTCGCTGGCGAGCGCCTGAAGACGCTCCCGGTCAACCGGCTGGATCGAACACACAATCGCCAGTTGATGCTGCGTACGCAGGGCGTGCGGGAGTCTGGCGAAGGCCCGGATGAGTCCTTCGATATTTTTGCGCGGATCAATGCCGCCCGTGTACATGACAAACGCGCGAGGCAGGCCGTAGACGGCACGAACCCTTTGACTTTCCGAGTCGGACGGCGCTTCAGGATTGAAGTGCGCATCTGCCGCAGTGGAAATATTGACCACGGCGCTGCGCGGCATTTCGAGGTGGTCCTGAGCCTCCTGCCCGGATGACTCCGAGATGGACATAAGCAGGTCGGCCTGCTGCAGATGCTTGAGCTTGTCCTGGTACCACCGATCAACCAAAGGGTTCTGGAGATAGGTTGAACGGTGAATCAGCGGAATCAGGTCGTACAGGACCACCGCAGTCAGAGGAGAGCGCTCAAACAAGCGGACGCTGGTCACGGCATCGTCCACCAACCCTTCAAACAAGGAGGTCACCAGAATGACATCGGGAGCCAGCGATGACAGATAGGCTTCACGAATCAGTTCCGCGCTCTTGCGGCGGGCATCGTGTTCTCCGTTGAGCTGGTTGACCGTGCAGGGGCACGACCAGACCAGAATGCTGCCCTTGGGCAATAGACCGTCAAAAGCACACCGAATGGGATCAATGGAGTCAGGAAACTGGCCGTTCAGCACAAGGATCACCTCATGCCCACCCCGTTCGCGCGCGATTGCCTGTGCGAGTGACAGGGTATAGCGACCAATACCGCGCTGCCGGTTGGAGGCTTGTGCTCCCTGCATGTCAATTACGATGCGCATCGGGACTCTCTTTTCGTTCTTATTTGGTGTGGCGCTCCATCGCCGATACAAGATCTGCGTGAATCCGTCGGGCTCGCGGCGTCATCGTTGACGCACCGCCCGACGACATGGGAACCTCAGGCTGCACATTTGAATGGCGACGCGCGGTCCCCGATGACCGCCAGTACAACGCGCGCAAGGTTTGGTGCAGGCCCAGCCGGCTTGCCCAGCGCACGACCTTGAGACGCAGCGCGGGGCGGGACACCATGAAAGAGACGCCACGCCGAAGGAGAGCCTGACCGGCTGCCTTGAAAATGGCACCGAACCTGACGCCCCGCACCGCATCCCGAAATACCCTGGCCCGCTGCCCCAACCAGCGCAGCGGAGATGTGATGCGCCATGACCGACTCTGGCGGATCGCCTGGAGGGCCATATCAACCTGGTGCATGTCTTGCCGGACGCGCTCCACATCTGCTTCCAGGTTCGTTGCCCGTTCCTGCACCTGCTTGACCAACACAAAGGCAGCGTCGGCGCACTGTTGCGCCTGGTGGACTTCTCCAGCCATCGCGCGCACTGCATGAGCTGCGCGCTGTTGCGCCACTTCCGCATTTCCGAGATCGCGTGCATTCTGCTGCTCAAGCCGCTCCGTTATGGCGGTAAGGTCCGGACCGTAATCACGTTCAAATGCGGAGTTGCTTAACGTCAGGTCGTGCGCATCGCCGGCTTTTTGAGCGACCACAGCATAGTCCGGACTGACCCCTCCGAGCACGTCGAAGAAGGTGATTCGGGCACGATGCATGAGCCCCGGATCTTCCTGGAGACGAACCACCTTGACCCGGTCAAATCCGTAGTATTCCGGGAGAAACGAAAGAAGCTGGGGCGGCAGGGGCCGCTGGTGGGTGGGGTCAACGTAGAAATTTGAAGAGCCGACGACGACATTCTCCGGATTGGGCGTCTCCAGAATGAGGAGGCCGGACGGCTGCAGAACGCGAAATGCTTCCTGAACCAGAATTTGCAGGACAGGAAAGGGCAGGTGTTCAGCCAGGTGGAAACCCGTGACCAAGGACTGGCTGGCGGTCGGCAGTTTTTTTAGCCATTCGACCGCATCGTGGTTCTGAACATTCAGCCCCAGGGCGCGGCAGTTGCGCAGCATGCCCTCGTCCAGATCAACCCCAGAGGCATCAAAGCCGGATGCTGTCAACAACTCCAGCCACTCGCCACGCCCACACCCCAGATCGACGGCCCTTGGTTGCTGGTAGATTGCTGTCAGCGGCTCGATAAATGGGGAATAAACCTGCAACCGTGTCTTGATCAGTTCTCTTGAACCACGATGCCGATCTTCAAACGCTCTGTAGAAGTCACCGCTCATTCAGTTTGCATTCCATGACGGGTGGTAGCCAAGCCAAACCCACAAAGGGGCTCTGGTCAATATTGATGACGTTGAACATGAATGCCAGATCGCGCCACTCGTAGTTATGGGCAATATGGTTGTCCGATGTGTGCAATGCCACTGCCACTGAATAGGCGCCAACACCCAGACCCACCAAGAATCGGAACTGGAATTCGATTCGCGCACCTTTTGGAACGCTTGCCAAAGAGCGTTTGAGATGATGGGAGTTGGTACCGAAAACCGGCTGACCCAGGCGATCCTTGATCATATAGCCCAGTACGAGTTCCGGCAGATCGGCTCTCACTTCCACGACGATCCTGAGGCATACCGCCTCCCCCACCTTCACCACCTCAACCCGCTGGTCATGCGCGTCGATCATGGCGATGTCGATCACCGTGGCCTCACCACTCCCCGAGATGGTCTGCACTTTGCCGTCTTGCGTGCCCATCTGGCGGACCGACTTGTTTTCGCGGTCGGCCAGCATGGCGTTGTAATAGTCCATGACCGCTTCAGGATGCCCTTCCATGGCCAACCTGCCTGCATCCAACAGAATGGCACGATCACATATGGACTGGATCGCGACTTTGTCATGGCTGACGATCAGCAGCGTCGTTCCCTTGCGTCGGTACTCGCGAATTCGGTCAAAACTCTTGTGCTGAAAATAGGCGTCACCCACCGCCAGCGCTTCATCCACGACAAGAATATCTGGCCGCCGTGCGGTGGCGACACTGAAGGCAAGCCGCATTTGCATCCCGCTGGAATAGATCCGCACGGGCTGGTCGATGTATTCGCCTATTTCGGCAAATGCTTCAATTTCAGGCATGAGCCCCTCCAGCTCGCCCATGCCGTATCCCAAAAGCTGCCCGGCCATGTAGACGTTCTGTCGACCTGTGAAGTCCGGGTGAAAACCCATCCCCAGTTCCAGCATGGCGGCAACCCGCCCCTCCAACTTGACACTGCCTAAGGTTGGCTGCGTGGTGCCTGTCAGCAGTTTCAGCAAAGTGCTCTTACCTGCCCCGTTGACACCAATCACACCCACCGCTTCTCCGGGTTGTACGATGAAACTGATGTCTTTGAGGATCCATTTCAGGCTATGGCACGGCTTACTCCAAGGCAGCAGCCATTCCTTCAACCTGGTCCGCTGACTGGGGTATTGCTTGTAGGCCTTGCCCAGTGCTGCAACGGTTACGGTGCCCATGTCAAATCTCGTCCACTATTTCACCGGCACGCTGGCGAAACAATCTCAAACTGAGTACACAGAGTCCCGCCGACAACAGCGTGACTGGCAACAGACTGCTCCAGTCCGGCCAACGCCCTTCAGCAAGGATGCCCTGGAAAGCCGTCATCAAGCTAGTCATTGGATTTAATACCATCCATGGCTGAAGGCCTGTTGGCAAGATGCTGGCTGAATATACGATCGGTGTCAGCCAGAACCAGAATTGAAGAATAATCCCAAACCCCTGACCCACATCACGAAAAAAAACATTCAATACCCCAAGAATAATTCCCAAACTTATTGCAAAAATAATCAGCACAGCAAGGACAGGCACCAAGGCAACAAAAGGCCAACCTGGAAAGTTTCCACTAACAAGCAGAAAAATCACAAAAATCCCGAATATGATAAAGAAATTCAGCAATGCACTACTCACCACAATGATCGGAAGGCAAAATCTGGGAAAATTGATTTTTTTCAGCAAATTGGCATGCTCGATGAACATGGATTGAGCCCGGTTGGCGATCTCGGAAAACAGCCCCCATGTCAGGAGTCCTGCACAAAGGTAGATGCTGTACCCGAAAGTGGGATCAAGACCGGGAAGACGCGCACGCATAATTTGCGAGAAGATGACCGTGTAGACCATGATCATTGCCAGCGGATTGAGGATCGCCCAAGTGGCACCGAGCAGGGATTTTTGGTATCGAACTTGAAATTCACGTTGCACGCTGCCAATAATGAAGCTACGGTAAGCCCAGAGTGCTTGTAAAGTGCTTTTCATTGCGTCTTTCAGGACCAACACGTGCTATACAGGCGACCATACCCAAACGCATGCATGTGTTGTTGGCAGAGGTTATAAGCGACATCACTTCTGCGAGGAACATAGGAGCTGCGGTTTTTTGTTCTATATTTTAAGACATTGTTTCAAAAAATATCGCGATCAGCACGAAGCAGAGCATATGGATTTACGGATTTTCTCAATTTTTGCAAAGCTCCCCGACCAACAACTGGAAGAAGTGCAAAAGGCAGTGCGCCTGCGTCACCTCGCACGACGCGATGTGGTCTGCCGCAAGGACGCGCCGGCCGACGGATTCTATTTGCTGTTTTCTGGGCAACTGCAGGTGCTGGACATCGCCGAGGATGGTCGAGAAACAGGCCTGAACCTGCTCAAGCCCGGCGCCTTCTTTGGCGAGTTGAGTGTGATTGATGACAGATCACGATCCGCCCATATTGTGGCCATTGAGCAGTCAACGGTTGGCATTGTGCCGCAGGCCGACGCAAGGCGGCTTTTTTACCACATTCCTGAGGCGGCTGAGGCCATGATGCGGCATCTGACAGCCATGGTGCGCTCCTTAACCGAGTATCGGGTCTTGTTGGCGATGCCCAATGCCGTCCAGCGGGTGTTTGCGCTGCTCAATCAGTTGGGGCACCCGATGCCCGGCGGACTCGTCGTGATTCAGAACTTGCCTAAGCAGCATGAGGTCGCCATCATGGTCAACACCAGCCGTGAAACCGTTTCACGAGCAATCGCACAGCTTGTGGCGCAGGGTGTGCTCGAGAAAGACTATCGGCGTCTGATTGTCCGGCGCCCGGATCGACTGGCCGAGTTGGCGAGAGGCAGCGTGGAACCAGGGCCCAAATCTACCGCTGCGCCCGCCAAAAAATCCCCACACTCTGCCCTTGATACCTGAAAAGCGGCACTGAATCCTGGGCATTGCTGGCCCTCCACTCAAGGATGATCTGCTGGTTTTGGGCAATCGGTCGTGCCATTTGAATGTCCAGCATCGCGAGTTGATGACGACGGGTCACGTCGATCAGCCCGGGAGAGAACAAGTCCCGGCTCTCCCAGCGCAACACATTGAGACGAGGTTGAATCAACCAATCACCCATCACACCTGTGACACCCAGTTGGAAACGCCAGCCCGAACGATCCCCTCCAGGTCGTTGTTTCAGCGCTCGGTCATAAAGCGCCGAAAGACCTCCAAACAGGCCAAGTGCCGGGGCGACATGCTTTTCGCGCCAGATGCCCACCTCCGTCAATTGGTTGTTCTGTTGCGATTGGTTAACGTAGCTGGTCCGAAGTGTCGCCAGGCTCGCAAGCCACGGTTGCTCCCGCCCCATAAATAACCACTGAACACCCGCAGCGCCAGCTCTCTGGTAACCCGACCCCCCCAACCAGGTTTCACCCAGATCCAACTGAATTCGCCCGGGTCGATCAAGCAGGGTGAACGGACCGATGCCACTGGCAACCAAGCTGGTCATGTTCAACTCAGGGACGCTTTGGTTTTCCCGGTGTTGCAAGGCGATTTGGCCAACAGCGAATTTTCCAAGCCGGATGTTCCCGTCCAAACCAGCCAAGGCAAAGGCACTTCCTCTGGGTCGATAGGCGTCGCCGAACTCGAGCTCAATCGTATTGCCGCCCGAACCCAACAGCATTGATCGGGACATGATCCCCTGGTTGACGTTGTTGTCATACCCCGCGCCCAATTGCACATTCCATCGAACCGTAGGGGAGGGAGGCGACCCGACGCACCCGCTTGCTTCAAGTGCATCAACGATTTCGCGCATGGCACCTGACAATTCAAGCTGTTTCTTGATCGCCTGAAACAGTGCGCGGGCCTGTAGCACCTCACCACGCCGGCAATGCTCCAGTGCTGCCTCGATGATATCGCTTTCGATTCCCGCGACAGCTTCATTTTCCAGGCTAGCATCCGCCTTCTCTGCTGCCCAAGAGGTTGATGCCATAAGGAGACCGCATAACAACGACTTGCATGCCAGTCGCAGATGACACCGGCTCTGCTTGCCAATTAGCTTCATTGTTTCAGGAGGTCAGCGATTCGATTGACTCTTGTAGGTGACATCGAGCCTACCGGCCCACCGATGTGGCCCCGAGTGAACTGGTTGGCAAACCCTTTATTGTCCACAGCATGACAGGAGTGATCCTGCCCGGTAGCGTCTCCATGATCAGGGGAACGACGTCGCTTCTATTGGCGCCAACCCTGGCTGCGGCTACGGGACCAATCACCAAGTCCACTTCCAAATTTCGAGCCACGGCTTGTAGTTTACTTGCCAGGTTGATGCAGTCGCCGACCGCAGTATACGTACTGCGGAAAGCCGTCCCCAAGTCGCCGACGAGTGCGGGCCCTGTTTCAATACCGACCCGCACCCGGGCGGTTGGCAAACCTTGCATTGCACGGGTTTCATTCCAGCGCACGATCCGCAGGACCATTTGCTTTGCGGCTTCAATCGCCCGATCCGTGTGGTCAGCTCTTGGCAAGGGTGCGCCCCAAAACGCTACAAGTCCATCACCTGTGTATTTATCCAATGTACCTTCCTGCTCCAGGACTGGTTCGGTGAGGCAACGCAGAAAATCCCGCGTTAACGAGGCCGCCTCTTGTAAGCTGCTTCGGCTGGTCAACCCCGTGTAATTCTGCATGTCAGCCGAGACGACCGTAATGTCAGCGTATCTTGGCGTCAGTGGGTGTTCGATACCTTGACGCAACATCTGCTGCAAAACTGCCGGCGCGACATAAGTTGCGAAGGACCGAAGAATCTGCCCCTGCTCACGCTGCAACAGCCACCACTCCAGAGGGACCATCAGCATGACTGCTCCGTACGCCATCAATGGCGACATGACGCTGAATTCCAGTTGATGCTGAAGCCACCACAGCGCCAGCAGCAGCCAGGCAGCAACCAGCGAAAAGATGGCCGGCAAGATGATCCACGCCCGAAGGCGGTGGATGGCCCAGCCCAGCATCGACAAGGTCAACAATATCCAGAGTGTGGACAGCCACCGCCCATCCACTTGCCAGATCGGTAAGCTGCCCTCCTCCAGATCGAGCAGGGAAGTCAGGACAGCAGCGTGCACCATGACACCCGCAATGGAGGATGACACCGGTGTTGCGGCTCGATCGTTGAGGCCGAGTGCCGAGGATCCCACCAGAACCCACCGCCCGCCCAGCATGTCGGCCGGCGCAACGCCGGAGAGTATGTCATGTGCCGACACCACGGTGTAGGATGTCCACTGACGGGCATACGGCACCTCCCATGATGCGGTTTGCAACGGCGGGTAGATGCCAGAACTGGGCGCGGGCGTGGGTACGTTCGCCGTGCGTGCGCAGCCCAACATCACAAGCGGCAATAGTGGGCTTATTCTTCCCTCCCAAGCCACCTCGAGTGGAACACGGCGAATACGCCCATCCCGATCCGGACGTAGTCCGATATTGCCCGCGCAACGGGACTGAGAAAGCCCTTCGTGATTAGCCAGATAGCCCGTGGCAACTGCCGGTTGCCCCGCCAGTGCTGGGGTAACCGCAGGAAACCGGCTAAAAACTGGCACCCCGGTCTGCAACGGAGCTTCCCGTGGCACGAAATCGAACGCTTGTGAAAAGACCACCGGGGCGTTCTGCCCCAACGCCGCGAGACGCAGATCGCCAGCCTTCGCATCTGCCGCAGGCGCGGGGAAAACAATATCCAGACCGACCGCCTTGGCGCCATACAGGCCAAGAAGCATTTCTACCAATTCGGCCACACGATACCGGGGCCATGGCCAAGGCCCGCGGCTAGAAAGACTGGCCTCATCAATATCAACAATCAATATCCGGTGTTCGGGAACGTCGCTTGCCAGCCACATTCGTGCTGCATCTGTGGCTATACGCTCAGCAGGCTCAACGACCGCCCTGAAATGATCCGACCATTGCAGCAAAACTGCAAGTGACGCAATCGCACCGATAGCCAATGAACGCCTTGCCCAGCCCCGAGAAAAGGCACCTGCACTTGCGACAGGACAATAACGCAAACGACCTATTTCCCCCAAGAAGCCACACCCGCAGCTTGATACTGCCGGGACAGGGGGGTCTGATAAAGGTATGCTGCCTCCGAAGCGGCCGCGCCGACGACTCCCTGAATGAGGGTTGGAGAGAGTAGGGGCTTGGAAAGCAGCACCCCGTCACCTCCCACACTACCATGCCCCTCAATACGGGCAGCCATGCCGCCCGCCTTCACATCAAATCCCGTCACGAAGCTGCGATTGGCGAAATCAATCCGCAAAGAACCATTGCTCGCTATGGAATCGATAGCGATATTGCTCAATTTGTCGAAGACAACGCCCTGATGGGAAGCGAGCTTGAAATCCGCACTACCCGCGCCGGGAAGAACACCAATGTTCTGTAAATTACCGGCAAGCGCGAAAAACGAATTGACGGTAATTAAGGACCGCCCTGTCAACAAGTCATTCTTTGGCCCCGGCGATGCCGAGGCATCCGTTAGTCCGTCCCGTCGCGCCCCAACCAGATCCAACGAGGGTGGAACGAGAGGGACGACAGAAACCGGACCACCGATACTGCCAGCCGTGTTAGAAGACCCTGAAGAGGCGGGCTCAGGCCCATGCTGTGGTGGTGCTACATACACGCCGACTACGCGTTCAGCGCGGGAATCGATAAGGGGGGCGCTCTCATTCAGTGGAGAAGGCCTGCGTGAAGCCGTGGGCTCAGCATTGGCCGGGGGGCGCACCCGATCTGGTGACGGTGCCGCATTCACGTCCACCAATTCAGGCCGCAAGTCACCTTGGCGAAGTTGAATCATTTTTTCCCTGGCAGACGCGAAGAGCTCCGTCGCGTCGCCCCCCTCACAAGGCCCCAGCGCGTCTGCACGACACCCATCGCCCAATCGGCTCACGACAACACCGCCCGTGCGGACCGTAACCCTTGTGAACAGCGCCTCGGTCAATACAGTGAAGTCGGTACCGCGAACGCCGATGGCTGCGATCGGCGTGTTAAACCTGAACCTGTCTTTCGCAGCCTGAGACCCTCTACCTGATACGTACCGTGCGACGCCACCGATTAAGGTATAGCGAATTTCAGAAAGCTGTGGATTTAACGGATCGAACTGCCATCTGTCGACGTGCAATTCGGATGAGGGGCGAACGACCAACAACCCCCCGTCTGCCATCCGGACATAGACGTAGCCATCCACCTGAGTCTGAATGCGGTCCCCTTCACGCAGGGACTGCCCCTTCTCTACCAACACGGAACTTCCCGCCCCACCTGTTCGAGACACAGATCCGGCCACAAAAACCACCTCGCCCGCTCGGTCCGTGCGGGCACCGGGCGCTGACGACACCGGCGCTTGGGCCAAACTGATGCCTGAGGCGCACATCACCGTCGCAAGTAGAATTGCCCGAAACCAACCCATGCCCCCACGCCTGCCGTTAGGCAATGCCTGCAAATTGTCGTGAAGTACTTGCATAGACGGACGAAAAGTACTGCTGAATAGCAGAGGTGCCATTTTCTCAGAAGTCAATTCATGTTGCACTATCTTGGCGCCATGGCAAGTTGCCACCGCACAACGATCAAGGCATTGTGCTTGCGGTCCAAACCGCACCATTGCGGCGCACATTGTCTGACGTACCTCCATGCGGCGAGAATCGGGCTCTGTCGCCCCCACCAGCCTCAGCCTAGGTGCAGCCATCCATCCTCACCGAGCCAAGTCCGGAAGATCTTGAAATCATTCGGTAGCCGCTGATATGACTTTTCCGACCAACCCAGGGATCAACCATTGAACATTCTTCTGACCGGCGCACATGGGTTTACAGGTCGCCATTTCACAATGATGGCGATGAAGGCGGGGCACGACATCACACCACTCAATGCCAATCTGCTTGATGTTCCCGCTCTGGAGTTGGAGATTTCCACGCTCATGCCGGATGCCGTCGTACACCTTGCCGGAATTAGTTTCGTTGGCCATGTTTACGATCGCGCTTTCTACGATGTCAATCTCTTCGGAACCCTGAATCTGCTGGACGTTCTGGTCCGCTGCGCCTCTCCGCTGAAGCGCGTACTATTGGCCAGCAGTGCCAACGTTTACGGCAACTGTGACGCATCGCCTATTGATGAGACACAGGCTCCTGCTCCCGTCAACCATTACGCAATGAGCAAACTCGCCATGGAGCACATGGCGCGCACCCGTTTGCCCCAGTTGCCGGTGATTGTTGCTCGACCGTTCAATTACACCGGCCCCGGCCAGTCGTCAAGTTTCCTGCTACCGAAGCTCGTGATGCACAGCGTGCGCAAAGCCCCAGGCATCGAGCTCGGCAATCTGCATGTGGAGCGGGAGTTCAATGACGTACGGATGGTTTGCGATGCGTATTTGCGCCTATTGGAATTTGGCACTCCGGGTGAAACCTACAACGTCTGTAGTGGCATTACATTTTCGCTCCATCAAGTCCTCGATGAACTCGCCCGCTTGAGTGGTCACCGCCTAGATGTCCATGTCAATCCGGTGTTTGTTCGCACCAATGAAGTTCACAGACTTTGCGGAAACCCAAACAAACTTGAATCGACCGTCGGGAACCTTGTCGTCGGGAATCTGGGTGATACGCTCACCTGGATGTTGGCTGAAGCATCTCTACCCTGACTCGATCTGGATCCTGAAATGAAGGTCGCCTTCAATGCGAGATCTCTCAACTCTCCCTTGACAGGCATTGGTCAGTACAGTCGACAACTGGCCCTGGGGCTGGCAAACCGATCCGACATCGAAGCCAAATTTTTCTATGGGACTCACTGGAGTCGGCAGGTACGCGCCTCCCCGATTGCAGGCGCAAGCCAGTTCCTCCCCTTGTTGCGACAGAAGGTGCCGTTTTCTTATGAACTGCGCCGTTTGGTGGAGAGTGTTCAGTTCTCCCGACAAGCCGATCCCACGACTATTGATCTCTATCACGAACCCAACATCTTGCCACTACCGTTTGATGGTCCGACTGTGATCACGGTGCATGACCTCTCTTGGATCCGACATGCTGAGGCGCACCCCGCAAAGCGCGTCCGGGCATTGAACAAGGAATTCCCGCCCGGGTTGGCACGCGCCACCCGCGTGGTGACAGACTCGAATTTCGTCAGACGTGAACTGATGGACGTTTTCAGTGTGCCTGAAGAAAGGATCAGTGTCGTCCCCCTCGGTGTCGAACCGGAATTCCGACCTCGCACAGCAGAACAAACGCTCGGAATCCTGCGACGTTTGGGCTTGAGGCATGGCCAATACCTCCTTGTGGTCGGCACGATGGAGCCGCGGAAGAACTTAAAAGTCGCCTTTCAAGCCTACGCACGATTGCCGGCAAGGATCAGGCAGCACATTCCTCTGGTGCTCGCCGGCATGAAAGGTTGGGGCGATGATGCACTGGACCGTAATCTGGGTGCGCTGACCCGAAACGACGAAATACGGTTTCTTGGCTATTTGCCGCGTAGCGAGTTGGCATTCGTCATCGCGGGCGCCACATCTTTGGTATTTCCTTCAATTTACGAAGGCTTTGGACTGCCCCCACTTGAGGCAATGGCATCCGGCGTACCGGTGATAGCGTCCATTGCCGCATCGATACCTGAGGTTGTCGGGGAAGCGGGGTTGCTACTCGATCCTCACGATATTGACGGAATGACTCAGGCGATGGAGCAATTCGCCAGTTCGCCTGAGGAAAGGCACCGCATAGGTTTGCTGGGGCTTGAGCGCAGCAGGATGTTCACCTGGGACGCCTGTGTGAATGCCACGGTCCATGCATACCATCAGGCTCTCGGCATGACCACCGTGGCGCCTTCCGAAATTAAAGCGCCGATAAGGGCGCAATGACGATCAAACCCGCTGCCGCCCCGACCGCGTTGGCCAATGCATCGCGCCAACAGAACTTTCGCTGTTCGGTGAAGTTCTGCGCGAACTCACCACCCAACCCGGTCAAGGTCAGCACGGCCCAGATCATGAAGAAATTCGCCTCGGGGAGCCAGAGCGATGTCAGTACGGCCAACCCAGCAAACGCAATCGCATGGAAAACCTTGTCATGATTGCGACACCATGCGGGCAAGGACTGAACAGGGCACATCAGCCCCCAACCAATCAAGCCAACGCTGAGGCCCAGCAAGACAGCGAAAATGTTGACTGAATCCAGGTTCATTGACTCAGGATTCGCCGATAAACAGAGTCGTACGAGGCTGCCATTTGCTGCCCGGTAAATAGCTTTTCATACCGATCCCGAGCCGCTGATCCCATCGCCCGAGCAAATTCGGGGTCATTGAGGAATCGTTGCATAGCGCTCGCCAGTGCCTGCGGTGCCTCTGGAGGTACGACGAGGCCCGTCACATTGTGCTGATTGATGTAGCTGGTGCCGGACCCAATCTCGCAACTGATCATGGGCTTGGAATGCATTGCTGCTTCAATCAGCGACATGCCAAAGGCTTCGGATCTAAGATGGGAAGGAAAAACGAAAACGCATGCCAGCCTGAGCAAAGCTGCCTTGTCTTCTTCACTGACATGCCCAAGAAAGATTACGTTCGTGACGGCCCCGGCTTTGGCCAATGCGCGAAGCCGGTCCAACTCTGGGCCATCGCCCGCGATGACGATCGGTGCATTCACATGCGCTGCAGCCAAGACAAGGGATTCAAGGCCTTTGTAATAACGGAGCACGCCAATGAACAGGCAAAACCCCTCACCCAACAAGCCGCGCCAATGCGCGACAAGCGATTCGGACGCCGGCGGACAACTGGTGTCGTCAAGGCCATTGGGTATTACTTCGGTCTTGTGCACCAGTTGAGCGAGCACTTCACTTGTGCGCAAGTAGTCTGGGGAGGTTGCGATCACACAGTCCATTGCATTAAGAAAACGAAACATCATCGGTCGATAGAGCCTCATCAGCGTTTTCTGACGAACAATATCGGACTGATAGGTTACGACGCTTGGTTTCCTCTTTCGGTGCCCCAAATGGAGCAAGTCTGCAAACGGCCATGGAAACTGATAATGAACGATATCGGCCCAAGACAGGTGTTCTTCGAAATGTTTCCATGCCTGCCATGAAACAGGATTGGACGCCACCTGGAACGTAATCGGATACCGATGAACCTCTGCCTCGGGTCGGGCCATCACGCTGGGCTGCGAATTCGGGCTGAGTGCAAGGATACGACTTTGCACGTTCCGGCCAGACAATCCCTGCGTTAGCTGAAACAAGACCTTTTCAATCCCTCCCATGGTGTCCGGGAAGTAGGTCTTGTAAACATGCAATACCCGCAACGAAGTCCCTACAGTCAAGATAGCTCAGCCTCGCTCAAGCTCTGACCGCTTGAATCCTTGATCGACAACAAAGGCGCAATGCCGGGATCTGGCCACACGACGCCCACCTCCGGATCGTTCCACGCGATGCATCGTTCGTGTTCAGGCGCATAGTAGTCGGTCGTCTTGTAAAGGAAATCCGCCACTTCGCTCAGAACGAGAAACCCGTGTGCAAATCCTGGCGGCACCCACAACTGACGATGATTGTCTTCGCTCAGTTCAACGCCAACCCACTGTCCAAAGGTCGGTGAAGACCGTCGAATGTCGACGGCAACATCGAACACGGCCCCCCGTACGACCCGAACCAGCTTTCCCTGAGGTTGCTGGATCTGATAGTGCAGCCCACGCAAGACCCCGCGGGAACTGCGGCTGTGGTTGTCCTGCACAAATGTGGGCGCCACACCCGTCGCATCTTCAAACGCCTTCTGATTGAAGGACTCAAAGAAGAAACCACGCGCGTCGCCGAAGACCTTCGGCTCTATGACCAGCACATCCGGTATCGCTGTCGATGTGGCCTTCATGGAAGCCCCCCTTCCTTCAACAGCCTCATCAAGTACTGCCCATACCCGCTCTTGGCCAGCGGCTGCGCCAGTGCTTCAAGCCGCCTGGAATCGATGAACCCATTCCGCCAGGCAATTTCTTCCGGGCATGCAATCTTCAGGCCTTGCCGGTTTTCAAGCGTAGCGATGAACTGGCTGGCGTCAAGGAGGCTTTCATGGGTTCCGGTGTCCAGCCAAGCATACCCTCGCTGCATGATCTGGACGCTGAGTTGGCCGCGCTCCAGATAGGCCTGGTTGACTGCGGTAATTTCCAGTTCGCCTCGCTGGCTGGGTTCGACCGATTTGGCAATGTCGACCACCTGGTTGTCGTAGAAGTACAGCCCCGTGACTGCAAAGTTGCTTTTGGGCTGTGTGGGTTTCTCTTCAATGCTGACCGCTCGTCCACGGGGGTCAAACGCCACCACGCCATAGCGTTCGGGATCTTGCACATGGTAAGCAAAGACCGTTGCGCCTTCCGCCTGTGCATCGGCACGGGCCAGCAACTGCACGAAGTCATGACCGTAGAAGAGATTATCCCCGAGGACAAGTGCGCTCGGGGCGTTGCCCACGAAACGGTCACCGATGATGAACGCCTGGGCCAGCCCATCCGGACTGGGCTGCACGGCGTATTGCAAGTTGATGCCCCATTGGCTCCCATCGCCCAGAAGTTGCTGGAACCTGGGCGTATCTTGCGGCGTGCTGATGACCAGCACATCGCGCATACCAGCCAACATGAGCGTGCTGAGCGGGTAATAGATCATCGGTTTGTCGTAAACCGGGAGCAATTGTTTACTGATGGCCAAAGTTGCAGGATGCAGCCGTGTGCCAGAGCCGCCGGCGAGGATGATGCCTTTGCGTGATTTCATGGTTGGATCGGTTTCCGGCGCGTTACAGGATTTCGGCGAGCATGCGTTCAACTCCCTGTTGCCATGGGGGCAAAGTCAGGTTGAAGACCGTAAGCAACCGGCCGGTGGCCAATCGGGAATTGAGGGGACGGCGCGCTGGCGTGGGAAATGCCGTAGTGGGCACGGGGTCAACCGTGATGGCCTTGATGGCGGACCCAAGCGGCGAACGGCGGGCGTGCTCGATCACGCACTGGGCATACCCATGCCAGCTGGTTTCGCCGCTGGCAACCAAATGGTACAGGCCCGCCGCTTCGGGTTGGTTCTGCACCTGCCGCAAAGCATGTGCCGTGGCATCGGCCAACAGATCGGCTCCCGTCGGTGCGCCGATCTGGTCGTCGATCACGGTCAGACGCTCGCGTTCCTGCGCCAGTCGCAGCATGGTCTTCGCAAAATTGCCGCCACGTGCCGCATAAACCCAACTGGTCCGGAAAATCAGATGCCGCTGACAGCATGCCGCGACCAATTGTTCGCCTTCGAGCTTGGTCTGCCCATACACATTGATCGGTGATGGCGTGTCGGTTTCAACCCAGGGCCGCTGGCCGGTGCCGTCAAATACATAATCGGTTGAGTAATGAACCAGCCATGCGCCAAGCCGTTCGGCCTCTTCGGCCAGCACCCCAGGTGACACGGCGTTGAGGGTGCGCGCTAGTTCGGGCTCACTCTCGGCCTTGTCGACGGCAGTGTGGGCTGCGGCATTCACGATCACGTGAGGCTTCACCGTTCGAATGGTCTGGGCCAGCCCGTCAGGACGTGTGAAGTCACCGCACAACCTGGCACTATCGAAGTCCAATGCCACCACTTCACCCAAAGGCGCCAAGCTGCGTTGCAGTTCCCAGCCCACCTGGCCGCCTTTTCCAAACAGGAGGATTTTCATGCGGCGTACTGGATCTTGACCCAGTCCCGATAGGCGCCACTCTGAACGTGGGCCACCCATTGCGAGTTGTCCAGATACCACTGCACCGTCTTGCGGATTCCGGTCTCAAACGTTTCGGCAGGTCTCCAGCCAAGTTCGTTTTCGAGCTTGCGTGCGTCGATGGCGTAGCGGCGATCATGACCGGGCCGGTCGGCCACGTAGCTGATCTGGTCACGGTAGCTCCGCCCATCGGCCCGCGGACGCATCGCGTCGAGCAAGGCACAGACCTTGTGAACGATTTCGATGTTCGGCATTTCGTTCCAGCCGCCCACGTTGTAAACCTCGCCCACGCGGCCCGCCTCGAGCACGCGACGAATCGCACTGCAATGATCCTTGACGTACAACCAGTCCCTGACCTGCATGCCATCGCCATACACAGGCAAGGCCTTGCCCGCCAGAGCGTTGACGATCATCAGGGGAATGAGTTTCTCCGGAAAATGATACGGTCCGTAATTATTCGAACAATTGGTCGTCAGGACCGGAAAACCATAGGTGTGGTGATACGCCCGCACCAGATGATCGCTCGCCGCCTTGCTCGCGCTGTAGGGGCTGTTCGGCTCGTACCGATGAGTTTCGGTAAAGGCCGGGTCGGATGCGGCAAGCGATCCATAGACTTCGTCGGTCGACACGTGCAGGAACCGGAAGGACGCCTTTTCCTGTCCTGAAAGGTCACCCCAGTAGGCGCGTACGGTCTCGAGCAGCCGGAACGTACCGACAATATTGGTCTGAATGAAGTCTTCCGGTCCATGGATCGAGCGGTCCACATGGCTCTCTGCCGCGAAGTTGACGACCGCGCGCGGCTGATGCTGCACCAGGAGATCACGCACCCGTTCACTGTCGGCGATATCCGCCTGGACAAAGACATGGCGCGGATCGCCCTTAAGGCTCGCCAGGTTTTCCAGGTTCCCGGCGTAGGTCAATTTGTCGAGATTGACCACCGGTTCACCCACCGAGGCGAGCCAGTCCAGAACAAAGTTGGCACCGATAAACCCGGCGCCCCCGGTAACCAGAATCATGGAAGATGTTCTTTTTGAAAATCAGGCCCACCATTCAGGGGCAACGTTGCATTATCTCACCGTCGGTGGCCCGCCTGCCTGACGTCGCCCAAGGCCGCTTGGTCGCCTTGGGCCGCGACGTTTAGGACCCGGCCCCTAATCAGGCAGGGACGGGCGCGCTATATTTCCTGCATGAGTCTGGTCGGCGCATCTGCGCTTGGACTTTTCATATTCAAACTCCCTTCAAACCCCTGCTGGAGGCCTCCATGGTCAAGAAACTGCAAAAACCAAGCGCTGCGAAAAAAACCCCGGCTCAACTTCCGGGCGCGGTCAAAGATTCGGCGCAACAGATCTGGCTGGCTGGATTGGCCGCCTTCACCAAAGCCCAGAATGAGGGCGGCAAGGTGTTCGAGACCCTGGCCAAGGAAGGCCTGTCGATCCAGCGCAAGACCCAGGCTGCAGCTGAAGAAAAGATCACCGAGGCGACCAGCAAGATGGCCAACATGGCGACCGGCATCACGTCCAAAGCCACTGGCCAATGGGACAAGCTGGAAAACATCTTCGAGGAACGCGTGGCCAAGGCCCTCAACAAACTGGGCGTGCCCTCCTCCAAGGACGTGGACGCCTTGATTGCCCGCATCGACGAGCTCAACAAGAGCGTGCAACAGCTGTCGGCCAAGGCTGCCGCTTCCGCCAAGGCAAGCGCTCCCAAGACGGTTGCGGCAAAGCCGGTGGGCCAGCGTGCAGCGAAGCCGGCCAAGAACGCCGCCAAACCCGCGACCAAGCGCGCAGCGACCCGAAAGGCAGCTGCCCCGGCCAAGACGGAAGCGGCGGGGGCATAAGGTGCCAAGGAAGATCCCGGACGGCATCCGGGCTGCTTGAGAGTGCAAGAAGGGGCGACGGGTTCGCCCCTTTTGTTTTCTTGACCTGCTGCGGCGCAGCAAATTTTCCGGCCTCGCCCATCTACACTGACTGACCATGAGCACGAAAAAACCGCGTTCCCTTCGTCTTGTCGCCCGGCCCATGAATGAGCCGACGTTGCCGCTATCGGGCGCAAACCCGAAGCCCAAGCGAGGTCCGCGCAAGCCCCGCATTGCCCTGGCGCTGGCGGGCGGAGGACCCTTGGGCGCCATCTATGAGATCGGCGCCCTCTGCGCGCTGGATGAATCCCTTGAAGGCATTGACCTGACCCAACTGGACCATTACGTGGGGGTGTCAGCTGGTGGTTTTCTGGCCGCTGCCC
>Ga0208938_1000734_pt1 | contig 22284 bp, 17 predicted proteins | sample AD_UKC125_MetaG_FD_184434 | JGI IMG/M metagenome (GOLD analysis project Ga0208938, IMG submission 184434) | Active sludge microbial communities of municipal wastewater-treating anaerobic digesters from USA - AD_UKC125_MetaG (SPAdes) (version 2) | ecosystem: Engineered > Bioreactor > Anaerobic >...
CCTTTTCCTGACCCCAAGGACAATGACCGCGACGATGGGGACAAATACGGACAATACTCCCGATATCGCCATACATGCGATAGTAAGTGAACTCACATTGCCGATATCCATAAACATACCTCCAGACTGATTTGGCCCAGGCAGCCTTTACGCAAAAAATGAGCAATGGTCAGCAAGTTTTGATTTGATTTATTGCCTGAAAAAAGTTAGTATCGAATTAAGTATATATGTTAATCCGGGCAAATGGAAGAAAAAAAAGCGAATAAGAGCAAAAAAGCAAAGGAGGCTATCTGATATGAAAACCAAACCTGCTTATCTCGACGAAAGCCTGAGCTTCGAAGAGCGGGCGAAGGACCTCGTATCCCGCATGACTCTCGAGGAAAAAGTGACACAGATGCTGCACGGTTCACCCGCCATCCCGAGGCTGGGGATACCGGCCTACAACTGGTGGAACGAAGCACTCCACGGAGTGGCGAGAGCGGGCGTGGCCACCGTGTTCCCACAGGCAATAGGAATGGCAGCCACCTTTGACGAGGATCTTATCTACAAAACCGCGGACATCATATCCACCGAAGGAAGGGCAAAGTACCACGAGAGTTCCCGCAAGGGCGACCGCGACATCTATAAGGGCCTTACCTTCTGGTCGCCCAACATCAACATATTCAGGGACCCCAGGTGGGGACGCGGCCATGAGACCTACGGCGAAGACCCCTACCTCACCGCGAGGCTTGGAGTGGCTTTTGTAAAGGGTATCCAGGGCAACGACAAAAAGTACCTGAAAGCAGCCGCCTGCGCCAAGCACTATGCCGTCCACAGCGGCCCTGAAAGCGAGAGGCACAGCTTCAATGCGGTGGTGTCGAAGAAGGACCTGCGCGAGACATATCTCCCGGCTTTTAAGGCATTGGTGAAAGAAGCAGGAGTCGAATCCGTCATGGGCGCATACAACAGGACCAACGGCGAGCCGTGCTGCGGCAGCAAGACGCTGCTCACCGACATACTCCGCAACGAATGGGGATTCAAGGGCCATGTGACATCCGACTGCTGGGCGATCAAGGATTTCCATGAAGGCCATATGGTCACGAAGACAGCCCCCGAATCAGTCGCGATGGCTTTGAAGAACGGATGCGACTTAAATTGCGGCAACCTCTATGTGAACCTGCTGATAGCCCACAAGGAAGGCCTTGTCACCGAGGAAGACATCGACCGGGCCGTAACAAGGCTGTTCGTGACACGCATGAAACTCGGCATGTTCGACGATCCGAAAAAAGTGCCGTATACCGACATACCTTACGAAGTCGTAAGCTGCAGGGAACACAGCGACTTCTCCGTGGAAGTGGCGAAGAAGTCCCTGGTATTGCTGAAAAACGAGGGCAACCTCCTGCCGCTGGACAAGAAGAAACTGAAGTCCATTGCCGTCATAGGTCCAAACGCAGACAGCAGGGATGCCCTGGTCGGCAACTATAACGGCACGCCGGACAATTACGTGACCGTGCTCGAAGGTATCAGGAAAGCGGTGGGCGACGATGTGAGGATCTACTACTCCGAAGGCTGCCACCTGTTCAGAGACAGGAGCCAGGGCCTCGCAGCGCCACGCGACAGGTTCGCGGAAGCGCTTGCCTGCGCCGAAAGGGCCGATGTCGTTATCGTGTGTCTCGGCCTTGACGCGACCCTCGAAGGCGAAGAGGGAGATACCGGCAACGAATTCGCCAGCGGCGACAAGCCGGACCTCAACCTCCCCGGCCTGCAGCAGGAACTGCTTGAAAAAGTATATGCCACAGGAAAGCCGATCGTCCTGGTACTCCTGTCAGGCAGCGCCCTGGCTGTCACATGGGCTGACGAGCACATACCGGCGATAGTCCAGGCATGGTACCCGGGCGGCCGCGGCGGCGAAGCTGTCGCAGCGCTGCTGTTCGGCGAGTACAGCCCTTCAGGCAGGCTGCCTGTGACCTTCTACAGGACCACCGAGGAACTGCCGGATTTCCGCGACTACTCGATGAAGAACAGGACATACAGGTACATGGAAAACGAAGCCCTGTACCCGTTCGGGTATGGCCTGAGCTATACCAAATTCGAGTACAGCCCAATAAAAGCTGAAAAGACGGTCATAAATGCCGGTGAAGGATTCACCTGCAGCATCAGGGTCAAAAACATTGGCTCAATGGCTTCTGAGGAGACCGTCCAGCTTTACCTCAAGGACGTCGAGGCCAGCGTGGAAGTGCCGAAGTGGTCTCTCAACGGTATCAGGAAGGTATTCCTCGAGCCCGGCTGCGAGACTGAAGTGACCTTCACGCTGACGCCCAGGCAGATGGCCCTCATCGACAACGAAGGCAGGGCGATCCTTGAGCCCGGCACCTTCGAGGTGTACATCGGCGGCAGCCAGCCGGACGCAAGAAGCATCAAGCTGACAGGCACACCAGTGCAGAAGATCTCCTTCGAGGTCACCGGCGGACCGATGGAACTGGAATATTGATAAGTACCAAATGATCCGGTGGAAAATGCATATCGTGATCTGATCCGAAAACCGGCAGGGCGGCAGGCATGCGTTGGGAGTGCATCGTACCCGACTGCATACCTGCCGCCTTTTTTCGCATTCATTATGGATCATGATGCGAAACAGGGGTGACGGCCAGTCAAATACCAGGGCCGGCGTATAGGTAAGGCCGGATGGTGGCTGGTCGGGCATTGCTGGGTGCAAGTGTTACATATGCGGCAGGGCCATGCAGCTCGAATGAGGCATCAGGAACCACAACCGGCAGCACGGACGCTGCCGGCGCTGGTCCTGAGCCACGGACGGCGAGTGACCTGCGCCCTCATTGGAGCAAATGGGCCTGCACGCAGATGTTCACGAAGCAACCCCAATGCAGACCGGTCACCATTCGGCCTCATTTACTGATACCTGGTACTTGTAGTCCATCATTGTCTTGACTGGCCGTCGCCCCTGTTTCGACTGTACTCAGATCCAATACAGGCCGGCTGGATCCCGACTCATTGCGAACACCACGGGTATCTGCTAATATGATATCGAGGTGCTCTTATGAAACTCGAAGGCCTGCACGAAAAGGAAATATTCACCGGTCCCTATCCCTTCCGCCTGGTGGAAAACACTGCAGACGGGTTCCGGTACCCGATGCACTGGCACAATGCGGCCGAGTTGGTCTACAACGCCGCAGGCACCTGCTGCATCAGTGCCGCAGGATCCGAATACTCGCTGGGAAGCGGCGAACTGTTGCTTATACCCGCGGGAGAGATACACGAGATAATCTCGTGCAGCAAAAACGGGAAAAGGTACTTCATCCAGTTCGACATATCGTCGCTTGACGGTTTCGGCGGCATCAACGACGTCAGGCCTTTCATGGATAAAATCATAAAAATAGGCGCCGGCTACAGTCCGCAGCTGAGAGCTTCAGTCGAAAAGTGTGTTGCAGACCTCATCAGCGAGTACGAAAAGAAGGACTACGCATATGCATTATCTATCAACGCCAGGATATTCGACATCGTAGTGCTGATATCGAGGAGCCAGGCCGGATCTCTCCCGGAGGCCGGAAATGCCCGGAGCAGGACAGTAACCGGACTGAAGCAGATCAACAGGGCATTCGAATACATAGAGAAGAATTATCCCCTGCAAATCACGCTCAAGGACATCTCGCAGGCGGCAGGATTCAGCGAATACTACTTTTCAAGGCTCTTCAAGGAATATACCGGTCAGAGCTTCCTGAACTACCTGAATGCATACAGGGTGAAACAGGCGGCAAAGCTGCTGAAATCCACGGAAAAGACGATACTGGAGATCGCCCTGGATACCGGTTTCAACAGCGTGACCACGTTCAACAGGATATTCAGGAAAATAAAAGGCTGCTCCCCCTCTTACTATCGAAAGGCCGGTATGTGACAGGAGCTTTGCACCATTCTCCTCGATCTTCACAAAATTGTAATATTCCTGTTAAGTAAAATTTACCGTATTGTAACCAAATGCCGCGGCAGTTGTGGGATACTATTAATGGCGGATATTGTGTCTGTTGGGAGGACTCCGTTAAAAGCTGTATTTGCTTCCTCCTCGGGTACAGGCAACAAAGCAGATACAGTGAAGGGGAAGGCCTGTTTGGATGGCTTTCCCCTTATTCATTCGCATTTTTGCAAATCTCCCCGCGCCCTATCCTTTTCTGCAGCAGTTCCGATGCGATCAGCATAACCAGCACACATGCCAGGATGTAATACGGGAACAGCCTTATCCCGATAAACGCTGCAAGCTGGCCGAACAGGGGCGCCGATACAGTACCTCCGATATATGCCACCGCCATCTCAAGCCCTACGATGGCCTGTGACACGTCCCTGCCGAACCTGTTCGGAGTTTCGTGGAGCATTGCAGGAAAAACGGGAGCAGTGCCAAGGCCGATCATTACGATGCCGATGACGGAAAAAACGGCAGGCAGCGGCAGGATGATCAGCAAGGCTCCTGCCACGCACGTGAGCTGGCCCCACCTTATCAGCAGCGGGCTTTTTACCTTCATCGATATGAACCCTGATATGAGCCTTCCTACAGTGATCCCGCCGTAAAAGCACGAAGCGACTGTTGCCGCGTCGGCAGCGGAAAACCCGTGGTACAGTGAAAGGTAGCTGCTGCACCACAGTCCCGTGGTGGATTCGGTGGCGCTGAAGAATATGAAGCCCAGCATCGCAAGCCCGGCATTAGGAAGCCTCAGCGCCTCCCGGTTCGTTATGTATACGGTTTTGCCGTCGTCGGCGGGACTGCTGCTGTCAGCACCATTTTCCCACAGTCCCAGCGTGGCAAAAAGCACGGCCACGAGAACGGCCTGTATGATGGAAATAGTGAGATATCCATATCGCCATCCGTTTTGTGCCGCAATATGATAAGCCATTATCATCGGACCGACGGTGGCGCCTATCCCCCAGAAACTGTGGAGCCAGTTCATATGGCTCGATTCGTAGTGAAGAGCTACGTAGTTGTTCAGTCCCGCATCGATGCTTCCCGCCCCAAGCCCAAGCGGAACGGCCATAAGGAACAGGAACCACACCGACGGGGCATACGCAAAACCAAGCAAAGCGACTGCTGTCATTGCGACGCTGACAACAGTCACCTTCCCCGTTTTGAACCTGGTAATGATCCTGTTAGAGAATAAGCTTGATATTATCGTGCATACACTGATCATCATGGCGAGCCAGCCGGCTGTCGGCACAGGCGCACCAAGCTCCGCCCTTATCGCAGGCCAGGCGCTCCCGAGCAGCGAATCAGGAAGGCCCAGGCTGATAAAGGCGAGATATATGATCACCAGTAAAATTTTCATTTTATTTACCTGCCGCCCGTCCTGTTGACTCCCGTCCTTATGGCTGCCTCAGCCACTGCTTTTGCCACAGCCTTTGCCACCCTGGGATCGAAGGGAGCCGGTATTACATAATCGGGCGACAGTTCTTCGTCGGAGATAAGCCCTGCTATAGCCTGTGCGGCTGCGATCTTCATCTCGTCGTTTATATCCCTTGCCCTCACGTCAAGTGCTCCCCTGAAGATACCGGGGAATGCCAGGACGTTGTTGATCTGGTTCGGGAAATCGGAACGTCCGGTGCCGACGACCGCAGCTCCCGCTTCTTTCGCTTCGTCCGGCATGATTTCAGGCGTCGGGTTGGCCATGGCGAATATGATCGGGTCTCTTGCCATGGACCTTACCATATCCTGCGTCAGCACACCAGCCACTGACAGGCCGATAAACACGTCGGCACCAACAATGACATCCTTCAGTGATCCCTTTTTCTTTTCGAAATTCGATATCTTCGCCATCTCGGCCTTCTCGGCGTTCAGGTTTTCCCTGCCCTCATAAATGGCTCCCTTTGTATCACAAAGGATGACCTTCTTCAGGCCCATCGCCATGAGGAGCCTTGTGACGGCAATTCCTGCCGCACCCGATCCATTGATGACGACCTCGATATCCCTTATATCCTTCTTCACGATCTTCAATGCGTTTATCATCGCAGCCAGCGTGACTACCGCGGTCCCGTGCTGGTCGTCGTGGAAGATCGGGATATCGCATTCCTCCTTCAGACGCCTTTCTATCTCGAAGCATCTGGGTGCGGATATATCCTCCAGGTTGATGCCGCCAAAGCTGCCCGAGATCAGCTTGATCGTATTAACTATTTCATCCACGTCCTTTGAACGGATGCACAACGGGAAAGCATCTACATCCGCGAAAGACTTGAACAGCACGCACTTACCTTCCATGACGGGCATCCCGGCCTCAGGACCTATATCGCCAAGCCCGAGCACGGCTGTGCCGTCCGTCACCACTGCGACAAGATTCCACCTTCTCGTCAGTTCAAAAGACTTGTCCACATCCTTCTGGATCGCGAGACAGGGTTCGGCTACACCGGGCGTATAAGCCAGCGACAACTCCTGCTTGTTCGTTACGGGCACCTTGCTTATGACTTCGATCTTGCCCCTCCATTCACCATGCAATCTTAAAGATTCCTTCCTGTAATCCATCGATATCTACTCCCCCTGAGAAAGTATAAAACCCTATTCGATTATTATGCATATACCGGCGACCCTCGGTTCGGCCGGCTTTCCGTTCACTTAAGCCATATTTCGGCACTGACTGCCTGATATAAAATTAACAATATCAAGGATAGCAAAGTTTATATCCTTAATCAAGCCATTTTTGGCAGGATCAAGCTGTTTTCGGCAGACAGCGGCGAAACGTGCCCGTCTGGACAGGCGGCAGAATGGCACAAATCCGTTCGATAGCATGATTGCTGATGCGACAGCCAGAATGTTATGCATCGAGTTCCTTTTTATATATGCGCCACTGAGGCAGAAACCGGTCCATATAGCCATAAAACGTACTGTTATGGTATCGCTCAAGCAAATGTGCCAATTCGTGCACCACTATATATTCAAGGCATTCCGGCGGTTTCTTCGCAAGCTCGAGGTTGATCCAGATCCGCCTGGCTTTTATGTTGCAGGTGCCCCACTTGGTTTTCATTTTTTTGATGCCGAAACCTCCGACACTGACATTCATCTTCTTCGCCCACCTGTCAATGATGACCGGCACTTCCTGCCTGAGATGGTTTCTGTAAAACTCTTCGAGGACGGCACGGCGCTTTTCTTCATCCGCCCCGGGGCGCACGTAAAGCAAAAGCGTATCTCCGTCTGTTTCCACGTGCGGTTTTTCCTCTTTCTCGACTACCTGAAGCCTGTATGGCTTTCCTTTGAAGAAATGGATCCCGCCATCGCAAAAAACCAGGGACACAGCGGCATTTTTCCTGCAGATCCTGTCCTGGTGCTTTCTGATCCAGCTGATTTTAGATGCCACGAATGAACGGATCACTTCATCACCGCAGCGGACCGGAGCAGACACGCGGACATGCCCGTCCGGCGGATATACCCTGAGATGCAGGTTCCTTATCTTCTTCCGTTCGACCTCTACTGTGATATCTTCAACGCGGATCTCATATTTGCTGCAATGTTTGGCGTTGCTCCGGCAACTGACGAGGTTACCCATCTGCATGTCCCCTTTTCCGTCTTTGCTGATAATTATAACACTTCCGGCACACCGGCGCCTTATTTCAGCGAGATTTTCCGGCAAGCCGTCCCGGCGGAACATAAACCGGTTTTGCCCGTCAAAAATAACCGGTAAGGAGGTGTTTTGCAATCATGAGGAAACTGTTATGCATGTTGCTTTCAGTCTCACTGTTCGCCGTTTCCGCCGGCTGTTCCGCAGGAGTTGCCATGGACCGAGGAAACGTGGCCTTACCTGGTGCAAATGGTGAAATACAGAAAACATCATGCCAGACCGTTCCTGAAGATCCGGCCGGCAAGCCGGACGACCTGCGTGCAGCAAACCAGCAGTTCGCATTCGATATATTCAGGCAGCTGAGCAGGGAAGATAAAAACCGGAACATATTCATATCGCCGCTGAGCATATCCGTCGCTCTGTCAATGGCGTACCAGGGAGCAGGCGGACCGACAAAGGCCGCAATGGCGGAAACGCTGGGATACGGAAATATGAGTACTGATAGGCTGAACGGATCATACAGGCAATTGCTGAAACACTTTGACAATGTCGATGAAAAGGTTGAACTCAGCATCAGCAACTCCATATGGATAAGGGAAGGAGAGCCTGTGAACGAAACGTTCCTGGAAACGAACAGGGACGTTTTCGGCGCCAAAGCCACTGTCCTTGATTTTTCCTCCAATAACGCCGTGGATACTATAAACGGATGGGTATCCAGGGCAACAAAGGGGAAAATAGAAAAAATCGTAAGCCCGCCGATAAACGAAGGAGTCGTCATGTATCTTATCAGCGCCATATATTTCAAGGGACAATGGGCATGGACGTTCAATAAAAAAAATACATTCACAGCAGAATTCAATAACGCGGACGGAACAAAAAGCAATGTAATGATGATGAGCCGGAAAGGCATGGAGGAATACGCCGAAGGTGATAATTACAAGGCAGTCAGGCTGCCGTACGGCAGCGGGAAGATCGCCATGTATATGATCCTGCCGGATGAAGGCACTGACATCGATGGATTTATCGAAGACCTGCAGCCGGAATTCTGGAACACCCTGAAGGACAGCTTCGTGAAAACTACCGGTGTGACCGTCCAGGTCCCGAGATTCAGGATCGAATATGGTGTTAAGGAATTGCAGGAAAGTCTTTCGGCGCTTGGCATGGCCGAGGTCTTCAGCGAAAGCGCTGATTTTTCAGGCATACGTGAAAGGACACGCATCAGCAGCGTCCTCCACAAGGCCGTGATAGAAGTGAACGAAGAAGGAAGCGAAGCGGCCGCCGTTACCTCTGTCGAGGAACAATGCACATCAGCAGGACCCCAGGTAAGCTTCATCGCAGACAGGCCTTTCATTTTCGCGATAGCCGATGAAGATACGGATACGGTCCTTTTCCTCGGAAAGGTTGTCAGGCTGTAAACCATCAAGGCCGCGGATATGATCCGGAATGCAGTGCATCGGTAGAAATGCGAAATAATAAACCAGGCTGAGCTATAGCATGACAATCGATGATATTTTTAAATAACAGGCCGGTATGACAAAATACCGGCCTGTATTATCTGTAAAGACGGATATATAATTAAATTCCGAACGCATGTTCGGCATAACCAGAGGCAGACAACGGAGGTAACGTTATGAGGTTCAAAGTCACGCTTGGATGCGCCGCATGCGGGTACAGCGATACGATCGATGCCGATGCAATGTTCGACTGTTCAGATCTCATCTGCCCCAAATGCAAAAATGAGGACTGCCTTTCGATAACGGCAGTGTCGGAAATATCCGACGATGCCTTCAAAAGGCAAAACATCCTCAAACGCCTGAAAATGATCCAAAATCTTTGATGCGGATCAGAGGTCCTGCGCCATATGTTTACCTGGCTGCAAAAGATTCTTCGAACGGGATGAAGAAACCGCGGGGATGTTTGCAAACGCTGCACACTTCGGGCGCTTCCCTGCCTATATGGATATGCCCGCAGTTGGTGCAGAACCAGACTGTTTCTTCGTCCTTTTTGAACAATGTCCCGTTTTCAAGTGCATCTGCATACCTTCCGAACCGTTCGGCGTGCACCCTTTCGATTTTGGCTATGTTCTCGAATGCATGGGCGACCCGGGTATAGCCTTCCTCCTTTGCGATAATGGCAAAATTCCTGTAAACGTCCTCCCACTCTTCGTTTTCATTGTGCTGTGCCGCCCTGAGCAGTTTCAGCGTGCTGTCATGGAGATCGACCGGATATGTGCCATCTATTGCGATGGTCTCTCCCGCCGCCTCTTTCAGCAGTTCATAAAACACCTTTGCATGCGCCCTCTCCTGGTCCGCCGTGTAGTTGAAAATAGCCTCGATGATCTGCAGGCCTTCCTTCCTGGCGATCGACGCTGCGATATTATACCTGTTCCTTGCCTGGCTTTCGCCTGCAAAAGCCCTCATCAGATTGACATACGTTCTGCTTTCCCTGAATTCCATTTTCACTGCTCCTTTTGTCAGTTTTGCCTGAAATTGTCCATACAGGACACTATTTTCCCCAAAGTTACAGCTTTTATGAGCATATTATCCGTAAGAAATACGCGATTATTCCTTCACAAGATTTTTGCGTTACTTTTGCAGCTTTGTGTAGTATAATATGCACTAAGACTGCATAACACAGCCAGATTGCATGATGTGAGGTACATATGGACAACTCGGTGACTGTTTTCAACCAGGTGCTCATACTATTCCTGATAATGCTTGTCGGTTTTATCGCCAGGAAAACCGGCATAATCGACGACACCGTCAGCAAAAAGCTGTCGGAACTGCTGCTGAAAATCACAAACCCGCTCCTGGTGCTCTCTTCTTTTCAGATGGACTTTTCGCAGGACATCCTGAGCAATATGGCCGTCATATTCCTGTTTGCCGTAATTGCCAACACAGTTGCGATTTTGCTCGGACAATTGCTGTTTGCGAAGTTTGACAGCGAAAGAAAAAAGGTGATGAAATTCGCAGCCGTATACTCCAACTGCGGCTTCATGGGATTTCCCGTTCTTGAAAGCCTTTTCGGCAGGATCGGCGTGCTGTACGGATCCATATTCGTCGCCGTTTTCAATATTTTCATATGGACCAACGGTGTGGCAGTATTCAGCAGCAAGGGAAAGCTCGATAAGGAATCCCTGAAGAAGATCGCCCTGAATCCCGGCATAATTACAGTAGTGCTGGGTATCATCCTGTTCATCTTCTCCGTCAGGCTGCCCGGCCCCGTTGCCAAAGCAGTTGACCTCGTGGGCTCGATGACCATACCTCTCTCGATGCTGATAGTGGGCGCCACAGTGGCAGGCTGCCGGTTCAGTGAACTGCTCAGGGGATGGGATCTGTATTATATCACGGCTATCCGGCTTATACTGATGCCGCTGCTCGCATACGCGGCACTGAGGCTGATCGGCCTGTCTGAAATGCTGATGACCATCTGCGTTTTGCTGGTCGCCATGCCGGTAGCGGCAACCACGACCATTTTCGCGGAACTGTATGACGGCGATTCTGTGTTTGCGTCCCGCGTCGTCGTTTTCACTACCCTGGCTTCCATAGTGACACTGCCCCTGGTCATGCTGCTGATCCAGATGTAGGGCAGCGTCCCCTCTAAAGGACCTTGGACAGGAACTCCTTCGCCCGCGGGTTCTGCGGATCGGAGAAGAACTTGTCCGGCGTGTTCTCCTCGAGGATCTGGCCGTCGTCCATGAACAGGACCCTCGTTGCCACCTCTCTCGCAAAGCCCATCTCATGGGTCACGATCACCATGGTCATGCCCTCTGCAGCAAGCTGTTTTATCAGGTCCAGCACTTCCTTCACCATTTCCGGATCCAGCGCGGAGGTAGGTTCATCGAAAAGTATCACTTTCGGGTTCATTGCCAGCGCGCGGATTATGGCTATCCTCTGCTTCTGGCCCCCGGAAAGCGTTGACGGGTATGCGTCGGCCTTATCCTCCAGCCCGATCCTCCGCAGCAGGCGAAGGGCATTTTCCCTCACTTCCTGTTTGATCTGCTGCCTTGTCGTTTTTATTTCATAAAGAGGCTTTTTATCTGATGCAAAAAGGTTGTACAGCTTTATGAACACATTCTTCAGTTTCTTCTTACGAAGATCCGTGAGTTTCACATGCAGCGGCGCCAGCATGATGTTTTCCAGCACTGTCTTGTTGTTGAAAAGGTTGAACTGCTGGAAAACCATCCCCATATGACGCCTGTGTATATTTATGTCGACCTTCATGTCCGCAATGTCGACTCCTTCAAATATTATGGAGCCTGAAGTGGGATCTTCCAGGCAGTTCAGGCAGCGCAGGAACGTGCTCTTGCCGCTTCCGGAAGGGCCCACGATGGCGACCTTTTCGCCTTCCCTGATGGTGGTCGTGATGCCTTTGAGCACCTCGACCCCGCCGAAACTTTTCCGAAGATCAATTACGTCTATCACTTTTTCTCAGGCTCCTTTCCATTATTCTGACAAACATTGCGATGATCATGACCATGACGATATATATGAGCGCCATCGCCAGGTAAGGAACCATAAACTCATAGTTGTTCGAGCCGATGTAACTGAATGCGACATAAAGGTCCGCGGCGCCGACAAAACTGACCACCGATGTTTCCTTTATCAGGGCTATAAGCTCATTGCCCAGCGTCGGGAGTATGTTTTTGACCGCCTGGGGAACGACGATCTTCAGCATCGTGACAGTGTAACTGAGTCCGACAGCACGGCCCGCTTCCATCTGGCCCGGGTCGACGGACAGGATGCCGCCTCTCATTATCTCGGACACATACGCACCGCTGTTGAGCCCGAATACCAGGATACACACGTTGACAGGAGGCATGTTCACGCCGAGCAGCGGCAGCACCACATAGTAAGTCACCAGCAGCTGGACGACTATCGGCGTGCCCCTGAACAGTCCTACATAAAACCTGCATACCTTGTCGAGTATCCTCGGAAGCCTCCTGTACTTCGGCATCACTTCGATTGCCGCGATCAGCGTTCCGATAACGATGCCTATCGCCAGGCCGACTACGGCTATGATCACCGTATTCTTCAGCCCGGTCAGCACCTTGTTGTAGCCGTTCTGATTTATGAATATTTCCCAGAACCTGGTTACCTTCTTCTCAAAACTACCCATCGCCGTCCCCTTGATCATCCATCATTTTTTTGACCCGTATCCACCAAAAATGCGGTGTCCTGCCGCTGACGGCCGGACACCGCATCCAGGTATCCCGGCACCCGTCCTGATATCGGGTGGTATCAGTTCATTTCATTGAATGCTTCCACTATGCACTTCGCTGGAGCTTCGTCTATGATGACAAGGTCTATATTGCCGTTGAGCATGTCCTGGACAGCCAGCGAACCTGACTTGTAGCCCACGCATTCGACATCGTAACCGGAGAATCCCCACTCCTCATCGCCGCGGACATAGAATTCTCCCGTTGTGCCAGTCTGCACCCCGATCTTCGTTTTGCTGTCGAGGCTGTTCAGCACTGCCTCTACGTCTTCTGCCGTCTTACAGTCGTCGAACCTGGTGTCAGAAGCCTTCACTATCAGCATCTGGGCTGCATCGTAATATTTGTCGGAGAATGTGACATACTCTTTTCTTTCTTCCTTGATCGTAAGGCCGGCCATGGCTATGTCCGCCTTGCTCTGACCCACGGAAAGGCATACCGCCTCAAAGTCCATGTTGCTGATCACAAGCTCTTTCCCGAGATGTTCCGCAAGCAGAGCGGCAATTTCCATGTCTATGCCAAGATACTTGTCGCCCGACATATATTCGAACGGCTCAAAGGCAGCATTCGTAGCCACGACCAACTGGTCCTTCGACGGATCCAGCTCCGCCGATGTGACTGGTGTCGGAGTACCGTCGCCAAAGTATTTGTTGAGTATCTCTTCGTATGTACCGTCAGATTTGATCTTCGCAATGAACTTGTTCACTTCTTCCAGGAGTTCCGGCTGGTTCTTGTCCACGCCGAAGGCGTACTCCTCTTCGGTGAGTGCGATATCGATGACCTTCACCACGCCGGCCCCGTCGCCGCTTTTTGCGCCGCCACCGCTTTTTTCGCCACAACCTGTCAGAAAGCCGACCATGAGCAACGATAAAACAGTCAGAAGTGCGATCAGTTTTTTCATGCTATTCTCTCCTTTTTTATGTATCTGGATGAATATTTATACGCTTTATGCATATTCGTCTGCATATTTATAAATTTATACTAATAATATATATTTGTCAATACCGATATATATTCCAGTATTATCCTGCATAACACAAGTGTGCATAATCATGCATAAAAATGCATGATTATGCACAGCGTGTCTCCTGTAGCCCTTATTTCTTCAGCATCAGTGTCCCGAAAACGGACGTATCCTGCCAGCCATTGCCAGAAGGGTCGTTCCAGTTTGCAACACTCTGGCGGACTCCGCCCTTCGCATCATTGATCTGGGCATCGAAGCCGATCTCCATGTCGGCTTTCGGGGTTATCGTCCTGAATGGTATCTTCATCTCGACCATGTAACTGGACTTCGTGACCCTGACTGCTGACTCGAACCCCTCGCTGATGCCCTCGGGACTGAATGTAGCCGTATTCTCGAAGTTGACTCTGTACTGTCCGTCGTCTTCCTGGTAGAAGGTAGTCTTCTGGTTGTTTTCATCGATGAATACTTCCACCGAGTCCTGTTCCCACGGGTTGGGGTTGGCCTTGTCAAGATCCGCATCGTTAACGAATATCAGCACATACAGGTTCTTCTCATCCCACAGCACCCTGGCCGTACCGGTAGCCCCCTGCCAGGCCATCTGGTAACGGCTGATCTGCAGTGCGGGCGCCCTGCTCCAGATATCATCGGTCTCTCCGTCGATCACGGGCGTTCCGTACCTTGCGATGGAACGGTTCGATTCAAGGTATTCGAGCTTGTTCTCGCTCATGAATTTTTCAGGATCTATGACGCCGTAATAGGCCGGCTTGGCCTGCAGGTTCCTGTCGAACAATGTCGGGTTCATCGAAGCTCTCCAACTCGTTCCGTCGTCCATTCCCCAGAATGTCACGCGCACGATGTGGTCAGAGTACTTTTTGAATATCCTGAACAGTTCGGCATACAGGTAACCCTGCTGGATCGCCTCTTTCTCGGTCAGTTCATGGTTGGTCCCCGCCATGATGTCCAGCTCGGTGATGCTTACCTCCACGCCGAGAGATATGAATCTTTCAAGGGATAATTCCACGTTGGTGGGATTCGTGTTAAGCGAATAGTGTCCCTGCATGCCTATGCCGTCGATCAGGAGCTTGCCCGGGTGGCTCTTCTGGTATTTTTCGTTCAGTTCTTTGACCATGCTGTATACGGCACGGGCCTTGTTCTGATTGTCAAGGTTGTAGTCGTTGTAATACAGTTTTATATCCCATTCCGGATGCTCGTCCAGGACTTCCCTTGCCGCAAGGAAGGCCTGCTCAACGTAATCGTCACCGATGGCATAATACCACGGGGATTTGCGCAGCGCTTTCCTCCAGTCCTCCGGGTTGGACGGGTTGTCGTTCATCGCTTCATTCACTACATCCCACGAGATGACCTTGTCCCCGAAATGCTCCATCACTGTCCTGATATGTGTCCTCAGGTTCTCAAGGGCCTCTTCGCGGCCCAGGTACACGTCTTTCGACGACTGGTTCATCCACATCGGTGACTGCTGGTGCCAGACAAGCGTGTGCCCGTGTATCCTGAGGCCCGCCTTCTGCACATTTTCGACCATCCTGTCGGCTGTGCTGAACGTGAACTTCCCCTTTGTACGCTGCAGCGATTCCGGTTTCATCTCGTTGCCGAAAGTGACAACGTCATGGTGCATTTTAAGAAGCTCCAACCTTTTTCCGTACGTATCCTGGAGCGATATGGCGGTTCCTATCAGGAAATCATTTTTATATACATCCTTTATCGGCACCAGGTCTGTCTGGATGCCGCTTACAGCTTTCCCGGTCTGCTCCGCTGTCACATCGTCGATGTAGAACGATGCGTTGGGGCTTGAGCTTTCGACATATATGGTTATGTAGTCGCCCGCCGCGACATAGCGATAGGGACCTTCTAATTTGACCCATCCGGCTGAGGCGCTGACGTTTTGCTGGGCTATATTGAAATAGCTGGCGCTCTCCCCGCTCCCTATCTGCGTGGAAAGAATTATCTGCGTGCTCGCAGGTTCAATAAGCCTGACATATACCGAAAATTTATATTCGGCACCCTCTTCCACGTATTTTTCTATCCTGAGCGACGGTCCGTGCCACGCTTCAGACCTGTTCGTCACTTTCAGCGAGTATCTGCCGCCCGGTGTCGCATTCGCTTCGTCAGTCACGGCAAGGCCCTCGGAGCCTCCCCTGCCTGAAAAACCCTGGGTGGTCCTGTCTTCAAAATCGATGGCAAATACCGCATCCTGGCCTCCGGCCTGTCCCTGCGCGCCGTCGTCCGTACCCGCCTGGCCGCTGCTGTCTGCAGGCGTCCCGGTCCCATTGCCTGTTTCGCCGTCACCGGCGTCCTGGCCACCATCTGCTGATGCCCTGTCAGGATCGCCCTCATTGTCTTTACTTGCAGTATTCTGTCCGCAGGATGTCATGAACGCCATGATCATGCAGACAGCAATGAGAAGTGCGATGCTCTTTCTGATCTTCTTCAGAACAGTTCCTCCCAAAACCAAACACCTCCGTTGGCCTGATACAACGCCGGATGCGGAACATCCACCCCGGCTGTCAGTATGTGTTTTTTCAACAGTATAAGTATATCATCCGGAAAGAAAAATTTCAGCACCATTGCAGAGGACTGGCCGGCTTCGGCGGCGACATCTGTTTGACAATGCTGCCAGGGGGCCGTAAAATAGAATCAGGCGGCACTTTTTCTGATTTGCCGATGCTGCGGGTTCACGGTAATCAGATGTTGCTCTTGATGCTGCACCAATCATCATAATCGTTCAAGGAGGATCTGTATATGAAAACATGGAAAGGGTACATGAGAGGCATCAATATCGGCGGATGGATCTCACAGTGTCCGCGCGAACAGTCCCACTACGACAATTTCATAGGCGAAGAGGACATAAAAACGATCGCTTCATGGGGACTCGACCATATCCGCCTGCCGATCGACTATGACGTAGTGTCCGATGACGAAGGGAAACTCACAGAAGGCATAAAGTATGTCGACAACTGCGTCGAATGGTGCAGGAACAACGGTCTGAACCTGATACTGGACCTGCACAAGGCACCCGGTTACGCCTTTTACAACGAGGACAACACGCTTTTCACAGAATCGCGTGTACAGGATGCCTTCGTAAACCTCTGGAAGGAATTCGCAGCAAGGTACGGCAAATACAGCGATTTCGTCTCATTTGAGCTGCTCAACGAAGTGGTGGATGCGGACCCCGGCCTTTGGAACGATCTCATACGAAGGGCCATCACCGAGATCCGCAGGACAGCTCCTGAAACAAAGATTGTTGTGGGCGGCATCCGCTGGAACAGCGCCAGCACCCTCGAACTGCTCGATCCGCCGTACGATGAGAATATAATCTTCACATTCCATTTCTATGACCCGTTCCTGTTCACTCACCAGGGGGCAACGTGGGTCAAGCCTCTTACCGACGTATCCATTGAATATCCCGGCAGCATGGATGATTACCGGAGAATTGCAAAAGAACTCAATCAATATGATTCGCAGTTCTCCGCCGTCGCCGAAATGGGCAGGGACTACCTGGTCAAAAGGATGGAACCTGCCATAAAAACAGCAGAAAAACATAATGTGCCGGTTTACTGCGGTGAATACGGAGTCATCCTGAGCGCACCTGCCGAATGCGCCGTTGAATGGTACAGGGATATGCACTCGATTTTCGAAGAGTATGGTATCGGCCGTGCAGCGTGGACATACAAATCCATGAGTTTCGGCGTTATCAACTGGCCGGCGGATTTCCCGGAGCAAATTATCAGATACCTCTGATGCAGTTGCATATATATGCATCTCAATTGCATGAGGCGACTTACATATGAAAACACAGGAGGATATCAGGCTATGATACCAAAATACAAGGATAGATCCCTGTCCGTCGAGGAAAGGGTAGACGACCTTATCGCAAGGATGACCCCGGAAGAAAAAGTAGGCCAGATGATGCAGATCAGCTTCATTTCCGTAAGTAAGGAAGAAGCTGAAGAATGGATCACGGAAAGGTGCGCCGGTTCATTCCTCCATGCCCTCGGTGATGACGCGGTACGCCTGCAGGAAATCGCCATGGGCACACGGCTGGGCATCCCGCTGCTTTTCGGGATTGATGCCGTCCGCGGACATGCCCTGTACAACGGGGCTACAATTTTCCCGACTCAGCTGGCAATGGCATGCAGCTGGAATCCTGAACTTGTAAAGAAAGCAGGAAGCATCACCGCAAAAGAGGTGGCGGCCGACGGTCTCCACTGGACATTCTCCCCCATCCTCTGCCTTGGAAGGGACCTCAGGTGGGGCAGGATAAATGAGACTTTCGGCGAAGACCCGTACCTGGCAGGCGAACTGGCTGCTTCGATCATACAGGGATACCAGGGCGATTCGCTGTCTGATCCCGACAGTATACTCGCGTGTGCGAAACATTACATCGCATACGGCGAGGCGACCGGCGGCAGGGACGCTTATGACGCCCAGATCAGCATCAGGAAGGTCAGGGACGTCTTCCTTCCGCCGTTCAGGAAAGCGGTCGAAGCTGGATGTGCGACATTCATGTCAAGTTACCAGTCCATCGACGGTACGCCGGTGACCGCAAATAAAAAGGTCCTGCGAAAACTGCTTAAGGAAGAGCTCGGATTTGACGGCTTCGTCGTAACAGACTGGAACAATGTCGGCAGCCTCATCTGCAACCAGCATGTGGCGGGCGACATGGAAACTGCCGCAAGGAAAGCCATCGAGGCCGGAAATGACATGATAATGACCACCAACGAATTCTATGAAGCCGCTCTCAGCCTCATCAGGAACGGAGTCGTGCCTGGGGAACTTATCGATGAAGCTGTCCGCAGGATACTCAGGATCAAGTTCATGCTCGGGCTGTTCGACGGCAAGGCGCTTCAGGCAACCGGCCGGGCCGGGAAAGTAATAGGATGCAAAGAGCATCTCGATGCAGCGCTTGAAATAACGAGGGAAAGCATAGTCCTTCTCGAAAACAGGAATGATACGCTGCCGCTGGACGGCTCCGTGAAGAGTATAGCAGTCATCGGTCCCAACGCAGACGACATCCAGTCACATTTCGGCGACTGGACTTTCCTGAGCCACCCGCAGCCAAAACCGGACGAGGTACCAAAACTTCCGGTCCACACGATCCTCAGCGGGATCAGGGAGCTCGCGGGAAAGAGAGGCATCAATGTTGCATATCACAAGGGCTGCGATGTCATGGATATGGATGACGAAGACATAAACGGAGCCATGGAGTGTGCTTCAGGGGCAGACGTGATCATTGCCGTGGTCGGAGACTGCCTCGCTCAGAACGGTGAATTCAAGGACAGGGCAGACCTGGCGCTTTCCGGGAACCAGCAGAAACTGCTGGAGAGCCTCAGGAAATGTGGCAAGCCGCTGATAGTCGTGCTTGTAAACGGCAAGCCTCTGGCCATTCCTTGGATCGCGGAGAACGCGGATGCAGTGCTGGAAGCTTTCAACCCAGGCCTGTTCGGGGGAAAGGCAGTGGCAGAGATCATATTCGGCGAACTGAACCCAAGCGGAAAACTTCCGATATCCTTCCCGTACCATTCAGGCCAGCTGCCGGTATATTACAACCAGCTGCCCGGCTGGCACGGCGGGCGTTACATGGATATGCCGGAAAGGCCCCTGTACAGCTTCGGCTACGGGCTTTCCTTCAGCCGCTATGAATATTCCAACCTGCGGCTGTCGCACACCACCTGCACTGCCGATGACACAGTCACCGTTTACGTCGACGTGACCAATAATGGTCCGTACGACGGCAAGGAAACCGTACAGCTCTACGTGAACGATGTCGTAAGTTCCGTTGTCACACCCGTAAGGCAACTCAAGGGCTTCGTGAAAACGGAGATCAGGAGCGGGGAGACCAAAACGGTGGAGATCCGGCTCCCGGTCGGAGAGCTTTATATAGTAGATGAAAATGAAAACCAGGTGGTGGAACCGGGCGAGTTCGAGATACTCGTCGGTCCGGATTCCAGGCCTGAGAGCCTGCTGAAAGCTGTCCTGACTGTTGTATGACGGATGGTACAGACTGCCCGGTAGATCCGGGCTTTTTTCTGTCCTTTTTCACTTGACAGGGCACCTGATTCTGATAATCTGTATGTAGAAACATACACGGACATGGTTAGATCCAATATAGCGTCCTCCGATATATCGTTCCGGATCGTCGGATGGGGATGTTTGCACAGGAGGTTGTTCTATGAGCAGGATAAAAACGATAGGCGTGCTGACGAGCGGCGGGGATGCACCGGGCATGAACGCCGCCATAAGAGCAGTGGTCAGGACCGGTATCTATCACGGTTTAAAGGTGATGGGCATATACAGGGGTTACAACGGCCTTCTCAACGGCGAAATATTCGAAATGGACTTAAGGAGTGTTTCAGATATCATCCACAGGGGCGGGACCATCCTCAAAACCGTCCGCTGCCCGGCGTTCAAAACCGAGGAAGGCTTGCAGAAAGCCATTTCGATGGCACAGGTCTTCGGGCTCGATGCGATCGTGGTGATAGGAGGGGACGGTTCCTTCAGGGGCGCCAGGGACCTGGCAAGGCGCGGTTTAAAGGTGATGGGCATACCCGGCACCATAGACAATGATATCGGCTGCTCCGAGTACACAATAGGCTATGATACCTGCCTCAATACGGTCCAGGACGCCCTCGACAAGATAAGGGACACGGCGTATTCGCACGAACGCTGCAGCGTCCTCGAAGTCATGGGAAGGCATGCAGGATATATAGCCCTGAACGTCGGGATCGCCAGCGGCGCCGAAGTGATCATACTGCCGGAAAGGCCCTTCGATTTCAACAAGGATATCATAAAGCCGATACTTGAAGGCAGGAACAGGGGCAAGAAACATTACATCGTCATAATTGCCGAAGGAGTCGGCGGAGCTGTCAGCCTGGCGGAAAAAATAGAAGAGATCACCGGGATCGAGACAAGGGCCACCATACTTGGGCACATACAGCGCGGCGGGACCCCCACGGTACGTGACCGCGTCATGGCAAGCATCATGGGCGCCAAGGCGACGGAATTGCTGGCCAACGGGATCTGCAACCAGATCATAGCAGTACAGAAGGGCGAAGTCGTCGGCATCGATATAGAAGAAGCGCTTGAGACCAATAAGGAAATACCGAAGGATATGCTGGAACTGAGCACGATACTGTCGCTGTAAGCGCGGCATCGATAAGTACGTTGCTGACCGGGTCAGCCCGTTCACACATCGGGCTGATTTTTATTCAGGCAGTATTTATTATACGATGGTGCTGAACGGACTGATTTCCCACTGACTATATATGAAATCATTCATGAAGTTTTCATCAGTTGTCCAGTTTCAGGTCGCCTTCTTTTATCCAGCCGATTTTCCGGCAGATCCGCCCAAATATCCAGCTTAAGACTGCGGGCAGCACTATGCTTATCATTATCAGCGCGAACCAGTCGAACGCCGTGATCGCAGCTTTTGTACCGGCTGCCATGTCATTTATCCAGCCGGTATATACTCCTATGGGTCCCACAAGGCCGCAAGTCCCCATACCCGACGCCACTGCAGGTCCGTTCATCTCCAGCCTGAATACGACCGTTGAGATCGGCCCCGTGATGGCGCTTGCCGCTATTGCCGGTATCCATATCTTCGGGTTCCGGACTATATTGCCCATCTGGAGCATAGATGTGCCAAGCCCCTGGGAAACGAGGCCACCCCAGCGGTTCTCACGGAATGATACGACTGCGAACCCTACCATGTTGGCACAGCATCCTGCCAGGGCAGCGCCTCCGGCCAGGCCGGTCAGGCCGAGCATGTGGCAGATCGCCGCGCTGCTGATGGGGAGTGTCAGCACCATACCCACTATGACCGAAACCAGTATTCCCATGATGAAAGGCTGCTGTTCCGTCGCCCACATTATTACCTGTCCTACTGATGCGGCTGCCGTTCCGATAGGGGGCGCGATCAGTGCAGAAACGCCGACTCCTGTAAATATGGTCACCAGCGGAGTGACCAGGATATCGATCTTCGTTTCCTTCGAAACCGCCTTGCCTATCTCCGCTGCAATAATCGCTATTATGAGTACTGCCAGCGGGCCTCCCGCGCCTCCGAGCTGGTTTGCCGAATATCCCACGGCTGCGAGTGAAAACAGTACCAGCGGCGGACATTTCAAAGCGAAGCCTATTGCAATGGCCATGGCCGGCCCGGACATATCCGTGGCAAATTTGCCTATTTCATTCAGGAATCCCAGCCCTGTCTGGGTGCCGACCGTATTGATTATCGTCCCTATGAGCAGTGAACAGAACAGGCCCTGCGCCATGGCACTCATGGCATCTATGGCATAGAGGCGGCCCGAAATGATTATTCCTTTCCTGTCGAGAAAAACACGTATTTTATCGATAATACCTCTCATCCTGCTTGTTTTTGCACCGGTATTTCCCATATCGTTCCCCCATATCCCGTTCGTATTGCATGAGATCGCAGCATTACCTGCAGCAAAAAGGCAGATACTGGATCCTGAGCGATCATGTTTGGTACAATTTTAACTGAAATATAGGATTTGTCAATCATGAAGCTTACCATACTTTCGCCCGCTTTTTAACGTTTACTGTCATCCCGG
>Ga0208938_1000735_pt1 | contig 22236 bp, 22 predicted proteins | sample AD_UKC125_MetaG_FD_184434 | JGI IMG/M metagenome (GOLD analysis project Ga0208938, IMG submission 184434) | Active sludge microbial communities of municipal wastewater-treating anaerobic digesters from USA - AD_UKC125_MetaG (SPAdes) (version 2) | ecosystem: Engineered > Bioreactor > Anaerobic >...
GTGGTGCCCGCGTACGGCACACCGGCTGACCGAAGTGGGTGTGTCAACGACCGCCAGCACCCGGGTGACCGATCCGTGGACCGGTAGGAGGTAACAGATGAAGGCCGATCCGTTCGTCCAAGAACGCCTGCTCGAATTGCCGGTGATCGATCAGAAGCTTGCTCAACTGGCTAAGGAGCAGCGGGTATCGCCATTGCGCGAGCAGGTGACCCAGACCCGAGCCGCCGCCGTCAAGGCCGAAGAGGCCCTCGTGGACACTCGCACGAGCATCAAGGATCTGCAGCGTGAGATCACACGCGCTGAGCAAGACGTACAGACGGTTCGCAGCCGCGTGGAGCGTGATCAGCGCACCTTGGAGTCAGCGGGCGTCTCGGCCAAACAGGTCCGCGATCTGCAGCACGAGCTGGCCAGTCTCGCTCGCCGGCAAAGCGAGCTCGAGGACGTCGAGTTGGAGATCATGGAACGCCTCGAACAGAGCACGGTGGGCTTACAGGCGGCTGAGCAGGCGATGAGCGATGCCGATTCGGCCGCTGAGCTGGCGGCAGCGGCGTGGGATCGCCGGGCGGACGAGATCGCGGCCGAGACCGTGGCCTTGGAGCAGCGACGCGGCCAGATCATCGCTGACCTGCCGGGCGACCTGGTCGCCCTCTACGAGAAGGTGCGCGCGCGGTCTGGACAGGGCGCTGCTCTGTTGCAGTTCGGTCGCTGCGGGGCGTGCCAATTGATGCTCAGTTCCTCGGATCTCGATCGGGTGCGGGCAGCCGCTTCCGACGAGGTCGTGCGGTGCGACGAGTGTGGAGCGATCATGATCCGCACGGGGGAGTCAGGGCTGTGAAGCCGACGCAGGTGGACTTCCCCGCCGGCGTCGTGCAAGGGTCCGGGACGGTGCTCGCCGTCGTCGACGTGGCCGGACTACCGGGGGTCATCACCGACCGCACCCCCTTTCACCCGGTCGACCACACCTGGCCCGACCAGCCCGCGGACACGGGCACCCTCAATGCCGCACCGGTGGTGGACGCACTGCTCGGGGCGGTGGCCTCTGACGGCACTGTCAGCGTCGGCACCGAGATCGCCACACGGCGGGGGGACGAGGCCTACGACTGGGTCGTCGTGCACCGGGTGGATGGGCCGGCGCCGGCGGTGGGGGACATCGTCGACCTGCAGGTGGACGCCGCCCGCCGGGCGGCCTTGAGTCGTGCCCACACGGCCTGTCACGTGGTGGCATTGGCGCTGAACGGTGCCCTCGCCGGCGCCTGGCGCAAAGACGTGGTCCGCGACGACATCGGCAACCCCGACTTCGATCGCCTGGCGCTGTCGGAGTCCCGCATGACCCCCGATGAGGCGCGCGACACCTACCGACTGGGCAAGTCTTTGCGCAAGAAGGGGTTCGACAGTGCCGCTTTGCTCGACGACCCGCAGGCCGTGGCCGAGCAGGTGATGGCCACAGTGCGTGACTGGGCCGCCGCCGATGCCAGCATCCGGATCGAGGCCAGCGGGCCCTATCTCACCGACATGCGGTACTGGTGCTGCGAGGTACCGCAGGGGACATACCGGATCGCCTGCGGCGGGACCCACATCACGGCGCTACGCGAACTCGGCGATGTGACCGTCCGGTACGAATGCCCCGACCCCGCCACGGTCGTCGCTGTCACCACTGTCGTACCGCCCGCCTGACGAGCGCGGCGCGCGTCCCCGCCCGGCGTGGGTTAGAAAGGGGCCATGCGCCACTTCCATGCCCCCGGGCGTGTGAATCTCATCGGGGACCACATCGACTACATGGGCGGCACCGTGCTCCCCATGGCGATCGACTACGGCACGGACGTGTGGGTGCGGCCCCGGCCCGACAGGCTGATCGTGGCGCAGTCCGAGAACTTCGCGGAGCTGGGCACGATCACCGCCGACAGCACCGCGACGGCGGCACGCGACGAGTGGCACTGGGTGAACTACCTCGTGGCAGTCTTCTTCGCGATGCGCGAGCGGGGCATCGAGGTGCCCGGGGTCGATGTCCGGGTGCGGGGGCGCATTCCCAACGGCGCGGGGCTGTCGTCGTCAGCGTCGTTGGAACTCGGTGCGGCCGTGGCTCTCAATGCGTTGGCGGGGGCGGGTCTGAGCGCGACTGATCTGGCGCTCGTCGGGCAGGAGGCCGAGAACGAGTTCATCGGGGTGGCCTGCGGCGTCATGGACCAACTGGCGATCGCGTCCGGTGTCGCAGGTCACGCACTGGCCATCGACTGCGGCACCTTTCAGGTGTCCCCGGTGCCGTTCCCGGCCGACCTCGCAGTGGTCGTGGCCAATACCAATCACCGCCGGGAGCTGGCCACGAGCGCCTACAACGATCGGCGGTCGTCCTGCGAACGGGCGCAGACCCTGCTGGGCCGGCCGCTTGTCGGGATAGGCGAGGATCAGATGGCCGACGCGCTGGGTGCTCTGCCACCGGATCTGGTACCGCGTGCCCGGCACGTCATCACCGAGCAGGCACGCGTCCTCGCCTTCATCGCGGCGCTGGCAGCAGAGGACCTGGCCGCACTCGGCACACTGATGCGGGCCTCGCACGAGTCGTTACGCGTCGACTTCGAGGTCACGGGCTCGGCCCTCGACGCGCTGGCGCAGTCGGCCTGGGAGGCCCCGGGTTGTGTCGGGGCGCGGATGACCGGTGGGGGTTTCGGAGGCTGCACGGTGAACCTCGTGGTGCCCGAACAGGTGGGTGAGTTCACGGCGGCGGTGAGTGCGGCCTACACCGGATCCTCGGGCCTGGTCGCCGACTTCTACGTCGTGCGGCCGGCCGCAGGTGCCCACGAGGTCACGTCATGATCGAAGGCCCACTGGGTGATCTGCTGGTCTACGCCCAGGATCATGGGCTCATCACGGCCGTGGATGTGCCCTACGTGCGAAACAGGGTGCTGGAGGTGCTCAGGATCGCCGAGTATGACCTGGTCAGCGAAGGCACGGGCAGCCCGGCGACCATCGATCACCTGCTGCGTCCGCTGCTCGATGACGCTGCGGCTCGTGGTCTGATCGAACCGGACACGCCGACCCAGCGCGATCTGTGGGACACCGCGATCATGGGGTGTTTCGTACAGCGACCGTCCGCGGTTCAGCACCTCTTCTGGCAGGACTACCAACGCTCACCACTGGCGGCCACTGACCATCTGCATGCGGGCGCGGTCGCCAGCAATTACATCCGGGTCACCCGGACCGATCGCAATCTGAGCTGGGCCTACCCCTGCGAGTACGGGGTGCTGGACATGACCATCAATCTGTCCAAGCCGGAGAAGGACCCCCGCGATATCGCGGCTGCGGCATCTGCGGCGGGCGGCGGCTACCCGGCCTGCCTGCTGTGCCGGGAGAACGAGGGTTACGCTGGGCGGCCCGACCACCCGGCCCGGCAGAATCTGCGCCTGATCGACCTGGAACTGACCGGGGAGCCCTGGTTCCTGCAGTACTCGCCGTACAGGTACTACAACGAGCACTGCATCGTGCTCTCACAGGAACACCGGCCCATGGTCATCAGTGCGGCCACGTTCCGGCGGTTGGCCGAGTTCACGGCCATCCTGCCGCACTACCTCGCCGGGTCGAACGCGGATCTGCCGATCGTGGGCGGTTCGATCTTGAGCCACGACCACTACCAGGGCGGCCATTACGAGTTCCCGATGGACCGGGCCAAAACCCTGTGGTCGACCACCCGCGATGGCGTCGACGTGCGTGTCCTGCAGTGGCCACTGGCGGTTCTGCGGTTGAGTGGTGACGATGAGCGTGTGTTGAGCCTGGCCGACCGCGTGCTGGCGGGTTGGCGATCGTACAGCGACCCAGGACGCGGTGTCCTCGCGTACTCAGGGGGGACCCCGCACAACACGATCACCCCCATCGCACGGCGGATGGCTGGGCGCCTGCGGCTGGATCTGGTGCTGCGCAACAACCGGACGAGCGCCGAACACCCCGACGGCCTCTTCCATCCGCATGCGCAGATCCACCCTGTCAAGAAGGAGAACATCGGGCTGATCGAGGTCATGGGCCTGGCTGTCCTGCCCGACCGCTTGCAGACGGAACTACAACTCGTGGCCGAGGCGCTCGCCTCTGGGGGCCCATTGGCGCCGGCTGCGAATGCTCACCAGCCCATGCTGGAGATGCTGCGCGAGGCCGACTCCCCGGCGAACCTCGAGCAGGCGTACCTGCAGACCCGCGATGCTGCGTCGGCCTACTTCGTGGCGGGGCTCGAACACTGCTCGGTGTTTGGCCGGGACATCGTTGCAGGGTGCCAGGACTTCCTCGCCACACTGGATTGACCACGGTGGCGATTCCATGCCGAGCCAGGCAGGGGGCTGGGGGAGATGGTTCGGGGTGTACCCGAGACCATCTGGAAAACTCCGCACGGCGTGCGCCTCGGTGCGGAGTTTTCCAGGTTCTCAACCTCGCAAATGCCTCATAACCGGTATTTGATCAGCATTTCGCCGCAAGAGTCGGGCGTAGACCCAAAAACGTGCGGAGTTTTCCAGGCAACTGTTCCTCAGACACGCCAAGGGCGCCGACAGCGGACGCGATGTCCGCCGCTGGCGCCCTTGGGAACGAGGTACGTCAGTCGAGATCGTTCTTGACGTCGTGTGCCTTGTCCGACACCGTGTCCTTGGCGTCCTCAGCGCGGTCGCCGATGCGCTCGGCGGCCTCTTGGCCCTTGTCGTGCAGGGTCTCGCCGGTGTCCTGGTCGTGATCCCGGATGCCCTCCACGGTTTCCTTGGCCTTGTCGCCGAGGTCTTCCGCGGTGTCTTTAACGCGCTCTGTGAAACCCATAAATGAGTCCTTTCTCTTCGGTTAGCAGACACCTACCCGGCCGGTGGCCGGCTAGACCGGACGGATAGACCGGGTGCTGCGGGGAACGAGATGGCATGGCAATCAAGGACCCACAGTTGCATGAGGAGTTGAGCAATGACGACGGCAAGGCCAAGGGACGCAAGTTGATCGCACGCAAGAACGGCCATGCCAGCCGCTACGACAACTGGACGGTGTTCGACCTGAAACTGCGCGCCAAGGAACTGGGTCTGCAGGGCTATTCCGACAAGAGCAGGGCGCAACTGATCGACATGGTGCGCCACCACTGAGAGGAAACGATGACCACACACACAGGCCGAGTCGAACCCGGCGAGGCGACAGATCCGGAACGCAATGACCCACCACCCGGCCAGGAACACCTGCCGGAAGGTGGCACAAGTGTCGGTGCCCATGAGGTGGCACCGGAAGAGATTGGAGAGAGCGGATGAAACTCATATCGGTATTTATCGTGGCGGCCCTGGCTGCCGTGGCTGGCATCTTTGTGATGAAGCGGATGGGACAGGGTGGGGAACTGCCGGTGGAGGGCTTCGACGCTGCGATGCCCCTGACCCCGGTACCGCCCATTCAGGAGGCGCTATGAGTCTGATGACGAAACTCAAGAAAGGTCTGCAGTTCGTCTACGGCTCCGCCGAGCTCGACCCGGCGCGTGACCCGATGACCAACCTCGATCGCGAGGAGCACGGCCAATCCCAAACACCTGAGAAGGCCAAGGACTGGGACCGGGGCTGAGGCCTTGAAACCGGTAGTGTGCCCACGGACCAGTGTGCGTGGGCACACTGCTGAGCGAAGCACGGCCACCCGCCAATAGCCTCGCGAGCATGGGCATCGACGTCGCCGGCAGCACTTTCGGAATCCATACAGAGACCACCTCGTACGTCTTCGGCGTCACGGGCGAGGGCCTGCTCCGACACCTGCATTGGGGTGGCCGCATCGAACTCTGCGATGTCATCGTGGAACCCTTGTGGGAGTTGTCCACCAATGACCTGATCCAGGATGTGACCCCTCAGGAGTACCCCGGCCACGGGCGGTTCCGCTACAACGAGCATTGCCTCGCGATCATGTTCTCGGACGGCGGGCGCGAACTCGATCTGCGCTACGCAGGGCACGACCTCGGAGCTGCCCTGGTGGTGCACCTGCGCGACGACAGGGGGGTGCGGGTCGATCTTCACTACGAGGTCCTGGAGAGCATCGATGTCATCCGGCGGTGGGTCGTGGTGTATGCCGATGTGCCGGTCAGCGTGCAGGCCGTGGCCAGTGCCCAGTTCCACATCCCATACCGCGACCTCGACCTGCGTAACGTGGCTGGCCGGTGGGGGGCTGAATTCCAGGAGATCGTGCAGCCGGTCACCAGTAAAGTCGTGCTGGAATCCCGGCGCGGGATCTCCAACCACCATCACAACCCGTATGCGGTGCTCAGTCGGCAGGCCACCGAGACCAGTGGCCAGGTCTGGGGGATGGCGTTGGCGTTCAGCGGGAACACCAAGACCGTCGTCGAGCAGACGCAGTACGGCCAGACGCTCGTTCAACTCGGCATCAACGACGCGGATCTGGCGATCGCTCTGAACGCCGGGGACAGCTTCACCGCTCCGGCCGTTGTGGCCACCTACACCCCCCATGGGTTCGACGCGCTGAGCCAGAATCTTCACGACTACGGCCGGTCGTTGATGGAGCCCACCCCGCGGCCGGTGCTGTACAACTCCTGGGAGGCGACGAATTTCGCGGTGACCTGTGACGCCCAGATCGCGCTGGCCCACCGGGCCGCGCAGATCGGGGCGGAACTGTTCGTCGTGGATGACGGCTGGTTCGGCCGCCGCAATCCCGAGCCGACCGGCGGCATCACGGACGGACTGGGGGACTGGTGGGTGGATCCCGCGAAGTTTCCTGACGGCCTGACTCCGCTCATCGATGAGGTGCACCAACTCGGGATGACATTCGGGATCTGGGTGGAGCCCGAGATGGTCAATCCCGGGTCTGATCTGTACGCGGCGCACCCGGACTGGATCTACCACGAGCAGGGCCGGGAGCCGGACACGGCGCGGGGTCAATACGTCCTCAACCTCACCCTTGCGCCCGTCCAGGAGTTCATCACGCAGATGCTGGACGACCTCTTGGCCGAGAATGTCATCGGTTACGTCAAGTGGGATGCGAACCGCCCGATGTCGCAGGTGGGAGCAGGTCGCGATGTCTGGTACCGGCATGTGCAGGCGCTCTACGACATCGTCCGGGAGGTCAAAGGCCGACACCCGGGGGTGCTGTTCGAGGCCTGCGCCTCGGGTGGCGGCCGTATCGATTTCGGGGCCTTGAGCGTGTTCGACGACTTCTGGACCAGTGACAACACCGATGCCCTGGACCGCCTGGACATCCACCGGGGCTACTCGCTGGTCTATCCGCCGCAGGCGATGCGGGCCTGGGTCACCGACGTGCCGAACTTCCTGTCGCAGCGCAGCATCGCATTGACCTTCCGCTTCCACAGTGCGATGACCGGGTCGCTCGGGATCGGTTGTGACCTCACAGCCATGAGTGACGAGGATCTGCGCGCATCGGCAAAACACGTGCAGCAGTACGAGCAGCTGCGGCCATTGATGCAGCGATGGCACCGGCTGGAGAATCCGAGCAGTAACGACTACCGGTTGATTCAGTACTCAAGTCCCGCGGGTGCGGTCCTGTTCGTGTTCCTGCCCGCAAGCCGGCTGGGGCACACCTCGACAACTGTGCGCCTGCGCGGTCTCGAGCCCACCGCCCGCTACCGGTTCGAGCTGGATTGGCAGACCCATGTCGCCCGTGGTGACTACCTCATGAATCGGGGGGTGCGGGTGTGGTTACAGGGCGATTACGCCAGCACGGTCATCCGGTTCGATCGGATGGATGACTAGACCACGAAGGGGATGAGCCGGTAGCGCACGCGCGCACAGTAGGCGCGATAGTCCGGGTACTGATCACGCAAGAACGCCTCTTCGACGCTGGCCTTGGCAAGCCACCACGCGACGAGCATCACCAACGGAACCAAACCCCAGGGCGAGCCGGTGAGGCAGATCCCGAGCATGGCCAGCAGCAGCGCGGAGTAGATGGGGTGGCGCACCACGGCGTACGGGCCACGATCCACCAGCGACCCGCGCTGGCGTGGCTTCGGGTAGGGCGTCAGCGAGTCGCCCAGAGTGAACAGAGACCATGTCCCGACAACGCCACCCGCGACAGCCAGCAGGAGCCCGACCAGGCGCATCCAGGTCCAGGGCCAGGCGGGGCCGACCGCGGAGACGACGATCACGACGGCTCCCAGGGCGAACTGGCCCCAGACCCAGCCCTGACCCCGCGATCCCAGTGTCGGCACCTTCATCATGGGAACCCATTGTGCCGGTCCGAGTAGAGTCGTGGGCATGACCCGTTGGTTAACTGAGCCGGAACAGGACTCCTGGCGTTCCTGGCTGGCGGCGAATCTGCTCGTCCCCGATCGGCTCGGCCGGGACCTGCAGGAGGAGGCCGGACTCACCCTGGCTGACTACGAGATCCTGGTACGCCTGTCCGAGTCGCCGGATCGTCGGGTTCGGATGAGCGATCTGGCCACGCAGACGCTGTCTAGTCGCAGCAGGCTGTCGCATCAGATCGACCGGATGGAGAAGGCTGGCCAGGTACGCCGCGAGGAGTGCCCCGATGACCGGCGAGGGTATTTCGCGGTCCTCACCGAGGACGGCTGGCAGGCACTGGTGGAAGCGGCACCTGCCCACGTCGAGAGTGTCCGGCGGCGCCTCGTCGACGTCCTGACCCCGGCGGAGTTCGCCGAACTCGGCCGGATCAATCAGAAGATCGTCGACGCGCTGTCCTAACCGGCCGATCAGCCGCCGTAGTCCATGTCCCAGATGCGGATTCCGCCCAGAATCCCAGCGGTGTTCGCCACGATCTTCGCCTTGGGGCCCAAGTCGACGCTCGACAGGTGCTTGGCGTTGCCTCCGCCGACGTAGATCTTGTCGTAGAAGAGGAACTCGTCGAAGATCTGCATCGCCTCGAGTACCCGCTTACGCCACTTCTTGTTGCCGATCTCTTTGCGGGCTGCGTTGCCCACGAAGTCGTCGAAGTCCCCGCCGTGTCCGGTGGGCGCGTGGGACAGTTCCATGTGCGGGACGAGTTTGCCCTCGTGAAACACCGCGGTGCCGCAGCCGGTGCCCAAGGTCATCACGAACTCGAAACCGGTGCCTTCGACGACCGCGCAACCTTGCACGTCGGCGTCGTTGGCGACCTTGACCGGGATGTCGAACTCGTCGGCGAGTGCGGTGGCCAGGTCGAAGTTGTGCCACATGTTGGCCATCGCCTCATCGCGCGGACCGCCGTACTCCAGACGTGACAACGACGGGATGTTGAGCACGCGGCCGCTGCGGACCAGCCCGGGGAACCCGACGGAGGCACGACTGGCCGCCGGTAGTTGGGACTTGAGTTCGCTGAGTTTCTCGACCAGCAGGCTCGGCGAGCAGGGGTAAGGGGTCTCGATCCGCACACGATCCGCGATCATCTGCCCGTTGATGTCCAGCACGCTGGCCTTGAGGCCCGACCCACCCACGTCGACAGCCAGTGTGAGGACGTCCGGGGGCCAAGCGGTGGTGGCATGCGGGGAGTCGGTCATCTGGAGCCCTCTCGTTCGGTCAGGATCTCGGAGCCGGTGTCGGTGACCAGGATCGTGTGTTCGAACTGCGCGGTGCGTTTGCGATCCTGGGTGACCACCGTCCAGCCGTCCTCCCAGATCTCGTAGTTGATGGTCCCGAGCGTGAGCATAGGCTCAATGGTGAAGGTCATGCCTGTTTCCAGGATGAGATTGGCTGTCGGGTCGTCGTAGTGCGGGACGATGAGTCCCGAGTGGAATGCTGTGCCGATGCCGTGACCGGTGAAGTCACGAACCACGCCATAGCCGAAGCGCTTTGCGTAGGACTCAATGACCCTGCCCACCACGTTCAGCGTGCGCCCCGGAGCCACGGCCTTGATGGCGCGCAGCGTGGCCTCGTGGGTGCGTTCGACGAGCAGGCGGGACTCCTCGTCCACGTCGCCGGCCAGGAACGTAGCGTTCGTGTCGCCGTGCACCCCGTGGATATAAGCGGTGATGTCGATGTTGACGATGTCGCCGTCGTTGATCACCGTGCTGTCCGGAATCCCGTGACAGATCACCTCGTTCAGCGACGTGCACAGACTCTTCGGGAAACCCCGATAGCCCAGCGTCGATGGGTAGGCGCCGTGGTCGCAGAGGTACTCATGGCCGATCACGTCGAGGGTGTCTGTGGTCACCCCGGGCGCGACGTTGCGCCCGACCTCATGGAGGGCCTCAGCGGCGAGGCGACCGGCGATACGCATGTTCTCGATCGTCTCGGCGTCCTTGATCTCGGGGCCGAAGTAGGGGCTCGGCTGCGGCCGACCGACGTACTCGGGACGTTCAATATTGGCTGGCACAACGCGCAGTGCGGAGATGCGACCAGGGGTCAGGGTCATAGGGTGAGTCTAGATGTGAGGCGTGAGGACGACGAGATACGAAGGGGTTCTGACATGAAGTGGTACTACTGCCTGGTGCACAACCGCGTGGAGCCGGAGAAGGGGTGCGCCAACTCCGAGCGGCTAGGACCCTACGACAGCGAGGAGCAGGCATCGCATGCCTTCGAGATCGCCCGCAAACGCAACGAGCAGTGGGACGAGGGGGAGCAGGAATGGACGCAGGGGTACACCAAGGGTCGTGAGGGCGATGCCGCTCACGATGTCGACTAGCCGATGAGCATCGCGGTGCTCGGCGGGACCGGCCCGCAGGGCAGGGGTCTCGCACTTCGCTGGGCGGTCGCCGGCGAGCAGATCGTGATCGGATCGCGGGATCCGCAGCGCGCGGCCGGGGTGGCCAGTGAGCTCGGCCATGGGATCACCGGCACCGGCAACTTCGAGGCCGCCCAAGGCGCCGACGTGGTGCTGGTGGCCGTCCCCTATGAGGGGCATGCTGCTCTCATCACGGAGATCGCCCCCGCCGTCGAGGCAAAGATCCTCATCGACTGTGTGAACCCGCTGGGATTCGACAAGCAGGGTGCGTTCGCGCTGACAGTCCCCGAGGGGTCGGCCGCCCAGCAGGCTGCAGCGCTGGCTCCGCAGGCGCGGGTGGTTGCCGCTTTCCATCACATCAGTGCTGTGCTGCTGCAGGATCTGCAGGAGCAGTTGGACATCGATGTGCTCGTGCTGTCAGAGGATCGGGAGGCCGCTGATGCCGTGATCGCCCTGGCCGACCTCATCCCCGGGATGCGCGGGGTGTTCGCGGGCCGTTTGCGCAACGCCGGACAGATTGAGTCGCTGACCGCGAACCTGATCAGCATCAACCGCCGCTACAAGGTGCATGCGGGGATTCGGATCACCGACCTGCCGTGATGGTCTAGCTGTACTGGTGCTCCGGTCCGGGGTACTGCCCGTTGACGACCTCGTCAGCCCACGTCTGAACAGCACCGGTGAGCACTGATCGCAGGTCGGCGTACTGCTTGACGAATTTCGCCGGCCTGCCCGGGGTCAGCCCGGCCATGTCCTGCCACACCAAGACCTGCGCGTCGGTGTCTGGACCGGCACCGATCCCGATCGTGGGGATCGAGACAGCGCGGGTGACGGCGTCGGCGAGGTCGGACGGAACCACTTCCAGGACCGTGGCAAAGGCGCCGGCCTTCTCCATGTGTTTGGCGTCCAGGATCAGGCGTTGTCCGGCCTCGCCGCGGCCCTGCACCCGGTAGCCACCGAACTGGTGCACCGACTGTGGTGTGAGGCCAAGGTGGGCCATCACGGGAATGCCGGAGGCGGTCAGGAGTTCGACGTGGGGCAGGACGCGCTCGCCGCCCTCGAGTTTGACCGCGTGTGCCCCGGCTTCCTTCATGAAGCGGGTGGCGGTGTGCAGGGCCTGCTGCGGGGATTCCTGGTAGGAGCCGAAGGGCAGATCCGCCACGACCATGGCGCGCTGCGAGCCGCGCACGACTGCTGCGACCAGGGGGATGAGCTCCTCCACGGTGACCGGGATCGTCGAGTCGTGGCCGTAGACGACCATGGCTGCCGAGTCGCCCACTAGCATGACCGGGATTCCGGCGGCGTCGAACAGACCAGCGGTCAGGGCGTCGTAGGCGGTGATCATGGGCCATTTCTCGCTGCGCTCCTTGGCGGCGGCGAGGTCCCTGGTCGTCACTCGACGACCAGTTGCGGGGCCATATAGGGCTTCGGACATGGGAGCAACCTCCAGCCTCGAGGCTCACGGTGAGTCCCCGGACACAAACATGGTGACATACGAACTTCGGTCTGGGCAATGACCGGGTTGTGGCCGTGCGACGAAAGGGTTTCCGATCGTTGGTTCAGTTTGCGCTCGCAGGCTCATGCCGGAAAGTGAAACCAACTGTCGTGAAAGCGCGGGTCGCCTTAAGATACGGAACAGTCTCGTTTTGGAAAGGCCTGACATGTCGCAAGAGCAAGCCGCCCACACCGGGCATCCCCGCCGCTGGCAGATCCTGGGGGTCCTTGTCGTCAGCCTGCTGGTGGTGGTGCTGGACAACTCGATCCTCAACGTCGCCCTCAAGACGATTCAGGAGGAACTTGCCGCGACCCAGAACGAGATCGTGTGGGCGATCAACTCCTACACGCTGGTCTTCGCCGCGTTCCTGTTCACGTGGGGTGTCCTCGGTGATCGCTACGGCCGCAAGAAGATTCTCGTCATCGGCCTGCTGCTGTTCGGGCTGGCGTCCGCGATCAGCGCCTTCGCCACCACTCCGATGCAGCTCATCCTGGCGCGCGGGTTCATGGGTATCGGGGGCGCATCCGTATTGCCTGTGACACTGGCCATCATCACTGTGGTCTTCCCGCCCCATGAACGGGGTAAGGCGATCGGGCTGTGGGCTGCTGCGGTGGGCGGCGCGATTGCCCTCGGACCACTGCTCGGCGGCTTCCTGCTCGAGCACTTCTGGTGGGGCTCGGTCTTCCTGATCAACGTGCCCATCGTGATCGTGGGGGTCGTGGGTATCCTCGCGCTGGTCCCTGAGTCGAAGAACCCGAATCCAGGACGCCTCGATCCCGTGGGTCTGGTGCTGAGCATCAGCGGTCTGCTACTGCTCGTCTACGGCATCCAGCATGGTGGGGATACCCAGGAATGGCTCAGCCCAGATGTCGCCGGCTGCATCATCGGCGGGCTGCTGATCCTGGGACTCTTCCTGTGGCTGGAGAAGCGCAGCGACCACGGCAGCCTCGACCTGACGTTGTTCCAGATCCGCTCGTTCAGCATCCCCTTGACGGTTGTGTCGCTGACCTTCGCCGCAATGACCGGCAGCTTGTTGTTCCTGGCTTTCTACATGCAACTCGTGCGCGGATACAGTCCGCTGCAAGCAGGCGCGTTCACTTTGCCTGTCGCTGTGGGGCAGCTGCTCGCCGCTCCGCGCAGCGCGAAGATGGTCGAACGCTTCGGGGCGCGCAAGGTGATCGCCTTCGGTCTAGCGCTCACCGCCGTCGTATTCCTGGCCATCGCTGCGCTGCAACCGAGTACGCCAGGCTGGGTTCTGCTCGTCGCCTTCTTCGTCCTCGGCTTCGGCTTGGGCAATACCATCGCTCCCTGCACCACCCGGATGACGTTGGCCACACCGCCGGAGAAGTCCGGTGCCGGCTCGGCGGTCCAGAACACCGTGCGGCAGGTCGCCGCAGCCATCGGTGTGGCGGTGCTCTCCTCGGTGGTCGCGGTCGTCTACAGCAATTCAATGCAGACCACGCCTGGCATCGATCAGGTTCCCGAGCCTGCCCGGGGTCTCATCACCGACTCCATCGGCGGTGCCTACGAGGTTGTCGGTCGGGGTCTGGACTCCGGACAGCTGCAGCCCGCCCAGGCCAGCGCCCTGCAGAACGCCGCGATCGACAGTTTCATGCAAGCCTTCCACCTCGCGGCGCTGGCCTCCGCGTTGCTGGTGGTCATCGGGTTGATCGTGCTGGCCTGGCGGATGCCCGCGCAGCCGGAGCATGCCGCGTGGGGCGGACATGCAGGCAGCGAGGACGTGGTGGATCCGGAGTTGGCCCCGGACGCGTTTGCCGGCGAAGACGAGACGCGATGACCCCTGGCCGGCCGCGCGACCCGCGCATTGACGCTGCCCTGCAGCAGCATTTGGTACCCATGCTGGTGCAGTGCGGCCCCGACGGGTTCAGCGTGGATGACCTTGCCAGCCGCTGCGGAGTAAGCAAAGCGGCCATCTACCGTCGCTATCGCGGCCGTGAAGAACTCATCGCGGCGGGTTTCGCCGCTGTCAACGAGACGATGCCCGACGTCAGCGACCTGCCGCTGCGCGAGGCCCTGATCGCGCACTTGGAGTGGGTGAAAGGCGCGGTCGGCTCTGCCCTGACGGCGTCGTGGCTCGTGGCCATTCAACAACGGCCCCAGTTGTATTCCCAGTACATGGCCACGGTCGTGGCCCCACGCAGGGAGGCGCTGGCACGGATCGTGCGCCGTGGGCAGCAGCAGGGTCAGATCGCCGAAGCAGCCGATCTTGACGTGATCCTGACCTGCTTGAGCGCGCCTGCCGTCCTGGCGGGAATGCACCGGGCCGGTCCGCATCCCGCGCAGCGAGTGTCTGTGGCTGACGTCGTGGACACCGTGCTGGCCGGCATCCTCAGTCCAGCGGCTCGCGCCACCGGTTCGTGATCGGCAGCCGGCGGTCCCGGCCGAACGCTTTGAACGTGATCTTCGTGCCAGGCGGGTACTGCCGGCGTTTCCACTCGGCGAAGTCGGTCATGCGGATGACCCGAGCGACAAGATCAGCGTCGTGGCCGGCAGCGACGAGGTCATGTGCGCCAAGGTCGTTGCCCACGTAGTCCTCGAGCACCGCGTCCAGCACGGCGTAGTCGGGCAGGGAGTCGGAGTCCTTCTGGTCAGGGCGCAACTCTGCCGACGGGGGCTTGTCGATGCTGTTCTGCGGGATCGGCCCGGGGTGCCCGGCACGTAAGGCCGAGGCATTGCGCCAGCGTGCCATCTCGAAGACCAGCGTCTTGGGGACATCCTTGATCGGAGCGAAGCCACCGACCGCATCGCCATAGATCGTGGAGTAGCCGACCGCGAGTTCGCTCTTGTTGCCGGTAGCCAGGACCAAGTGCCCCTCCGAATTGCTGATCGCCATCAGTATCGCTCCGCGAACCCTGGCCTGCAGGTTCTCGGCGGCGATCCCGGTCAGCGACAGGGTGCGCTGGTAGGCATCGACCATCTCGTTGATCGGCACCGTACGCAGATTCATGCCAGTCAGCGACGCCGAGAGCGCCGCGTCGCCCAGTGAGTGCTGGGAGGAGTAGACGCTGGGCATCCGCACGCCGTGGACATGCTGGGCGCCCAGTGCGTCGCACGCGATCGCCGCCACCAGGGCGCTGTCGATCCCACCGGACATGCCCAGCACCACTGAGCGGAAGCCGTTCTTGTGCACGTAGTCCCGCAGACCCGTCACGAGGGCCATATATACCTCGCGGGCATCTGACAGGGGCTCGGCGATCTGGGATGGGGCGACGTCGGAGTGGGCCTTGCCGGGCAGTTGGAGGCCTTCGGTCGCAGCGGGAAGCTCGAGGTCGGCCACGAGCACGTGGTCGACGAACTGCGGTGCCCGGGCGATCAGGCTCCCATCCGCGCCGACGATCATCGAGTCACCGTCGAACACCAACTCGTCCTGTCCGCCCCACAGGTTGACGTAGGCGACCGCCGAGCCGATCTCCTGCGCCCGCCGTGAGCACAGGTCGAACCGCACGTCGTCCTTGTTGCGTTCGTAGGGACTGCCGTTGATGACCAGCAACAACCCGGGCGGATCCACGGCCAGGCTGGTCAGCGGTCCCGCACTGACCCAGATGTCCTCGCAGACGGCAAGAGCCACTTGCGCCTCACCGATCAGCAGCCGGCACGGCTGGCTGGCGGACTGGAAGTAGCGGCGCTCATCGAAGACCCCGTAGTTCGGCAGGTGGTGCTTACCGTAGCCGGCCACGATCCGTCCGTCGTGCAGGACGGCCGCCGCGTTGTACCCGCGCCGATCCACGCCCGGATCCGGTGCTGGGGCCAAGTGCCCGACCACCACCGGGGTGTCGCCGAACCCTGCCGCATCGAGATCCGACGCCAACTGCTCCAGACCGTGAGCGCTGGCGCGCTGGAAGGACGGCCGCAGCGCGAGATCCTCGATGGGGTATCCGGTCAGCATCATCTCCGGGAAGGCGACGAGGTCTGCCCCACGCCCGACAGCGGCGGCCGTCGTCTCCACCACGAGGGCCCGATTGCCGAGCAGGTCGCCGACCGTGGGATTCACTTGTGCCAATGCCAACCGCAGTGTCGCCATGGAAGTCAGTCTGGCACTGCGCGTGCATGAGGTGTGCTTGGCCGTCGCGACCCATTCCGGCGTACTACGGCAGGATGGGGGCATGGACAGGCAGACAGAGTACGTGCTGCGCACGATCGAAGAGCGCGACATCCGATTCGTGCGACTGTGGTTCACTGACGTGTTGGGAATCCTGAAATCGGTCTCGATCGCGCCGGCGGAACTCGAGGGCGCTTTCGCCGAGGGCATCGGTTTCGACGGCTCGGCCATCGAGGGCTTCAGCCGCGTCACCGAATCCGACATGCTCGCCAAGCCCGATCCATCCAGCTTCCAGGTGCTGCCCTGGCGGGGCGAGGAGATGCCAGTCGCCCGCATCTTCTGCGACATCCTGCTGCCCGACGGTTCCCCCTCCTACGCCGATCCGCGGTGGGTCCTCAAGCGGCAGTTGGCCAAAGCCGCCCAGCAGGGTTTCACGTTCTACACCCACCCTGAGATCGAGTTCTTCCTGTTCAAGGACAACCCGCCTCCCGGGGACGATCCCGTCCCGATCGACAATGTCGGCTACTTCGATCACAGCCCGCACCCGGTGGGGCAGGACTTCCGCCGGCAAGCCATCAACACCCTCGAGCACATGGGCATCTCGGTCGAGTACTCCCATCACGAGGGCGGTCCGGGCCAGCAGGAGATCGACCTACGCTATGCCGACGCGTTGACGACTGCGGACAACATCATGACCTTCCGGCTGGTCGTCAAAGAGGTGGCACTCGAACACGGCATGTTCGCCTCGTTCATGCCCAAGCCGTTCACGGAGTACCCCGGCTCAGGCATGCACACCCACGTCAGCCTTTTCGAGGGCGACAGCAACGCGTTCTTCGAGCCCGGCGCCGACCTGCAGTTGTCGGTGCTGGCCCGGCAGTTCATCGCCGGATTGTTGCACCATGCGCCCGAGATCACTGCTGTCACGAATCAGTGGATCAACTCCTACAAGCGCCTGGCCGGCGGCATGGAGGCCCCCGCCTACATCTGCTGGGGCCATAACAACCGGTCTGCACTGGTGCGGGTGCCGATGTACAAGCCGCACAAGGGGCAGTCCACACGCATCGAGTTCCGCTCCCTGGACGGCGCCACCAACCCGTATCTGGCCTATGCGCTGATCCTGGCTGCGGGGCTCAAAGGCATCGAGGAGAAGTACGAGCTTCCTGCGGCCACCGAGGATGACGTCATGGCCCTCACCGGTGGCGAGCGCCGGGCATTGGGCCTCAAGCCGCTGCCAGGATCGCTGGACCAGGCGATCGCGGCGATGGAGAACTCAGAGCTGGTCGCCGAGACCCTCGGTGAGCATGTTTTCGACTTCTTCTTGCGCAACAAGAAGCGCGAATGGGAGGAGTACCGGGCGCATGTGACGCGCTTCGAGTTGGAGCGCTACCTGTCGCTATGAGCCCGCGCCGCGCAAGTCTGGAGTCCGAACTGGTAAGGATCGGCTTCACGGTCATCCCGCAGGCGCTGGCCGGGTTGGACACGCTGTCCCAGGCAGGGCTGGACGGCGTTCTGGAACCGGGCGACTTCGCGCTGGCCGCTGATCCCGACCGGGCGCTGGAGGTGCTGGCGAGCTTGGCCACCGACTGCCAGGGCTGTCACGCCATCCTGCGCGACCCGGTGCACAAGGCCCGCATGCTGTCTTTGCTGGGCATGTCGAAGAGCCTCGGTGACTTCCTGCAGCGGTACCCGAGCATGGCCGCGGTCTTCGCGACCGACGGCATCGACGGTGCCCGGGATGCGATCCTGGCCGCAGCCACCGCGCCGGACCCGATGTTGGCCATCCGCGTGGCGTACCGGCGCGAGTTGCTGGGAGTCGCTGCCCGGGACCTCTCCGGCGAAGCCACCCTGGAACAGACCACAGGTGAGCTCACCGATCTGGCCGATGCGGCGCTTGAGGCGTGCCTGCGCATCGCAGTGGCCGAGGTGGGGCAGCGGGCCCACGATGTGCGGTTGGCGGTTGTGGCCATGGGCAAGACGGGCGGCCGGGAGCTGAACTACATCTCCGACGTGGACGTCGTGTTCATCTGCGAGCCCAGTCGACCCGATGTCAGCACTGACGTCGCCATGCGCGCGGGTCAGCAGATCGCCAGCAAGCTGATGCAGATCGCCAACGCGGCGACCAGCGAGGGGTCGATCTGGGAGGTGGACGCCGCTCTGCGCCCGGAGGGCAAGGCGGGGGCGCTCGTGCGCACCATCGACTCGTACGTGGCTTACTACCGGAAGTGGGCCAAGACCTGGGAGTACCAGGCCCTACTCAAGGCCCGCCCTGCCGCCGGAGACATGGATCTGGGGGCGCAGTACGTCGATGCGGTGGCGGACTTCGTCTGGACGGCTGCGGACCGGGAGAACTTCGTCGATGACGTGCAGGCGATGCGTCGCCGCGTCGAGGAGCATATCCCGCGCAAGGAGGCCGGCCGCGAGATCAAGCTGGGCCGCGGTGGGCTGCGCGATGTCGAATTCGCCGTCCAACTGCTGCAGTTGGTCCACGGCCGAAGTGATGTCACTCTGCGCTCACCCAACACGCTCACCGCCCTCGAGGCGCTGGCGACCTGGGGGTACGTCGGGCGCGAGGACGCATCCAGCATGGGCGCGGCCTACCGCTTCCTGCGCATCCTGGAGCATCGTGTGCAACTGCGGCAGATGCGTCGCACGCACTTGTTCCCCGACGTCGAGTCGGAGTTGCGGATCGTGGCGCGCTCGATGGGGATGCGCGGCAACCCGGTGGTCGAGATCGAGGCTGCATTCGGCAAACAGGTCCGGCAGGTGCGCAGACTGCACGAGAAGCTGTTCTACCGACCCCTGCTCAACGCGGTGGCCCGCCTGGACTCCGGTGAGGCACGGCTGACCACCGAGGCCGCCGAACAGCGGCTGCGCGCCTTGGGCTACCAGGACCCGAAGGGCGCTCTGCGGCATCTGGAGTCGTTGACCAACGGGGTCAGTCGGCGGGCGTCGATCCAGCGAACCCTGCTGCCGGTGATGCTGCGTTGGTTCGCCGACTGCCCGGATCCGGATGCCGGGCTGCTCGGTTTTCGCAGGGTCTCCGACGCGCTGGGTTCCACCCCCTGGTACCTGCGCCTGCTGCGCGACGAGTCGCAGTCCGCCGACAACATGGCCCACGTTCTCGCCTCGTCGCGGTTCGCCACCGATCTGCTGCTGCGTGCCCCGGACGCGGTACAGATCCTGGCCTCCCCGGAGCTGCTGACGCCACGGCCGGCGCCGGACATCGCGACCGAAGCCCACGCCATGGGTCTGCGGCAAGCCGACCCGGAGTCTGCGATCGTCGCGATCCGGGCCACCCGGCGTCGCGAGCTGTTCCGGGTCAGTGCCGCCGACACGTTGAACCGACTGCCGGTCAGGCAGGTGGGTCCGGCCTTGAGCGACATCGCCGATGCCACCATTCAAGCCGCTCATGCGGTGGCCACCAACGCCGTGACCCGGCAGGGTAGATCGGCCGAGGAACTCATCGAGTTCGTGGTGATCGGCATGGGCCGCTATGGTGGGCAGGAACTCGGTTACGGGTCCGATGCGGATGTGATGTTCGTGTACCGTGCACGCTGCGGGGTGGCAGAGGCGTTGGCCTCTGATGTGGCCATGGCCGTGGCCAACGAGTTGCGTCGGCTGCTCGCGATCCCCAGCGCGGACCCGCCCATCGACATGGATGCCGACCTGCGTCCCGAGGGCCGCAACGGTCCCATCGTGCGCTCATTGGCCTCCTATGAGGCGTACTACCAGCGGTGGTCATCGGGCTGGGAGGCGCAAGCCTTGCTGCGCGCTCGACCGGTCGCCGGGTCCCCTGATCTGCAGGCTGCGTTCATCGCCGTCATCGACCCTCTGCGCTACCCGGTCGGTGGGGTCAAGGACGCCGACCTGATGGAGATGCGCAGGCTCAAGGCGAGGATGGAGGCCGAGCGGTTACCGCGGGGAGCGGATCCGGCACTGCATCTGAAACTGGGGCGCGGGGGACTGTCCGACGTCGAATGGGTGGCACAGTTGCTCCAACTGCAGAACGGCGCAGACATCCCCGGACTGCGCACCACTGCGACCCTGTCGGTGCTTGCGCAAGCGGCGGCTTTGGACCTGATCTCGCAGCAGGACTGCCAGCGGCTCGTGGACGCATGGACCCTGGCATCCCAGATCCGAAACGCGATCATGCTCAGCTCGGGCAGGGCCAGCGACTCGGTGCCCACGGACTTTCGGACCCTGGGCCGGGTTGCTCATCTGCTGCATTACCCGCCGTTGGACCACGGTGCCCTGCTTGAGGATTACCGTCGCCTGACCCGACGCGCTCGCCAGGTCATGGAGCGACTGTTCTACGGCTTGCAGCCGGACACCTGACGGCGGCGCCTTGGGCAGTTGTTGCTCCGACACGCCGATGAGATTCGCGGGCGAGTGCCGATTGCTGCTCTCAGGCCGGCGCTGTCCGCGGGAACTCAGCGGCTCCGAGTCACTACATTGAACAACCATGCAGACCGGCACCGATTTCCCCGCCGCCAACGACGGCACACGTAGCACCTCAGCCACTGGCCGCGCCGTGATAGCCGACGCCCTGCGTGCGGTGGACCCCGCGGCCGCGCGGCGGGTGGAGCAGATCAAGGACTGGCGTGCGGGCTACCTCGGTGCCATTCGCGACCTCGTGGTCGTCGCCGCCAGCAACACGGATGCGGCGATCCGGCTCTCCCAGGCCGGGCTGGACTCCCTGCACGAGCGTTTCGTGTGGACCTCGCAGGGCAGCGACCGGCCGTTGCTGCCTGCTTTGGCCACCAGTGACCACGAGGGTATGGACACCTTCGAAGTGATCGGTCGCCGGGAACGTCGGGGACAGTTCTCCGTGCCCTACAAGGGGAAGCGATTGGCGGCCGGAGAACTGCACCGCCAACTTGACGACTGGGTGGCCCGCGGCATCGCCGAGCCGACTTTCGCCGATGGCATCCGGGCGATCATGGCGAACCCGCAGTGGCTGGACTGCCGGGACCTGCAAGTGGTCGTGATCGGGGCGGGAGCGGAGATGGGGCCGCTGAAGCAGTTGCTGGACTGGGGCGCGACCATCTATGCCGTCGATCTGCCCAACCCGGGCCTGTGGGAACGCATCATGGGAACGGCCAAGGAATCGGCGGGTCGACTGGCTGTGCCGGTGCCTCGGCGATCGGTGCAACTCGACACCGCCTCCGACTCCCGTGTGTCCCAAACGGCCGGGATCGATGTGATCGGGTCGACGGATGCCCTGCTGGCCTGGTTGCGCGAGATCGACGGTCCGTACACCTTGGGCAACTATGCCTATGCCGACGGTGGCTTACATGTGCGAGTCTCCATGGCGATCGACGCCGTCAGTGTGCTGCTGTCGCAAGGCCGTCGGGATGTGTCGTTGGCCTACCTGGCCACACCCACCGATGTGTTCGCGGTCCCCGAGGATGCGGTGGCCATGGCACGAATGCGTTGGAACGACCGCCGGACCCGGCGCGTCCTGCAGGCCCCACTGCAACTGGCGAAGTTGTTCGAGCCGAACTACCGGGACACCGTGATCGACGATTCGGGCCGTGAGGTGGGAATCGCTGACTGCTTGGTGCCACAGCAGGGGCCGAACTATGCACTGGCAAAACGTCTGCAGCGGTGGCGCGCGATCGTTGCTCGGGCGCAGGGGCAACGGGTGTCGCTCAATGTCGCCCCGGCCACGCGCACCCGCTCGGTAGTGAAGAACCGGGCCTTGGCCGCCGCCTACGCCGGGGCGGGCCAGTTCGGCATCGAGGTCTTCTCGCCGGCCACCGCCAACACTTTGATGGCGGCGCTGCTGGTGCGTGATCTGCGCGATCCGCGCTCCGCCTCCAACCCCGGGGTGGACCTGCGCAACCCCATGGATCTGTTCGCCGATGCTGCCAACCACGGCGGCTTGTGGCGCGCCGCCTACGAGCCGCGCTCGGTCCTGTCGTTGGCTGCGGTGCTGGGGTTGTTCGTCCGCAACGCCTAGGGCGTGTCTGGTAATCGTTCATAACCAGAACAGAACGATCGAGGCCAGCAGGATCCCGCTCCGGTAGTTGCGGGCGGTTTTGTCGTAGCGGGTGGCGATTCCGCGCCATTGTTTGAGCCTGTT